>Ga0207648_10000338_pt1 | contig 51422 bp, 47 predicted proteins | sample KBSMisM32_FD_184310 | JGI IMG/M metagenome (GOLD analysis project Ga0207648, IMG submission 184310) | Miscanthus rhizosphere microbial communities from Kellogg Biological Station, Michigan, USA - KBS Miscanthus M3-2 (SPAdes) (version 2) | ecosystem: Host-associated > Plants > Roots >... | reverse complement strand
GAGGATGTATTCGGCCGACAGCAGCCACTCCTCGATCGTCGCGGAGATGCCCCGCTTGAGCAGCACCGGCTTCCGCGCGTGACCGAGCTCGCGCAGGAGCGTGAAGTTCTGCATGTTCCGGGCACCGACCTGGAAGATGTCGCAGTACTTGGCAATCAGCTCGATCTGGCTGATGTCCATGACCTCGGAGATGACTTTCAGGTTCTGCGCATCCGCCGCGTTGCGGAGCATCTTCAGCCCCTGCTCGCCGAGCCCCTGGAACGCGTACGGCGAGCTGCGCGGCTTGAACGCGCCGCCACGCAGGATCTTGGCGCCCGCGCGTTTGACCGCGGCCGCCGTGGCGTGCACCTGCTCCTCCGTCTCAGCGGAGCACGGACCGGCCATGACGATGACCTCGTCACCGCCGATCCGCACATCGTTAATGGTGACGATGGTGTCCTCCGGTCGGAAGGTGCGGCTGGCGCGTTTGTACGGCTCCGTGATGCGCAGCACTTCATGGACGCCGTCGAGAATGCCAATCAAGTCGGGATCGATCTTGTGCGCGCCGACCACGCCGAGCACCGTGCGCGTCACCCCGGACGATCGATGGACATCCATCCCGAGCTCGATCAGACGCTGGATGACGGCGTCGATCTGCGCCTCTGTGGCCCGCTCGTTCATTACTACGACCATATTGCTACTCTCCGATAGAAGGACCGAAGTCTTCACTGGTAGAACCCGATTCGCGTTCGGCTCGCCGCGCCTCGTCGATGATGCGCTCAAAGATCCGGACGACCGCCTCGGCCGTCAACGGTCCGGCGAGCTCCTGCGCCGACTGCTTCACTTTCTCGAGCACCTTCTTCTCGCGTTCCGGCTGATAGACGGGCATGCCGAGCTCGTGCTTCAGCTTGCCGATTTCCACGGCGCACGCGACACGGACGTTCAGCAGCCGCACCAGCTGGTGGTCGATGACGTCGATGCGTTCCCGCAACTCGTCGATGCTCAGGACTTCAGCCAACGCACATACTCCTCTACGCGGGTGTTGAGATCGCGAGACGCGCCTTCGCGCGCGATGACGTCGACCAGCGCGCTTCCGACGACGGCGGCATCGGCCCACTGCCCGACCTCGCGCACGTGATCGGGCTTTGAAATGCCGAAGCCGAGCGCAACAGGCAGGTCGCTGACCGTTCGGATGCGCCGCACCATCTCCTGCGCACCCTCGGCGAGCGAATCGCGAGCGCCGGTGACACCCAGGCGCGAGATCGCGTACAGAAAGCCGCTGCCAAGGTCCGCGGCCCTGCGCAATCGAACATCCGTCGTCGTGGGACTGAGAAGGAGGATTGTATCAATCCCCCGTCTGGCGAGCATCGCCCGCGACTCGTCGGCCTCTTCGATCGGCAGGTCGAGGATCAGCACGCCATCCACGCCCGCCGCACGCGCGCGGTCCGCAAACCGCTCCGCACCGAGCCGCAGAATCGGATTGGCATAGCTGAAAATCACGATTGGTGCGTGGATCTCGCCTCGCATCGAATGCAGGCGATCGAGCACGCTCGACAGGGTCGTGCCTGCCGCCAGCGCACGTTCCGTCGCGCGCTGGATGACGGGGCCGTCGGCGAGTGGATCCGAGAAGGGAACGCCCACTTCGATCACATCGGCTCCCGCTCGATCGAGCGCGCGCAGGATGCCGGCGGTGCGATCGAGATCAGGATCGCCGGCGGTCACGTACGTGATCAGGCCTGGCTTGTGCTCGTCGCGAAGCCGTGTGAAGACCGCCTGCAGCCGACTCATCGTCGATCTGCCGGGTCCGAACGGACCCGGCCTCCGCTATCAATGACGGTCTGCACATCTTTGTCGCCGCGGCCTGACAGGTTGACGAGCACGATCGATTCCGATTTCAGCGTCGGCAGGAGCTGCATCGTGTAGGCGATGGCGTGCGAAGACTCGAGCGCCGGCAGGATGCCTTCGAGGCGCGCGAGGTCCCTGAAGCCGTCGAGCGCTTCGGCGTCCGAGATATGGGCGTACTCCGTGCGACCGAGCTCGCGCAGCCACGCGTGTTCGGGCCCGACGGCGGCGTAATCGAGGCCGGCGGAAATGGAATGCGTCAGCTCGATGTTGCCCGCATCGTCCTGTAAAACGAACGTTCGCGTTCCCTGCAGCACGCCGGTGCTGCCGCCGGCGAATCGTGCCGCGTGGCGGCCCGGCTCGATTCTTTCTCCGCCGGCTTCTACACCGATCAGTCGCACGGTCTTGTCGTCGAGGAACCCGTCGAAGATGCCGATCGCATTGCTGCCACCACCCACGCACGCCACGACGACGTCCGGGAGCCGTCCGGCCTGCTCCAGAATCTGCGCGCGCGCCTCACGTCCGATTACTGACTGAAACTCACGGACCATGAGTGGGTACGGATGGGGACCGAGCGCGGATCCGAGGAGGTAGTAGGTGTCGGTAACGTTGGCGACCCAGTCGCGCATGGCCTCGTTGATCGCGTCCTTCAACGTGCGGCTGCCCGCATCGACGCCATGGACCGTCGCGCCCAGCAGCTGCATGCGCACCACATTCAACGCCTGACGCCGCATGTCCTCGGTACCCATGTAGACGCGGCATTCGAGACCGAGCAGTGCACATGCCGTCGCGGTGGCGACGCCGTGCTGGCCCGCGCCTGTTTCGGCCACGACGCGCCGCTTGCCCATTCGCTTGGCGAGCAATGCCTGACCGAGGGCGTTGTTGATCTTGTGGGCGCCGGTGTGCGTGAGGTCTTCACGCTTCAGAAAGATCCGAACGTTCGGCGGGTCCAGGACCTGCCCTGCCCTACCCGCCTCACCAGCCCTCGCGAGATTTCTCGCCTCGTACAGCGGCGTGGGTCGACCGACGTAGTGCTTCAACAGCCGATCGAGCTCTTCGCAAAACGCGTCGTCTTCGCGTGCGGCGTAGTAGCCGGCCGTCAGCTCTTCGATCGGCGCGACGAGCGTCTCGGGCACGAACCGCCCGCCGTATGCCCCGAAATACCCGCGTGCATCCGGATCGCGTCGTCCGAAGACCGGTCGCGCCGTTTCAGCCTCTTTCATTTGCACGCAGCACTCCCGGGCGGACCTGCTCGTCTGCCCCCACACTTTGAAAGGCAAGGCGCGCGTTCGCGATGAACTGCGTGACCTTGTCCACATCCTTCACACCAGGGGCGGATTCGACACCCGACGACACATCCACTCCGAACGGGTGCACGGCACGAATCGCGGTCGCGACGTTGTCAGGTGTCAGACCGCCGGCGAGCACGACCTTGCGGGTCCTCGCCACCCCCGCGGCGCGCGTCCAGTCGACGGCGCTGCCGGTGCCTCCCCGGCGAACAGGGTCGATGTTGTCGACGAGTAGCGCCGTCTCCGCTGACCACGCGTCCGCGGCGAGGCCGATCTCCTCCACCGATACCGCTCGGAACACCGGCCAATCGAGCGCGTCTGCATAGGCCGGCGGTTCCTCTCCGTGCAGTTGCACGGCTGTCAGATGCGCCCGCTCAGCAGCACTGCGGATACCGTCGATCGGTTCGTTTACGAAGACACCGACAGTCATCACGTGCGACGGCAGCTCCGCGACGATCGCAGCGGCATGATCCACGGTGATCGCGCGTGGACTCTTCGGCCATAGCACGAACCCGAGCGCTGTCGCACCCTGCTCGACGGCATGCAGCGCATCGCTCACCCGCGTGATCCCGCAGACCTTGATGAAAGGGGAAGTCATTTATGGAGAACCTCCGCCCCCGTTAATCGGCGGATGGCGGCTGCTGGATCCGGATCGGTCATGAACCGTTCGCCGATCAGGAAGGCGCGGTAACCCACGGCGGCGAGATGCTCGAGCTCGTCGCGCGACTTGAGGCCGCTCTCGCTGACTGCGATGACGTCGCGTGGAATGCGTGAGGCAAGCCGATCGGAGGCGCTGACATCGACGGCCAGCGTCCGCAGGTTCCGGTTGTTCACGCCAATGACCCGCGCGCCGCTATCGACCGCGCGCGCGAGCTCGGCCTCGTCATGCACTTCGACCAGCGTCGCCAGCTCCAGATCCCATGCGCGCGTCTGCAGCGCCGTCAGTTGTGCCGGCTCCAGCGCGGCCACAATCAGCAAGACCGCATCGGCGCCTGCCGCACGCGCTTCGAAGAGTTGGTATTGGTCGACGATGAAGTCTTTGCGGAGCAGCGGAAGCAGCACCGACGACCGGACGGCGGTGAGATGCTCGAGCGCGCCGTCGAAGAACGTCGGTTCCGTCAGAACGGAAATCGCAGCGGCGCCACCTTCTTCGTATTGCCGCGCAATCCGAACGGGGTCGTACTCGGCGGCGAGCACGCCCTTTGACGGCGAGCGACGTTTGCACTCGGCGATGACGTTCACGCGATCGGCCACCCCGAGCGCCGCCTCGAAATCCGCTCCACGCGGCCGTGCCGCCGCCGCGCGACGCTCGAGCGCAGCCTGCGGTTCGCGCCCTCGCCGCGTCTCGACGACCCGCTCCGTTGCCGCAACGATCGTGCGCAGCAGATCGGCGCTCATACCGCCGCCTCCGCACGTGAACTGTTCACCATCTGTTGCAGGCGGTCGTGCGCGGCGCCGGAATCGACGACTTGCGTCGCCACCGCAAGACCCTCGGGAATCGAACTCACACGGCCGGCGATGAACAGGCCAATGGCTGCGTTGAGGAGAACGACGTCCCGGCGCGGGCCGCGCTCGCCGCCAAGCACGGCACGAACAATCGCGGCGTTCTCGGCCGCATCGCCGCCCTTGAGTGACGAGGGATTGCTCTTCGCAATGCCGAAGTCCGACGGATGCACGTAGAACGTATTCACCGCGCCATCTCGGCATTCGGACACTTTCGTGTAGCCGGTCGTCGAGACCTCGTCGATGCCGTCTGCGCCGTGCACGACCCAGGCACGTCGCGAGCCGAGCATCATCAACGCGCGCGCAAGCAGCTCGGTGAGCTCGGGACGTGGAACCCCGACGAGCTGCCGGGTGGCGCCTGCCGGATTCGTCAGTGGCCCGAGCAGGTTGAACGCCGTCCGGATACCGAGGTCGTTCCTCGTCTGCGCCGCGTGCTTCATCGACGGGTGGAAGGTGCGCGCGAAGAAGAATGCCAGTCCGGTGTCGCGCAGGGCGCGTTCGACGATGGCCGGCGGCGCGTCGATGTTCACGCCGAGCGCTTCGAAGACGTCCGCCGATCCACATCGGCTCGATACGGATCGATTGCCATGCTTCGCCACGGGAACGCCGCACGCGGCGATCACGACCGCCGCGGCCGACGAGATGTTGAACGTGCCGGAGCGATCGCCGCCGGTTCCACACGTGTCGAACGCATCGGCCACCGGCGCCTGCAGCCTCACCGCATGTTCACGCATCGTCCGGGCAAAACCGACGATTTCGGCGGGACGTTCGCCCTTCATGACGAGGCCGGTCAACAACGCGGCCAGAGCGGCCGGAGCAGCCCGCCCTTCCATCACCTCCCGCATCGCCGCCGCCGCCTCGCCGGCGGTGAGGTCCTCGTGGCGCACGACCTTTTCGAGGAGTGTTGTAAACATCACATTTCCAGGAAATTGCGGAGCAACCGCCGGCCCTCGTCGGTCAGGACCGACTCCGGATGGAACTGCACACCATGCACCGGATACGAGCGGTGACGAACGGCCATGATGGTGTTGTCTTCCTTCGTCCGTGCCGCCACTTCCAGCTCGCCCGGGACGCGATCGTTTGCGATTACGAGCGAGTGATAGCGGCCCGCCTGAAACGGCGCCTGCAGGCCGGAGAACACACCCTTACCGTCGTGCACGACCGTCGACGTCTTCCCATGCATCGGCGCGTGCGCGCGGCAGACGGTTCCGCCGTAGACGACCCCGATGGCCTGGTGCCCAAGGCACACACCGAGTATCGGCGTCGTCGGGCCGAAGCAGCGGATGACGTCGCAGGAGATCCCTGCATCCTCGGGCCGCCCAGGACCGGGTGAGATCACGATCTGTTCGGGCGCCATTGCGCGGATCTCGTCGATGGTCACCTGATCGTTGCGCCGCACACGCAACACGGCGCCCAGCTCGCCGAGATACTGCACGAGGTTGTACGTGAACGAGTCGTAGTTATCGATCACCAAGACCATGTCAAAGCCCCGCCTGCGCCAATTCGAGCGCGCGGATCACGCCACGCGCTTTGTCCCTCGTCTCCTCGTACTCGGCTGCCGGGTTGGAGTCGGCGACGATCCCCGCGCCCGCCTGCACGTACGCGCGCCCGTGCTCGATGAGCACCGTGCGAATGGTGATGCAGAAATCCAAATTACCGGCGAAATCGAGGTACCCGACGGCCCCGGCGTACACGCCACGGCGGCGATTCTCGAGTTCCGCGATGATCTCCATCGCCCGTACCTTTGGCGCCCCCGACACCGTGCCGGCCGGAAAACAGGCGGCAAGCGCGTCGAGCCGGTCGTAGTCGTCGGCGAGCTTGCCTTCGACAATCGACACCAGATGCATCACGTGGGAGTACCGCTCGAGCGCCATGTACGTCGGGACCTTGACGCTGCCGTACGCAGACACACGTCCGATGTCGTTCCGACCGAGATCGACGAGCATCACATGCTCGGCGCGCTCTTTCTCGTTCCGCTTGAGTTCGTCCGCCAGTCGCAGGTCCTCGTCTTCGTTGCGGCCCCGCGGACGCGTGCCCGCGATCGGATGCGTCTCGACCCGTCGCCCTTCGACGCGCACGAGCATCTCGGGTGACGAGCCGACGATCGACCGCTCCCCCATCCGAATGAAATACATATAGGGCGAAGGATTCACGTGGCGGAGCGCGCGGTACGCGGTGAATGGATCCGCCCCCAGGCGCGTCTCGAAGCGCTGCGAGAGAACCACCTGGTAGATGTCGCCGGCGGCGATGTACTCCTTCGCCGTACGAACCATCTCCTCGAACGTTTCGCGCGACACGTTCGACGTCACCTCAATGGGTGATTTGTCCGGACACTGTGGCTTGGAGAGCGGCCGATCGAGCTCGCGCTCGACGAATTCGATCTTTGCGCACGCAAACTGATAGAGCGACTCGAGATCTTCATCGCCGGTGATCCGCGCGTTGGCAATGATGAGAATGCGGTGGCGCACGTGGTCGAACGCGAGCACCGTGTCGAACACCATAAAGCCGCCTTCATCCTCCGATTCCCGCACATCATGCAATCTCACGGGCTCGAACCAGGCGGCCGCGTCGTAACCGAGATACCCGACGGCGCCGCCCGTAAAACGTGGAAGCCCCGGAACGAACGGCGAATGAAAACTCGCCATCAGCTCGCGAAGCGTCGCGATAAATGGCTTCTCGGATTCAGATGTGTGACCGGCGCGATCGGCAATCGTCTTCCCGTCGCGCGAGCGGAGAATAAGGAACGGATCCTTGCCGAGGAACGAATAGCGTCCGACGTGTTCGCCGCCTTCCACTGACTCGAGGAGAAAGGCGTAATCAGAGTGCTCCGCGATCTTCAGGAACGCGGAGACTGGCGTCAGTAGATCGGCGACGATCTCTTTGTAGACAGGGACAAACGTCCCGCGCTGCGCCAGATCTTTGAATTCTTCGAAGGTGGTAATTTTCATCTTCGCAACTAACTACTAACCCCTACCTAACCACGAACCAACTGTTCACGGCCGCGTTGATTGAGGAGGGCAGCCTTCATCACACCTTCCTCGGGTTCGCTGCCCGTCCACCACTCGAACTGCCGCTCGGCCTGCGCGACCAGCATCGGGAGACCATCGAGCGTCACGCAATCGGCCCGCCGGGCTTCGCGCAAGAGCGGCGTCTCTGCATCACCGTAAGTCAGGTCGTAGACCAGCTTTCCAGTGAACGGCCCTCCGGGCAGTGGACTCTGATCTCGCGCGCTCGGACCGCCAAGTGGCGTGCAGTTGACCAGCATGTCCCACGAACCGCCGGGGGGCGGCCACGCACCGGCAGCGGCGCCGCAACGGGCTGCCACGTCGAGCGCCTGCTCCTGACGGCGCGCGTGCACCGTGACGCGCGCGCCGCGTGTGACGAGTGCGACGACCACCGCGCGCGCAGCCCCGCCTGCGCCCATGACCGCGACGCGTGCCTCCTTCAGAGAACCGGGATACATCCCGTCAAGCGGATCGAGAAATCCGTCGACGTCGGTATTTCTCGCTTCCCATCTGTCACCGATGCGGTACAACGTGTTGGCAGCGCCAACTCTTTCCGTGAGCATGTCGACGCCATCCGCGGCGCGAAGCGCGTCGAGCTTGAACGGAATGGTGACGCTGGCGCCCGTGATGTGCATCGCATCAGCAAACGTGAGGAAGTCGTCGAAGTCTGCCGCGCGAAGCGGCACGTAGACGGCATCGAGCCTGGCGGCCCCGAACGCCGCGTTGTGCATCACCGGTGACTTCGAATGGAGACCGGCGTTTCCGACGACGCCGTAGATAGCGGTGTTGAGACCGACCGACCGGAATCGGAACTCGTCGAGCATTCGCGCTGCGGGTATCTGTCCGGGGGCGATCGCGTCCCCGGCATAGGTCCACTTCGATGCAAAGCGTGACGCGAGCAGACGTGACGGCAGTCCTGCGTCGCCCATCGCGATGACGACCGCGTCCCCCCCGGAGCCGATCGTCAGCAAGACGAGCGCGTCGCTCAAGCGTGCCGCTGGAATCGCGATCTTTATCGTGCCGGCGCCCGCCTGGCGCATCGCAGTGGCGCGCGCCGCCAGATCATCCGGCACACGTTGAAAGTCGTGCGATGACAGAACGACGCGCCGCGGATCCCGCGCGATGAGATCGGCGAACCCTGCGCGCCACTCGACATCCACGTACTCCGCGCCGTCGTCCAGCGCCTCGCGCAGAATGGAGTGGCGCTGCTCCTCACTTCCGTCGAAGCGGCCGCCTTCCCACGTCGGACGACAGGTAACAATCACCGGCAGCTTGCGGCCGGCGAGGCCACCCGCCACATCGATGCCCTGCACGCTGTCCAGACGCAGTTCGACCATGTCGGCGCGCGTAACCGCATCACGCGCGGCGCGCAGTTCCGCCATCGTTCGGCCGGTCACGGTCTCGACAAGCAGCGATCTGTGCATAAACAAAAAAAGCCTCTTCGCCGCGGTGGGCTGAAGAGGCTCGATCTCGCTGAACTTCCTGGTCTGTGTACTAGACGCCGGAGGCCGCCCCTTCAGTCGCAGTCCCATACCACCACCAGTAGCTGGCGTAGCGGGACACGAAGGGGCTAAAAAATCGCGGCATCTTCGAAAAAACGGTGTTGGGACAGTACTTCACAGGACTTCCCGCTGTCAACCCGTTGAGGGCTTAGGCGCTTGCGATTTCAGGGGTTTACCCGTATCTTCATTCTGAGTGGACCTATGAAAACCCGCACGCTTGCTGCTCTCCTCGCGCTCCTCGTCTTCGTCGGCATTCGTCTTCCCGCAGCGACCACATCCTTTCCGATCGATGAACTCAAGCCCGGCATGGTTGGGATCGGGCGAACCGTGTTCCAAGGCGATCGGCTCGAGGAATTCAAGGTTCACATTCTTGGCGTGCTGCGGAACGTCATCGGCCCGCGGCGCAATCTGATTCTCGCGAAGCTCGAAGGCGGTCCACTCGCGGAAACGGGCGTCATCGCCGGCATGAGCGGCAGTCCTGTTTACATCGACGGCCGGCTCGTCGGCGCGGTGTCGTACTCGCTCGGGCAGTTCTCGAAAGAACCGATCGCCGGTATCACGCCAATCGACGAGATGGTTGAAGCGACCGCGCAGTCGGTTGCGCGGCGTCCGGCCACGCGCGTCGCGCTGCAGATGCCGCTCTCGCCGGAAAACATGCGCGAATCGCTGCGGCAGGCCTTCTCCTGGATGCGGCCATTTGCCGAGAACCCGAATGACGTGCAGGTGTTGGGCACCGGTCTCGACGCCAGCGTCGGAACGATGCTGAGACCCATTGCGACGCCGATCACGATTGGCGGCTTCGATGCGTCGGTGATCGATCCTGTCGTAACGGCGTTCCGCGAACAGGGTTTCCTGCCGATGATGGCCGGCGCCGGCGGGCAGGACACGCCCGCTAGGTCCAACGCACCGCTGCGCCCGGGTGACCCGGTGGGTGTGGCGCTCGTCACCGGCGACCTCGAGTTTGGTGCCACCGGGACCGTTACCGAAGTGGACGGCAATCGCGTGTACGCGTTCGGGCATCCGTTCTACGGGCTGGGACCAACGCAGTTCCCGATGACGCGCGCCTACGTCCATACGATTCTCCCAAGCCTCTTCAGCTCGTCGAAGCTGGCAAGCACCGGCGAAATCATCGGCACGGTCCAGCAGGATCGCGCGACCGCGATTGCAGGCACGCTCGGCTCCGGACCGACGCTCATCCCGATCAATCTGAAACTGACTTCGGATCGCGGCACGACAAAGAACTTCAAGATGTCGGTCGTTAACGATCAGCTCTTCACGCCGCTCCTCGCTTACGTCTCGATCCTCAACACGCTGTCGTCGTACGAGCGTCAGAACGGCGCGGCCAGCTACGCGGTGCGTGGAAGCGCCACCGTGAAGAAGTACGGCAAGGTCGATTTCGAGGATCTCTTTACCGGTGACACGCCGTCGGTCGGCGCGGCTACCTACGTCGTCGGCCCGATCAATTTCCTGTTGCGCAACGCTTTCGAGGACGTCGACATCGAAGGACTGAACCTGGAGATCGACGCCAGCGAACAGGCGAAGACCGCGACGCTGGAGCGCGTCTGGATCGACGGCAACAGGCCGAAGCCGGGCACCATGGTGACGTTGAAAGCGCTGATGCGCACCTATCGCGGCGAGGAAATCACGCGCTCCGTGCCGGTGGAGATTCCCGCGAATGCGCGCGGCAGCGTCTCGATCATGGTCGCCGACGGCAGTCGCTTGTCACAGATGGAGGCGCGGGAGCTTCAGCTGCAGCCGCTACAGACGCGCGACCTGCCGCAGATGATTCGCGTCCTCAACCAGGCGCGTAAGAACAACCGGCTTTACGTCCGCCTCGTCACGCCGGATGCCGGCGCCGTGGTCAGGGGCGAATCGCTGTCGTCGCTCCCGCCGTCGGTCCTCTCGGTCATGGAATCGGATCGGAATGGCGGCAGCTTCCGGCCAATTGGTGCGGCGCTGCTCGGCCAGTGGGAAATCACGACCGATCACGCGGTGAGCGGCTCGCGCACCCTGACACTCTCGCTCGACAATAACTGAGCGTTCACGTCTGCCGACAACGTTCGACCGTCCGAAGTACTAACTATGTCCAAACGAACTTTCCGCGTTGCGCTCGCGCTCGCGGTCGTCTGCGCAGGCGTGTCGCTCGCGTATGCGGCCAACCCGACCTTCTGGCAGGTCTCGAATGAGGCCGAATTTTCGAAGGGTGACGTCGAAAACCTTTCGATCGACGGCTACGGTCGGCTGACACTCGGCCCCTCCGCGACCCCAGTGTACGACGCCAGCGCGCCCTTCCTCTGGTCGATGATCAACGCACTCGACGGCTCGATGTACGTCGGCAGCGGCAACGAAGGACAGATCTACCGGATAGACCCGAGCGGAAAGGGCTCCGTCTTCTTCGATGCGGAAGAGCTCGAAGTTCACGCGATGGCCCTGGCACCGGGCGGCGGACTGTACGCGGCGACCTCGCCGGACGGGAAGGTCTACAAGATCGATGCGGCCGGCAAGTCATCCGTCCTCTTCGACCCGCCTGACAAGTACGTCTGGGGACTCGTCGTCGACAAAGCAGGCAATGTGTTCGCCGCGACCGGTGACAAGGGCATCGTCTACAAGATCACCCCGGACGGAAAAGGATCCATCTTCTATCAAACGAAGACCACACACGCCATCTCGCTTGCGCTCGAAAGCGATGGGCACCTGCTCGTCGGAACCGAGTCCCCTGGACGGCTGTTCCGGCTCGACGCCAACGGCAAGCCGTTTGTCCTGCTCGATTCTCCGTACACCGAGATTCACACGCTGAAGATCGATTCCAAGGGAACGATCTACGCCGCGGCCGTGAGTGGATCCGGCGGCTCGAACGCCCCTCCTCCACCGCCGTCGATCCCTGAACCCGCGCAGTCGGCAACAGCAACCGTGTCGGTCTCCACTGAAATCACCGCCATTGCCGTTGTGGAACCTCCGCCCCAGTCAGGCGCCTCGGCGATGAGCGCGCCGGAGCGTCAGAACACCGGGCCTTCGGCCGGCGGTGTGTATCGGATTACACCCGATGGCGCTTGGGATCTCATCTGGAGCTCCCGCGAGGATTCGCCATACGACGTCGCTGTCGAACCAGACGGGAGCGTCCTGGTGGCGACGGGCAACAAGGGCAAGATTTACCGGCTATCGGGCGATCCGATGCAACCCACGCTGCTGACGCGCGCGACCGCGCAACAGGTGACCGCGCTCGTGCGCGACAACCAGGGACGTGTGACCTTCTCGACGTCGAATCCGGGAAAGGTGCTGCGTCTGTCGCAAATTCGCGCGGATCGAGGCACCTACACATCCGATGTACGCGATGCGCAGACGATTGCGACCTGGGGAGCCATCCGGTGGCAGGCTGGTGTGCCGCAGGGGACGCGCGTCGAGATCTCGACGCGTTCGGGAAACACGCGCACTCCCGATGAAACGTGGAGCGACTGGACGTCCCCGTACTCCGCACAGGAAGGAAGCCCCATCTCGAGCCCTCGCGCCCGCTACCTGCAGTGGCGCGCGGTGTTGACGGGCGGCAAAGCGGATGCTCCGCTGCTTACGTCGGTCACCGCCGCGTACCTGCCGCGGAACATTCGTCCCGAAGTGGTATCGATCACCATCAACCCTCCGGGGACGGTTTTCCAGCGGCCGTTCCCGACCGGCGATCCGGAAATCGCCGGATTTGATGGCGATGTTCCGGGCCGCAACAACACGCCGCCGGGGGGCACCGGTGGACCGAACGTCGGCCGCCGCGTCTATCAGAAAGGTCTGCTGACCTTCACCTGGCGCGCGCAGGACGAGAATCGTGACCAGCTCATCTATGACGTCTACTATCGACGCGAAGGCGAGACGACCTGGAAGCCGCTGAAGAAAGAGCTGACCGACGAGATCGTCGTCTGGGACACGTCGTCGGTACCGAACGGCCGGTACGTGCTTCGCGTGGCCGCGTCCGATGCGCCGTCCAATGCTCCGGCGACGGCGCTCGCGGGATCGCTCGAGAGCACCGCGTTCGACATCGACAACACGCCTCCCGTGATTACGGTGACCAGCGTCAATCGTCAGCCGAACCGGCTGATGATCGCCTTCGAAGTGCGCGACGACAATTCCAACGTCCAGAAAGCCGAGTATTCGCTTGATGGCGACCGCTGGCAGACGATCTATCCGAAGGACGGCATTCCCGATTCACGCGTCGAGCAATTCGAAGTTGCTCTCGAGGGCGACTTGGGATCGCACGGTGTGATCATCAGGGCCACCGACGCGCTCAACAACATGTCGAGCGCACGTGGCGACGTGGCGGTAACGACAGCGCCCACGTCCAGCGGGCCGGCTCCGCCGAAGCGATAAGGGAACGGAGCGCGAAGCCGGACCCTGCCCGCCGAAGCGATTTGGAACGAAGCGCGAAGGCGGGTCAGGCCGTCGATGAAGGAACGGCGATCGACGTAGAGGGCGCGTCAGGCTTTGGCGCCACGTCGACCGGGCGTGGTGCCGGTGTGATCTTCGCGGGCGGCAGATCGAGCGCAGCGCGTGCCGACGCCTTCACGGTTGTCCGCGCGAGCACCCACACTATGTTCACGGCCACCGGCGCGCCGTCTACCGCCTGCGCCGGAGCAAAGCGCGACTGCTTCACCGCATTGACGACAGAGCTGACGTCGCCGGTCTGTACGGCCGTATCGTGGCGGCGCACGCTGGCACGCTCCGCAAAGAGCACTTCGTAGTTCGAGACGCGTCCTTCGCGCGTCACTACCGCCGCAAGCGCAAACACCGCATCATCGTCGGGCACCGACTCGAGACCGGCGCTGTCGAGCGCGCGCGGTGGTGCAGCCATCGCGCCGTCGAGCCGCATCGGATTTTCGTCCGAACCCGGATTGGCGAGCATTTCGATCATCCCGGCCAGCGAGTCCGGTTTTTGCGCGTTGGTCACCGACACGACGGCGGCGGAGACACAGAGACACGCGACCAGCGCGAGCGACGCACCAACAGCGGGCCAGAAGAACCGCATATCGGTGCACATGCTGCGAAGCTGCGCCCAGGTGGCCTGTTCACGCTCCGTCTGGATGCGGGTCACAACCTCGGATTCAACCGATGCGAGGCTGTCGTCGGTGCCGTCAGCGGCTCGAAGAGCACATGACGTGACGCGCAGAGAAGCGCCGATGACCTGCATGTCCTCGACACGCGCCGCACACACGCGGCACCAACGCAGGTGCGATTCGAGCGCGACCTGATCGTTGACCGCCAACTCGCCGTCCACGAACGCTTCGAGGAGTAGCTGCGCGGCTCGACAGTCGAGATACGGAATCATGACCGCATCCCCAGCAACTCTTCACGGAGCGCCTGGCGCGCGCGTGTGAGCCGCGACTTCACCGTGCCGACCGCAACGTCGAGCGTGAACGCAATTTCTTCGTACCGCAGACCGTCGATTTCCCGAAGGACGAGCGCCGTCCGCTGATCGAACGGCAGCCGCTCCATCGCCGCCCAGATGCGCGTGGCGGTTTCCTTGCTGGCCAGCAGGCGATCGGGAAGGACTTCCCGCGTCGCCTCGAGTTCGCCGCAGTGCTTCAGATGGTCGTCGAGCGAGATCAGGTCGGCGCGCCGCCGCCGGCGCCACCAGCGCTGTCGATTGCTCACCTGATTGACGACGATGCGATAAATCCAGGTCCGCAGGGCGGACTGGCCCCGGAACCGCGACAGCGTGCGAAAGACACGCAGAAAGACCTCCTGTGACACGTCGAGCGCTTCGTCGCGGTCGCCAAGGAGGTGGAAAGCGAGGTTGAAGACAGTCCGCTGATGGGCCGCGACGAGATCGGCGCACGCGGCCTCATCGCCCGCAACGCACCGCTCAATGAGCGCAGCCTCTCGGCTGTCAACTTCTGACCAGCTAATCGCGCCGGCGTTTTTCACAAGAGCTCCGGAACCTGAGTTATTCATTCGAGTGTACAAAAACAAGGACCTCGGAACCAGAGGCTTTGGGGGGTTAGACCCCGATAGGTCGGGGAAAGTTCCTCCGATACGGAGGGTGTTACGATTCTGAAACCGATGACACGCGGGAGAGTGGCCTCTATTACCGGAGCGATTCTGCTCGCCGGGACGGTGTTTGCCTGGAATGCGGTCCGCCAGGAGCGTGAATTCCGGCGCTTGATTGCCGCCGGCGACGCAGCCCTCACCCGCGACCAGACGTACGAAGCGATTGAGGCATTCAGTGGCGCTCTCGCCTTGAAGCGCGATTCGATGCTCGCGCACCTCAAGCGCGGAGACAGCTATCGCCGCCGCGGTGAACTGACCGCAGCGCTCCGCGACCTTCGCGAAGCGACGGCTCTCGACCCGACTGCGACGCGCGCACTCGAACTGCTGGGCGACGTCAACGCCGCGATGGGCAGATACGAACGCGCCGTCGAGGTCTATCGCCGCTACCTTGCGATTGACGATCGCGCACCGCAGATCCTCTACAAGCTCGGCCTTGCCCACTATCGCAGTGGGCAGTTCACGCTGGCGGTTGATCCGGTCCGGAAGTCGATCGCGCTCGACGATCGATTCTCCGAAGCGCACTACCTGCTCGCCTTGTGTCTGAAGGCTCAGAAGCACACCCCAGAAGCGATGGCGTCGCTTGGGCGTGCGCTGGAGCTGAATCCAGCGCTCGGAGTGGCACGAGAGGAGCTGGCTGCGCTGGACCTGGCGCAGGGCAAGACGCGTGAAGGCATCGAGCAGCTCGAAGCGCTCGCCGCGCTCGAACCATCCAGGCCCGAGCGCCTCATCAACGTCGGCCTCGCCTACGCACGGGTGGGTCGAACCGACGCCGCGGTCGCCACGCTTGGACGAGCCGCTGAACGCTACCCGCAGGCCGACGTCGTCTACGAGGCGTTGGGACGTGTCTGGCTCGCGTCCGCGGAAGCACATGACGATGCCGTCGCGTTGTCGAAAGCGATTCAGGCGCTCGAGGCCGCAGCGGCACGTGCGAACGCGTCGAGCGACACGCTGACGCTGTACGGGCGCGCGCTGATTCTGTCCGGCCGAATCCAGACCGCCGAGCGGGTCCTGCAACAGGCGACCACCGTGTGGCCCGTCGAGCCCACCGCGTTTTTCCACCTTGCCGACGCGGCCGAGCGCCGCGGACATGCGGCGGCGGCGTCCGATGCGCTCGCCAGCTATATCGCGCTGTCGGACGACGAGGACAAGGAGCAGCTCACCGATCGCTTGGCTGCCCTCTCAGGGCGTAAGCGTTAAAGGCCGCCTACGGCCGGCCCGCCTCCTTCAGCCGGCCCCACGCCCCGTGACCGGATCGAGCGCGTCTCGCAAACCATCACCGAGAAAATTGAATCCAAGCACCAGGAACGCGATCGCAAGTCCGGGGAAGATCGTCAGATGCGGCGCGTCGAGCAAATGGGTGCGGCCGCCGTTCAGCATGGTCCCCCAACTCGGCGTCGGAGGCTGAACGCCAAGTCCAAGAAAGCTCAACGCGGCCTCAGCGAGAATGGCGCCGCCCATGCCGAGCGTCGCCTGCACGGTCACCGCAGGGAGCGCAGTGGGAATGACGTGCCGCGCGAGAATCCGCGGTGTTCCCGCGCCGAGTGCACGGGCCGCCTGGACGAACTCGAACTCGCGCGCGCGAAGCACCTGCCCGCGCACCAGCCGCGCGTATCCCACCCACCCGATGAGCGACAGCGCCACAACGACGTTCGTCAGATTCGGGCCGAGGACGGCGACGAGCGCAATCGCGAGCAGCAGCCCGGGGAATGCCAGCAGGATGTCGATGATGCGACTGATGGTCTCGTCGACCAGGCCGCCGAAGTAGCCGGCGATCGATCCGAGGAGCGTTCCTACGGCCGACGAGATCGAGACAACGACGATGCCGACGAGCAGCGATATGCGGGCGCCGGCGAGCACCCGCGCGAAGATGTCGCGGCCGAGTTCGTCGAGTCCGAACCAGTGTGTCGCCGAAGGACCGTCCAGACGTCTGGCCAGGTCCTGCACCGCTGGATCGACGCGCGCCACCGCCGGACCGATGAGCGCGGCGACGATCGCGATGAGCACGGTTGCTGCGCCAACCTTACTCATACCGAATGCGTGGATCGACCAGCCCGTAGAGGAGATCCGTCAGCAGATTCATCCCGACGTAGGTCATCGCGATGAGCAGAATGCACCCTTGAACGAGCGGATAGTCGCGGAACCCGATCGACTGAATCAGCAGTCGCCCGATGCCCGGCCACGCGAAAATGGTTTCCGTGATCACCGCGCCGGTGAGCACCGCGCCGAACTGCAGACCGATCAGCGTAATAACCGGAATCAAACTGTTTCGGAACGCGTGACGGACGACCGCCCGCGCGCGCGACGCCCCGCGTGCACGGGCAGCGGTCACGTACTGCTCGCGCAGCTCTTCGAGCAGGGTGGCGCGTGTCATTCGCGCGAGGATAGCCGCCAGTGCCGCGCCGAGCGAGATCGCGGGCAGCACCAGATGCGCCCACGTCCCGCGGCCGGACACGGGGAGCCATCCCAACTCGATCGAGAACACGATCGCCAGCAGCGGTCCGAGCCAGAAATTGGGAATCGAGATCCCGAGCAGCGACAACGTGGTCGCCGTGTGATCCACCGCCGTTCCGCGCCACACGGCTGCCACAATGCCAAGCGGGATCGCGAACGCCACGGCGACGATCATCGCCGCGGCCGCGAGCTCGATCGTCGCCGGCATCCGCTCGAGGATCGCGGTCGAGACCGGCTGGTTGGTCCGAAGCGAACGTCCGAGATCCCCGTGCAGCGCGCCCTGGAGAAAACGTCCGTACTGCTCGACGAGCGGACGGTCGAGACCAAGCCGCGCCCGCAGCTCCGCCACATCTTGCGGCGATGCAGACTCGCCGAGCATCGCCTGCGCCGGGTCGCCGGGAATCAGGTGGATGAGCGAAAAAACGAGCGTCGCGACGCCGAGCAGTACCGGGATGGTCAGCGCCAGGCGCCGCGCCAGAAACCGCAGCAAACCTCAGCCTTGTGTTTCGTCCTCGTTCGCGCCGAGCACGTCTTCCGCGATCGCCACGTCATCGATCGGGAAGCCGGATTCGTCGAGCGCGGCCTGGGCATTGGAGTTGCCATGGGTATTCGGCCCGTCTTCGACGGCACCTTTTTTCAGATCCTGGTCGGTCTGTGGGTTCGCGCTCTGGTTCATACCCGGCCCTCCATGCAGACACGATGCCGCGGGGGGAAATGTGTCGCGATTATGCCCTGCCCGTGAGCGCCGCGTCGAGCCCCAATTCGTGCAAGCGTTTTCAGCAGCCGCTGAGAGAGTCAACGCAAGACAGGCGATCGGTTCGTGGGAAGCTCGCCGAGTACCATTCCAATCTCATCGTCGCCAGCGCCGGAATTGTTTCAGTCGCCGTCGTGGGCGTGGTTGGTCTCGGAGCCCAGTTCTTGTTCAACGGCGATTTCGGACTTCCCGATCCTCCCTTGTTCGCCATGTTCAGCGTGATCCTCTCATCGAAACGGACCGGAGCGGCTGGCAGCGTGATGTAATAGGCGCCGCGGGAGGCTCTCATGCGGCAATTGATTGCGGGATCCGCGGGTCTGTTGGTGCTGTTTGCCACGCCAGCCTTGGCGCAGCTCGAAGACAAGCCCGTAGCCATGGAACGGGCGCCTTTCCACATCCCGGTGTTCCAGAACGATTACATCATCCTGTTGAATGTCAACATTCCGCCCGGGCGCAACACCGGCTATCACATCCATCACAGCGATTCCGTTTCCGTGAACCTGATGCCCGCCTCACAGACGAACCAGAATTACGGCTCGAACGAGGTCAGCGCGCCCGGCACGGGCGGCGAAGGCGCGCCAGGACGCGCGACCTTCACCAACGTGACGAAAGATGGTCCGCGCACGCATAGGGCCACAAACGTCGGGCCGACGCCGTTTCACAACATCTCGTTCATCTTTCGGAAGCCTGGACCGGCCGGGAATTCGGTTTCGGACCGAACGGGCGTCGCCGGCTTTACGCAGATCATGGACAACGCCCGCGTGCGGGCATGGCGCGTCGTTTTGGAGCCCGGCCAGGCGACGGGGGAAATTACCCAGACCGCGCCCGGCTTGCGCGTGTATGTGCATGGTGGGGTGCTGGCGGAAGTTCTTCCTGGCAACGCGGACAGGGGCATGGCGCCCTATGATGGCGATTTCATTTGGAAGGACACGGGCGAAACCCGTCGGATCAAGAACACCGGTACCACGCGGCTCGAATTCATCGAGTTCGAGATGAAATAGCGCTCCGCCTTCCACGATGATGCCGTAGTCACGCCTCGCTCGTCCGCACCGCGTCCAGTCCCAATCGCGCCAGCGTTTTCAGGAGCCCCTGACGCGAAAGGCCCAGCGATCGTGCGGCACGCGCGCGATTGCCGGCAGCACGCGCGAGCGCCACCTCCACGAACTTCCGTTCAAACTGCAGACGCGCGTCCGCAAGCCGCGTCGCCAAGACCGTCGTCGTCGCGCCGATGATCGCCGGCAGCAGCGCAGGACGCACCCACCCGCGTTGCGGCGCCGCGACGGCCAATGACGCGATCACGTTCTGCAGCTCACGGACGTTTCCTGGCCAGCTATAGCGGGCAAGCTCCGCCAACGTCGCCGGCGACAGGCGCGCGTGCGAGCCGGTGCGCGCGGTCGCCGTCTTCCAGCAGTGTTCCGCCAGCAACGGAATGTCATCTGGTCGATCACGCAGCGGCGGAATCTGAATGCGAATGACATCAAGCCGATAGAGCAAATCCTGTCGGAAGCGGCCCGCCGCCGCTTCGGCCCTCATGTCGCGGTTGGCCGCGGCGATGATGCGAACGTCAATCTTGCGGCTGAACGACTCGCCGACGCGCCGCACCTCCTGCTGCTGGATGGCGCGAAGCAGTTTCGCCTGGGCGCGCGGCGACAGGTCGGCGACCTCGTCGAGCAGAAGGGTCCCCCCGTCTGCTTCCTCGAACAACCCAGCGCGATCGACAACGGCTCCTGAAAACGCTCCCTTCGCGTGACCGAAGAGCTCCGATTCGAGGAGTTCATCGGGCAGGGCCGCGCAGTTGAGATCGCAGAACCTGCGCTCGCGTCGCGCGCTCAAATGGTGCACCCCACGCGCAACGAGCTCTTTACCCACGCCGCTCTCCCCTTCGATGAGCACGGTAAACGGAGCTGCGGCTGCGCGGACAATCGCTTTTCGAACCGTCGTCATCGCCTCGCTGACGCCCAGCAGTTCTGGAACGGCGGTCGCTGACTTGGCCTCGTCAAGGCCTGCTGCGAGCCAGGCGTCGAGGCGCGGCGCCACCATGACCGTCGCCAGTTCAATCAGTTCACCAGCGTCGCGGCTGACAGCGCAGTCAATGGGCCACCGGCATACCAAGGCGGCGAGCACGCGCGACGCGAACCGCACTGGAACACCGAGTTCCAATCCGCCGTTCTGACGCTCGGGCCCGATGGCGAGACCCGTTTCGAGCACACGCGCGCCAAGATTCGTGGCAAGGCCTTCGCCGGCGCTGCAGACGATCGTCGGTGGACCGCCGGCGTGCGACAGGACGTCGAGTCGGCTGGCGTGGAGTTCTGCCGCCACACGCGCGATCACTCGCCGAACCGCCGCCATATCATCGTCGTCTTCCTGTGCGGTGCGCAGGAGCGCGATTGACACCATCGAACGTTGCTGCGGAGGTATCACTACACGCGGCGTTGGTTTGACGTTGATGGAGAGTCGCTGGCGGATTTCGCGCTGAAGTAACGCCGGAGCGACTGCCTCGATGCGCTGAACTCGACCCAGGTGCGACCGTGCGCTCCGGTCGTCGCCGCCGCGGCGCAACGCGTCAATCCAGACCAGTCGTGCCCAGGCGTCGCGAAGCGGAGTCTTGGCGACTCTGACAGCCGCCACGACGAATGAGAACGCCTCCCCCGCACGCACCAGGTCGCCAGCCTCCGTAAGGATGGCGAGGTCCGCCGCATGCGCGATCAGCTGCACCACCGGATCTCGGCTGTCAGCTGCAAGCACTTTCAGATCGGCAACGCACCTGCCCGCCTCGAACGTCTCCCCTTTCGCAAGAAGGAGGCGCGTTTTGACCTCGCAGGCTTCGGCGACGACTCGCGGCTCGAGTCCCGAGAGCTTGTTCACGTCGATGTCTGGCGCCTCGTACGCACGACCTTGCCAGACCAACGCGCCCGCCAGAACCGCGTGCGCCCATGACCGGAGCGCTGGGCTCATGTCCGGACCCTCCAGAACGGCGCGGCACAAGGCTTCCGCTTCCACCAACGCCGCCTCGGCGGTCCGAATCGTCGCCTGCCGGATGCGCGCTTCGATCATCAACGCTTCAGCCCGGCTCGATTGGGCGAATTTGATCGCACCCTCGAGCGCCGCGTACGCGTCTGCCAGACGCCCGCGGTCAGCGAGAACCGTCGCGAGAGTGATGCTGAGCCGTGACGCGTGCACGAACGAATCGCGTCTGGCCACCGCGGCGATGACGTCACGCAGCAGGCGCTCTGCGGCCGCGTGGCGTCCACTCGCCACGAACTCGCCGGCTCGCTTCGCGCGGAGAACGAGCTCTGTCACGCGGCGAGACTCTCCAGCCGCCGGTGCGACGTACGCTGGTCGCGCCTCTCGAACGAGGTGAGCGGACGGTTGATCCATTGGCCGACGGAATGTCAGCAGAAGATGCGGACGAGGCGACCGGGCGGCCGCGTGAAGCAGTATCGAATGCGAGCGGAACGGCTCTCCCACCGTGTCGAGCAGCAGCAGTGTCCGTTCGTCGAGCTCGCCGTCACCGAGAATCAGTTTGCGCATGTATGCATCGATCCCGAGTGGAACGAATCCTCGATTGGAAGCCGATGCACTAATCCGTTCCGCCTGGTGCGCAATGTCCCGCGCGTTGATGCTGTCGACGATGATCCAACGCGGATATCCGTCGCGTCCGTGGTCCAGCGCTTCGATCAACGGAGTGAGATTCGAATCGGCGTCAAGTCGCACCATGCCGCGTCGAACTGCAAGCGGCGACGCGCCACCGACGCGCCGGAATACGGCCCATCCTCACCGGGAGTGTGCAATTTCTTCGTATACAATGCCTTTCGAATGTTGCGGTTTCTGAGCGCGGGCGAGTCGCACGGACAGGCGCTGGTGATCACGCTCGACGGTATGCCGGCCGGTCTCGATGTCGACATCGATGCGCTCAACGCGCAGCTCCGGCGCCGCCAGGGCGGCTACGGCCGCGGGCGCCGAATGGCCATCGAGAGCGACCGCGCCGAGATCCTCGCCGGTGTACGCCGTGGCAAGACAACGGGCGCACCAATCGCGATGTTGATCCGAAATCGCGACTGGGTGAATTGGCAGCAGACGATGCATGTCGAGCGTGACATGCCGGAAGACGCGTCGGGAACGAAGCGTCCCGAGGTGACACGTCCGAGGCCCGGACACGCGGATCTCGCCGGAGCTGTGAAGTACGGCCACGAGGACATTCGTGATGTGCTCGAGCGCGCTAGTGCGCGTGAGACCGCATCACGTGTGGCAGCAGGCTCGCTGGCGCGGCAGCTGCTGGCCCACTTCGGTATCCGCATCGCGAGCCATGTGTCCTCGATTGGCGATGTCGCGCTGCCGGAAGACCGCGTGGTCTCATTCGACGAAGCTCGGGCAATCGATGACGAGGCGCCGCTGCGCTGTGCGGATTCGCAGTTGCAGCAGAAAATGATCGCCTTCATCGACGCCGCAAAAGACGCCGGCGACACGGTCGGCGGCTCATTTGAAGTCATTGCGACCGGTGTGCCTGCGGGGCTCGGTTCCTACGTCCAGTGGGATCGCAAGCTGGACGGCCGGTTGGCGCAGGCCGTGATGTGTATCCACGCCATTAAAGCGGTCGGAATCGGCATCGGGCCTGACGCGTCGTTCCGCCCGGGGTCCCGCGTGCACGACGAGATTCTTCCGCCGCGAACCGAGGCCGTTCCCCCGGTCCGGCCGACCAATCGCGCCGGTGGACTCGAAGGGGGCGTCACGAACGGGCAGGATGTCCGCGTAACGGGCTTCATGAAGCCCATTGCCACGTTGATGAAACCGCTGCGGTCGGTTGATCTGAACACGCTCACCGATGCGCCCGCGGCAATCGAGCGCAGCGATGTCTGCGCCGTGCCCGCCGCCGCGGTCGTCGGCGAAGCAATGGTGGCGCTCGTGCTGGCTGATGCGTTCCTGGAGAAGTTCGGGGGCGACTCCATCGAAGAAATCGCGCGTCACTACGAGGCGACCGCGGAGCAGGTGCGCCGCCGGTTCACGTCCCGCACCACAGCGTAGAGGGATGTCCTTACGTCCGATCCTCCGCTACGGCGCCGAAGTCCTGCACCAGCCCGCCAGACCCGTCGCCGAGATCACACCGGACGTCGTTCGACTGATCGACGACATGATTCAAACGATGTATGCCGCGCCGGGCGTGGGGCTGGCGGCAACGCAGGTCGGTGAACCGCTGCGGATTTTCGTCGCCGACGTGTCGCTCGGCCGCAACCCCGCCGACCTGATTGCGTTCATTAATCCCGAATTTGTCGAGCGAGACGGGATGCAGCTCGAGGAAGAAGGCTGTCTCAGCGTTCCCGGCTTCAACGCGACGCTTGCGCGCCCCTCGCGGGTGGTCGTCAAAGGCCTCGACCGCCACGGCCAGGAGCAGGTCATCGAAGGCACGGGTCTCCTGGCCCGCTGTTTCCAGCACGAAATGGACCATCTGGAGGGAACTCTCTTCGTCGACCGACTTCGCGGACTTCAAAAGGACCTCATCGTCCGCAAAATCAAGAAGCTCTCGCGCACCGGTAAATGGTAGTGGTGTTCTTCGGGACACCGCAGTTCGCGGTGCCCACCCTTCGGCGCCTCGTCGACTCGACGCATTCGGTCGCTGGCGTGATCACCCAGCCAGACCGCCCGCGCGGCCGAGGACAGAAGATCACCCATGCGCCCGTGAAAGCGCTTGCCCTCGAACGCGGGATTCCCGTGTATCAACCAGACCGTTTGAAGCCGCCGGAGGTCGCGGAGACGCTCCGGGGCTGGCGAGCCGACCTCGGTGTCGTCGCCGCATACGGGCGCATCATTCCTGAGCAACTGCTGGCCATTCCGCGGTTCGGCATGATCAACGTTCACGCGTCTCTCCTCCCGAAATATCGCGGCGCCGCACCCGTGCATCGGGCTGTCATCAACGGCGACAGCCAGACCGGAGTCACCATCATGCGCGTCGTCAAGGAACTGGACGCCGGGGCGATGTTGGCAAAGGTGACGCGGCCGATCGGACCTGACGAAACCAGCGATGTCGTTGAGACCGCGCTCGCCGATATGGGCGCGGAGCTGCTCGTCACCGTCGTCGATCAGCTCGTGTCGGGCATCGCGCGTGAGGAGCCGCAGGACGACACGCAGGCCACGTATGCGCCGCGATTGACAAAAGAGGAGGGCTTGATCGATTGGACTCGGTCCGCTCCAGAGATTCACAACCGCATCCGTGGTCTTTACCCGTGGCCGCACGCATATACGTTTTTCAAAGGAACGCGGCTCATCGTCCTTCGATCCGCGGTAGCCACGGCAGGTGCGTCACCCACGATTCCAGGAACAATTCTGCGCGTCACGTCGGAAGCCATTCAGGTGGCGACCGGTGACGGTGAGCTTGCGATCCTGGACGTCCAACCCGAAGGACGTCGCGCGATGCGGGCTCACGATTTTCTTCTCGGCCATCGCCTCGCCACCGGCGAGACACTTTCGAATTCATGACCGCTCCGGCACGAACCGCTGCGTACCATGCGGTTCGTGCGGTGTCGAGCGGCCGCGCCGATCTGCCGTCGGCGCTCCATGCGAGTCGCGCTCACCTGACCGACGAACGGGACCGATCGCTGGCGGCGGAGATTGTCGCCGGCACGTTTCGTTGGCAACGAAGTCTCGATCACCTCATTGAACATTTCTCCCGGCGGCGCGTCTCCAAACTGGATCCTGAAGTACTCGCAATCCTGCGACTGAGTCTTTATCAGCTCCTCCACCTCACTCGCGTACCCGCTTCCGCCGTGGTTGACGATGCCGTCGATCTGACGCGAGCGGCTCGCAAACCGAGCGCGAGCGGATTCGTGAACGCAGTGTTGCGCGCAACGTTGCGTCAACGTCACAAATTGCCGCTGCCAGGACGGCCGGCGGATCCGGCCGATCGCGACGCGGCGGTCGCCTACCTTGGCATCACACATTCGCATCCAGAGTGGCTGGTGGCGCGATGGCTGGATCGCTATGGGTTTGAGAACGCCGAACGATGGGTGCAGTTCAACAACGACACGCCGTCGCTCACGCTGCGCGTCAACCGTCTGCGAGCCACGCGCACCGAGGCGATCGTCGCACTGGAACACGACGACGTGGACGCAGAACCTACTCGCTTTGCGCCAGACGGCCTCGTCGTCACACGCGGCAACCCGCTGCGTCGCCCTCCCGATGGACTCGTGCACGTGCAGGACGAAGCGTCACAACTCGTGCCGGCAGTGGTGGCCGCATCGGCCGGCGAACGGATCCTCGACTTGTGCGCGTCGCCCGGCGGAAAGACGCTCGCGATGGCTGCGGATATGAACGACGTCGGCAGAATCGTCGCGAGCGACGTCCGCCCAAGACGCCTCGCGCTGCTTCAGGAGACGATCAAGATTGCGGCAACGCGCTGTGTGTCCGTCGTACGCGTGCCTCAGGTTGGTCCGCTGCCCTTTGTCGCGACGTTCGATGCGGTTCTGGTCGACGCACCCTGCTCCGGTCTGGGGACCGTTCGCAGAGACCCGGATATCCGGTGGCGCCGGCAGGAGCAGGATCTGGCGGCGCTTGCCCGCGATCAACTGGCGCTGTTGATGCGCGCGGCCGACGTCGTGCGCCCTGGCGGGCGCCTGGTGTATGCGACCTGCTCGAGCGAGCCCGAAGAAAACGACGGTGTCGTCGCGAACTTCGTCGCAGATCGTCCCGGCTTTCGCATCGTCAATCTCCACAGCGATGCTGGAGCGGTGATCGCTCCGTTCATCGACGCGCAAGGGTTCTTTCGTACGACCCCACCAGCGCACGGCCTCGAAGCGTTTTTCGCGGCACTCCTGATCCGGTCCTGATTAGAGCGTCATGGTACGATTGAGTGTTCAATGCGCTCTCGATTTGGCGTCTGGAGCTTCGGCCGGCTTCTTCTTCTCGCGGCTGCGCTCGGTGGAACATTTCTGCTCTTCTTCGGCGTCGCGTTGCGGGTGGCGCTGCGGGCGCGCGTCGTACAGGTTCCAACGCTCGTCGGCAAAACCGTCAATGACGCCTCGCAGACGCTCGGCGCTCTGGGGCTGACGCTGAGAATCGATCCGACGCGGCGTCCGGACGCGAATGTTGCCGCCAATCACATCATGCTGCAGGATCCGCCTGCCGGCGCGGCGGCGCGGGCTCAGCGCTCTATTCGCGTCTGGCTCAGCGCGGGCCCGCGCACGACGACGGTGCCAGAGTTGATCGGCCAGACGGAGCGGACCGCGCGTATCCGGATGGAACAGGACGGTGTCGAGCTCGGTTCGGTATCCGAATTCCGGTCGCCCGACTACGCTGCCGATGCCGTCGTCTCGCAGGATCCGCCTTCCGCGGTAAAAGCACCAAAGGTCTCGCTGCTGCTGAATCGCGGCGAGGCATCTATCACGTACGTCATGCCGGACGTGATCGGCATGGATGGCAACCGCGTCTCAGACGCGCTGCGCGCTCAAGGATTCCGGGTGACCATCACTGGCTCGCAGCCGTATCCAGGCATTCCACCGGACACCGTCGTGCGTCAGCAGCCGCAGGGCGGCTTCCGCGTCGCGGCATCCGATCCCATTTCGCTCGAGGTGAGTCGTTGAACGGTCAGGTCCAGATCGCGCCGTCGATCCTGTCGGCCGATTTCTCGGCGCTCGGCGAGCAGATTGCCGCAGTCGAGCGCGGAGGCGCGGACCTGATCCACGTGGACGTGATGGACGGCCATTTCGTCCCGAACATCACCATCGGGCCTCCCGTCGTGCGTGCAATCAGACGTGTGGCATCACGCCCACTCGACGTGCACCTGATGATCGAGCACCCCGATCGCTACATCGAGGCCTTCGTCGATGCGGGCGCAGATATGGTCTCGGTCCACGTGGAGGCCGTGCCGCACCTTCATCGAACGATCTGCCTGATCAAGAAGCTGGGCGCACGCGCGGGCGCCGTGCTGAACCCGTCGACGCCTGCCATCACCTTGCAGGACATCGCCGGCGAACTCGATTACGTGCTCGTGATGTCGGTCAATCCAGGATTCAGCGGACAGGCGTTCATTCCGCACAGCGTGGAAAAGATCCGTCATGTTCGCGCGGTGTTGACCGAAGCCGGCTCCTCCGTGCCGATCGAAGTCGACGGCGGCATCGACGAAGAGACCGCTCCCAGGGTCGTTGCTGCGGGGGCAGGCATCCTCGTTGCGGGACAGGCGATCTTCGGCACCGCGGATCCGGAACGCGCGACGCGGATGCTGCGAGCCGCCGTCGCCGGCACACCGACGACCTATCCCGCATGACCGACACGCACACCGGGCTCATCAGACGCACCACCGTGCGGGTGCGATATGCGGAGACCGACTGCATGGGCGTGGTGTATTACGCGAACTATTTCGTCTGGTTCGAGATTGGACGAACCGACTGGCTGCGGGATACGGGGCACAGCTATCGCTCGATGGAAGCGGAAGGCGTGCAGCTGCCCGTCATCGAAGCGCATTGCGAGTACCGCCGGGCGGCGAAGTACGACGACGAACTCGAAATCAGGACGCGCGCCGCGCTGCTGACACCGGTGCGCATCCGGTTCGACTACGAAATCGCCCGAGGTGATGAAACCCTCGTCACCGGCCACACGATCCACGCGGCGCTCGACCCGCGCGGGCGACCGTGCCGTTTACCTTTAGGAGTGCGAGACCTTCTCGGATGAAAGCCATAGTCACAGGTGCTGCCGGTTTCATCGGCTCGCATCTCAGCGAATCTCTCGTTCAGGCGGGCCATACTGTCGTCGGCATCGACGTATTCACGGATTACTACGCGCGCGATCGGAAGGAACAGAATCTCGCCGCGCTGCGGCAGGCCGATCGCTTCACGCTCATCGAGAGCGCGCTGGCTGATGCGGATTGGCCGCGTCTGCTGGACGACGTGACCTGGATATTCCACCTGGCCGCGCAGGCAGGGGTTCGGAAAAGCTGGGGACGCGACTTCCACGTCTATACGGTCAACAACGTGGAAGGAACCCAGATCCTGCTCGAGGCCTGCAAGGGACGACCAATCGAGCGGCTCGTGTACGCGTCCAGCTCGTCGGTCTACGGCGACGACGTGCCGCTGCCGATGGACGAAACCGTTCGGCCGCAGCCCGTTTCGCCCTATGGGGTGACCAAACTGTCGGCTGAGCAGCTCTGCCACCTGTATTACGTCAATTACGGCGTTCCCGCAGTCTCCATGCGATATTTCACCGTTTATGGACCGCGACAACGGCCGGATATGGGGTTCCACAAGTTTTTCCTGGCGGCCATGCACAACGAGCCGGTGACGGTATTTGGGGACGGGCGGCAGACCCGCGATTTTACGTACGTGAGCGATGCGGTGGCGGCGACGGTCAGTGCGAGTACGCGGGGAACACCGGGTGCTGTCTACAATATTGGAGGTGGCTCACGGGTTGAGCTGCTCGACGTTTTCGAGCTCATCGGCCGGATTACCGGCCGTCCCCTGCGGTTGAAGATGCTGGAACCGCAGGCCGGCGACATGCGCGACACCTACGCCGATACGGCACGCGCACGAGCGGAACTTGCATTCGCACCTGCGGTTACACTCGAACAGGGTTTGCGCGCGCAGTTCCAATGGATGACCGAAGCTGGCCTTTTCAACACATGATCGATTTTAGAGTTCACTCGCGCATCGGCTCGCGCCTCCTGCTCGTCTTCACGATGACGTGGATCGCCGCGTGCGGTGGAAATCGGGCGCCGGAAACATCGCCCGGCACCGTTCCGCCCGATCAGTTCCTGATGCAGCGCGCCGACGATGCGATGAAACGCGAGCGCTGGGCCGACGCACGCAGGTACTTCCAGCAGATTGTCGACAACTACCCCCAGAGCACGCTTCGTCCGGACGCGAAACTGGGAGTCGGCGACAGTTATTTGAACGAAGGCGGCGAAGCGAACCTCGTCCTCGCGGAGAACGAGTTCAAGGAATTCATCACGTTCTATCCGACGAGCACCCGCGTCGACTACTCGCAGTACAAGCTCGCGATGACGCACTACAAGCGGATGCGTCGCCCGGAACGCGACCAGACCGAAACCGCCGCGGCAGTCCGGGAGTTCGAGGTGTTCTTCGAGCGGTATCCGAACAGCATGCTGACCTCCGAGGTGCGTCAGAATTGGCGCGACGCGCGCAGCCGTCTCAGCGAAGCCTCGTACAGGGTGGGTCTGTACTACTACCGCGCGCGGTGGTACCCGGGCGCGATCGATCGCTTCAAGGAGGTCCTCAAGGACGACCCCGGATATCCCGGACGGGACGCCGTCTACTACTATCTGGCGGAATCTCTCCTCAAGACCGAAAAGAAGGCAGAAGCACTCCCGTACTACGACAGGCTCGTAAAGGAGTTCGAGCGCAGCGAGTTCCTCGCGGACGCCCACAGGAAGCTCGAAACACTGTCGATTCAGTAAGTTCGGGAGTGATGGAGAGGTATGAGCCGCAACCGTCGCTCCATCTGCATCCTTTTCACATCTGCACTGATTCGCACGGCCGCTCCGGCGGCCGCGCAGACCGGACCGCCGCCGACGCCGACGCATCTCGCTTCCGACGTGATCGCGCTCGCCTGCGCCCCGACGCTGGCCTTTGAGCGGCCGCTGACGTCCCTCCTGATTACGGGAGGACAGGATGCGTCCACGCGCCATGCATTCCATCCTGGCGATTTGATCACCATCAACGGCGGCTCGGACAACGGCATTGAAGTCGGGCAGGAATACTATGTGCGTCGCGTGCAGGCGCCCCGCGGATCGGGTATCTCGCGCACGACCCCAGCGACGATTAAAACGGCCGGCTGGGTCCGCGTGTACGCGATCGACAAGACGATGTCGCTCGTGACCGTGTCACACGCGTGCGACACCATCGATGTCGGCGACTACCTGGACCCGTTCAGCATTCCCGACCCGCCGACGCCAGACGCCAATCCGGGCAAGCCGCAGAAGGACAATTACGGCCACATCTTGATGGGGACGGACCGCCGGACGATGTTCGCCAAGAATGACTTCGTCACGATCGATCGGGGCACCGATCACGGCGTGACGCTTGGCGCGCGGTTCATGGTGTTCCGCGACAAGCGGCGGATGGAGACCAAGCGATTGCTGGCGGTCAAGGAACTGCCCGATGAAATCATCACGCCGGAGTTTCTCTTCGAGATTGGTGAGGCGGTCGTCGTCGAGGTGAAGCCGGAGATCTCGACCGTGCAGATTTTGAACGCCCGCAGCGCCCTGCTGTCGGGCGATTACGTGGCCCTGCGCAAATAGGTGGGCCGGCTCACGCCGGCCGACGTCTAGCTAGCTCTTCTCTCTCGCGCGACGTTCACATCCGTGATGCGCGCATTGAGCAGCACCACGAACCGGCGGTAGTAATCAATCGCGGAAATCACCGCGGTCAGCATCACGACCCAGAGCGCCGCGTAGCCAATCGGTGCCAGCCACGGCAGTGGCCGCCATCCGAGGATCAACAGCAGGATGGCCGTAACCTGCGATGCCATCTTGATCTTCCCGAGGCGTGACGACGGAATCGTGATGCCCTTCGTGTAGGCGAGGCTGCGCAGGCCGGTGATGGCGAACTCGCGTCCGATGATCAACGCGACCATCCAGGCGGGCGCGAGGCCGAGCTGCACGAGCGAAATGAAGGCCGCCGACGTCAGGAGCTTGTCAGCGATCGGATCGAGGACCTGTCCGAGCCAGGTCACCTGCCGGCGGCGACGTGCGAGATAGCCATCGAGCCAGTCGGTAATGGATGCAATACCGAAAATCGCGGCACCAAGCAGCTCTTTCGGCACGCCGAAGATTTCACGTCCCGCAACCTGCGTGAGCAACACCACGACCAGCAGCGGCACAAGAAAGATCCGCACGAGCGTCAGCGTGTTCGGGAGATTCATCCGATGGAACACTGCAATTCTACCCCATCATTCCATGCGTGTATGATCGTTGATCGTCATGAAGGCGATCCTTCTGGCCGGGGGCAAGGGCACCCGACTCAGGCCACTCACCATCCACACTCCCAAGCCGATCGTTCCGATCTTCAATCGCCCGTTTCTCCACTATCAGATCGATCTGCTGAAGCAGGTGCCCGAGATTGACGAGGTCATTCTCAGCCTCAATTACCAGCCGCGCCGGATCGAGGAGATCTTCGGCGACGGATCGAACATCGGAATCAAGATCCGCTACGTCGTCGAGCCGGCACCGCTTGGAACCGCGGGCGCGATCAAATATGCCGGCGATCAACTGACGGAATCGGTTGTCGTCTTCAACGGGGACGTGCTGACGCAAATTGATCTCGGTGGCGTCGTTCGACTTCACCGCGAGCGGAAAGCGCGCGCGACGATCGTGCTGACGCCTGTCGACAATCCGACGGCGTACGGGCTCGTCGAGACAGACGAAACCGGGAACATCCGCCGCTTCCTGGAGAAGCCCAGCGCCGACGAAATCACGACGAACAACATCAACGCCGGCATCTACGTGCTCGAACCGGATACCTTTGACCGCATTCCCAGCCATGTCTCGTGGTCGATTGAACGGAGCTACTTTCCCTCGCTGATCGAACGCGGCGAAACATTCATTGGTTACATCTACAAGGGTTACTGGATCGATATCGGCACGCCGGAGAAGTACACCCAGGTGCATCGCGACATCATGGACGGCCGATATGCCGCTGAGCCGTTTCGCAATATCGCGGCACCGCGCGCCTGGGTTGCGCCGGATGCGCGCGTCGAGAACGGTGCAACGATCGAAGGACCCTGCTTCATCGACGAGGGTGCGCTGATCAAGGCCGGCGCCAAGATCGGTCCGTACTCCGTCATCGGGCGGCAGACGCAGATCGAAGAAGACGCCGTGATCAGTGGTGCGGTCATCTGGCCGAACTGTCGCATCAGCCGCGAGGCGTGCGTCCGCGATGCGATCCTGGGACGGCATTGTCACATTGGCCGAAACGTGAGCGTGAACTCCGGGGCGGTGCTCGGCGACAAGACGACGCTCACCGATTACACGAAAGCGTAGCGGGGATGTCAGGGGATACAGTCCACAAGATGCGCATCAACACCGAGATCTTCAAGGCCTACGATGTCCGAGGCCTTTACCCCGGCGAGATCAACGAAGAAGTCGCGCGGCTCATCGGCCGCGGCTTCGTCAGCTATCTCGGAGCGAAACACATCGGGGTCTCGCGCGACATGCGCATCTCCTCGCCTGGGCTTGCAGCAGCATTCATCCAGGGGGCGCGCGAGCAGGGCGCCGATGTCACCGACTTCGGGATGCTGGGCACCGACATGCTCTATTTCGGCGTCGTGAACGACCGGCTCGAAGGCGGGGCCCAGATCACGGCCTCACACAACCCGAAGCAGTACAACGGCATCAAAATGGTTCGCTCGGGCGCGTTGCCGCTCAGCATCGACGCCGGTCTCGGCGAGATCCGCGACACGCTCGTACACGACCGCTTACCCCCGCTCGCCGCCACGCCAGGGAGTGTCTTTCCGCGCAACATCCTCTTTGAGTACGTCGAGAAGGTGATGTCGTTCATCGAGCCGTCGGTGATCAAACCATTCACCGTCGTCCTCGACGCCGGCAGCGGGATGGCGGGGCTCGTTGCGCCGCTGCTGTTCGATCAACTGCCATGCCGCACGACGAAGCTGTGTTTCGACATCGACGGCACCTTTCCGAACCACGAGGCCAATCCGCTGATCGAGGAAAACCGGCGGGACATTACGGAGGAGGTCATCCGTCAGCGAGCCGACATCGGCATCGCGTGGGACGGTGACGCGGACCGCTGCTTTTTCATCGACGGCACGGGCGAGTTCGTCCCCGGTGATTTCATCACCGCGCTCCTCGCCGAAGCATTCCTCCTGAAGGCGCCTGGCGCGACGATCATCTACGACCTGCGAGCGAGCCGCGCGGTGAAAGACACGGTCGAGCGGTACGGCGGTCGCGCGCTGATGAACCGCGTCGGCCACGCGTTCATCAAGCGGCGCATGCGCGACGAGGATGGCATCTTCGCGGGTGAGGTGACGGGCCACTACTATTTTCGCGACTTCTCGTATGCCGACAACGGCTTCATCCCGGCGCTGCTCATCCTCGAGCTGATGTCGAAGAAGAACCAGTCGCTGCACGAGCTGCTGCGGCCGCTGCGGGAGCGCTACTTCATCTCGGGCGAGATCAACACGAAGCTGGCGAGCATGACCGAGGTGCCGAAAAAGCTGCAGGCGATCGAGGCGCGCTACGGCGATGCCGAACTGTCCAGAATGGATGGTATTTCCGCCGATTATCCAGACTGGCACTTCAATGTGCGCGCGTCCAACACGGAACCGCTGCTTCGCCTCAACCTGGAAGCGGCGACGCCGGAGTTGATGGAGCGAAAGCGCGATGAGGTCTTGTCGCTGATTCGAGGGTAGAATTGACGCGGAAGCGGGAGTAGTTCAGCGGTAGAACGCAAGCTTCCCAAGCTTGATGTCGCGGGTTCGATCCCCGTCTCCCGCTCCAATCCCTAAACGCTTTCAGTACACAAGGTTGGTTGGTTGCATTGCCCGATTGCGCCTCGTTCGTGGTGCCTTCAGACGTCGTCGTGTGCGAACCGTGTGCGAATCCGTCGGATCCTTCCCTCTGATTCAGCACGCGTTCGAGTCTGAGCGGTGTGCTCTGCACGTATCGGCTCGTCGTCGTGATGTTGGCGTGCCCGAGGAAGTCCCGAACGTCGTGCATCTCGGCGCCCGACTCGACCACGAAAACACATTGCGCAGCCGCGACAGGATCCGATTCGTCCCGCACTCACCGCCCTTCTTGCCCGGCCGACTCTTCCCTGCGGCCTGCTGCTGTCGTCGCCACGTGCGAACGGCCTCCACGTCCGCACGCGTGATGGCGTCGATCGGCTTCGTGGCGAGCGTCACGGTCGCGCCGTTCGCGCCTGGAATTTCCGCCTGCCGAAGGACGGCTATGTGGATCTCCATCTCCCGCTTGCCGAGTGGCCCCCGGGTTGAAATGCGGACATGCCGCTTGAGGTATTCGTCGCAGACGTCGCCGAACGTGAGTCGCGTCTCGACCAGATCGGGTTTATCGGCAGACGTGGCAGATGTCTTCCGCTTTCCGACCCACCGCCGAAGCCAGCGCCGAAAAACGTCCAGCGCGCGACGTTCTTTCAGATGGTCGGCTCGAGTGGTCGCACGTTGACATACGCAGCATTCGGGTAATTCGGCCTTTCACAAACCCAAGCCATTAACGTCGCCTCCGGCGATCATCTGGTGGCCGCCCATGAGCGTTCCTCCAAAAGGCTCCGTAATCCGTTTCGGTCCGGCGACGGGTCCTCCATATCGTGAACAAGAACAAGAAGGCGCCCAGTGCGGAAAGGGCTACGCTCAGCAGATCCGCTTTCACCAGCAAATAGCCCACCCCGATCAACAGTGCCCACCCCAAAAGAGTCTGCATTGGCGTTAGCGCTTCTTCGCCGCCTTCCGCTTCCGTGTAATCAATCCCGACCGCCTTCGGTTGTTCGTGTCGAACTCCATCACGCGATCTCCTCGAATCCTTTGGCAATCAGATTCAGCCGCCACTGATCGGCGGCTTCGGCGAGCCTCTCATCGGCAACTATTCCTCGGAACAACTGCGACGCGATGATCTCGGTCGGCGTATACATCGTCCGCAGCTCGAGGCCGGTCTCGACGCGATATGCGCAGCACTCGATGTTGCGCCCGCTTGTCCCGCGCACGCACGTCGCCAATTTGCCGGCTGTCCAATAGATCGCCGCTTCTTCGCCGCCTTCCGCTTACGCGCCGTCCCCACGCTTCTTCCATGGGGATAGCCCTTTTCTTTGTGACGGCAGGGATTTCACCTACGGAATTCGCCGTATTGCATTCTTCGTGCAAAACCTCGTTAAGAGCGTCGATATACTCCCGGCTACTTCGTGTCGGAACCGCCGAAGTTCCATCAAGCCGAAACGGAACGGCCAGTTCGCGAACGCTGTCTGAAATGTGAGAGCGACGATACGGTCTGCGTCAGCGCATTCCGCTGGAATGCTCTCCGCCATCTGTGTTGGCGTTGCACTCGCTGTCGTCATATCTGGGTCACGCGAGAGCGGAGGGCCCTTCGAACCCCTGTCACTGATATCCGCCATTCATAAAACCGGATTGATTTGCCCGACTTGTAAACAGCCTGTCGGCGTCACTGTGAACATCCTCAACAAGAACACGCTCGCCATGCAGTGTCAGGCCTGCGACAACCGATGGACTGCAAGTTCGCCCGGAACGAAGCCGCATTGAGCGTTGTTCAGCGTGGGCGACTCCGGGAGCGACGAAAGGGACCGGCTGATCTATAGTTGAGCTTCCGGTGAGCCCTGAACGTCCGGTCGCGCTTCGCCGCCCTGAGCAATGCCCGCACTGCGCCGTCTACGGCCAGGTCAAGCTCGAAACCACGATCAAGGGAACCGCTGTCATCCTGCGCTGGTGCTGCACCGCATGCAGTCATGACTGGGCCGTCGTCGGGCACGATGAAATCCGGTTGCCGAATAGTGCGTAGCAGCATTCCCGATCTCTGATTGAAAGTCCCGGTTAGAACTAGAAATTCTCGAGTTGCTCTGCGCGCTTCTGCGTCCAGGCGCACGCTTCGGCACGGGCACACAGCGTGCTGATGTAACAGACGACCCTACCCTCTCGACGGCGACCCCGCATTGGCCCTCGCGATGTGGCGTCGCCGTCGAACCCCAATCCGCGACGCCTTCCAGAGGATGCAATCGATTAAAGGATGTCATTTTGAAGGCCGTTCGTGCGGATCCATGATGAGCGCGCTTTCGCTCCGAGGGAATCGATCTGCCATGGAACCTCGCACTCCGATAACCAGTGGATGGCAGCGTTGTCCGAACTGTCTCGCAGTCGCCTGGATCATTCGAGCCGTCTCCAGAAGTTTCCGGTCGAAGCCGAAGCCTGCTTCTCTGATCCCTGATCTCTGATCCCTGTTCCCTGAGGGGTCTCAGTTCGGGACTGAGCTTTACTCTCACCAAGAGGAAAGCTTTTAAGAAGCTCTCGCCAAGGTTCACGAAAGCTTGCGGGAAGTTCTTTGAGACGCTGCCCGATGTCAGCGATTGCGCGGATCTTGATCTCGCAATCGGGCACATTTCGCAGCAATTTCGCCCAGGCTTGAACGACATTTGGGTTCGCGGGCGGGTTGTGTTCGAACCAGTCAGTAATCCAGACGACGCGCGCGGCAGCAGCCAGCAGCTCTGTGGGCCCGGGCTGATGTAGAGCCGAACGACTCGGTGTGAGTCATTCAGTGCGCGCATCGCGGTACCAATCGAGCGCTTCGTCCGCGGCGGGTACATTCGCGGGATGCGTGGCCTCAGTAGTCAGCATACCCACCGAATATCAGACGCGGTGGATGAGCACCGGGGCTCACTCATCGACTTTCTTGAGCCTACCTTTTTCTTCGAAGGATGCTGCGAACGGTGTCGAGGTTGAGGTTCAACTTGCGAGGCACGGCCGCCGCGATCGCGCGGTCACTGCCGCGGTGACGTAGGGCTTCAAGCCTGACATCGCGTTCACGCTTGACGACGTCAGAACGACGCGCCTCCCGAGCGTGCTGAGCATTCTCGGTGTTCTTTCGACGGACCTTGCGCCCTAGAGCCGCTTCGACGCTGGGCGCTGTTCGCGTGCAGGCCGGCGAGAGAAGTACCCTCATCGCATGGGCCGCACGCTTCCTATCTCGTGCGGCGGTTCTTCGCGGCCATGGAGCCGGTGTCTTCCCTTCCAAGATAGCGACGATCTGCACTGGGTCGTCCGTCGAGATCGGGAGCGCGCGTTCTGTTTCCTCAACACGCGCTAACGATTCGTTGACTAGCTCGTATTCGAGACGACGTACGCTGCTTCGTCGGTGATCGTGGTGTGCTGCACTGTGCGAACCGTGTGCGAAACCGTCCGTGAACGGCGGAGATTGTAGCCCATTGCCGTCCACGGCCGGTTAACGCAGTCCCTTGTGATTCGCGGCGGTCTAGTTTTCTTGAAAGCTTCCCAAGCTTGATGTCGCGGGTTCGATCCCCGTCTCCCGCTCCAATCCCTTCAACAACTTGCAGCGTATCTAAGCGCGGTGTTCCGCGGAAGCTCACGGCTCGGGCAACCCGCAGATCCGCTCCACTTCGTCCAGCAGGTTGTCGATTCGAAGTGGCTTGGCGACGTACCCGGCCGCCTGAATCGAAGCTGCCTTGCCGCGAGCATCACCATCGGCAGTGACCGTCACCACGGGGATGGAAGCAATTGCGGGCAACTTTCGTTGCTCCTCCCGGAACTTCCAGCCGTCCATGACCGGCATCATCATGTCGAGCAGGATCAGATCCGTATGACCGTTCTTCCGAAGGTGATCGAGCGCCTCATACCCGTTGCCGGCCACGTCGGTGCGATAGCCCTCGGCCTCCAGGATCTCTGCGAGTAATCGCGCCACGTCACGATCGTCCTCGACTATCAGGATGAGCTTCGCCATGGGACCCTTCGTCTCTCGCGACCATTCCCTACACGGCGTAGCTCCCGATTGAACTCTTGCGCCGGCGCCGCGCCGAGCTGCTGGAGGCCAGTTGCCGACACGCCACTTCAGCCTCGTAGCCCTGTGGGGACAAGCAGACCAATCCGCTCGGGCGTCATCGACGCTGCAAGATCTTCGCCTTCATGCGGCTCGTTCTGCGCTCGTCGTCGCTCCCCTCGGAAGATCAACGCTGAACGTTGACCCGGCTCCGGGCTGGCTTTCGACTCGAATGGTTCCGCCGTGCGCCTCGATGATCTGCCGAGCGATATATAAACCGAGCCCGAGTCCGCCGAATGCGCGCGATGAGATCGCTTGCTCGTAACGCCGGAAGATCCTCTCCACGTCCTCGGGAGCGATGCCGATGCCGTGATCCACAACGACGAGGCGTGCTATCGGACCTTTCGACTCGACGGTGATTTCGATTGGCCTTCCGTCACCGAACTTGAACGCGTTGGTGAGCAGGTTTCCAACGACCTGCTCCACACGAATCCGATCCCAGCTGCCGACGACGGGAGTCGCCGCGGTAATCTGGACGTCCGACCGGGTTCTTCGCGCTTCTTCGCCGAGGCGACCGACCACGTCACGCACGAGGGTGGACAGATCGATTTCCTCGCGCTCGAGCCGAAGACGCCCCGCCGTGATTCGCGAAACATCCATGAGCTGTCCGACAAGTCGAGTAAGACGCTCTGTCTGCCGGTACGCCATCTCCAGCTTCGCCTTGATCTGCTCCGGACTCAGGACGGCCTGGGGCGATCGGCGCGGTGGTTGAAGCAGCGTCTGGATCTGCAGCTGCAGCGCCGAGAGTGGCGTCCGCAGTTCGTGCGAAGCCACGGACAGAAACTCGTCCCTCGCGCGGATGGCATCGACCGCCTCGCGGTAGAGAAGCTCGCGTTCGAGCTGGGTGCGCTTCCGCTCCGTGATGTCGCGCGCGATCGAAACGATGCGCTCGGGACGGATGCGAATAAGCTGCAGGGAGACGTCGATCGGAACCGCCGTCGGATGCTTCCGTCGAAACTTCGTTTCGAGGAGGAGATGCGGCTGCGAGCCGTCCAGGAGAGGCGCCAGGACTTCGCGGAAACTGCTGCCATCGTGTTCGGCCATGAAGTCGGCGGGCGCCATTCGGAGAAGTTCGTCGCGGGAGTATCCGAGCAGGACGCTGGCGCCATGGTTCACGTACAGGATGCGCCAGTTCGTCGGCTCGAAGATGACGACCGCATCCGGCTCTGCGTCCAGGGTCCCCTTGAACTCCGCCTGAATCGCCTGAATGCGCTTTTGGTCGTCGATGTCAGTAAACGTTCCGACCCAGGAGAGGATCTGGCCCGTCGTGCTTCGCTCCGGCACAGCGCGACACAGGTGCCAGCGAAACGCATCGTCGGAGGCTCGCAGGCGGCACTCCGTCTGAAACATCTCGCCCGACCGCACGGAGTTCTCCCAGTCGGTTCGGCATCGCGCGGAATCGTCGGCGTGAACGATTCCCAGCCACGAGCCGGCTGCCTGCTCCACCGAAAGGCCCGTGTATTCAAACCAGCGCTGATTGAAGTAGTCTACGAATCCGTCGGCGTTAGCAGTCCAGACGATGTGGGGAACCGCCTGCGCAAGGGTGCGGTAGCGCCGCTCGCTGGCAAGTCGCAACTCCATCAGGCGGAATTCGTTTTCGTGGCGTTCCGCCTCGAGAAGGAGCGCCGCCCGCCGCTCATTGCGCCTCTTCTCTCGATACAGCTGTGCGAAGACCGCGACCTTGGCGCGGATCATCTCAGGCACGAGCGGCTTCATCAGGTAGTCGACTGCTCCGACTCGGTACCCCTTAAAAACGAGGTCCACGTCTGTCGCTTGAGCAGTCAGGAACACGATCGGAATCGCGGCGGTCCTCTCACGTTCCTTGATGGCCGCTGCCAGCTCGAAGCCGCTCATGTCGGGCATCACCACATCAATGAGAAGAACGGCGAAGTCCTCTTCGAGGAGCCGGAGAAGCGCGTCGCCGCCCGATCCTGCTTCTACGATGCGGTAATCCGACGAGGACAGGATCGCTCGAAGGGCCGTCCGGTTCTCAGGATGATCGTCGACAACGAGAATCTGCACCGTCGCTGTCGGCGCTGTCTCGGGCGAGAAACTCACGATCGTCCTGTCCTCAGCTGGTCCGCAGATTCCGGACGATGACAGCCGTGAGCTGCGGCGTATCCGCTGGCTTGACCACATAGTCCGTGCAGCCCGCCGCCATGCATTGTGCCCGATCCGCTTCGCTCGCCTTGGCTGTGAGCGCGATGATCGGCAACCCGGCGAACTCCTCCATCCCACGGATTTCGCGGGTCGCTTGGTACCCGTCCATCTCTGGCATCATGATGTCCATGAGTACGAGATCAGTGTCCGGTTGCTCATGAAGGCGAGCGAAGGCCTCGCGGGCACTGTTGGCCGGGATGACGCGCACCTTGAACCGTTCGAGCAGGCTCGTAACCGAGTAGAGGTTCCGAGCGTCATCCTCCACGATAAGAATCTTCTTTCCGGCCAGCCTCTGCGTATCTTCGGGGGTGAGCGGCTTTGCCGGCGGTGGCGTCGCAGCCTCTGTCGCACGGCCATCGAAAGGGAGCGTTGGAACCTGTTCGTCGCCGGGCAAAGGCAGATACAGCGTGAAGGTGCTCCCCACGTTCGGCGTGCTTTGAACGACGACCTCGCCGCCAAGGATCCGGGCGTATTCGCGGCTGATGGTGAGCCCCAGCCCGGTTCCACCGTATTTGCGCGTGATGGATGCGTCCGCCTGCTGGAAGGCTTCGAAGATCCTCTCGAGCTGCCCCGAAGAAATGCCAATACCTGTATCCGAGACCGCGAAAGCAATCACCGCCGGGGCGAGCTGCAGCGATGCGCTGCGGAACGGCAGATCCGCGGACGCCGGCTCGATGTGCAGCGCCACTCGCCCGCTCTCGGTAAACTTGAATGCGTTCGCGAGAAGGTTCTTGAGAATTTGATCGAGGAGCTGATGGTCCGTCGTCACGCTGCGCGGAACACCTGGAGCGACTTGGATTGAGAAGTCGAGCCCCCGCTGCATGGCAACTGGCCGGAACGTACGCTCGACATACTCCTGTAAGGCCTGCGTGGGGTACGACTCCAGATGGGTCTCGATGCGACCGGCTTCGATCTTGGAGAGATCGAGAATCTGGTTGATGAGGGCCAGGAGGTCTCGTCCAGCGGAGTGAATCGTCGCCGCCCACTCTCGCTGTTTGTCGCTGAGATTCTTGTCCTCGTTCGCCGCAAGCATCTGCGCGAGAATCATCATGCTGTTGAGCGGCGTGCGGATCTCATGGGACATGTTGGTCAGGAACTGCGACTTGTACTGCGACTCCTGAGACTTTGCCTCCAGAGACGCGATCGCCTGTGCGATCTCCCGCTTCCTGGCCTCGAGCTGGACGGCACGCTCCTCGAGCTCTTTCCGTCGTCTTTCGAGCTCCACGTCGGAGCCTTGCAGCCGCTGGAGCAACTGCTCGGTCCGCATGCTCGTGCCGATCAGGTTGATGGCGAGTCCCACGGAGAGCATGAGCTGCTCCAGGAAGGCGAGTTGTACGGACGTGAACTCGTGGAACGAGGCGAGCTCGATGACACCTCTCAACTGATCCTCGAAGAAGATCGGGTAGACGGCGATGGTCCGAGGAGATGACTTCCCCAGGCCTGACGCAATCTCGACGTAGTTCTCGGGAACTTCGCCGACGATGATCGGCTTCCGCTCCCGAGCACACTGCCCGACAATGCCTTCTCCGAGGCCGAATCGATTCGAGAGCTGCTTGCGCTTCGTGTACGCATACGTACTGGTGAGCGTGAGCGCAGTCTGATTGTCCTGAGGCTCGGTGAGGTAGAACGCGCCGTGCTGCGCCCCCACCACCGGAGTCAGCTCCGACATGATCAGGTCTGTCAGCGACTGCAGGTTGCGCTGGCCCTGCATGAGCCCGGAGAACTTGGCCAGGTTGGTCTTCAGCCAGTCCTGCTCCTTGTTGGTCCGCGTTGTATCGCGAAGGTTCGCGATCATCTGGTTGATCGTGTCCTTGAGCCCCAGCACTTCGCCTCGCGCTTCAACGGTGATGCTGCGGGTCAGATCGCCCTGAATGACCGCTGTCGCCACCTCCGAGATGGCACGGACCTGCGAGGTGAGGTTGGCGGCGAGCTGATTGACGTTGTCGGTGAGGTCCCGCCAGGTGCCCGCCGCGCCGGGCACCTTGGCCTGTCCGCCGAGCTCGCCCTCGATGCCGACCTCGCGCGCAACCGTGGTGACCTGGTCCGCGAACGTGCGGAGGGTCTCCGTCATGTCGTTGATGGTGTCTGCCAGCGCGCCGATCTCGCCCTTGGCCACGAGCACCAGCTTCTTCGTTAAGTCGCCGCTGGCAACGGACGTGACGACCTTGCTGATGCCGCGCACCTGGTCGGTGAGGTTGGACGCCATGAGATTGACGCTGTCGGTCAGGTCCATCCAAGTGCCCGAGACACCAGGGACCCGAGCTTGACCGCCAAGCTGACCATCCGTGCCGACCTCACGGGCGACACGGGTCACCTCCGCCGCGAATATCCGCAGCTGCTCGACCATCGCGTTGATGGTGTCCTTGAGCTCGAGGATCTCTCCCCGCGCTTCGACGGTAATCTTCTTGGAGAGGTCTCCGTTTGCGACCGCGGTGGTGACCAGCGCGATATTGCGCACTTGGGCGGTCAAGTTCCCAGCCAGCGTGTTTACGCTGTCGGTAAGATCCTTCCACGTGCCGGCCGCTCCGGGAACCCGCGCCTGGCCACCGAGCTTCCCCTCGATCCCGACTTCTCGGGCGACGGTGGTGACCTGGTCCGAGAAGGTCCGGAGGGTGTTCGTCATGTCATTGATGGTGTCGGCGAGCGCCGCGATTTCCCCTCGGGCCTCCAGTACGAGCTTCTGAGCCAGGTTGCCGTTGGCGACGGCGGTCACGACCTTGGCGATGCCGCGGACTTGGCTGGTAAGGTTGGAAGCCATCACGTTGACGTTGTCCGTGAGGTCCTTCCAGGTACCCGCGACTCCCGGGACCTGGGCCTGCCCACCAAGCTTGCCGTCCGTACCTACTTCGCGAGCGACGCGCGTGACCTCGCCCGCGAAGGTGCGGAGCTGTTCGACCATCGCGTTAATGGTGTTCTTCAACTCGAGGATCTCACCCCTGGCGTCGACGGTGATCTTCTGAGACAGGTCGCCGGTAGCGACCGACGTCGTCACCGCGGCGATATTACGAACCTGGTTTGTGAGGTTTCCGGCGAGAAGGTTCACGTTGTCCGTGAGGTCCTTCCACGTCCCGGACACTCCCGGCACTTTGGCCTGCCCTCCGAGCTTGCCCTCGATACCGACCTCGCGCGCCACCGTGGTGACCTGCTCCGCGAACGTCCGAAGGGTGTCGGTCATCGCATTGATGGTGTCGGCGAGGGCGGCGATCTCGCCTTTCGCTTCCAGGACGAACTTCTGCGAGAGGTCACCATTGGCGACCGCGGTCACGACCTTCACGATGCCTCGGACCTGATCGGTCAGGTTTGAGGCCATGAGGTTCACGCTGTCGGTGAGGTCCTTCCAGGTGCCCGCGACGCCGGGAACCTGCGCCTGGCCTCCGAGCTTTCCCTCCGTGCCCACCTCGCGAGCGACGCGGGTGACCTCCGCCGCGAATGCGCGGAGCTGATCCACCATGACGTTGATCGTGTTTTTGAGCTCGAGGATCTCGCCTTTGACTTCGACGGTGATTTTTTTGGACAGATCGCCGTTGGCGACCGCCGTCGTCACGAGAGCAATGTTGCGCACCTGATTGGTGAGGTTCCCCGCGAGCAGGTTCACGTTGTCGGTGAGGTCCTTCCACGTGCCCGAGACGCCCTTGACATCCGCTTGCCCGCCGAGCTTCCCCTCGGTGCCGACCTCCTTGGCGACGCGCGTGACCTCGGCGGCGAAGGAACGCAGCTGATCGAGAGTTGCGTTGATGGTGTTCTTGAGCTCGAGGATTTCTCCCTTCGCCTCGACGGTGATCTTCTGTGACAGGTCGCCGTTGGCGATCGCTGTCGAAATGGCGGCGATATTCCGAACTTGCGACGTGAGATTACCGGCCAGCCGATTCACACTGTCGGTGAGTTCCTGCCACACGCCTGACACGCCGCGAACGTCGGCCTGCGCGCCCAGTTTGCCTTCGGTCCCCACCTCGCGGGCGACGCGGATCACTTCGGCGGAGAACGATCGAAGCTGGTCGACGGTCGCGTTGATGGCGTTCTTCAGCTCGAGGATTTCCCCCCGGGTCTCGACGGTGATCTTTTGAGATAGATCGCCCTTGGCGATGGCGGTAGAAACGAGGGCTATATTTCGGACTTGAGCCGTCAGGTTGCCGGCCAGCAAGTTCACGTCGTCGACAAGATCCTTCCAGGTGCCCGAAAGGCTTTCGACGTTGGCCTGGCCTCCGAGCTTCCCCTCCGTTCCCATCTCGCGGACAACGCGAGAAACGCCAGAGGAGACGGTACGCAGGCGCCCGACAACCGTTTTCACGGTTGTGCCCAGTTCCCGGAAGTCTCCCTGCAGGGCCGTTCCGTCCATGTGGAGCGACATGTCGCGCGAAAGGTCGCCGTCGGCGACGAGGCCGAGGACGGACGTGGCTTCGCTGATTGGCCAGGCCATCTTCTCGACAAGCGAGTTCACAGAGTCAACGGCCACAGCCCACGCCCCGGTGGCGGCCAGCGACGCCCGTTCCGTCGTCTTTCCTTCGAACGCTACGCTGCGATCCAGGCGCCTCAACTCGCTTACCAGCGCATCGTTCTGCTCGATGAACGCGTTGAAAGCAAGCGCGACTTCGCCCATCAGCCCTTCGGCGCCACCATCGGTGGGCAGACGAACCGAAAAGTCTCCCTGCCTGGCCGCTCGAAGTGCATCCCGGACGGCAAGGAGATGCTCGCCAGCCTGTTCGAAGGAATCTGCCCTGCGCATACGCTTCGGCGAGGGGGCATCTGGAGAACGCGCGTTGTGTGAATGAACATCCGTCAGTTTCACGTTCATCGCTCTCTTTCAGCCTGCACGTTCGGCGTCCCCCGTTCTCGTTCGCCAGCCACGGAATGCCGTGGCCCGATTGGCGTACGAATCCATCGTTTTCCCATAAATCATTAGGAAAATCGCGGCATGACCGGGTCCGATGCCCAGAATCTGCACGACCTGTACCCGGGCAATCAGCGGTTATCGATTGGCTGTCGGCAGATGCGACGTGAACCTCGGTTCACGCCGCGTTCGTGTAGCGGCCTGTGGGTGGCGTAATGAGCTGCGCGAAACCCGCGGTAATCGCGTCGGACTCGGAGTCGTAAATGGCCAGGATCGTATCGAGCCTTGTGAGCGCCAGCAGTCGACGTACCCACCGAGCCGGCGCAACCAGTGCCATCTTTCCACCCGAGCGGCGCAGCACCGTTACGCCCCATGCGAGCTCCCCGAGACCATGGGCATCGATATCCGTCAGTCGTGCGAGATGAACGAGCACATTGACGCGCCCCTCGGAAACCAGCCTGGCAACGGGTGTACGTAGCGAAGTCCTATCCGGATCGGTCCAGACGACGAATCGCCCTGACAGGTCGAGAACTGGAATGTGATCGACGGACCGCCAAGTGATCTGCACGGTCACCTCCTCCGGGAGCATTCCCCCCTATTTGCCTAACGACGGCGGCTCCCGACTCGGACAGACGTTCGCTGGTCGGCCTCGGACGGAGCGGTCTCGCTTCGCGTCAGTCGGCCTCCTACAGAAACTCCTGTATTTCGTGGGTCAGCTCCAGGCGATACGCTCGGGTCCCAGCAAGCCCGATTACAAAACTGCGCGGTCCAAGAAAAACACTTGAACAGTTCGCGCATCGCCACTGGCGTTCGCGATTTTCCCGAGATATGGCTGCCATGAAAACTGTTTCCATCGATCGAGCCGCCGAAATCCTGCAGGTCAGCCGCCGGACGATCTATAACCACATCCGACGAGGGTATCTCCAGACCATCCGGACCATTGGTGGCCAATCTCAACGCGTGACGCTCGAATCGCTCGCCCTCGTGCAGGGCACCGGGCGACGGCGAGGCGAACGATTCTTCGTCGCCGACCGCAACAGCGACACGGCACGCATTCCCGAGAGCATCGAGCACCACGACGTTCAGGAAGCTGCGTCGATGCCAGCACCCGACGTGGTGAATCGCCTCAACGACCAGAGCTTCGAATTCCTCAGCCGACCGACCCGGTTGCGATCCGCGCAAGACGTCGTGGACACCACCAACCAGCTCCGCGTGCTGCGCGGTCACCTTCGCGATGTCTCGAAGGTCCTGCGCGGCGACATGCGCGGAAACCGTTAGGACGCCAGACGCGTCCAGGTCTCAGACGTCGCCATCGGTGGCAGCGCGGCAAGCGCCCGCAGCTCCCGCGACATTTCCGCACTGAAGGCGCGATGCAGTGACTGCACTTCTGCGTCGGTCCATGCGAGCGAGGCGATTTCGTCGGTCACCTGGAACAGCATCCGGGAGAGATCGAACCTGGTCGCCTCGTATTCGACGAATGCGGCGCTCGTCCCGCGCATGACCGCGCGCGCGAGCAGCTCCGCGTCGCGGAACGCGTCCGTGATCCCGTGCGCCGTTGACGGATCTTTGAAGTAGCCTGCGTCGCCAACGAGCGCCCATCCCGGGCCGCTGCCACGCCGGATAAATCCTCGATGCCCTGCGAACCCGCGAACGGGCTCGACGCGCACGGAGTCACGTAACCGCTCCGCCAAGGACGGCGAGATTTGACGGATCAGCCGCGTATACGCCCCCGCGGCATTGCCGCGCACTTCATGCCGGAATTGCGTCGACGGGACCGAGACGAACACGCATGTCGCGCCATCGTTGGTCGGGATGCTGCCCATGCTGACACCCGGCTTGAACCACCAGCGGTACTCGTCCGCCGACAGCCCCTCCCAGTAGCCGTACAGCACGCCCGTTGCGTGACGACCTCCGGCGATCTGCGGCGCACCCACGTGCCGTGCGATCGTCGAGTGCAGTCCGTCGGCACCGATCACAATGTCGGCCTCGAGATCGCGTCGTCTTTCGCCTTCGACGGCGGAGATACCGACCGCACGTCCGCGGCTGTTCACCTTCACGCCGTCCACGCGGACGCCGTATCGGATATCCACTCCGCTCTTGAACGCGGCGTCGACGAGTACCCGATCGAGCAGCGTGCGCCGCGGCGCGTACAGAGCGGACACGCCGTATTTCGGCTCGATTGGCACCGTGGCATCGCTCTCCGCGTAGCAGAACGTCGTCGAACGGATCGCCGGCGTGCCAGCCGCCACGATGTCGGGCAACACACCCCACCGATCCAGCTGCAGAACCGCGCCACGCATCAGGGCGTGTGTCGACAACATGTCGGTGCCGTACGCCCCTTTGTCTACCAGCACCACGCGCGCGCCTCCACGTGCGAGCAGCATGGCGGTCGCCGCGCCCGCACAGCGCGCTCCCACAACAATCGCATCGACTTTCATGACACTACCCTCTGAGCTTTGCTGGTCCGGCGCCGAAGAACAACGTGGTGCCGCACCACTCACATTTCAGTGAGTGGTGACGGTGACGTCGACCGGAACGCCGTTGGTAAGGACATCGAACACCGCCGATCGGGCAACGCCCTGCTCGACGATCGCGCGCAGCTTTTCGGCGGGCGCATCGCCCGCGATGTCAAAGCTGATTCGGATCCGTTCGTAGCCGTTTCGGACCTCTTTCGACAATCCGAGAATGCCCTGCAGATCGATGTCGCCTTCAACCCGCGACTCCACCGAGGTGAGCGTCACCCCTCGAACGGCGGCGATGTTGCCGATGCCGGCCGTGATACACGCGGCCAGTCCGTGCAGCAGGAACTCGATGGGCGCAGGTCCGCGGTCGAGGCCGACCAGGACCGTGGGATGGTCCGCACCGTAGCGGAACTCGGTGACGTGACTGTGTTCTCCCCCAGCGCCGCTGAATGACTCGACGCGAGATTCGCTGTAGGTCCCGCTCACCCACCGATTGCTGGCGCGAAACCGGAACTTCGCCAGCGCGGGCGATTCCTTCACGACGTTGATCGTCGCGAGCAGATCGGGCGTCTGGACGCCATTCCGCGGCTCGCGAGGAGCCTTGACTGCGATGGCTTCAGGCATTGCACTCTCTCCTTGAACGCCTCGACAGAGGCGGTCACCTCCTAACGCGTTATCCGCCGTCCAATCCCGCAACGAGCGGTGTTGGAAACGGATCGCCCAAGAGGTGGAGGCAGCCTTGAGCCTTATCTGAGCGACAACCCCACTGACAGTCCCACGATTTGCGTTGCTGGCACGGCGCCTGTCGCAAGGAGGCGATGAAACCTGACGTCGAAACCGACCGCGAAGTGTTCCCGGAGAAACCATCTCGCGCCGCCACCAAAGTTCAGGGACGAGGTTTGCCGATTCCGCGAGCCGGCTTCGCCGTCGAATGAGGCGGGGACGTTCACCTCCGCGTGCGTGGTCGATATTCCGTACCCTCCGCTCAGGTAACTCCAGCCTTCATGCGAGCCGAAGTTGAACGAGAGTTGCGGCGCGATGGTCGTCACCGTCATCGCCGCGTGGAAGGTACCCACGGCCGCGGCAGTCGTGGTCGACTCCGTCTCCGTCTCTATCGCTGAGGCATCAGTTGTGGCCGTACCGCGGGCACGCATCAGATCGACGCCGAAGCCAAGGCGCGCAACGCCGATCCTGAACGCGTACACGTGAGCCCCCGCACCAAAACCGAAGGCCCGTTGCGGGACGCGTATCGCACTTGGGACGGGAGGGTAGAACGACGAAGTGCCCGGCGCACCCGACATGACGCCCCGGAGGTCGATGACGTATGGACCGGGAGCGGATACCTGTGCTGAAGATGCTGCAGGAAGGAGGACCGCGATCACGACGACGATCGCGGCGACAGTTCGCGGCAACGGCGTTTCCGCGTGCGTTACTTGCTGCCCTTGGCTTTCCGCCGTTCAGCCCAGTACTTGCGCATCCGCACCGATACCGCTCTCCGCGCGGCGGCGGACATCGCGCGACGCCCGCGCCGCTTGCCCCGTGTCACCCCGCCATCGCCGGCCTCGGGCTGACGTCCGCGACCGAACAACTCTGGAAACTCGCCACGAATCGCCGCTTCTTCCTGACGGAGCTGCTCGAGCCGCGCCATCGCGCCCAACCGTGCGAGCCGGCGCAGTTGTTCCTGACTGAGATTTGCCACGCATCCTCCCGTCGACACGCTTGTTCCCGTTAGTAACCCTTGCCGGCCGCAGCAGGCTGCGTTCCGCGCGACTCCTGCACGATGCGGACGCCGGCACTTGCGCCGACGCGCGTCGCGCCGGCGGCGACCATCGCCTTCAAGCTCTCGAGATCACGGACGCCACCGGCGGCCTTGACGCCCATCTCCTCGCCGACCACCCGCCGCATGAGCGCAACATCAGCCGCGGTGGCGCCGCCGGGGCCAAAACCAGTGGACGTCTTGACGTAGTCCGCTCCCGCTGCCTTCGCTAGCGTGCACGCGGTGATCTTCTCATCGTCGCTGAGCAGCGCCGCCTCGATAATCACTTTGCTGAGCGCCGCCGCTTCGTGGCAGGGAAAGGTCACCGCCTCGATATCGCGTTCGACAACGCGCAACTCGCCCGATTTCAGCGCGCCAATGTTGATCACCATGTCGATCTCACGCGCACCATCGAAAATCGCGCGCCGAGTCTCATAGTGTTTCGCGTCGGGCGTCGTCGCGCCAAGTGGGAACCCCACCACGGAACACACCTTGACTCCGGTTGACTGCAGCAGGCTGGCACACACGGCTACCCATGTAGGGTTGACGCACACGCTCGCAAAACGGTATTCGGCTGCCTCGCGGCACAGTGCTTCGATGTCTCTCCGCGTCGCATCAGGTTTGAGCAGCGTGTGGTCAATCATCGACGCGACACCACCGGGCGCACCGCCGCTGGCGTGCAGACCAAGCCGCGTGGCGCCGGCATCCAACACGCCGCGGAGCCGGTCCGGGCAGCATTCATAGAGGAGCGAATGACAGGCGCACCGCGGTGGGGCCGGCGCCCTCTGGGCGGCCGTGACCTCCTCGACGATGATCTGAATCAGGCGCTGGAGATCGACAGGCTGCATCAGGGGTGCTGGCGGCGTTCGAGTTCGCGAACCTTCGCCAGCCGTCGGATATAGCGTGGCTCACGCATCGCCGTGCCAAGAAACGTGTCCACGATGGCCAGCGCGTCGGGCGTCGTCACGAGCGTCGCGCCGAGCGCCAGCACATTGGCGCCATTGTGTTCTCGTGCGTAGCGCGCCAGCGTGCGATCCCCGCACATCGCAGCCCGCACGCCGTCAACCTTGTTCGCCGCGATAGCCGATCCAAGGCCTGCACCGTCAATCGCGATGCCCGCGTCGGCCTCCCCACGTGCGACATGGAGAGCAACCGATCCTGCAGTATCCGGGTAATCGACGGGCTCGCTCGTGTTCGTCCCGAGATCGTGGACGGCGAGCCCGCGTCCACGCAAATGGGCAACAATCGCGGCCTTCAGGTTCACCGACGTGTGATCGCCGCCGATGGCAACCGTCCTGATCTCGGCTCGCGGTGCCAGGGTCTCCTGATCGCTGTCCCCGGCTTCACGGATAACGGACACGCGCCGCGCCTTCAACGTATCAGCGGCAAGCGGCGTGACGTGCCCCCCTGCGACAAGCGTCACAGTGGATCCGTACTCGATGACGCGCGCATCGGCTTCCGTGATCATCTGAAAGCGTTTCATCCGCGCGAGTATGTTAGTTTACTTCGCGATGGACGTCCTCATCGCCGCCACTGACATTCACGAGCGTGTGAAACAGATGGCACACGAGATTCAGCGCGATCATCCTGATGGCGTGCATCTCGTGTGCGTGCTCAAAGGCGCGTTCATCTTCCTGTCGGACCTGGCGCGTCAACTGCCGTCGACGACGTCGCTCGACTTCATGGCGGTGTCGAGCTACGGGACGAGCACCAAGTCGTCCGGTCAGGTACAGGTCCTCAAGGATCTCGATAGCAGCGTCGACGGTCGCGACGTCGTCATCGTCGAGGACATCGTCGACACCGGGCTCACACTGACATACCTGCAGGACATTCTCCGTGCACGCTCACCGAGGCACCTGCGCACGGCGTGTCTGCTCAGTAAACCGTCGCGCCGGAAGATCGACGTCAAGGTCGAATACGTCGGGTTCACCATCGAGGACAAATTCGTGGTTGGATACGGGTTGGATTATGCCGAGCAGTACCGAAACCTCCCGTATATCGCCGTCATCGGCGACTAGGGTTTTTCCACCGGGGCCGAAAACTTCTCTGCTCACGGCGCTCACGTACCGCCCCGGACGCGATCCCCTCACCTTCTTCTCGAACCTTGCGCAGCAGTATGGCGACCTCGCGTACCTGCGCATGGGGGGTGAGCACCTCTTCATTGCGAACGATCCTGCCGTCATTCGCGATGTACTGGTCACGCACAATCAGAACTTCCACAAGAGCCGCGGTCTCGAACGTATCAAGATCCTCCTCGGCGAAGGCCTCCTGACCAGCGAGGACACGTTCCACCTGCGCCAGCGTCGGCTGATACAGCCGGCATTTCATCGGGAGCGTATCGC
>Ga0207648_10000337_pt1 | contig 51505 bp, 50 predicted proteins | sample KBSMisM32_FD_184310 | JGI IMG/M metagenome (GOLD analysis project Ga0207648, IMG submission 184310) | Miscanthus rhizosphere microbial communities from Kellogg Biological Station, Michigan, USA - KBS Miscanthus M3-2 (SPAdes) (version 2) | ecosystem: Host-associated > Plants > Roots >... | reverse complement strand
GCGGATCAGTTCAGGAGCCCGATCTGAGAGAGGAGCGCGCGGCCCTTCTCGGCCATGGCGGGCCCGCCCTGCGCGTGCAGCCGGCCGAGCTCCATCTGCGCGCAGGCGGCGAGGGTGCGCCGGCCGGCCTCGTCGCCTTCGAAGGGAATCGCCACGCTCTTGTCGAAGCATTCCTCGATGCCGAGGTAAAGCCGCGCCGGCACCGGGCTGTCGGAGCTCATCGCCATGATGCGCAGCACCGCGAGCTCGCGGGCCAGAAAACGGTCCGCGGCCTCCCGGTCCGCGACCGCGCGGTCGATGGCGCCCTCGGTCATGCGAAGCGACGCGGTGACCACCGCGACGGCGACCACGACAGCGATGCCGGCGATCGCGAGCCAATAGCCGCGGAGCGGCCTGTCTTTTCCGGGGGATCTCTTGCCTGCGACCGCGATTTCGTCGCGGGGTGCGGCGCCTGCGCCCTGCATTGTCGTTCTCCCGGCGACATCTTAGCACCGCGGATCGAGTAAAATCGGCCGCCCTCGCCATGTTCGACCATGTTTGATTTCGTCCATAAGAACAAGCGCGTCATCCAGATCTTCCTCGGCCTGATCGCGCTCACCTTCGCGACCTGGGGAATCGAGTCCTACACGCGCATGCGCGGCGGGCGCGACACGGTGGCGACGGTGAACGGCCTCGAGATCTCGGCGCGCGAGCTCGACGACGAGCTGCGCCGGCGCAACGACCAGCTGCGCCAGGCGCTCGGCGGCAATTACGACCCGTCGCAGTTCGACACCCCCGAGATGCGCCGCGGCCTGCTGGAATCGCTCGTGTCGCAGCGCCTGGTCGCCTCCGCCGCGTACCGCGCGCACCTCACCGTGTCCGACGAAGCGCTGCTCGACGCGATCCACTCGATCGGCGCGTTCAAGGGACCCGACGGCAATTTCTCCAAGAGCGCCTACGAGACCGTGCTGCGCCAGCAGAACCCGCCGATGTCACCGGCGCAGTTCGAGAGCCGTCTGCGCTACGACCTCTCGCTCGCCCAGCTCACGCGCGCGGTGGGCGAGGCGGCGATCCCGTCGCGCACCGTGGCCGAGCGCCTGGGCGCGCTCGAGGCGCAGGGGCGCGAGATCTCGGAATTCCGCATCCCCGCCGAGCAGTTCCTGGCGCAGGCGAAGGTCGACGACGCCAAGATCAAGGCGTTCTACGACGCGAACCCGGCGCAGTTCCAGACCCCCGAGCGAATCCGGGCCGAGTACGTGGTGCTCTCGGCGCAGGCGATCGCCGACCAGGAGCAGGTGAAGCCCGAGGAAGTGCGCGCCCAGTGGGAGAGCGCCTACGGGCCGAAGCTGCGCGCGAAGGAGGCGGCGCACAAGAAGGCCGAGGAGATCGCAGCGGCGGTGCGCAAGAATCCGGCGAGCTTCGCCGAGGTGGCGAAGAAGGAATCGCAGGACCCGGGCAGCAAGGACGCCGGCGGCGACCTCGGCTTCGCGCCTCGCGGCAGCTTCGTCAAGCCCTACGAGGACGCGCTCTACCGGCTGAAGGAGGGGCAGATCTCCGACGTGGTGGAAAGCGAGTTCGGCTTCCACATCATCCAGCTCACCGGGGTGCGCAAGCAGGACGGCAAGGAGGAACGCCGCTCGAGCCACATCCTCATCCCCGCGCCGGCCGACGCGAAGCCGTTCGAGGCGATGCGCGAGCAGGTCGAGGCCGAGCTCAAGAAGAGCCGCGCCCAGCGCAGCTTCAGCGAGGCCGCCGACGCGTTCCAGAACATGGTCTACGAGCAGCCCGACAGCCTGAAGCCCGCGGCCGAGCGCTTCAAGCTCAAGATCCAGACGAGCGGCTGGCTCACCCGCGCCGGCGGCGAGCAGCGCGGGCCGCTCGACAACCGCAAGCTCCTCGCGGCGCTGTTCTCCTCCGATGCGCTGAACAACAAGCGCAACACCGACGCGATCGAGGTCGCGACCGGTACGCTGATCGCGGCGCGCGTGCTCGAGCACCAGCCCGCCGCGCAGCGCAAGCTCGATGAGGTGAAGAACGAGATCGCGGCGCTGCTGCAGCGGCAGGAGGCGGCGGAGCTCGCGCGCAAGGATGGAGAGGCGAAGCTCGAGCAGCTGCGCAAGGGCGGCACCGCGGCGGGCGTCAAGTGGGGCTCGCCGATGACCGTGTCGCGGCGCGACTCGCAGAAGCTGCCGGGCGAGCTGCTGCGCCCGGTGATGGCGGCCGACACTTCGAAGCTTCCTGCCTACGTCGGCCTGCCCGCGGGCGACGCGGGCTACATGCTGGTGCGCGTCTCCAAGGTGGTCGAAGGCGATCCGAAGCAGGGCGGGGATCCGCTGCCGCGCGCCGCCGGGTTGGCGGGCGCAGCGCAGTTCGATGCCTACATCGCGAGCCTGCGCAAGCAGGCCGACATCTCGGTCAACCCGTCGAATCTGGAGAAGAAGTAGCGAGCGCCATTCCGCCGACGACCTGGCTGAAGCCCGAGTCGACGTAGAGGATCTCGCCGGTGACGGCCGAGGCGAGGTCGGAAAGCAGGAACGCCGCCACGTTGCCGACCTCGTCGATGGTCACATTGCGCCGCAGCGGCGCGTGCTCCTCGACGAACTTCAGGATCTTGCCGAAGCCCGAGATGCCGGCCGCGGCGAGCGTCTTGATGGGGCCGGCCGAGATGCCGTTGACGCGGATGCCGCGCGGCCCGAGATTCGCCGCGAGATAGCGCACGGCGGCCTCGAGGCTCGCCTTGGCGAGCCCCATGGTGTTGTAGTGCGGCACCACACGCATCGAGCCGAGGTAGGTGAGCGTAACGAGCGAAGCCCTCCTGCCTTCCATCATCGGCAACGCGGCCTTGGCCAGCGCGGGAAAGCTGTAAGCCGAGATGTCGTGCGCCTGCGCGAAGGCCTCGCGGGAAAGCCCGTCGAGCAACTCACCGGCGATCGCCTCGCGCGGCGCGAACGCTATGGCGTGGACGAGGCCGTCCAGCCCGTCCCAGTGGCTTCGCAGCTTTTCGAAAAGGGATTTGATTTCCGCGTCGCTCGTGACCTCGCATTGCAGCGCGATGCTCGAGCCGAGCTCGCGCGCCATCTCGACCACGCGATCCTTGAAGCGCTCGTTCTGGTAGGTGAGGGCGATCTCGGCGCCCTCGCGCCGCGCCGCCTTGGCGATGCCGTAGGCGATCGAGCGGTTGGAAAGCACGCCCGTCACCAGGATCTTCCTGCCCGCTAGGAACCCCATGCATTTGATTATACTGGTCGCTTGCGCGTCTTCCTGATCTTCCTCGCCGCGTGCTCGGCGCTGGCCGCCGGGTGCGGCGAGGTCTGGAACGATCCCTATCCGGCGGACGAGCACGGCAAGAACATCCTGTACAGCTCGTTCCCCGAGCGGCCCAAGCATCTCGACCCGGTGCAGTCCTACACCGAGGACGAGGCGCGCTTCACGCAACAGGTGTACGAGCCGCTGCTGCAGTACCACTACCTGAAGCGCCCCTACGAGCTCATTCCGCTCACCGCACTCGAGGTCCCGAAGCCGCGCGTCATCGAGGACGGCAAGTACGTCGTCTACGAGATCCGCATCCGGCCCGGCATCCGCTACCAGCCGCATCCCGCTTTCATTCCTGAAAATCTCAAGCTGGAAAGGAGCAGGATCGATCGTTTGAAGAGCCCGTATCAGCTGCCGAGCGGCACGCGCGAGCTCGTCGCCGACGACTACATCTACCAGATCAAGCGCCTCGCCCATCCGCGGCTGCATTCGCCGATCTTCGGCCTGATGGCCGAGCACATCGTGGGCCTGGCGGACTTCGCGAAGACGCTGCAGAGCGCCGCCGGCGCTCCCGGCTGGCTCGACCTCAGGAAGTACGGCCTGAAAGGCGTGCAACGTGTCGACGCGCATACCTTCCGCATTACCCTGAACGGACCCTATCCGCAGTTCGTGTACTGGCTCGCCATGCCGTTCTTCGCGCCGGTTCCGTGGGAGGCGGACCAGTTCTTCTCGCAGGCCGGGATGGAGCAGAAGAACTTCACGCTGGATTGGTGGCCGATAGGCACCGGTCCGTACATGCTCACCGAGAACAATCCAAATGCGCGCATGGTGCTCGAGCGCAACCCGAACTTTCACGGCGAGGTCTACCCGGGCGAAGGCGAGCCCGAGGACCGGGCCGCGGGTCTGCTGGCCGACGCCGGGAAGCCCGTGCCGTTCATCGACAAGGTGGTGTTCAGCCGCGAGAAGGAGAGCATTCCCTACTGGAACAAGTTCCTGCAGGGCTACTACGACGTGTCGGCGATCGGCTCCGACGTATTCGACCAGGCGGTGAGGGTATCGATCGAGGGTGACTCGAGCGTGAGCCCCGAGATGGAGGCGAAGGGTATCCGCCTCACCACCTCGGTGGCGACCTCCATCGGCTACGTGGCGTTCAACTGGGACGACCCGGTCGTCGGCGGGCAGAAGCCGGGCGAGGCGGCCGAGCGCGCGCGGAAGCTCCGCCACGCGATCTCGATTGCGTTCGACGTCGAGGAGCAGATCACGATCTTCGCCAACGGCCGCGGCATCGCGGCGCAGGGGCCGATCGCACCCGGGATCTTCGGCTATGTCGAAGGCAGGCCGGGCATCAACCCGGTGATGTACGACTGGGTCGGGGACAAGCCGCAGAGGAAGTCGCTCGAGACCGCGAAGAAGCTCCTCGCGGAGGCGGGCTACCCGAACGGCCGCGACGCGCGCACCGGTCAGCCGCTCGTGCTCTACCTCGACACCGTGGCGCGCGGCCCGGGCGACAAGGCGGCGTTCGACTGGTACCGGCAGCAGTTCGAGAAGCTTTCGCTGCAGCTCGAGATCCGAGCTACCGACTGGAACCGCTTCCAGGAGAAAATCCGCAAGGGCACGACGCAGCTCTTCCGGCTGGGATGGAACGCCGACTATCCCGATCCGGAAAACTTCCTGTTCCTGCTCTACGGTCCGCAAAGCCGGTCGCGGTCCCAGGGCGAGAACGCGTCCAACTACGCCAACCCGGAGTTCGACGCCCTGTTCGAGAAGATGAAGAACATGCCGAACTCCCCCGAGCGCCAGCGCGTCATCGACCGCATGGTCGAGATCGCGCGCCGCGACGCGCCCTGGATCTGGGGCATCCATCCCAAGGAATACAGCCTGCGCCATTCCTGGCTCTCGAACGACAAGCCGAACAACATGGCAAGGAACAGCATCAAGTACCTCAGGCTCGACGTCGACAAGCGCGCCGCGCTGCGCCGGGAGTGGAACCGCCCCGTCCTCTGGCCGGCGGGGCTGATCCTGCTCCTGCTGATCGGCTCGGCGATCCCGGCGGTAGTGAGCTACCGAAGGCGCGAACGCATGGCCGCGCGGCCGGCATAACGAGGAGCGCCTCCGGCTCAGAATGCTCGCCTATGTCGTGCGCCGCGTGCTCTACGCGGTCCCGATCCTGATCGGGGTCAACCTCGTCACCTTCCTGCTGTTCTTCGTCGTGAACACGCCCGACGACATGGCGCGCATGCAGCTCGGCGCCAAGCGCGTGACGCCCGAAGCGATCGAGAAGTGGAAAACGGAGCGTGGATACAACAAGCCTCTCCTGTACAACCATTCCGCTCGGGGCTTGGGGAAGTTGTCCGACACCATCTTCTATGAAAAATCGGTGCGGCTCTTCGCCTTCGACTTCGGCGCCGCCGAGGACCAGCGCAACATCGCGAACGAGATCCGCACCCGCATGTGGCCGAGCCTCGCGCTCGCCATCCCGGTGATGCTGGTCGGCCTGGCGGTGAACATCACGTTCGCGCTCTTCATGGCGTTCTTCCGCGCCACCTACCTCGACTTCTGGGGCGTGGTGCTGTGCGTGGCGATGATGTCGATCTCGACGCTTTTCTACATCATCGGCGGCCAGTACGTCGCCTCGAAGCTGTGGCACCTGGTGCCGATCTCCGGCTACGACGGCGGCCTCGACGCGGCGAGGTTCCTGTTTCTCCCGGTGCTGATCGGCGTGGTCGGCGGCATCGGCTCGGGCGGGCGCTGGTACCGCACCCTGTTTCTCGAGGAGATGGGGCGCGACTACGTGCGCACGGCGCGCGCGAAGGGATTGGCGGAGTCGGTGGTCCTGTTCCGCCACGTGCTCAAGAACGCGATGATCCCGATCCTCACCGGCGTGGTGGTGGTGATTCCGCTGCTCTTCATGGGCAGCCTCCTGTCGGAGTCGTTCTTCGGCATCCCGGGCCTGGGCAGCTACACCATCGACGCGATCCAGGCGCAGGACTTCGCGGTGGTGCGCTCGATGGTGTTCATCGGCTCGGTGCTCTACATCCTGGGGCTGCTGCTCACCGATCTCTCCTACACGCTGGTCGACCCGCGGATCAAGCTGCAGTAGATGCCCTCTCCGCTGCCGACCGATTTCCTGCTCTGGCTCCTGATCGGCGCCGTGGCGCTCTACGGCTGGTACTGCGCCCGCAGGCCGCACCTCGCCGCGCCCTGGAAGCGCGTGTTCCAGTCGAAGGCCGCGGTGGTCTCGGCGGTCGTCCTCGGCGGCTACATCCTGATCGGCTTCGCCGATTCGCTGCATTTCCGGCCGCGGCTCGCCCAGGCCGGGAGCGACGTCACCTACTCGCCCGAGGTGTTGTCGGTGCTCGACCTCGCGCTTTCGCCGCTGCGCCAGCGGCGCGAGCGCACGTATTCCGCGCCGCTCGCGACGCGGCTCTACTCGAAGGAGCAGATGCAGGTCGAGGGCAAGACGGTGCGCGACTTCCCGCGCCTCGCCTACGGCGGCGTTCACCTGAAGGACGAGGCGGATCAGCCCGGCGACGTGGCTTTGCGGATCGGCCTGGGACTGCTCTGCGCCGCCGTGCTCGCCTTGCTGCTCACCTACGGGGTGGGGAAGCTGAAGCGCCGGAATCGCGAGGTGCCATGGCAGGCGGCGGGCGTCACGCTCGGCGTGCTGCTCGCGCTCGCCCTGCCGGTCGCGTTTCTCGCCGGCGGCTACCACGTGCTCGGCACCGACAAGGTCGGCCAGGACGTGCTCTACCAGGCGCTGAAATCGATCCGCATCAGCCTGATCATCGGCACCGTCACCACGCTCGTCCTGCTGCCGGTCGGGGTCGCGCTCGGCATCATGGCGGGCTACTTCAAGGGCTGGATCGACGACGTGATCCAGTACCTCTACACCACGCTCAACTCGATCCCGGGCGTGCTCCTCATCGCGGCCGCGGTCCTCATGATGCAGGTGGTGATCGACCGCTACGCGGAGCTCTTTCCCACGGCGGCGCTGCGCGCCGACGTGCGCCTGCTCGTGCTGTGCGCGATCCTCGGCCTCACCAGCTGGACCGGCCTCGCGCGCCTGCTGCGCGGCGAGTCGCTCAAGCTCTCGCAGCTCGAGTACATCCAGGCGGCGCATGCGTTCGGCGTGCGCGATGCGCGCGTCCTCAGCCGCCACATCCTGCCGAACGTCGCGCACATCGTGATCATCGCCACGGTGATGGACTTCTCGGGGTTCGTCCTCGCCGAGGCGGTGCTGTCGTACGTCGGCGTGGGCGTCGATCCCGCCACCACCAGCTTCGGCACCATGATCAACGCCGCGCGCCTGGAGATGGGCCGCGAGCCGATCGTCTGGTGGTCGCTCGCCGCGGCCTTCTTCTTCATGTTCGCGCTGGTGCTCGCGGCGAACCTCTTCGCCGATGCGGTCCGCGACGGCTTCGACCCCCGGGTCCGCATGGGCTTTGTTCCGGCATGAGCGCTGCGCTGAAGATCGACGGTCTCAGGACCGTGCTCGACACTGCCGCGGGCGCGGTGCGCGCGGTGGACGGAATCGACCTCGAGCTGCGGCCAGGCGAGTGCTTCGCGCTGGTCGGCGAGTCGGGCTGCGGCAAGTCGATGACCGCGCTCTCGGTCATGCGGCTGCTGCCGGAAGCCGGCCGCATCGCGGGCGGGCGGGTCGAGCTCGACGGCGTCGATCTCCTCGGGCTTCCCGAGGCCGCGATGCGTGCGGTGCGCGGCAAGCGCGTAGCGATGATCTTCCAGGAGCCCTCGACCGCGCTCAACCCGGTGCTGACGATCGGGCGCCAGATCACCGAGGTCATCGAGCGCCACGCACCGGGTTCGTCCAGCCACCGGGAAAAGGCGCTCGCACTTCTCAAGTCCGTTGGAATTCAAGATGCGGAGCGGCGCTACGAGCAGTATCCGTTCGAGCTCTCCGGAGGCTTGAAGCAGCGCGCGATGATTGCGGGCGCGCTCGCGGTCGATCCCGAGGTGCTGATCGCGGACGAGCCGACCACCGCGCTCGACGTCACGATCCAGGCCCAGATCCTGGATCTCCTCGCCAGGCTTCAGGCCGAGCGCGCGATGGCGCTGCTTCTCATCACGCACGACCTCGGCATCGTCGCGCGCATGGCCCACCGGGTCGCCGTGATGTACGCGGGCGAGATCGTGGAGCTCGCCGAGCGCGGCGATTTCATGCGCGCGCCGCAGCATCCGTATTCGCAGAAGCTCTTCGCCGCGCTGCCTTCGCCGCAGCGCCGCGCGGGCGAGCTGGCGGTGATCCGCGGCCAGGTGCCGCCGCTCAACCGGAGCTTCGGCCATTGCCGCTTCGCCGAGCGCTGCGATCTCGCGTTCGAGCGCTGCCGCGTCGAAGCGCCGGGGCTGCTCGAGCCACTTCCGGGGCACTTCGCGCGCTGCCACCTGCGCGAGGCGGGCCCGGCCGAGCCGCGGGGCGCGCCGGAGCACGCCGGACGGCACGCCCCGGCCGCCCAGGCGGGTCCGGTGCTCCTCGAGGTGAGGAACCTCAAGGTGCACTTTCCGATCCGCAAGGGCGTCGTCAGGCGCACGGTCGACCACGTGAAGGCGGTCGACGGCGTGTCCTTCGAGCTGCGCAAGGGGCGCACGCTCGCGCTGGTCGGCGAATCGGGCTGCGGCAAGACCACGACCGGCAAGGCGATCCTCCAGCTGATCGCGCCCACGGAGGGCAGCGTGCAGTACGCCGGCGAGGAGCTCACGCGGCTCTCGCGCGCCGAGATGCGTGTGCGGCGCTCGGCGATGCAGATCATCTTCCAGGACCCGTACGGCTCGCTCAATCCGCGCATGCGCGTCGCCGAGATTCTGCTCGAGGGGATGCGCAGCCTCTCGGTCGGGGCGAGCGATGCCGAGCGCGCCCAAAGGATTGCGGATCTCCTGAAGGAAGTAGGGCTTCCCGCGGAGGCGCTCGGGCGCTATCCGCACGAGTTCTCGGGCGGGCAGCGCCAGCGCATCGCGATCGCGCGCGCGCTCGCGGTGAACCCCCGGCTCATCGTGTGCGACGAGCCCACCAGCGCGCTCGACGTGTCGGTGCAGGCGCAGATCTTGAACCTGCTGCGCTCGCTGCAGGCGCGGCGCGGGCTCGCCTATCTCTTCATCACGCACAACATTGCAGTGGTCGACTACCTCGCGCACGACGTAGCGGTGATGTACCAGGGCAGGATCGTGGAGCGCGGGCCGGTGGACCAAGTGCTGCGAGCGCCGACCCATCCCTATACGCGGCAGCTCCTCGCCGCGGTTCCAGAAATAACTTGAGATAGCGAGGCTAACGCCTTGCTTGCTTGTAGGTTTTGCCCTTCCCCTTGGCGCGCTTGGTCTTCTTGACCGGCGCCCGCACCTCCACCGCCACCTTCACCCCTGGCGCGAACCGTACCCCCGCGTTCCAGCGCTTCACGTCTTCCAGGGCGACGCCGTAGCGCTTCGAGATCGAGGCCAGCGTCTCGCCCGACTTCACGGTGTGGTAGATGCGGCGCGTCACGATCGGGATCGGGGGCGCGTACATGAGCGGAAGCTTGCGCGCCTCCACCGCCGCCGGGCTCGAGGGCACCACCAGCAGGTTCGGCACGGTGCGCGTGCGCGGCGCGATGCCGTTCACTTCCTTAAGCTGGCCGAGCGACATGCCGACTTTCTTCGCGATCGACTCGAAGGTCTCGCCCTTTTTGGGGTGGTAGGTCTTCCACGAGACCAGCGCCGCGGCGTCGTACTTCTCGAGGTTGTCGTGAAAGAGATCGACCTTGTCGGCGGGCAGCACGATCCGCGGCGTGACCGAGGCGCGGATGATCGGCCGGCTGAAACCGGGGTTGAGCGCGATGAACTCCTCGACCGGCATCTCGGCGAGCTTGGCCGCGAGCCGCACGTCGATGTCGCGCAGCTTGGTCACGGTGGTGAAGTAGGGCGTGTTCGGGATCGGGTCGAGCGTGATGCCGAGGGGCCCCGGGTTCGCGATGATGTTCTTCAGCGCCTGCAGCTTCGGCACGTACTGCCGCGTCTCGACCGGCATCTTCAGGCTGGCGTAATCGGTGGGCTTGCCGCTCTTTCGGTTCTGCGCGATGGCGCGCGCGACCGCGCCCTCGCCCCAGTTGTAGGACGCGAGCGCGAGGTGCCAGTCGCCGTGCATCTCGTAGAGGAAGGTGAGGTAGTCGAGCGCCGCCTTCGTGGATTCGACGATGTCGCGCCGGCCGTCGTACCACCAGTTCTGCTGCAGCTCGAAGCGCCGTCCGGTGCCCGGAATGAATTGCCACAGCCCGGAGGCGTGGGCGCGCGAGTACGCCATCGGGTTGAAGGCGCTCTCCACCATCGGGAGCAGCGCGAGCTCGGTGGGGAGGTTGCGCTTCTCGAGCTCCTCGACGATGTGGTAGAGGTAGATGCGGCTGCGGTCGAACATGCGCTGGAGATAGTCAGGGCGCGCGGCGTAGTAGGCCATCTGCTTGCGCACCAGGTCGCTATCGAGGTCGGGCATGGCAAATCCCTGGCGCACGCGCTGCCAGAGGTCGTCGGCCTGCGCGGTGCGGTCGACCTTGCGCACCCCGCGCAGCGGCTCGGCGACCTCCTGGCGCTCGCCCTCGAACGGCGGCGGCTTCGCCGTGTCGAGCACGCCGCTGCCCGCAGGGGGCTTGGCTGGCGGAGGCGGAGCGGGCTGGGGGGTTGCGGCTTGAGGCGGGACGGGAGCTGAAGGCGCGGCGGCGATGTCCTGCGGCTGCCGTTCAGGGGGCGCAGGGGGCGCGGGCGGCGCGCTCGAGCAGGCCTGCACGAGGACCGCTGCCGCGACCGCAAGAATGCGCCATGTCATCCGCGTCTTATGTAGATTTTCTGGTTGATGTGCAATAGCCCGACGCCGTGGTTCCAGCGCTTCAGGTCCGAGACCCTGACGTGGTAGCGCTTGGCGATGCCGCTGAGGGTGTCGCCCGATTTCACCCGGTGCACGTGGCGCACCTCGGCGATCGGCGGCGCGTACATGATCGGCAGCGCCGCGCCTGCCGCCGCCGCCTCGGCTTCGGTCGGAACGACCAGCGTCTGGGGTACGCGCGAGGAGGTCGTGTCGATGCCGTTGACGCGCTTGAGCTCGGCGACCGAGAGCCCGAACTTGTCCGCGATTTTGGCGAGGCTCTCGCCTTTGTCCGGATGGTAGGTCTCCCAGGACACGAGTGAGGCGGGGTCCCGCTTGGAGAGGTTGTCGCGGAACAGCGCCACCTTGTCCGCCGGCAGGACGATGCGCGTGCCCTCGGCGCGGATGAAGGGCCGGCTGAAGCCCGGGTTCAGCGCGATGAAGTCTTCCACCGGCATCTCCGCGAGGCGCGCTGCAAGCGCGACGTCGACCGCGAGCGGCTCGGTGAGGACGGTGAAGTAGGGCTCGTTCGGAATCGGCTTGAGCTCGATGCCGTACTTCTCAGGGTCGGAGATGATGTTCTTCAGCGCCTGCAGCTTCGGCACGTACTGGCGCGTCTCCTTCGGCATCTTCAGGTGCGAATAGTCGGTCGGCTTGTGCGCCTTGCGGTTCTTCGCCACGGCGCGGCTGACGGCGTTCTCGCCCCAGTTGTAGGAAGCGAGCGCGAGCTGCCAGTCGCCGTGCATCTTGTAGAGCTTGGTGAGGTAGTCGAGCGCGGCGTCGGTGGAATCGACGATGCCGCGGCGCCCGTCGTACCACCAGCTCTGCTCGAGCTCGAAGCGCTTGCCGGTGCCGGGGATGAACTGCCAGAGGCCGGAGGCGTGCGCGCGCGAGTAGGCCATCGGGTTGAAGGCGCTCTCGACCATCGGCAGCAAGGCGAGCTCGGTGGGCAGACCGCGGCGCTCGATCTCGCCGACGATGTGGTAGAGATAGAGCCGGCTGCGGTCGAAGATGCGCTGGAGGTAGTCCGGGCGCGCGGCGTAGTAGGTCATGTGCTTGCGCACCAGGTCATTCTTCAGGTCGGGGATCGCGAATCCCTGCCGCACGCGCTGCCAGACGTCCTGCGGACCCGCCGTGGCTTCCACCTGCTTGACGTTCTGCGGCGGCACCTTCGCGGTCTCGGGGACCACCGCGGGCGCCGGCGGGACCGCAGGCGCGATCGGCTCCGCAGGCGGGACTGCGGCCGGGGCCGGCGGCGGCGCGGCGACTGCGGCCTGCGGCGGCGGGGCGACTACGGCCTGCGGCTGCGGCTCCGACGGCGCTTGCGGCTCGGCCGGCGGCGGCGTGCTGGCGCACGCCTGCACCAATGCCGCCGCGATGATGGTCAGGAACCGCCTCGTCATCTTTCTTCCAGGTAGATGTTCTGGCCTATCTGCAGCACGTCGACGCCGGGATTCCAGCGTCTGAGGTCCGCAAGACGCACATCGTAGCGCCGTGCGATCGCGCTCAAGGTGTCGCCTGACTCAACGCGGTGCACATGGGGCGCGTTGACCTTGGGAGCGCGCGTCCCGCCGGCGCTGGCGCCCGTCTGTCGGTCCAGCTTGGCGAGGTTTTCGTGAAAAATTCCCACTTTCTCCGACGGTAGCACGATGCGCAGGCCCTTGGAGGAGCGCACCAGCGGGCGGCTGAAGCCCGGGTTGAGCGCCTTGAACTCGCGCACCGGCATCTCGGCGAGCTTCGCCGCGAGCGCGACGTCGAGCTCGGGCCGTCCGGTGAGCACGGTGGTGAAGTAGCGCTCGTTCGGAATCGGCGCCAGGTCGATGCCGTACTTCGCCGGGTCGGCGATGATGTTCTTCAGCGCCTGGAGCTTCGGCAGGTAGTTGCGCGTCTCCGCCGGCATCTTCAGGCTGGAATAGTCGGTGGGCTTTCCGGCCTTGCGGTTGCGCGCGACCGCGCGCGCCACTGCGTTCTCCCCCCAGTTGTAGGAGGCGAGCACGAGCTGCCAGTCGCCGTAGCGGCGGTGCAGCGCGGTGAGGTAGTCGAGCGCGGCGTCGGTGGAGTCGACGATGTCGCGGCGGCCGTCGTACCAGGAGTTCTGCTTCAGGTCGAAGCGCTTGCCCGTGCCGGGTACGAACTGCCATAGACCCGACGCATGCTTCGGCGAGCGCGCCATCGGGTTGAACGCGCTCTCGACCATCGGCAGCAGGGCGAGCTCGGTCGGCAGGCCGCGTTTCTCGACCTCGTCGACGATGTGATAGAGGTAGATGCGGCTGCGCTCGAACATCCGCTGCAGGTACTCGCTGCTCGCGGCATATTCGCGCGTCCTGCGGCGCACGAGGGCGTTGTCGAGGTCCGGCATGGCGAACCCCTGGCGGATCCGCGCCCAGAGGTCTTTCGACGCGTCCTTGTCGCCTACTGCAGGGCCTCCGACGAGGTCGACCTTGGTAATGCCTCGCAGCGGTTCGACGACGACGCGGCGCTCGCCGTTGAACGGCGGCAGGGTGGCGGTCGCCGGAGCCGGGTCGGGGGGACCGGGTTGCGGCAGCCAGCTTCCCGCGCACCCTTGCAGGAGCGCGGCCATCATGAACCCCACCAGGCTGGCCTTGCGCATGCGGCTCCGGACGTAAAAAGCGAACGCAGCTTCGCTGGCCCATAATAGGGGCCGGCCGACGGTTCCAGCCGGCTCGAACGGGGCGGCGACAATGGTCCGATTGGCCTTGGTTCGTTAAACGGGACTCGCTTGAGCATGGATCGTCCGTCTTTTGTCCAGAACGGCGCGCAGAAGTATAACGGCGGGCGTTCCTCGCTCTCCGCGTGGCTTTCCACGGCTCAGGGAAGCTACGTGCTGGACTGGGAACGTGCACAATTTGACAGCGCGGTGGAGGACGTCTTCGGGTTTCGCGCGGTGCAGGTCGGCCTGCCCGAGGTCGACTTTCTGCGAATGAACCGCATCCCCTTCCGCTTCTCGCTCGCCCTCGAGCCGGGGGCGTCGCTCGCGGCGGACCCCTTGCAGCTGCCGCTCGCGTCGCAGAGCGTCGATCTGGTGGTGCTGCCCCACGTGCTGGAGAGCCACGACCACCCGCACGAGGTGCTGCGCGAAACCGAGCGCGTGCTGATGCCCGAAGGCCAGGTGGTGATCTCGGGCTTCAACACCGGGTCGCTGTGGCGGCTGCGGCAGATCTTCTCCGGGCGGCACCGCTCGGCGCCCTGGGACCTCAAGTTCATCGGACTGCTGCGCCTGCGCGACTGGCTGCGCGTGCTCGGCTTCGAGCTGAACGGCGGCAAGTTCGGCTGCTACGCGCCGCCGTTCGGCGAGAAGCTCTGGCTCGAGCGCTTCGCCTTCATGGAGCAGGCCGGCTCGCGCTGGTGGCCGATCGCCGGAGGGATCTACGTAGTGCGCGCCGTCAAGCGCACCCACGGCATGCGGGTGATTACGCCGACGTGGCGTCAGGAGAGGGCGCGCCGCCGCGCGCTTTCCCCCATCCCGCAAAAAACCAATGGTCATGCCAGAAACCGGCATTGACGGCAGGCCACGCAAGAACCGGCATGACCGATGAGGTGGTCGAGATCTACAGCGACGGCGCCTGCCGCGGCAATCCCGGCCCCGGCGGCTGGGGCGCGCTGCTGCGCGCCAAGGGCGCCGAGAAGGAGCTGTGGGGCGGAGAGGCCCAGACCACGAACAACCGGATGGAGCTCACCGCGGTGATCCGCGCGCTCGACGCCCTCAAGCGTCCGAGCAAGGTGCGGCTTTACACCGATTCGCTCTACGTGATGAAGGGCATCACGGAGTGGATCGCGAGCTGGAAGCGGCGCGGCTGGCGCACCGCGGACAAGAAGCCGGTGAAGAACGAGGACCTCTGGCGCGAGCTCGACACGGCGGCCGCGCGCCACGAGATAGAATGGCACTGGGTGAAGGGCCACGCGGGGCACCCCGAAAACGAGCGGGCGGACAGACTCGCAAATAAAGGAATACCGGTTTGAGACAGATCGTCCTGGATACCGAGACGACCGGTCTGGACGCAAAGAACGGCGACCGCCTCATCGAGATCGGCTGCGTCGAGATCCTGAGCCGCAGCATCAGCGACGCGCACTTCCACCATTACCTGAACCCGGAGCGAGAGGTGGAGGCGGGCGCGACCCGCATCCACGGCAAGACGCTCGAGGACCTCGCCTCGAAGCCGAAATTCGCGGCTGTTGCGCGCGAGCTCCTCGACTACGTGCGCGGGGCCGAGCTCATCATCCACAACGCCGACTTCGACGTCGAGTTCCTCGACATGGAGCTCGGCCGCGCGGGCCTGGGCCGGCTCGCCGATCATGTCGCCAGGATCACCGACTCGCTCGCGTTCGCCAGAGAACTGCACCCGGGCCGCAAGAACTCGCTCGACGCGCTGTGCGAGCGCTACTTCGTCAACAACGCGAACCGCACCCTGCACGGGGCGCTCCTCGACGCCCGCCTGCTCGCCGAGTGCTACCTCGCCATGACGCGCGGCCAGGAAAGCCTGATGATGGAGCTCGAGGCGCCGGCCGCGGCCGCCGCCAGCTTCATTCTGGACGTCTCGAAGCTGATCGTGCAGCGGGCGAGCCCCGAGGAGCTCGCCGCGCACGAGAGCTACCTCGACGCGCTGGAGAAGGACGCTAAGGGGCCGAGCTTGTGGCGGCGCCTCGGGGCGGCCTGAACATCGGGGTCGCCCGGGGCATCAATTCGGACTCGGCGAGCGCGCGCCGTGCGCTCGGCAGCGTCACCTGGTAGTCGATGAGGTAGACCGCGAGGTCGTCGCCGTAGTCGTCGAGGTGCTTCTGTTCCAGCACGTGCACGAACGAGCGCTCGAGCTTCGGCGCCTGGGCGTTGCTCGCCTTGACGAAGAGCTCGAAGTAATGGCGCCCGGTCCCGATCGCGAACGGCGCCGCGCGGGAGCGCTCGGCGACGTCGAACAGGATGAACTTGGAGAGCGAGCGGCGCGCGTCGAGCGCGAAGCCGACGAAGGGCTCGATGCACTCCTCGCTGAGGCAGCGCCGCGCATGGATGAAGCGCTGCATGTCGACCTCGGCCACCGGCGACAACAGCACCGGGTGGTCGGCCTGGGCCTCCGGCGTCACACGCAGCGCCACCCATTCGATCACGCCGCCGGCGTGGCCGGCGTTGGTGAAATGCAGCGGAAGCAGCAGGCGGACTCTCGCCCCCGGCCGGCCCTCGCGCGGCAGGATCACGTCGCCGCCGACGGCCTCTGGACAGAACTCGAGCTTGCGCATTTTCAGCGCCGCGAAGGCGGCGACTGCGAGCGCGACGATCGAAACCCCGAGCGCGACGAACTCCATGGCCGCTATTCCAGGCGAGCCGGTATGAAGCGTCCACCGCCGCGGCACTGCGTTCGGCCTATGCCGCGCCGCGACCGGCGTAATGTTCGCAGGCGCGGGGCTATACTGCGCGCATGGCGCCCAAGCCCAATCCCTACGCTCAGGACCTGGACCAGAACCGCGCCAACCATGTCCCGTTGACGCCGCTCTCGTTCATCGAGCGCTCGGCGCGTGTTTTTCCAGATCGGCCCTCGGTCGTGCATGGTGCGACGCGCTACACCTGGAGCGAGACCTATGCGCGCTGCCGGCGGCTCGCCTCCGCGCTCGCACGGCGCGGGATCGGCAAGGGCGACACGGTCGCGGCGATGCTGCCGAACATCCCGGCGATGTACGAGGCGCATTTCGGCGTGCCGATGTGCGGCGCGGTGCTGAACACGCTCAACACGCGGCTCGACGCCGAAGCGATTGCCTTCATGCTGCGCCACGGCGAGGCGAAGGTCCTGATCACCGACCGCGAGTTCTCCTCGACCATCGAGAAGGTCGATGTCAAGGTTCCGATCATCGACGTGGACGACCCGGAGTACTCCGGCCCCGGAAAGCGCCTCGGCGAGCTCGACTATGAGGAATTCATTGCCGGGGGAGACGCGGACTACGAGTGGATCTGGCCCGAGGACGAGTGGGACGCGATCTCGCTCAACTACACCTCGGGGACTACCGGCGATCCGAAGGGCGTGGTGTACCACCACCGCGGCGCGTACCTCAACGCCGTCTGCAACATCGTCACGTGGAGCATGCCCCAGCACGCGGTCTACCTCTGGACGCTGCCGATGTTCCACTGCAACGGCTGGACCTTCCCGTGGACCATGGCGGCAAACGCCGGAACCAATGTCTGTCTCCGGAGGGTGGAAGCAAAGCCGATCTTCGATCTGATCAAGAAGCACAAGGTGACGCATTACTGCGGCGCGCCGATCGTCCACAGCATGCTGATCAACGCGCCCGAGGAGCTGAAGAAGGGGATCGATTACAAGGTGCGCGCGATGGTCGCGGCGGCGGCGCCGCCGGCGGCGATGATCGAGGGCATGGAGCGCATGGGCTTCGACATCACCCACGTCTACGGCCTCACCGAGGTCTACGGCCCGGCGACGGTGTGCGCGAAGCACGAGGAATGGAACGCGCTCGACATCGGCGAGCGCACGCGCCTGAACGGCCGCCAGGGTGTGCGCTATCTGATGGAGGAGGGTCTCGCGGTCATGGATCCCGAGACCATGACCCCGGTGCCCGCCGACGGCGAAACCATGGGCGAGATCATGTTCCGCGGCAACATCACCATGAAGGGCTACCTCAAGAACGCGGATGCGACGCAGGCGGCGTTCGCCGGGGGCTGGTTCCATTCCGGCGACCTCGCGGTGGTGCAGCCCGACGGCTACGTCAAGATCAAGGACCGCTCGAAGGACATCATCATCTCGGGCGGCGAGAACATCTCGTCGCTCGAGGTGGAGGACGTGCTCTACCGGCACCCGGCGGTGCTCGCGGCCGCGGTGGTCGCCAGGCCCGACGAGCGCTGGGGCGAGACGCCGTGCGCGTTCGTCGAGCTCAAGCCGGGCGCAAGCGTCACGGAAATGGACGTCATCCACTTTTGCCGGATGCATCTCGCCCGCTTCAAGGTGCCGCGCGCGGTCGTCTTCGGCGAGCTGCCCAAGACCTCGACCGGCAAGATCCAGAAGTTCCTGCTGCGCCAGAAGGCGCGCTCGGCCACTGCCATCGACACGTGAGCGCAGTTCCACAAACGGATCCGTTTGTCCTGCGCCAAGACAGCGCAGGCATCTGCACGCTGACCATGAACCGGCCGGCGCAGATGAACCTGCTGACCTCGGAGATGCTTTCCGCCCTGCAATCCTCTTTCGAAGAGATTTCGAAGGACGACAAGGTGCGAGTGGTGATCCTCGCCGCCGCCGGCAAGGGGTTCTGCGCCGGCCACGACCTGAAGGAGATCCGCGCGCTGCAGGAGCTGCCGAAGATCGAGCAGCTCTTCGGCCAGTGCAGCCGCATGATGCAGGCCATCACCGCGCTGCCGCAGCCGGTGATCGCCCGCGTGCAGGGCGCGGCGGCCGCGGCCGGCTGCCAGCTCGTCGCGCAGTGCGACCTTGCGGTCGCCTCGGAGGCCGCCAAGTTCACCACGCCGGGCGTCACCTGGGGATTCTTCTGCTCGACGCCGGGAGTCGCGGTAGGCCGCAACATCTCGCGCAAGCGGGCGATGGAGATGCTTCTAACGGGCGAGCTCATCGACGCGCACAAGGCGCTGGAATGGGGTCTCGTCAACCGCGTTGTGCCCGCCGACCAACTGGAACGCGAAACCCTGCAACTTGCCAGGCAGATCGCCGAGAAGCCGCCCGCCACCACCGCGGCCGGCAAGCGCGCCTTCTATCAGCAGATGGACCTCGGCATCGCAAGAGCCTACGACCTCGCGAGCCAGGTGATCTCGTCGAGCTTCGCCCATGCCGAAGGACGTGCCGGCATGGACGCCTTCATTGGCAAGCGCCCGCCGCCCAAGTGAGTGAATGGTTGTATCATCCGGCCCTTGCGAGGGGCGGTTGGTCGACGAAACGATTCTCGAAACGCGCGGGCTGACCAAGGAATTCAAGGGTTTCGTAGCGGTGAGGGACGTCTCGCTGAAGGTCCGGCGCGGCAGCATCCACGCGCTCATCGGCCCGAACGGCGCAGGCAAGACGACGTGCTTCAACCTGCTCACCCATTTCCTTGAGCCGACGCGCGGGCAGATTTTCTTCAAGGGGCGCGAGATCACCGGCTCGCCGCCCGCGCGCATCGCGCGCATGGGCCTGGTGCGCTCGTTCCAGATCTCGGCGGTGTTTCCGCACCTGACGGTGCTCGAGAACGTGCGCGTGGCGCTGCAGAGGAAGCGCGGCGCTTCTTTCGACTTCTGGCGATCCGAGAGGATCCTGAAGTCCCTGGATGACCCGGCGCGCGAGCTGATCGAGGCGGTGGGCCTCAGCGAGTTCGAGGAGACCGTGGCGGTCGAGCTGCCCTACGGCCGCAAGCGCGCCCTCGAGATCGCGACCACCCTGGCGCTCGACCCGGAGATGATGCTGCTCGACGAGCCGACCGCCGGCATGACGCACGCCGACGTCGAGCGCATCACCGCGCTCATCAAGAAGGTTTCGGCAAACCGCACCGTGCTGATGGTCGAGCACAACCTCTCCGTGGTGTCCACGCTTTCGCACACGATCACGGTGCTCCAGCGCGGTGAGATCCTCGCCGAAGGCGATTACGCGACCGTGTCCAAGAACCCCCAAGTCGTCGAGGCCTACCTCGGGGCTGGCCATGCTTGAAGTAAGGGGTCTGAACGCGTGGTACGGCGAATCGCACATCCTGCACGGCATGAACTTCGACGTCGGCGAGGGCGAGGTCGTCACGCTCCTCGGTCGCAACGGGGCCGGCAAGACCACCACCATGAAGTCGATCATGGGCATGGTCGGCCGCAGGAGCGGTTCGGTCAAATTCAAAAGCAAGGAGTTGATCGGACTGCCGTCCAATCGCATCGCCCGCGAAGGCATCGCGTTCTGCCCCGAGGAGCGCGGCATCTTCGCGAGCCTCGACGTGGAGGAGAACCTGATGCTGCCGCCGCAGGTGGCGACGGGCGGGCTCTCGGTGCAGCAGGTTTTCGAGGTCTTTCCCAACCTGCGCGAGCGCCTGAGGAGCCAGGGCACCAAGCTCTCCGGCGGCGAGCAGCAGATGCTCGCCATCGGGCGCATCCTGCGCACCGGGGCGCGGCTCCTCCTGCTCGACGAGCCGACCGAGGGCCTCGCGCCGGTGATCGTGCAGCAGATCGGCCGCACCATTTCGCGGCTGAAGCAACAGGGCTTCACCATCCTGCTGGTGGAGCAGAATTTCAGGTTCGCCCAGACCGTGGCCGACCGGCACTACATCGTCGAACACGGACGGGTCGTGGACATGGTCCCCGGGGCGCAGCTCGAGGCCAACATGGGGCGGGTGCACGAGTATCTCGGAGTCTGATTGATAACCACAGGAAGCAACCACAGGAAGCAACCACAGGAAGCAAAGGAGATGAGGATGTCTGCAGTATCCAAGCTGAGTGCAGCAATGGGCCTCGCCCTCGCGGCGATGGGCGCACCGCTGGTCGCAAATGGGCAGGTATCGGACGGCGTGATCAAGATCGGGGTGCTCTCCGACATGTCGAGCCTCTATGCCGACATCGGCGGGCCCGGCTCGGTCGTGGCCGCGCGCATGGCGGTCGAGGACTACGGCGCCGCCAAGAAAGGCATGAAGGTCGAGATCGTCTCGGCCGACCACCAGAACAAGCCCGACGTCGGCTCGGCCATCGCGCGCCAGTGGTACGACGTCGACAAGGTCGACGTGATCGTCGACGTGCCGACCTCTTCGGTGGCGCTCGCCGTGAGCGAGGTGACCAAGCAGAAGGGCAAGGCCTTCCTCGTATCCGGGGCGGCGAGCTCCGACCTCACCGGCAAGGCCTGCTCGCCCAACACGGTGCACTGGACCTACGACACCTGGATGCTCGCGAACGGCACCGGCAGCGCGATCGTCAAGAGCGGCGGCAACACCTGGTTCTTCATCACCGCCGACTACGCCTTCGGCCACGCCCTCGAGCGCGACACCGAGCAGGTGGTGCTGAAGAACGGCGGCAAGGTGCTCGGCAAGGTGCGCCATCCGCTCAACGCGCAGGACTTCTCCTCGTTCCTGCTCCAGGCGCAGAGCTCCAAGGCCAAGATCATCGGCCTCGCCAACGCGGGCGGCGACACCATCAACTCGATCAAGCAGGCGGCCGAGTTCGGCATCGTGGAGCGCGGCCAGAACCTCGCCGGGATGCTCGTCTTCATCAGCGACGTGCACGGGCTGGGCCTCACCACCGCGCAAGGCCTCATCTTCACCGAGACGTTCTACTGGGACCTGAACGACCAGACGCGCGCCTTCGCCAAGCGCTTCGCGCCGCAGAACAACAACAAGTACCCGACCATGGTCCAGGCCGGCGTCTATAGCGCCGTGCTGCACTACCTCAAGGCGGTCGAAGCCGGGAAGACCGACGACGGCACCAAGGTGGTCGCGAAGATGAAGGAGATGCCCACCGACGATCCGCTGTTCGGCAAGGGGCGCATCCGCGCCGACGGGCGCAAGCTCCACCCGGCCTACCTGGTCGAGGTGAAGAAGCCCGTGGAGTCGAAGGGGCCCTACGACTACTACAAGATCCGCAGCCAGATTCCCGCGGATCAGGCATTCCGGCCGGAGAAAGAGGGCGGTTGTTCCCTAGTTAAGTAGAACCGGGCATGCCCGAGATCTTCGGCATCCCGTCGGCTGCGCTGTTCGGCCAGCTGTTGATCGGGCTGATCAACGGCTCGTTCTACGCGCTCTTGTCGCTCGGCCTGGCGGTGATCTTCGGGCTGCTCAACATCATCAACTTCACGCACGGCGCCCAGTACATGCTGGGCGCCTTCTGCGCCTACTTCCTGCTGAGCCGCCTCGGCGTCGGCTACTGGTGGTCGCTCCTCATCGCGCCGCTCGCCGTCGGCGCCTTCGGCGTGCTGGTCGAGCGCACCATGCTGAAGCCGCTCTACAAGCTCGACCACCTCTACGGGCTGCTGCTCACCTTCGGCCTCGCGCTCGTGATCCAGGGCCTGTTCCGCAACGAGTTCGGCTCCTCCGGGCTGCCGTACCCGATCGCGAAAGAGCTCACCGGCGGCCACAACCTGGGCTTCATGTTCCTGCCGAACTACCGCGCCTGGGTCATCGTCGCCTCGCTCGTCACCTGCGTCGCGACCTGGTTCGTGATCGAGCGCACCAGGCTCGGCTCGTACCTGCGCGCCGCCACCGAGAACCCGGCGCTGGTGCAGGCCTTCGGCATCAACGTGCCGCGCATGATCACGCTCACCTACGGCTTCGGCGTGGCGCTCGCCGCGCTCGCCGGCGTCATGGCAGCGCCGATCTACCAGGTGAGCCCGCAGATGGGCGCCGACCTCATCATCGTGGTATTCGCGGTGGTGGTGATCGGCGGCATGGGCTCGATCATGGGCTCGATCGTGACCGGATTCGGCCTTGGCGTCATCGAGGGCCTCACCAAGGTGTTCTATCCCGAGGCGTCCAACACCGTCATCTTCATCATCATGGCCATCGTCCTGCTGATCAAGCCGGCGGGGCTGTTCGGCGCCCAGAGATGAAGCATCAATACATCGGTATCGCCGTCATGGCGCTCCTCTTCGCGGTCGCGCCGCTCGTCGTCTATCCGGTGTTCATGATGAAGGCGATGTGCTTCGCGCTCTTCGCCTGCGCCTTCAACCTGCTGATCGGATTCGGCGGCCTGCTCTCGTTCGGCCATGCCATGTTCCTCGGCACCGCGGGGTACGCCGCTGCGCATTCCGCCAAGATCTGGGGGTTCCCCCCCGAGCTCGCCGTCGTGTTCGGCACCGCATGCGCTTTCCTCCTGTCCATCGTCAGCGGCCTGCTCGCGATCCGGCGCCTCGGCATCTACTTCTCGATGATCACCCTCGCGCTGGCGCAGATGGTCTTCTTCTTCTATCTGCAGATGCCCTTCACCGGCGGCGAGGACGGCATCCAGGCCGTGCCGCGCGGCCGGCTCTTCGGCTTCATCGATCTCTCCAACATCTGGGCGATGTACTACACCGTGTTCGCCGTGTTCCTCGGCGGGTTCCTGCTCATCCACCGCGTGATCCACTCGCCCTTCGGCCAGGTGCTGAAGTCGATCCGGGAGAACGAGGCGCGCGCGACCTCGCTCGGCTACGACAGCGTGCGCTACAAGTTCATGGCGTTCGTGCTCTCGGGCACGCTCGCCGGCGTCGCCGGCGCGGTCAAGGCGCTCGTGTTCCAGCTCGCCTCGCTCACTGACGTGCACTGGACCATGTCGGGCGAGGTGGTGCTGATGACGCTCCTCGGCGGCCTCGGCACCATCTTCGGCCCGGTGGTCGGCGCCTTCATCATCATCGCGATGGAGAACTACCTCGCGCAGCTCGGTGCCTGGGTCACCGTGGTGCAGGGCGCGATCTTCGTCGTCTGCGTGCTCACCTTCCGCCGCGGCGTGGTCGGCGAGATCGCGCACTTCATCAAGAAGCCGCTGTAGGCGGAGGTGCCTAGGCCTTCTTCTGCTTGACTGCGACGCAGTCGCGCAGGCGCCGGTACTCCATCTCGCGGCCCCTCGCCTGGCCTGGCTCGAATTCCGTGCCCGTGGCGGTATAGCCGTTCCTGAGGTAGGAGACGTCGAACTCGTAGCGGGTGCCCTTGCGCGGCGTCGCCATGATCTCGACTGCGGTTGCGGCCTGGCTGCCGCCGAGGGTCGACTTGCTGAACACGAACTCGATCAGCACCGTCTGAGCGACCGGCAGGCCGATCTCGATCCTGGGCGCGTCGAGCTCGACCGTGCCGAGGTATTGCGCTTGGCAGGCGGCATCCACGCTGAAGATGTTCACGTCGGGGCGCGTGCTCGAGAAAAAGCCGCCGCCCTCGTTCTTCACCCGCACCAGCATGTTCTTTTCGCCGTTGCTCCGGTAGGTCTTCAGGTTCGAGCAGCCCGCGAGCAGGGCGCAGCAGGCGAGGCTCCAGGCAAGGAACCGCACGTCAGCCGTTCCAGTTCGGGCAGGTCGTACCGGTGCCCTTGAGCCAGCCTTCCACCGAGGCGTGGATGGTGTTCGACGGGCCCACCTTGCCTCGATAGTAGGTAACGTGGGTGGTGTTCTTGGCGCCGGGTTCGAGGTCGAGCGCGTAGATCGGATTCGCTGGCGAGCCCGAGCTTTCGCCCTGCACGGTCAGCTCCGTCTTGGCCTTGCCCGCGGTGAAGATCGGCTTGTAGGTCACACGGGAGGTTTCGCGGACCCAGTACATGCCCTGCTTCACCATGCTGGAGGATTCGACCGTGGCGTCGAGGCATTCCTTGCTCTTCCTGCGCACCGTGTCGGAGAGCTGCTGGTAGGGCCGCGGCACGTCGACCGTTTCGTACGCGATCATGCTGGAGAACATGCCCTTGTAGTTACGCACCTCCTCGCGGTACTCGCTCGGGGTGTAGATCTTGGTCGCGCAGCCGGCGAGGGCCGCGGTGAGGATAACGGCGGAAGCGATGCGCATCACGATCCCCCTTGTTCTTATTGAGAAAGCGAAGCGCCGACATCCTACGGAATCAGGGGCGCGGGCGCCGTTAAGTTGTGCCGACTCCGAGGCAGATCACGGCCGAAACCGCGCCGCGGTTTATCCAAGAGTCCGTTCGCGCGGCGGGCCTGGCGTCTACAGCCAGTCGGGGTAGGGCAGGCCTTTGGCCTTCAGGAATTGGGGATTGAAAAGCTTCGACTGGTAGCGCGTTCCCGAGTCGGCGAGGATGGTCACGACGGTGTGGCCGGGGCCGAGATCTTTCGCGAGCCGGATCGCGCCGGCGATGTTGATGCCGCTCGAGCCGCCGAGGCAGAGACCTTCTTGTCTCAGTAACTCAAAAACCAAAGGGAGGGCTTCGTAGTCCGGGATCTGGTAGGCGTCGTCGACGGGTGCGCCCTCGATGTTTTTCGTTACGCGACCCTGGCCGATGCCCTCGGTGATGGATGTGCCGTCGGATTCGAGCTTGCCATGCTTGAACCAGCTATACATCGCGGCGCCGAGCGGGTCCGCCACGGCGATTTTGATTTTCCTGTTCTTGCTCTTCAAGAACATGGAAACGCCTGCGAGCGTCCCGCCGGTGCCGATCGCGCAGGTGAAGCCGTCGACCTTGCCGTTTGTCTGCGCCCAGATCTCCGGGCCGGTACTGAGAATGTGACCTTCGCGGTTGGCGGTGTTGTCCCACTGGTTGGCCCAGAAGGCGCTCAGCTCCTTCGCCAGGCGCTCGGAGAGATGGACATAGTTGTTCGGATCCTTGTACGGCACCGCAGCCACCTCGCGCAGCTCGGCGCCGCAAAGGCGCAGCATGTCCTTCTTTTCCTGGCTCTGCGTTTCCGGGATCACGATCACGGTCCTGTAGCCGCGCGCGTTGCCCACCAGCGCAAGCCCGATGCCGGTGTTGCCGGCGGTGCCTTCCACGATCGTGCCGCCGGGCTTGACGAGCCCGCGCTTCTCGGCGTCGAGGATGATGTAGAGCGCCGCGCGGTCCTTGACCGAGCCGCCGGGGTTCAGGAACTCGGCCTTGCCGAGAATCTCGCAGCCGGTGAGCTCTGACGGCCCCCGCAGACGGAGGAGCGGGGTGTTGCCGATGCTGCCGATGAAGCCGTCGCGGATTTCCGTCACACTGGAGAAAGCTTCATCTGCGCCAGCGCCGCTCGTCCGAGCAGTCCGTACGGATTGGCGAGCGTCTCCGGCATCTCGAAGTGGTTGTAGCCTTCGCCCACGAGAAGCTCGACCGGCTTGCCCGCATCCTTCACCGCGGCGGCGAAGTCGCGCGACTGGCGCTGGAATTCTGGCGTCTCGAGAGTCCCGTAGGCGAGGACGAGCGGGGCGTTCAGCTTGTCGAGGTGGCGCTGCGGGCTCAGCGCCTGCTCGATCTCGTCGGTGAACTTGACGTACGAGCTGCGAAACGACAGCCGCACCGGCTTGAGGTCGAAGAGGCCGCTGCAGCACAGCCCGCCCTTGACGAGATCCGCGGCCAGGCCGAGCTCCCTGCGCCAATCGGTCGTCAGCACCACGCCGGCCAGATGAGCGCCCGAGGAGTGGCCAGAGACGTAGATGCGGCTCGCGTCGCCGCCGAAGCTCTGGGCGTTGCGGTAAACCCATGCGACCGCGCGGCGCACCTGCTCGGCCATCGCCATGAGGTTGCCGCCCGCCTCCAAGACGTTGATGAAGTCCGGCACCACGTAGTGCGCGCCGGCGTGCACGAAAAGCTCCGCCGCGTAGCCGGAATCCCGCGCGAGCCCGCCGCGCCAGGCGCCGCCGTGGATGAAGATGTTGATCGGGGCGTTCGCACGCTTGGTTACATAGACGTCCAGCGCCTCGATTGCGCTTGAGCCGTAGCTGTAGCGCCGCGGCGCGCCCAGGCGCGCGCGCACCGCGTCACTGTTGGTCGCATAGCGCTTCGTGATCTGCGGCAGGTTCGGCGCGTACTTGATCTGGTCGTAGGCGGCGTCGAGCTCGGCCTGGTCCATGTCGAGCCACACCGCGGCCATGCCCGCCTGCAGGAACCTCCTCCGGGTAACAGCCATCGAGGCTCAAATCGTAACCGACAAACTACGCAACGTCCCCCGGCTCGGGTGGGCGCTTGACGCCGCTCAGCATGGCCGCCGCGAGGTTCTCGCGCTGGCGCCAGCTCGTGTACACGACCCCCGTCACGTGGAGGGCGGCGAGGGCGATCAACGCGTCGCCGAGCAGCTCGTGCACCTCCTGGACCCGTTCCACGCCCCAGAAGCGATCCGTAACGGAGAGCCAGCCGGTGAGCGAGGCGAGCGCCGCGGTAGCGAGGAGGGCGACGATCATCCAGCCGCCGAGCGGGTTGTGACCGAGGTAGCGAGGCTCGACGCCGCGCAGTACGGCCTTCGCGTACGCGAGCACGCGCGAAGGTGCGGCGACGAATTGCCCGAAACGGGCATAGCGCGGGCCAATCCAGCCCCATGCGACGCGCAGCGCGATCACGGCGAGCGCCGCGTAGCCGAGCCACTCGTGGAGCGGCTCGGCCGACTTGAGCTTCACTTCGGCAGTAACCCAGGCCGCGAGCACGCAAGCAGCCAGAGACCAGTGCGCGACGCGCACGAACCGGTCCCATACCTTCACCGCAAATCAGCCCTTGTGGCCCTTCGCGCCCTTGGGTACCGGCGCGAGCGTGCGGGGGTGGAAATACACCTCCGTGCGCTGGCCCTTGTCATCCAGGGCGTACACCTCGTAGCAACCGCCGTCTTCCTTGATCCGCCGCACCTGCCAGCCTTTCTCCTTCAGCATCGCGGAGAGCTTGTCCTGCGGCTGCCAGCCCTCGCGCGGCCCGGAATCGCAGGTCGCGAAGCCGGTTGCCTGCGCGCCGGAAGCCGCCAGCGTGAAGGCCGCAGCGGCGGCCAATATTGCGAAGATTGATTTCGTGCTCATGCGATGAGATCCTCCAGGCCGGCATGCTACCCGCAGTTGCGGGCATCATGCCGGCCCGGTTCGCCAGCGACGCGGCCCGCCGTTACGCCCTATGGTGATGGCGGCCTCCGCGGCCGAGGCGCTGATCCGCGAGCGTCCTCTGCTCGGGGGTCAGCACGGCGTAGAGGTCCTTCGTCAGGCCCGCCAGCCGCTCGAGATACTCGCCCTGCTGCTTTGCGAACTGAGCTTGCCGCTCGACGCGCTCCGGCGCGCTCGGGCGCGTGTTGCCGGACGCGCTCTCGCGCTGCTGACGCATCTGGTTGTGCAATGCCAGCATTTCGCCCGCATGCTGCTTGATCTGCTCGGCGTATGCGTTCCACGCCGATTCCTGCGCCGAGGTGATCTTCAAGTCGGCCTTCAGGCGCGTGAGCCTCTTGTCGGCGGCCGCGACCGGGTCGTGCGAATGGCCGTAGCTCGCGCCGGGACTCGCGCCCTGGGCCTGTACCGCGCCCGCGGCGGTGCCGAGCGCGACGACGCTTGCCAATCCGACTGCGATGTTTCTCCAGGTGTTCATGCGTTCTCTCCGTGGTGTGGTCAAAAGCGACGGCTCATTACAGCACCCGTGCGCAAGCCTGCCGGCGCGCCTTTGTAAGCGCGCGTTGCTCCGGAGACGGTTGATACACTGGGTTACAAATCTGCCGGCCAGGTTTACGTTCATGGGCTAGAAAGGCGATCATGGAGACGAACGACCACGTGATGGTCGTCGACGACGACGCCGAGATTCGAAGGCTGCTCGGCGACTACCTGCGAAAGAACGGCTACCGGGCCACCGCGGTGGCCGACGGCGCTGCGATGTGGGCAGCCCTCGCGCGCGGCAAGATCGACCTCATCGTCCTCGACCTCATGCTCCCGGGGGAGGACGGCCTGTCGCTCTGCAGGAAACTGCGCTCCGAGTCCGACACGCCCGTCATCATGCTCACCGCGCGAGGCGAGGAGACCGACCGCGTCGTCGGCCTCGAGATGGGCGCCGACGACTACCTCGCCAAGCCCTTCAGTGCGCGCGAGTTGCTCGCGCGGGTGAAGAGCGTGCTGCGCCGCTATCGCGCGCTGCCGATGCACCTGCGCGCCGACGACGCGACCTCGATCCGTTTCTCCGGCTGGACCCTGGATGTCCGCGCGCGCCACCTGGTCTCCGCAGACGGGGTGGTGACGCCGCTGAGCGGCGCGGAATTCCAGCTGCTGCGGGTCTTCCTCAGCCATCCGGGACAGGTGCTGTCGCGCGACCAGCTGATGAGCTTCGCCAAGGGGCGCGAGAGCGAGCCCTTCGAGCGCACCATCGACCTGCGGGTGAGCCGCCTCAGGCAGCGGCTCGGCGACGACGGCGGTGAGCCGAGGCTCATCAAGACCGTGCGCGGCCAGGGCTACGTGCTCGCCGCGCCGGTGACCATGGAGCGCTGATGCGCTTCGCGCCGAAGAGCCTGTTCGGGCGCCTGGTGCTGGTGCTGCTCGCCGGGCTTGTGCTCTCGCAGCTCGCCACGCTCTATATCAACCAGACCGAGCGCGACCAGCTTCTTTACCGCGCCGGCGGCATGCGCCTGGCGCAGCAGATCTCGGACATCGTGAAGCTGCTCGAATCGCTGCCTGGCCCCGAGCGCCGCCGCGTTGTTGCCGTGTTCAATCGGCCGCCGCTCGCCGTGACGCTCGACCGGCCGGCGCTCGATCTGCGCTCGGAAGAAGAGGATGCCGACTTCCAGCTTTCGATCTTCACCTCGGTGCTGCGCTATGCGCTCGGCGAGGATGCGAAGATCGAGGTCGGCCGGACGCATCGGCCTTCTCACGAGCATGGCGAGAGGGGGTTCGGGCCGCGCCGCGGGCGCTTCGGGCCGCCGGCCTTTACCGTGCAGGTTCCCCTGCACGACGGCACCCTTGTGACTTTCGACTCGAGCGTGCTGCCGCCGGTCGGGACGACCACATTGCGCCTCGCGCTCACCCTTGCCGTGCTGCTCGCGACGGTGATCGTGATCTCCCTCGTCGCGGTCCGCTGGGTGACCGGCCCGCTCACGGTCCTCGCCGACGCGGCCGAGAGGCTGGGCGAGAACATCAACCGGCCGCCGATTCCGGAAGCCGGCCCGGCCGAAGTGCAGCGCGCCGCGCGGTCGTTCAACGCGATGCAGCAGCGCCTGTCGCGGTCGATCGCGGAGCGCAGCCGCGTCCTCACCGCGATGTCGCACGACCTGAAGACGCCGATCACGCGCATGCGCCTGCGAACCGACATGCTCGAGGACGACGCCGTGCGCGAGAAATTCGACCGCGACCTCGCGGAAATGGAGCAGATGGTTACGCAGACGCTGGAGTTCATGCGCGACGCGACCGACACCGAGCCGGTCCAGCGCGTCGATCTCATGGCGTTGCTCGAAAGCCTCCAGGCAGACTACGAGGACATGGGCAAGGAGGTCCGGATCGCGGGTCGCGTGTCGCGGCCGCTCGGCGCGCGGCCGGTCGCGCTGCGCCGCTGCGTGACGAACCTGGTGGACAACGCCATCCGCTACGGTGCGCGCGCCACGATCGACGTCGCCGAAGAGGCCGACCGCGTCACCTTGCGCGTGTTGGACGAGGGGCCGGGAATTCCCGAAGCGAAGATCGAGCGCGCGTTCGAGCCGTTCTTCCGCGGCGAGGCTTCGCGCAGCCGCGAGACCGGCGGATTCGGCCTCGGCCTCGGCATCGCGCGCAACATCGCGCGCGCCCACGGCGGCGAGCTCACGCTCAGGAACCGGCCCGAAGGCGGGCTCGCCGCGATCCTGACGCTGCCGCATCCCGCCTAGGCGGTGGGTCGATGCAGGTAACGCCCGCGCGGCGGGCCGAGCACTTTTCCGTTCTCGCACACCAGCTCGCCGCGCAGGAAGGTCGCCTTCACGCGCGCCGAAAGCTCGAGGCCTTCGAAAGGCGTGTAGCCCTGCGCGGAATGCGAGTCGGCGGCGCGCACCGTCCAGGTCTCGCGCGGGTCGACCAGCGCGAGGTCGGCGTCGAAGCCTTCGGCGATGTCGCCCTTCGCGTTCGCGCCGAAGCGGCGCGCCGGATTGGCGCTCGCCAGCGCGGCGATGCGGTTGTAGCTCAACCCCCGCTTGCTTGCCTCCGATACCAGCGCGGGCAGGAGATATTCCGTGCCGCCGAAGCCCGATTTAGCGAGCCAGATGTTGCCGAGCGCGTTCTTCGCCGCCTTGGTCTCGTGGCGGCAGCAGGCGTGGTCGCTCACCACCCAGTCGATCGCGCCCTCGGCAAGCTTCTGCCATAGGTACTCGACGTCCTCGCGCGGCCGGATCGGCGGGTTGACCTTGGCAAGGACGCCGGCCTTCGCGCTCGTGTCGAGCATGAGGTGCCCGATCGTCACCTCGCGGCGGAAGTCGATGTGGGGGAAAAGCGCCTGCATCTGGAGCGCCGCGTCCAGGGCCTTGCGTGACGACAGGTGGAGGAGGTTGATGTTCGGCAGCGCCGTCTCGGCGGCGAGGTAGGAAGCGATGAAGACCGCGAGGCCTTCGGAGTGCGGCGGGCGCGCGGCATGGTAGGCGGCGAGGCCCGAGAGCTTGCCCTCGTTCTCGACGATGCGGCTGTACGCGGTCATGATCTCGGCGGTCTCGCAGTGCAGCGACAGGCTGATCTGCGCTGCCTTGCGGGGAAATCGCTCGCGCGCCGCCTGCACCCCGCGCATCACGAACTCGAAGTGCGCGTAGTCGTAGCGCTCGTCGTCGCCGATCATGAGGAAATCGCGCTGGCTGTCGGAGCGCCCGTGCAGGCCGTGCGAGCCGTAGAACATGAAGATCTTGAACGAGCTCACGCCGTGCTTTTCGATCAGGTCCCCGATTTCGGAAATCTGCGCGCGATCCATCGGCGCGAGGTGATAGCCGTAGTCGACGTGGAAGCGGCCCTCGGAGAGCTCCAGCACTTCCGGAAAGCACGCGGCATAGGGACCGCCGCGGTTGAGGTAATACTGGCCGGTCCGGAAGTAGTTGAGGCTCGTCGTGACGCCGCCCTGGGCCGCGGCGCGGCTCTCGCTCGGAGCGTCCTCGGCGAGCGGAGCGTAGATGCCGGTGTGCATGTGCGCGTCTACGGCGCCGGGAAACGCGAGCCGTCCCTTACCGTCGTAGACGGCCTTTGCTTCACCTGGGGAAAGACCCGGGTGAACCTTGCAGAACTTGCCTCCCGTGATGCCGATGTCCGCGTCTTCGACGGTTTTCGCGTCGGGTCGCACGACGCGCACGTTCTTGATGAGGAGGTCGTACTTCTTAGCGGCTTCGGCCAAGGCGCTTCTCCAGGTGCGCGAGCAGCCCGCCGTCGCGCACCATCTGCATCAGGTGCGCCGGGATCGGCTCGCACTCGAGGGTCTGGTTGCGGTTTTCGATGTAGATCCTGCCTGCTTCCGGATCGACGCGGACGACGTCCCCGTCATGGACCCGTCGCGCCTCCGTGCACACCACTGCCGGCAGGCCGAGGTTGAGCGCGTTGCGGTAGAAGAGGCCGGCGAAGGATTCGGCCACCAGCGCCGCCACGCCAAGGTGCTTGAGCGCCGCGGGCGCCTGCTCGCGTGAGGACCCGGCGCCGAAATTGCGGCCGCCGACCACGACGTCGCCCGGCTGCACGCCGCGCGCGAACTCTGGAACGAGCGCCTCGAGGCAGTGCGGCGCGATCTCGGCGATGCCGCGCTTCATGTAGCGCCCCGGCGCGATGGCGTCGGTATCGACGTTGTCGCCGAGCACCCAGGCCCTCATTGCAGGAGTTCTCGCGGATCGCAGATGCGCCCGGCCGCCGCGCTCGCCGCGACCGTGTACGGGGAGGCGAGGTAGACCTGCGAGGAGGCCGCGCCCATGCGGCCCCTGAAGTTGCGCGCGGTGCTCGAGATGGCGACCATGTTCTCGGGCAGCAGGTGCTCGCCGTAGCCGGCGCAGATGCCGCAGCCGTTCGGCAGGAGCTCCGCTCCGGCCTCGAGAAGGATTTGCAGGGTGCCTTCATTCTTGGCCGCGTTCTGGTCGCGCAGGCTCGCCGGCGCGACCAGAAGCCGGATCGCCGATTTCCTTCCCTTCAATACGCGGGCCGCCATGCGCAGGTCTTCGAGCTTCGCGCCGGTGCAGGCGCCGATGTAGGCGAGCTGCGGCTTGACCTCTTTGAAGTCGGTCACCGGCCGGGTATTCGCGGGACTGTGCGGCGCGGCGACCTGCGGCGCGAGCTCGTCGCCGTGGAAGCGATGGTGGGCCAGCAGCGAGGCGCCGTCGTCGCTGTCCCAGGTTTCAAGGTTTTTCGATTGAAGGAAAGCCTGGGTTACACCATCAGATGCGATCAACCCCGTCTGGGCACCGAGCTCGGCGGCCATGTTGCACAGGGTCATGCGTTCCTGCATCGGCAGCGCCCGGATCGCCGCGCCGCGGTACTCGACCGCCTGGTACTGACCGCCGTCGAGGCCGAAGCGCCCGATGAGGAACAGCATCGCGTCCTTTGCCGAGACGCCGGGCGCGAAGGCGCCGTCGAACTCCATGGCGATGGTGTGCGGCACCTTAAGCCAGATCTCGCCGGTAACGAGGACCCCCAGCATCTCGGTCGCGCCGATGCCGAACATGTACGCGGCAAAGGCGCCTCCCGTGGGCGAATGGCTGTCGCCGCCGACCGCGAACATGCCCGGCCTCAGGTGGCCGCGCTCGGGAAGCACGACGTGGCAGATGCCCTGCTCGTCGTGGAAATTATCGATGCCGGTCTCGCGCACCCAGTCGCGCGTAATGCGGATGATCTTGCGGCTCTCTTCGTCGTAGGCCGGAACGTAGTGGTCGGTGATGAGGACCACCTTCGACGGATCCCAGAGCTTCGCGCCCAGGCGCTCGAGCATCGGCTTCAGCCGCCGCGGCCCGCTCGAGTCGTGGATCATGGCGAGATCCACCTTGCAGGTGACGATCTCGCCCGGCGTCACGGCGCCGCGGCCGGCGGCGCGCGCGATGAGTTTCTGAGCAAGGGTCGCCGGCATTTTCCTCACCTATCCCTGTTCCAGAAATTCTCTCAGGGCCTTGTCGGGCGGCTTCGCGTAGTTCGAGCGCCGGCTCACCTTCGCCATGCCGAGCCGGCGCAGCTTGATCGCCAGCTCGGCGCTCTTGGCGATGAGCGTCACGCCATTGACCACCGGCGCGCCGTCCATCTCGCTGCCGCCGAAGAGCATCATCGGCAGCCCGCCCGCCGGGACGATGACGTCGGCGCCGGCGTCAAGAAGGATGCGGCACTCGCGCTCCCACTTTGGATACAGGGAGTCATATGCTTTCTTGTCGGCAAAGGCGTCGATGAAGTCCTTGACGCTGGCGTTGACCGCTCGCACCCCGACCACGCGTTGCTGCAGGCCGTAGCGGATGACCTGATCCTCGTGCCACGGGATGAACACCGGGTTGATGGTGACGAGGCCGAGCTTGCGCCCCAGCGTGCAGGCGTGAAAGAGCGTGGTCTCGCCCAGCCCGAGCACCGGGATGTCGACGACCGACTTCACCTCGGCGAGGCCGGCGTCCTGGAAATGCGTGATCGCCATCGCGGCGTAGCCCTGTCTTTCGGCCTCGAGCGCGTTGCGGATGAGATTGCGCGCGATGCGGAACTCGGTGATCGCGTGCGTCGTCGTGGCAGGCGGCGTGGTGGTGTGGAACGTCGCCTCGAAATCGGGCTCGAGGATCGACTTCAGGTGCGCCTCGACCTTGGCGATGTAGGGCGCCATGTGGACCTTGTCGGTCGCGCCCTGGAACCAGATCCGAGAAGTTTTCGACGACATAGTCATCACCCGCTCGAAATGAGAGCCAACACTCGCAAAGGACTACCACTGCCGTTGCGGATCTTAAGCGGGGCCGCGATGACGACCGCGCCGGTCGGTGGGAGCTGGTCGAGGTTGGCGAGGCATTGCAGGCCATAGCGGCCGGCGCCGTGCATGAAATAGTGGCAGGGGTAGGGCGGGCGAAGATGCTGGGCCTGGCCCGCGTCGGTGCCGATCGACTCGGTGCCGAATCCCAGGAGGTCGCGCTCCTCGACCAGGAACTTCACCGCGTCGACGTCCGGTCCCGGCGTGTGCTGCCCGGTCTCGTCGTAGTTCTGATAGGCGACCGGGTCCGCGCGCTTGGACCAGTCGGTGCGCATCAGTACCCAGGCCCGGGGCGGGATGCGGCCGTGCTGCTTTTCCCAGGCCAGCAGTTTCTTCTTCGTGAGCAGGAAATCCGGATCGGAAGCCGACTCCCGCGAGCAATCCACCACGCAGGCCGGACCGATGAAGCGCTCGGGCGGAATGCTGTCGGTGGCGTTCTGCGGCAGGTCCCTGCCCGAGATCCAGTGGATCGGCGCGTCGAAGTGCGTGCCGGTGTGCTCGCCGCAGGAAAAGTTGTTCCAGTACCAGGCCGGACCGCGCTCGTCGTAGCGCGACACCTCCTCGATCCGGAACGGCCACGCCTGCCCCATCTCGGGCGGCAGGCTGATGTGTGGGAACTCGGGCGAGAGCGTCTGCGTGAGGTCGACCACGCGGATCTTGCCGGCGGAAAAGGCCTGAACGAAGCTCGCCAGAGCGCTCATGACGACAATTCCCTCTCGAGGGCCTTCGGATTGTCGCGCCAGCGCTCGAGCCACTCCTGCGCCACGTCGCCCGGATAGAGGTCCTCGACCCCTTCGCGCAGCGCGCTTACGATCGCGGCCGCGAGCGCGCCCGGCGCGAGCTTGGGCGGCGGCAGGAGCTGGCTCCACTCGTCGTCGATCGGGCCGGGAAAGACATTCACCACCCGTACGCCCGCGGGGCGCATCTCCGCGCGCAGGCATTGCGCGAGCGACTGCGCGGCGGCCTTCGAAGCCGAGAAGGTGCCGTGCGGAGGGAAGTTGGCGAGCGCATAGACCGAGAGCAGGTTGACCCAGGCCACCGCGCTCGCGAGGCCATCCGCGCCGCGCGCGCGCATCGCCGGTCCGAACTCCTGGGCGAGCCGCAGCAGCCCGAAGTAATTGACGTCCATCTCGGCCCGCGCGGTTTCCACGCCCTGGCGATTCCCGATCCCGTGGGCGCGGTGGAACTCGGCGTTGCTCACCAGGATATCGACCTTGGCGCCGATCTCGGCAGCGAGCTCGCGCACGTTCTTCGAATCGGTCACGTCGAGCGGCACGAGCGTCACCTGGGGCAGCTTCTGCAGCTCGTCGAACCCCGGAAAGCGCTTCCAGGGCTCGGCGTAGCCGACCCAGACGAGCTCGGCGCCGGCAGCGGCGAGCGCCTTGACCAGCGCCTGGCCGACGCCGCTCTTGCCGTCGGTGACCAGCACCTTGCGGTGCTTCGGATCGCAGGCGAACTCGCGCAGCTGGCGGTCTTCGGCCATGTTCACGTTCTCCTTGTCGGGTAAGCCCACGAGAACCGCCTGCCCGGCGCGGTCGAGGCGCGCCGCGACCCGCAGCTTCGCCGGCGCGGGCGGCACCTCGGCGTGCAGATGGGCGACGACAGTCGGGCCGCAGGCCAGCTTGACCAGGCCCAGGCGCCACGGCAGCCGCTCGCGGAAGAAAAGGTCGTTGCTGTGGTGCAGGACGGTGGCGGCCAGCAGCTCGCCGTCGTCATCTTGCCGGGTCCAGGGAAGGCGAACCGAGAGGCATTTTCCGCATGCCTCGCGAGGCGGGTATTGCACCGTGCCGCAGTCGCGGCATTGCTGGAGCTCGAACCTGCCGAGCGCCGCGGCGGCGGTGAGGCCAAGCGCGACGCGGCTGCGCGCCGCCGGCGGCAGCGTGGGCAACCGCGTGCGAAGGATTGGATTTTTTCTCTTTGACCTGAAAACAGAGTCACTCATTGGATGACAGGATCGCGGCGCCGCTTCCCAGCCCGCGATCGTAGTTGATCATGCCGAACCCGCTGACCAGCCCGATCTTCGCACTGGGCACCTGGCGCTCCGTTGCCTCGCCGGTGAGCTGCCGGATCGCCTCCACCATGCCGAGAAAGCCGCCTGCCGCGCCGGCCTGCCCCGCGGAGAGCTGCCCGCCGCTCGTGTTGAGCGGGAAGTCGCCATCCCAGGTGAAGCGGTGCTCGCGCACGAAGGCGGGACCTTCGCCTTTGCCGCAGAAGCCCAGATCCTCGAGCTGCATCAGCGTGATGACCGGATAATCGTCGTAGGCCTGCACGAAGTCGACGTCGCCCGGCGGGCAGGCCGCCTGGGCGTAGAGCTCATCGCGATCGAGCGCCCAGCCCGCGCGGAGCTGCACCGGATCGGAGCTGAAGGCGTTGTGCCGTTCGATCGTACCGAGCAGGCGCGCGTACGGCAGCTTGAGTCCTTTTGCCTTTTCCTCGGAGAGAACGAGAAAGGCGTCGGCGCCTGCGCAGGGCATGACGCAGTCGAAGAGATGCAGCGGCTCCGCGATGGGCCGCGCGCCGAGGTACTCGTCCAGGGTCAAAGGCTTCTTGAAGAGGGCGTGCGGATAGCGCAGCGCATTGGCGCGCTGCGCAACGCAGAGCTTGCCGAAGTCCTCGCGCTTTGCGCCGTGCAGCCGCATGTAGTGCGCGGTCAGGAAGGCGAAGCTCGCGTTCGGGCCCCCCGCGCCGTAGGGATAGACCGCGTCGCGCGCGAACTGGCTGAAGTTCGCCAGCGTCAGGCGGAAGGAATCGACGTGGTTGGTGTCGCCCGCGAGGCAGGCCACGGCCTCGGCGTCGCCCGCCTGCACCGCGCGCGCGGCGCGCCTGAGCGCGACGACGCCGCTTGCGCCGCCGAGGGGCACGTGGTCGAGCCAGCGCGGCGAAAGGCCGACGTGCTGGGTGAAGCCGATGGCGGTGTCGGGCGCGAGCGTAAAGCTCGAGACGGTCAGGCCGTCGATCTGCTCCTTTTTCAGCCTGGACTTCTCGAGAAGAAGTGAAAACGCCTTTGCCAGCCACCAGTGCGCCGAGCGGATGGAGTAGCGCACGTAGGGCACGGTGACCGGCGCCGCGAGGGCCACGCCGTGGTAAGGCTGCCTCATTGCGGCCGGCGTTTCCTGCCGCGCAGATCGAAGCGCTTGTCTGGATCGAAGGCGAAATCCGCGAGCTTCGCCTTCTGCACCTTGTTAGTCGAGGTGGTCGGCAGGGCGTCGATGAAGGCCACGTAGCCGGGCGCCTTGAAATAAGCGAGCCGCGCCAGGCAATGGTCCTGGATGGAAATGGCGGTTTCCAGGGACGCCTGCGCGTTGGGATTGAGGACAACGAAGGAAAGCACTTCTTCGTCGCGGACGGGATCGGGTGCGGCGATGACGGCCACCTGGGCGACCAGGGGATGGTCGGCGAGCGCGGCCTCCACTTCCAGCGCCGCGATGTTCTCCCCGGCACGGCGGATGATGTTCTTGATCCGGTCGACGAAGTGGAGTTGGCCATCGTCGCCGCGGCGCACCGCGTCGCCGGTGTGGAACCAGCCGCCGCGCCAGGCTTCTTCGGTAGCCGCCGCGTCCTTGAGATAGCCCGAAAAGAAGCCGCGCCTGGGGTCCTTTCCCGTTTGACGAACCAGCAACTCGCCTGTCGCCTCCTCGATTCGCACGGCGAGGTCGTGAGGGGGAAAACCAAAGCAGCGCGTCCCGACATGGCGCGGCTCGCGGCTCGCGGCGATCATGGCGCCGCCGCCGGTCTCGGTCATGGCCCAGCCCTCGGTCAGCGGGAAGCCGAAACGCGCCTCGAAGGCAGCGTGGTCGCGCGGGTTCGCATTGGCGCCGAAGCCGAAACGCACGCGGTGCGACCGGTCGAGGGCGGAGGGTTCCTGGGAGAGAAGTATCGCAGGCATTACGCCGAGATAGTGCACGATGGTCGCGCGCGAGGCGGCCACGTCGCGCCACCAGGTCTTCGGATGAAAGCGGTCGAGCTGTACCAGGCAGCCCGCCGTCAGGATCATGGCCGTGGTCGACACCGCGAGCGCGTTCATGTGGAAGAGCGGCAGCGGCGTGATGAGCCGTTCCTCGCCCTCGCGCAAGGCGCACAGGCCGCCGAATTCCAGATAACGCCTGCCGACGTTCAGGAAGTAGAAGTTGTCGAGCAGGCAACCCTTCGGCTTGCCGGTGGTCCCGGAGGTGTAGAGCAGCGCGCATTCGGTGGCGTTGCCGCGCGGCCCGGGTCGAGGAGGGCGCTCGAGGGTTTCGCGCGTGATCACCGCGGCGGCCTCGCTGTGCGCGAGCACGTAATCGAGCTCAGCGGCGCGATAGTCGGGATTGACGGGAACCACCGCCGCGCCGAGCGAATTGAGCGCCAGGAAGTGCAGCAGGAACTCGGAGCAGTTCGGCAGCTGCAGCGCCACTCGGTGGCCTGCGCCATATCCCGCCTCGCGATATCGGCGGGAAATGGAACCCACGAGGCTCAAGGCATCGCTGTAGCGGTACTCGACTCCTTCGGAGGGCACTTGAAGGAAGGGTTTCGGGCCGTGCGCGCGGGCGGTGCGCTCGAAGGCGGAGAAGACCGTCGTCACTCTCTGGATGGTAAGATGCCGCGCGCCGTCTGGACAACCGGAGGAGGGGTCCTTGAAAGCACGTTGTTTGGCTGCCGCGTTGGCGCTTGCCTGTGTTGGACCGACAGCGATTGCTGCGGACACGATCAGCGCCACGCATGTCTTCCCGGCGTCGCTGATCTACTCGCGCAGCTTCCTCGAGTTCGTGAAGAAGGCGAACGACGCGGGCAAGGGCGTGTTCGCGATCCAGGTGCGCGGCGGGCCCGAGGCGATCGGCATGATGGAGCAGCCCGGCGCGGTGCGCAGCGGCGTGGTCGACATGGTCTATAGCCCGTGCGCGTTCTACGCCGCGGCGGTGCCCGAGTGCGACGCGGTCAGCGCGAGCACGGTCGACGGGCCGACGGCGCGCAAGAACGGCGGCATCGACCTCCTGAACCAGATCCACCAGAAGCGCGCCGGCGTGGTGCTGCTCGGCTGGGTCGACAGCGGAATCCGCTTCAACCTCTGGTCGACAAAGGAGCCGAAGCTCGACCCGAGCGGGCACATCGACATCAAGGGCTTCAAGGTGCGCGGCAACCCGATCTACAACGCGTTCCTCACCAACTACCTCGGCGCGCAGGTCATCAACCTCCCCTCGACCGAGCTCTATACCGCGCTCGAGCGCGGCACGGTCGATCTCACGGCGTGGACCCAGATCGGCCTGATGGACCTGAACTGGGACCGCTACATCAAGTACCGCATCCTGCCCGACTTCTTCGAGACCGACCTCATGATCCTGGCCAACCAGAAGAAGTGGCAGTCGCTAGCGCCAAAGACCCGCGAGATCCTGCAGCGCGTCGCGATCGAGCACGAGGTCTCCAGCCTGAAAGACCTGCAGGCGCTGTGGAAGAAGGAAGAGGCCGAGCTCGCCAAGCGCGGAATCAAGACGGTCGCGCAGTCGGGCGATGCCTCCAAGCGATTCATCGCCGGCGCGCGCGCCGCCAGCCTGCAGCGCATGAAGGAGCGCATGGAGAAGGCCGGCGGCATGGAGAACTACGACCAGGTCGTGAAGCTGTTCACGCCAAACTGAGGAAAATTGAGGACCGTCGCCAGACTGCATGACGCTCTGGTGTACGGCATGGCGTACATCGCCGCCTTCCTGATGGCGGCGATGATGGTGGTGATCACGCTCGACGTGATCCTGCGCAACCTCGGCTACCAGAGCTCGGCGCATTTCTTCACCTTCACCGAGTACGCGCTGCTGATCGTGCCCTGCCTCGGCGCGCCCTGGCTGGCGCGCGAGAAGGGCCACATCTACGTCGAGATCCTGCTGCTTTCGCTGCGCCCGCGGCTGCGCTCGGCGATGACCGTGCTGATCGGCCTGCTGTGCATCACGGTCTGCCTGGTGATCGCCTGGTACGGCTTCGACGTGACGCTGCGCGACTACCTGCAGAACGAGAAAGACGTCCGTTCGATGGATTTTCCGCGCTGGATGGTGATCGGCTTCATCCCGCTGTCCTTCTTCATGATGGCGATCGAGTTCGCGCGTTTCCTGTGGAAGCGCGAGAACTTCCTGGCGCCGCTGTCCGACATTACGACCTAGATGGCCTGGTACTGGGCGGCCACGCTGCTGTTCGGCACGGCCCTCGGGCTGATGATGTTCGGCGTGCCGGTGGCGCTCGGCTTCCTGGCCACCAACCTGCTCGCGGCGATGATCTTCATGGGCGGCGGCGTCGGCATCCAGCAGGTGATCAACAACGGCTTCGGCGCGCTCACCAACTTCCCGCTGGTGCCGATCCCGATGTTCCTGCTGATGGGCGAGCTCTTCTATCACACCGGGCTCGCCGGCCGCTGCTTCAACGCCGCCGACAAGCTGCTCGGCAACATCCGCGGCCGCCTCGCCTACGTGACCCTGATCGGCGGCACCGCCTACGCCGGGCCGGCCGGCTCGTCGATGGGCGCCTGCGCGCTGCTCGGCCGGCTGATGGCGCCGGAGATGATACGGCGCGGCTACAGCAAATACCTTTCGATCGGGCCGATCATGGGCGTCGGCGGCCTGGCGGTGATCATTCCGCCCTCGGCGCTCACCGTGCTGCTGGCGACGCTCGGCCAGACCGACGTAGGCGCGCTGCTGATCGCCGGCGTGATTCCCGGCTTCGTCCTCGCGGCGATGTACGGCGTGCTGATCTGGGGCTGGACGGTGGTCGACCCGTCTGCGGCGCCGCCGTACGAGGTCCAGTCGATTCCGACGCGGGAGAAGCTGCGCATCTTCCTGGTCGACGTGATCCCGATGGTGGCGATCATCGTCTTCTCGGTCCTGATCATGCTGGTCGGCTGGTGCACGCCCACCGAGGCGGCAGCGCTCGGCGCGGTGTCGGTGATCGTGCTCGCGGCCTGCTATGGCGAGATGACCTGGCAGGCGCTCAGGAAATCGCTGGACGGCGCGCTGCGCGTGACCGTGATGGCCTTCCTGGTGATCTTCGGCTCGGCCACCTTCGGCCAGGTGCTCGCCTTCTCGGGCGCCTCGAGCGGGCTGCTCAACTGGGCGATCAGCTTCCAGGTGACGCCGATCGAGATGCTCTACATCATGATCGGCGTCATCATCTTCCTCGGCAGCTTCATGGACCCGCTGTCCAAGATGCTGCTCACCGCGCCGATCTTCTTCCCGCTCGCCAAGTCGCTCGGCTTCGACCTGACCTGGTTCGGGCTGATCATGCTGCTCTCGCTCGAGATGGGCTACACCATGCCGCCTTTCGGGCTGCTGCTCTTCGTCATGAAGGGCGTCTCGCCTCCCGGCACGCGCATGCGCGACATCTACCTCGCCGGGATGCCGTTCATCGCCTGCGTGGTGCTGCTGATCCTGCTGGTCATCTACATTCCACCGCTGGCGACCTGGCTCCCCGCGGTCAGCCACTAGGGTAGATTTGGTCGGGACCCGAAAACTGGGTCCCCGCCTTCGCGGGGACGACTTCGTCAGGCCATTAAGCGTAATATTTCCCGATCCCCGGTAGAAGGAGCCCCAATGGCTACATTTCGGATGACCGTCGACGGCAAGCGCGTTTCGGTAAACGCCGAGCCCGAGATGCCGCTGCTCTACGCGCTGCGCGACGATCTCGGCCTCAACAACCCGCATTTCGGCTGCGGCCTCGCGCAATGCGGCGCGTGTACCGTGCACTTGAACGGCGAGCCGGTGCGCTCGTGCGTGCTTCCGGTGTCGGCTGCGAGCGGCAAGCGCGTGACCACGATCAAGGGCCTGGGCACGCCCAAGAAGCCCCATCCGCTGCAGGCGGCGTATGTCGAGGAGCAGGTGCCGCAGTGCGGCTACTGCATCAACGGCTGGATCATGACCGCCGCCGCCGTCCTGAAGAAGAATCCAAAGGCGAGCGATGCCGAGCTGCGCGATGCGCTCGCCGGCCTCAAGTGCCGCTGCGGCACCCACGTGTCGATCCTGCGCGCTATCAAGCGTGCTCAACAGAGCATGGCGTGAGGAGGCGATCATGAACGCACCGATTTCCCGACGTGAGTTCCTGCAAGCGAGCGGCGCGCTGGTGGTCTCGGTTCTGGTTCCCTTTGAGGAATCGATCGCTGCGGGGCTTTCCGCCGCGAGGCAGAACCTGGTTCCGGGCGAGCTCGATTCCTGGATCGCGGTGCTGCCCAGCGGCCGCGTGCAGGCCTTCTTCGGCAAGATGGACATGGGCCAGAGCCTGGAGCCGGCGATCGCGCAGATCGTGGCCGACGAGCTCGACGTGCCGTTCGAGCGCGTGGACGTGCTGATGGGCGATACCGGCACGTCGTGCAACCAGGGCGGCGCTTCCGGCAGCACCGGCATCTCGCAGGGTGCGCGGCCTTTGCGCAACGCCGCAGCGGAAGCGCGCCGCCTTCTCGTTCAGGAGGCGTCGAAGCGGCTCGGCGTCGCCGAATCGGAGCTCGCGGTCGCCGACGGCGTGGTGTCGGGCGGCGGCAAGTCCGTCTCGTATGCGCAGTTGATCGGCGGCAAGCGCTTCAACCAGCAGGTCGAGTGGAACAAGCAGACCGGCAACGCCATGAACATCAAGGTTCAGGCGAAGCCCAAGGCGCCTGGCGCCTACAAGGTGGTGGGCAAGTCCTTCGCCCGCCGCGACGTCGCCTGGAAGGTCTACGGCACCGGCGACTACGTCACCGACCTGCGCCTGCCCGGGATGCTGCACGCGCGCGTGATTCGCCCGCCGCGCGCGGCATGCAAGGTGGCTGGCGTCGACGAGGCGTCGGTCAAGGGCATTCCCGGGGTGCGCGTGTTCCGCGAGCGCGACTTCGTCGCGGTGCTCGCGCCGCGCGAATGGGACGCGGTGCGCGCCGCGCAGGCGCTGAAGGTGGACTGGCAGGGTCCCGACAACGCGTTCCCGGAGATGGCGAAGCTGCACGATCACATCCGCAGCGCCAAGGCGGTGAAGCGCGAGGAGCCGGTCAAGGTGGGCGACGTGGCCGCGGCCTTCAAGCAGCCCGGCCTGCGCATCGTCGAGGCGGAATACGAGTGGCCGTTCCAGTCGCACGCCTGCATGGGGCCGGCCTGCGCGGTGGCGGAAGTCAAAGGCGACTCGTGCACGGTGTGGTCGGGTTCGCAAAAGCCGCACTTCGTGCGCGATGGCGTCGCGGCGCTGCTCGGCATGCCGCAGGAGAAGGTGCGCACCATCTGGGTCACCGGCCCGGGCTCCTACGGGCGCAACGACGCCGGAGACGCCGCGCTCGAGGCCGCGTATCTCGCCAAGGCGGTGGGCAAGCCCGTGCGCGTGCAGGGTATGCGCGCCGATGCCACGGGGTGGGATCCGAAAGGCCCGGCGAGCCTGCACCGCGCGCGCGCCGCGCTCGACGCTTCCGGGCGGGTAGTGGCCTACGAATTCGTTGCCAAGGGCTTCTCGAGGCAGCACATCGCCACCAACGAGTCGAAGCCCGCCGACAGCCTGATCGGGCAGGCGCTCGGCCTCGAGGCGAAGCCGACCTGGATCTTCGGCGAGCCTGTCGAGTCGTACGTCTTCGACAACAAGCTTCTCGCGTGGGAGACGATCGCGCCGCTCGTGGACAACTGCTCGCCGCTGCGCACCAGCCACCTGCGCGATCCGGTCGGGCCGGAGCTGCATTTCGCATCCGAATCGTTCATGGACGAGCTCGCCGCCGCCGCGGGCGAGGATCCGGTGGCTTTCCGCCTCAAATACCTCAGCAACCCGCGCCATGCCGCGGTGGTGAAGGCGGTCGCCGAAAAGGCGAACTGGAAGCCGCGCGCTACTCCGTCCAGGGACGGCAAGGGCCGCGGCCTTTCGTTCGCCGAGAGAAATGGAACCGCGGTGGCGGCGGTCGCCGAGGTGGAGGTCGATCGCGCGACCGGCCGGGTTTGGGCGCGGCGCTTCTTCATCGCGCACGACTGCGGCCTGATCATCAACCCGACGGGGCTGCGCCAGACCATCGAAGGCAACGTGGTGCAGGGCACCTCGCGCACGCTCTTCGAGGAAGTGCGCTTCGACCGCGACTCGGTGAAGAGCGTCGACTGGGCGAGCTACCCGATCCTCGAGATGCCCGACGCGCCCGAGTCGATCGAGATCGTGCTCATCGACCGCCCCGAGGTGGCGCCGAGCGGCGCCGGCGAGCCCTCCATCCGCGTCATCCCGTCGGCGCTCGCCAACGCGGTGTACGACGCTACCGGGGTGCGCATGCGCAAGGCGCCGCTCAGCCCGGAGCGGGTGAAGGCCGCGCTCGGCGCGACTTAAAACGAAAACGGCGCCCGGCCTTTCGGCGGGGCGCCGTTCAGGAATTCGTACTGCCGCGGCTTAGTATTCGAAGACTTGGCCGCGCGGGGCGCTGTCGGGAATGTTCGCGCCCGAGTACCAGTAGCGCACTTCGACCTGCGCGGCGTTCGCCGACGCAACCATCGCCACTTGGTCGGTGGCCTTGTCGCAGCCCGCCGCCGCCACCAGAACCGTCACCAGCGCCATCGCGTTGATCAGTTTCATTGTCGAGCTCCCTGTGTTTGGTTGGGGTTTAAACACGGTGCTCATCGTCTCAATGGTCGCTGCGGGGTACAAGCGAGTTGACAGGTCTTAACCCGCTCGCGCGGTCATGAAAGTTCAGCGCTGCGCACTATGTCGGACTCGCGCGCGCGAAGTGTGGAAAAAAACCGAATTCAACACTGCTTGCATTCCACTGACGAACGCTTGCGCACGTGCGTGTTGCGAGCAGGTAGTGTGGCGCGGCTGTTTCATGAAATCACCTAGCTACAGGGAGGCGTCATGAAAGCGCAGTGGCCGCACCCGACACTGAACCACACGGACTTGCGTCGCGACGCGCGATCGCTCGACGAGCACACGCGCATGCGCACGCGCTACCAGCCTGCCGAGCGGAATGAAACGCTTCCGGCGCCGGGCGAGACCACGATGACGCTATCGCTCAAGCTGGTGCGTGGCAGGCTGGTGCGCGCCTGAGCGGCCTGCGATGCGTGCGGAAATTCACATCGACGCTCGCGGCAGCGTGAGGAATTCCTCGGCCGGCGCCGCGCGCGCGCTTGCGACTTCACTTGAAGTGAATCGCGAAACTGGATGGCGCGATAACAAACTTTGTCGCCCTGCACGTGACATTTGTTCTTGCCTCCACTTCATAGGTGGGTATCCTGCCACTTCAAATAAACGCACTAACGGCCTGATCCGCAATAACAAGGACGCAGCCGAGTGCGGACAACGGGGGCGGTAGCAATGCCAGAGGCGGCTTCGGGATCGATCAAGGTCCTGGTCATCGACGACAGCAACACGATCCGGCGCAGCGCGGAGATGTTTCTGCGCCAGGCCGGCTTCGAGGTCATCCTCGCCGAGGACGGCTTCGACGCGCTGGCGAAGATCAGCGACCACCAGCCGCGGGTGATCTTCGTCGACATCATGATGCCGCGCCTCGACGGCTATCAGACCTGCGCGCTGATCAAGCAGCACCCGCAGCTCAAATCAACGCCGGTGATCATGCTGTCCTCGAAGGACGGCGTGTTCGACCGCGCGCGCGGCCGGCTCGCCGGCTCGGACCGCTATCTCACCAAGCCGTTCACGAAGGAAGGCCTGATCCAGGCCGTGCAGGAAACGATCAACCTCACTCCCCTCGCCAGTTGAAAGGTCATGCCATGACGATCAAGACGATTCTCGTAGTAGACGACTCGCCGACGGACCGCCAGCACCTCACCGACGTGCTGACCAAGGCCGGCTACAAGGTGACCGGCGCCGCCAGCGCCGAAGAGGCGCTCGCCAAGGTGAAGCAGGCGAAGCCCGACCTCGTCCTCATGGACGTGGTGATGCCGGGCCAGAACGGCTTCCAGGCGACGCGCGCGCTGTCGACCGACGAAGCGACCAAGCACATCCCGATCATCATCTGCAGCACCAAGGGACAGGAGACCGACAAGGTCTGGGGGATGCGCCAGGGGGCCAAGGACTACGTGGTGAAGCCGGTCAAGCCGGCCGAGCTGCTCGCGAAGATCTCGGCGCTCGGCTAATGGCTGCCCGTACCTCCCTTCGGGATTACCAGCGCGGCCTCTCGGAGCGCCTGCAGAGCGCCAAAGGCGCGGCCAACGCGTCGCTGCTCGGCGTGCAGGTGGACGACGAGGCGTGGCTGGTCGACCTGCGGGAGGCGGGCGAGGTGATACCCGTGCCGCCGGTCACGCCGCTGCCGCTGACGCGCCCCTGGTTCAAGGGGCTCACCAACATCCGCGGCAACCTCTACAGCGTGATCGACTTTCCGGCCCTGCTGCAGAAGCGGCCGGTGGCGGCAAGCGACCAGGCGCGGCTGCTGCTGCTGGGGGACCGCTTCCGGCTCGGCGCGGCGCTGCTCATCGACCGTTCGCTCGGCTTGCGCAATCCCGCGCAGCTCGAGAAGAGGGAGGGGAAGCTGCCCCAGTGGGTCCGCGCGCAGTACACGGACGCCGAGGGCAGGGTGTGGAAGGAGCTCGACGTGGTGCAGCTCGCGCAGCACCCGGACTTTCTTGGAGTGGGGACCTAGACATGAAAAAGCTACTGCTCGTCGTTGCGGCGCTCGTCACGCAGCCCGCGTTCTCGCAGGGGGTCACGTCGGACAAGATCCTGCTCGGCCAGTCGGTCGCGCTGACCGGCCCTGCGGCCGAGCTCGGCATCCAGATGCGAAACGGCGCCAAGATCTACTTCGATCATGTCAACGCCCTGGGCGGCGTGCACGGGCGCAAGATCGAGCTGATCACGCTCGACGACGGCTACGAGCCGACGCGCACCGTGCCGAACACCAAGAAGCTGATCGAGGAGAACAAGGTCTTCGCCCTGTTCGGCTACGTCGGCACGCCGACCAGCTCGGCGGCGATGCCGCTCTTCACCGAGGCCAAGGTGCCGTTCTTCGGCGCGTTCACCGGCGCGGAGGTGTTCCGCCAGCCGTTCAACCGCTACATCTTCAACGTGCGCGCGAGCTACTACGACGAGACCGACAAGATCGTCGAGCAGGTCGTGTCGACCGGCGGCAAGACCATCGCGGTGTTCTACCAGAACGACGGCTACGGCCAGGCCGGCCTGAAGGGCGTCGAGATCGCGATGACCAAGCGCAACATGAAGATCTCGGCCACCGGCGCCTTCGAGCGCAACACGGTCGACGTCGGCGGCGCGGTCAAGGGCATCAACGCGGCCACGCCCGACGCGGTGGTGATGATCGGCGCCTACAAGGCCTGCGCCGAGTTCATCAAGCAGATGAAGAAGGCCGGCGCCGCCTCGACCTTCTACAACGTCTCGTTCGTCGGCGCCAAGGCGCTCGCCGACGAGCTCGGCAAGGAAGGCTCCGGCGTGGCGATCTCGCAGGTGGTGCCCTTCCCGTGGGCGCCGAGCATCCCGGTGATCAAGGAATATCAGCAGCTTTCCGCCAAGGCGGGCCTCAAGGACTACAACTTCAGCGCGGTAGAAGGCTTCGTCGCGGCCAAGATCTTCGTCGAGGGCCTCAAGCGCGCCGGCAAGGACCTGAACCGCGAGAAGTTCATCGACGCGCTAGAGCGCATGGGCGACGTCGACATCGGCGGCTTCTTTGCCGGCTTCAGCCCCACCAACCACAGCGCGTCCAAATTCGTCGAGCTGACCATCATCGGCAGCGGCGGCAAGATCCTGCGATAGGGAGATTCACATGGCAATGAAGCTAGCTCTCAAACTACCTTTCGTCGGCCGCCGCCGCGCGCCGCTGGCGCACGCCGAGCCGGTGCGCTCGCGCTCGTGGCTCGCACGGCCGCTCCCGCTCATCGGGCGCCTGTCGACGGGAAAGCAGCTCCAGGTCCTGACCACGGCGCTGGTGGCGTTCCTGGTGATCGACGCGGCGGTCGTCGCGTACGACACGCGCCAGGGCACCTTCGCCACCCTCTACGTGTCGACGGTGGGAAAGATCCGGATGCTCTCGCAGCGCCTCGCGAAAGCGGCGCAGCAGTCCTCGCAGGGTAACCGCGAAGCCTTCAAGCAGCTGCGCGACAGCCGCGACGAGTTCGCGAAGTCGGTGAAGCTGCTGCTGGTCGGCGGCATCGCCTCCGGCGTCGACCTGCCGGCCTCGCCCCAGGCCGTGCGCACGCAGCTCGCGACGCTCGACAAGGAGTGGCAGAAGACCGAGAAGAACGCGGGCCTGGTCATCGGCGAGGAGCGAAACCTCGTGGCCCTGGGCGAGGCGGTGCGGCAGATCAACGCCAACAACCCCGCGCTGCTCGAGCTGGCCGACGAGATCGCCGCGCTCAGCGTGCAGCTCGGCGGCTCGGTGCGCCAGAACGCCATTACCGCGCAGCTCGTCATGCTGACGCAGCGGATGGCGAAGAACGCCAACACGATGCTGGCCGGCGACGTGGTCGACCCCGAGGTCGCGTTCCTGCTCGGCAAGGACACCAACACCTTCCGCGACACGCTGCAGGCGCTGCTCAACGGCAACGAGGCCATGCGCATCGGCAAGGTCAGCGACGCCGACATGCGCGGCAAGCTCGCCGAGCTCGAGACCGGCTTCAAGCAGTACCAGAAGGCGGTGGCGGAGATCCTCGGCAACATGCAGCGCCTGGTCAACGCCAAGCGCGCCACGCGCGACATCTTCAACGACAGCGAGACGCTGCTCAAGTCCGCAGACGCGCTGGACGAAGGCTACGCCGGCGAGGCCGCGGCGCGCCAGGTGAACTACGCGGTGATGGCGAGCGCCTCGCTGCTCGCCCTGCTCATGCTGCTCGCGATCGGCAAGGTCTGGATCGACGACAGCAGGAAGCGCGCGGAGGAGAGCGAACAGACCAACAAGTCCAACCAGGACGCGATTCTGCGGCTGCTCGACGAGATGGAGATGCTCAAGCGAGGCGACCTGACGATCCGCGCCAAGGTGACCGAGGACGTGACCGGCGCCATCGCGGACGCCATCAACTCCACGATTGAAGAGCTGCGCCGCCTGGTAACGGGAATCAACGCGGCGGCCACGCACGTGACGAGCGCGACCGCCGAGGCGCAGTCGGTCTCGGGCCAGCTCCTGCAAGCGGCGCAAAAGCAGGCGACCGAGATCCAGGGTACGGGCCAGTCGGTGGCGGAGATGACCGTCTCGATGCACCAGGTGTCGAAGAGCGCGGGCGACTCGGCTGCGGTGGCGAAGACCTCGCTGGCGGCCGCCGAGAAGGGCAGCCAGGCGGTGCAGAACGCGATCCGCGGCATGAACGACATCCGCGAGCAGATCCAGGAAACCTCGAAGCGGATCAAGCGGCTGGGCGAGAGCTCGCAGGAGATCGGCGAGATCGTGCAGCTGATCTCGGACATTACCGAGCAGACGAACGTGCTGGCGTTGAACGCCGCGATCCAGGCGGCCTCGGCCGGCGAAGCGGGCCGCGGCTTCACGGTGGTCGCGGAGGAAGTGCAGCGGCTGGCGGAACGCTCCGGCGAGGCGACGCGCCACATCGGCGCGATCGTGAAGTCGATTCAGCGCGACACCCAGGACGCGGTGGAGGCCATGGAGCGCAGCACCCGAGGCGTGGTCGATGGAACCAAGACCGCGGACGAAGCCGGCGACGCGCTGCGCGACATCGAGCAGATCTCGAACCGCCTGGCCGAGCTGATCGGCGCGATCTCGAACTCGACCCAGCAGCACGCGGGCGCGGCGGCCAAGGTGGCGGCGAACATGAAGGCGATTCTCGCGATCACCCAGCTGACCACGGAAGGCACGAAGAAGACCGCGGCGTCCTCGCAGCGCCTCACGGCGCTGGCGGACTCGCTGAAGAGCTCGGTCTCGAACTTCAAGGTGGCCTAAGGTCACTATAAGGAGCCGATGTTGAACCCCGATTCGACGCTGCTGTCGTGGATTACCGCCGAGGTCAGCCAGGCCCTGACGGTGGTGCGCGAGCAGATGGCGAAGTTCGGCGCCGACCCGCAGAACGGCGCGCTGCTGCAGCCCTGCCCGGGCCACATGCACCAGGTGAGCGGGGCGCTGCGCATGGTCGGTCTCGCCGGCGCGACGCGCTTCTGCGAGGCGATCGAAGCCGGGTTCAGCGGCCTGAACGGCGCGCTTCCCGACGCCGCGACCATCGCGGTGCTCGACCGCTCGGTGCTCGCGCTGAAGGAGTTCGTCGAAGGACTGGAGCGCGGCCAGCCGAACCAGCCGCTCGCGCTCTATCCGGTCTACAGGGAGCTCTCGGCGCTGCACGGCAAGAGCGCCGGCGGCGAGAAGGATCTCTTCTACCCTGACCTCGGCATCGCCGCGCCGGCGCATCCGTCTCCGGCCGCCGCGCCGAAGGAAGGCATCGCGCCGACGGTCCAGGCGAGCCGCGCGCTGTTCCAGCGCGGGGTGCTCGCCTGGCTGCGCAATACGCCGTCCGGCCTGGACGACATGACGCGCGCCGTGCAGACGCTTCACCAGCTCGCGGCGCACTTGCCAGAGCCGCGCGCCCTGTGGTGGGCGGCTCTCGGGGTGCTCGAGGCGCTGCGCGAGACGAAGGACGCCGAGTGGCTGCTGCTCGCGAAGCCGCTCCTCAACCGGATCGACTTCCACATGCGCGACCTCGCCGCGGGCGCCGCCCCGGTCAACGAGGCGCTGCTGCGCGAGCTCCTCTACGCGCTCGGGAAGTCGAGCGCGCCGGCGCCGCGGGCGAAGGAAATCCGCGCGCTCTACCAGCTCGACACGCTGTTCCCGGCGGCCCGCGCCGAGCGCGGCGGCGCGAGCCTCGGGCTCAACACCGAGTTTCTCGAGGCCGCGCTCTACGACCTGCACTCGAGGCTGGAGGCGGTCAAGTCGTCCTGGGTGCAATACATCTCGGGCGAGCAGAAGGCGGCGGTGCGCTTCCGCGAGCTGGTGGCGTCGTTCCGCACCAAGGCCGCTGAGCTCGGCAGCCACCACCTCATCAAGCTGCTCGACGCGATCGGGCTGGTGACCAAGCAGCTCCCCGACCCGTATCCGCGCCAGAAGCAGTACATGGTGATCGAGATGGCCTCGGCCTTCCTGCTGGTCGAGACCGTGATCGACCATTTCGGCAATCCGCCGCAGGACCTCGAGCAGCAGATCGTGATCATGGGCGGGTGGCTGCTCGACTCCGCCAAGGGCAAGTCGACGACCGAGCCGCCCGCCGGGCTGCGCGCCGATCTGGTGCAGAAGGTGGGCGGGCTGCAGCTGCGCGCGCAAGTGGCGCGCGAGGCGCTCTCGAACCTGCAGCACATCGAGCAGGTGCTCGATTCGTTCTCGCGCGACGCGTCGAAGCGCGAGGGCCTCGACGGGCTGGGCGCGTACCTGCGCCAGGTCCACG
>Ga0207648_10000336_pt1 | contig 51576 bp, 49 predicted proteins | sample KBSMisM32_FD_184310 | JGI IMG/M metagenome (GOLD analysis project Ga0207648, IMG submission 184310) | Miscanthus rhizosphere microbial communities from Kellogg Biological Station, Michigan, USA - KBS Miscanthus M3-2 (SPAdes) (version 2) | ecosystem: Host-associated > Plants > Roots >... | reverse complement strand
CCATCACCTGGGCCGCCTGTTCGACGCCATGGCCGCGAGCGGCCAGCTCGAGCGCACGCTGATCGTGTTCTGCTCAGACCACGGCGACTTTCTCGGCGACCACTGGCTCGGCGAGAAGGAGCTGTTCTACGACACCGTGCAGCGCGTGCCATTCATCGTGGTCGATCCGCGGCGTGAAGCCGATGCCACACGCGGCAGCGTCGAGCCGCGCTTCGTCGAGTGTGTCGATGTGGTGCCCACGCTGCTCGACGCGCTCGGTGTCGAAGCCGCCGAACACCGCCATCGCATCGAAGGCCACGGCCTGCTGCCGCTGCTGCACGGGCAGCCGCCTTCGACGCCGTGGCGCGAGTTCGTGTTCAGCGAGCTCGACTACAGTTTTCGCCAGGCGCGCCTGATCCTGCGCAAGGACGTGCACCAGTGCCGCGCCTTCAGCCTGCGCGACGCGCGCTGGCGCTACGTGCACTGGCTCGACGAGCCGGAGCAGTTGTTCGACCTGCAGGCCGACCCGCAGGAGCTGCACGACCTCGGGCGCGACGCGTCGAGCGCGCCGGTGCGCGCCGCGCTGCGCGAGCGCCTGCTCGACTTCCTGGCGCGGCGCCGCCACCGCGCCACGCTGACCGACGCCCAGATCGAATCCGGCACTGCGCAGCACAAGCGCGCCGGCGTGTTCTTCGGACAATGGTGAGTTGATTCGCCGCGCCCGCGCTAGGCGCCCGCGGTGCGGGCGTGTCGTTTGCCGGCTTCGGAACCCCTTGTGCAGGAGCGTTCCGATGGCACAACGCGCGCAGATCACCGGCACCGTCGAGTACCGCCTCGGCGACGGCGTCACCGCCGCGATCCGGCCCGGCCCGGTGCAGGTGCAGACCACACCGACAGACGCCACGCTGAGCTGGAGCGACGGCGAGACGCGCAGCGTCGCGGCGATCCCGATCGCCGACTTCCGCAGCTACGTCGCGCGTGGCGCGATCGAGCTGCAGGATCGCTAGCGGCGGGACACGTGCGGGACGTCGCCGACAGCAGCGCGCTCGCGCACCAGGTGGCGCTGGTCACCGGCGCCAGTTCGGGCATCGGCCGCGCCATCGCGCTGGCGCTGGGTCGTGCCGGCGCCGACGTGGCGGTCAACTACGCGCGCGATGCGCAGGCCGCCGATGCGGTGGTGACGCAGCTGCAGGCGCTGGGCCGACGCGCGCTCGCGCTGCAGGCTGATGTCAGCCGCGAGGCCGACGTCGAGGCGATGTTCGCACGTGCGATCGCCGAACTCGGCACGCTGCACATCGTGGTGTGCAACGCCGGGCTGCAGCGCGACGCGGCGCTCGAGCAGATGACGCTGGAGCAGTGGAACACCGTGATCGGCGTCAACCTGACCGGCCAGTTCCTGTGCGCGCGCGCCGCGGTGCGCGAGTTCAAGCGACGCGGCTTCGTCGGCACATCGCCGGCACTCGGCAAGATCATTTGCATGAGCTCGGTGCACCAGCGCATCCCGTGGGCCGGCCATGCCAACTACGCAGCCTCCAAGGGCGGCGTGATGCTGCTGATGCAGACGATGGCGCAGGAGCTGGCGGCACAGCGCATCCGCGTCAACGGCATCGCACCCGGCGCCATCCGCACGCCGATCAATGCGCCCGCCTGGCAGACGCGCGAAGCCTACGACGCCCTGATGAAGCTGGTGCCCTACGGCCGCATCGGCGAGCCCGACGACGTGGCGAAGGCCGCCGTGTGGCTGGCATCGGACGCCTCCGACTACGTGACCGGCGCGACTCTGTTCATCGACGGCGGGATGGCGCTGTACCCGGGATTCGTGGGCCACGGTTAGGCGCCCTGAGAGGGGCGGTCGGTTTCATTCGTAATCGCCGCGCGGTGGCCAAAGCAACGTGGCGGGCCAATAATGCGCGCCGCTTTCAGTGCGCCCCCGAGGAGGAGAACGATGACCGCACGCCACCGGAGTGCAGCCGCTGCATGCCTGCTCGGCGCCCTCGCCGCCCACGCGGCGCCGTCGAGCAGCCTGCTCGACTTGTTCAACCGGCTGCCCGAGCCGCCCGCCACTGCCGAAGAAGCCGCGCGCTGGGTCGACAAGGGCGGCACGCTGGTGCATCCTGCGTTGCTGGCACTGAAGGCCGACATCGAGGCGCACCGCAAAGCCGTGGCGGCGCCGCTGCAGGCGCAGGCACCGGCGCAGCAGGCGCAGGCGATGCAACAGCAGGCCGACCTCGCCAAGGGCATGGCCAACGTCGGCATCGACATGCAGCGCATGCAGAGCGACCCGGTGTATGCCAAGGACGTGCAGGCGCGCATGCGCACGATGACGCCGGAGCAGCTCATGGCGATGTCCAGGGCGATGTCGCAGCCGATGAACCAGAACCCCAACCGCAAGAACGAAGCGCAGGCGATGGCCGACGATGCGCCGCTGGTCAAGGTCGCCGCCGAGGCCGGCTTCGAGTATGGGAACCAACAGGTCGGCCGCATCCAGGCGCACGGCGTGCGCTGGAAGGAGACCGAAGCCGAGGTCAGCGGCAAGGTGTTCGGCGCGCCGCTGAAGGTCGACATGCCCAAGCCGCGCATCGAATTCGACAACCCGGGCTGCGACAAGGCGTGCGATGCCGCCTGGCAGGCGTATGCCGCCAAGATGCTGCCGCTGATGGTGGCGCGCGACACGCAGGCGCTGCAGATGCGGCGCGATGCGCTGCTGCGCGAGCGCCAGGCCATCGCGCCGGTGGTCACGCAGGCCGACAAGACGCTCAAGGCGGCCGGCTACGGAGAGAAGGCGCTCAGCTCGACGCATCAGCTGCGCATCGCCGGCTACGACGAGGGCATGCTGGGAGAGATCAACCTGCTGGTCACCAAGACCGAAGAGATCGCGCGCCTGGCCTCGCGCACCGTGCACTGCGGCACCCAGGCGGTGACGGTGCCGCAGGCCGTGTGCCGGTGAGTTGCACGCGGCCGATCGGGCGCGGGTTTCACGCCGTCCGATAATCGGCCGCCGCCGCAGGCTCGGGCTTGGGCGGCGTGCCATGAGCGACAACCGCTGGGTTCACGACGCCATCCATCGCATCGAGGCCGACTTCCGGCGCAGCGCCGACACGCACCTGGTGCCGCTGCCTGTCGCGGGCTTCGCGGCGCACGGCATCGACCTGTACCTGAAGGACGAGTCGACCCATCCCACGGGCAGCCTCAAGCACCGGCTGGCGCGCTCGCTGTTCCTGTACGCGCTGTGCAATGGCTGGCTGCACGAGGGCGCCACGGTGGTCGAGGCCTCGAGCGGCTCCACCGCGGTGAGCGAGGCCTACTTCGCGCGCCTGCTCGGGCTGCCGTTCGTCGCGGTGATGCCACGCAACACGTCGAGCGAGAAGGTGGCGCAGATCGCGTTCCACGGCGGGCGTTCGCACTTCGTCGACTTCGCCGGCGAGGTGTACGCCGCCGCGCAGCGCGTGGCCGAGGCGTGCGGCGGCCACTACATGGACCAGTTCACCTACGCCGAGCGCGCCACCGACTGGCGCGGCAACAACAACATCGCGCAGAGCATCTTCGAGCAGATGGCCCACGAGCGGCACCCGGTGCCGACGTGGATCGTGGTGGGGGCCGGCACCGGTGGCACCAGCGCGACGATCGGACGCTACGTGCGCTACCAGCGTCACGACACCCGGCTCGCGGTGGCCGACCCAGAGGGTTCGGTGTTCGCCGCCTATCACCGGTGCCGCGACGCGTCGCTCAGCTCGTCGGGCTCGCGCATCGAAGGCATCGGCCGGCCGCGCGTCGAGCCGAGCTTCATCCCGACGCTGATCGATCGCATGATCGAAGTGCCCAACGCCGAGTCGGTGGCGGCGATGCGGCTGCTGTCGCGGATCCTCGGCCGCAAGGTGGGCCCGTCGACCGGCACCAACTTCGTCGCGATGCTCGCGCTGGCCGATGAGATGCGCCAGCGCGGCCAGCGGGGCGCCGTGCTCTCGCTGTTGTGCGACAACGGCGACCGCTACCTCAACACGTACCACGACGCTGCCTGGGTACAAGCGCAGTTCGGCGATTGCAGCATGGCGCAGGCCCGTTTGAGCGCACTGATGGGGTGATGCGGTGAGCCGCCGAACAATCGGCAGCTGCCGTCGGCCAACGGGCTGATCCCCGTGGTCGTGCACACGGCCCAGCACGGTCAATGCCATCAGCCGCCGGCTGCGCATCGCAGCCACCCAGTCCACCCACGTGACCCCGATAGCGCCCCAACCCCAATGGTGCCCGCCCTGGCGGCGGCACATCCAATGCGTTGGGGACGCGCCAGGTAGCGCGGGCCGGCGCGCACCGCTGCGCCATGCAGACGAATCATCGAGTGCCATGAAAGCGCGCGCCGGTGCAGCATCGGCACGCGGCTTGCCCGAACACGCACTCTGCCGGCATTGCGACCGGCAACCCGAACCTTTGCAGAAGGAGACGCTCATGACGACGTTGCACAGGATCTTCCCGTGGCTGGCGGCGCTGCTGCTGGCATGCGCGCTGGGGCCTGCACGCGCCGACGACTACAGCGACACGATCGCGGTGTTCCAGAAGGCAAAAGAGAGCAAGTCGTACTTCGCCACCAGCCACGGCTATGCGGTGTTCCCCACCGTCGGCAAGGGCGGCGCGGTGGTCGGCGCCGCCTACGGCAAGGGCCGCGTGTACGAGCACGGCAAGTACGTCGGCGACGTCTCGATGACGCAGCTGTCGGTCGGCGCCCAGCTCGGTGGCCAGGCCTTCAGCGAGATGATCTTCCTGCAGGACAAGCGCTCGTTCGACGAGTTCACCAAAGGCGAGTTCGAGTTCGGCGCCGAGGCGAGCGCAGTGGCGATCACCGCCGGCGTGTCCGCTCAGGCCGGCACCGGTGGCACCACTGCCGGCAAGAGCATCACCAGCGACAAGGCCGAGGTGGTGGGCGGCTATCAGAAGGGCATGGCGGTCTTCACGATCGCCAAGGGCGGGCTGATGTACCAGGCCGCGCTCGGTGGCCAGAAGTTCAGCTACACGAAGAAGTAGCCGCGCGCTGCGCGCTTGCGCCGTCGAGCGCTCCGCTGCGGGCGCTCGCGCGATGTTGCGACAATCGCCGGGCTCGGGCGCCGCGGCGCCCTCCCTCACACGGCAACGGAGTCGCAGATGGCAGGCATGGTGCAAGGCAAGGTGGTGGTCGTCACCGGCGCGGGCGGCGGCATCGGGCGCGACATCGCGCTCGCGCTGGCCGCCGAGGGCGCGCAGGTGGTGGTCAACGACATCGGCACCTCCACCACCGGCGAAGGCAGCGACGTCGGACCGGCGCAGCAGGTGGTGGCCGAGATCCGTGCCGCCGGCGGCGGCGCGGTGGCCAACACCGACAGCGTCAGCGAGGCGGCGTCGGCCAACCGCATCGTCACCTGCGCGCTCGACCACTTCGGCCGCATCGACGGCGTGGTGAACAACGCCGGCATCCTGCGCGACCGCTTCTTCCACAAGATGAGCGATGTCGAGTGGGACGGCGTGATCAAGGTGCACCTGTACGGCAGCTGGTACGTGAGCCGCGCCGCCGCCAACCACTTCAAGGAGCAGAACAGCGGCGCCTACCTGCACATGACCAGCACCTCGGGCCTGATCGGCAACTTGGGCCAGGCCAACTACAGCGCGGCCAAGCTCGGCCTGGTGGCGTTCTCCAAGAGCATTGCGCTGGACATGCAGAAGTTCAACGTGCGCTCCAACTGCATCGCGCCGTTCGCCTGGAGCCGCATGACGGGCTCGATCCCCACCGACACGCCCGAGCAGCAGGCGCGCGTCGACAAGATCAAGAGGATGACGCCGGCCAAGATCGCACCGCTGGCGGTGTACCTGCTGAGCGACGCGGCCCACGGCGTCACCGCGCAGGTGTTCGCGGTGCGCAACAACGAGATCTTCCTGATGAGCCAGCCGCGGCCGCTGCGCTCGGTGCAACGCAGCGAGGGCTGGACGCCGCAGCAGATTGCCGAGCACGCGATGCCGGCACTGCAGGGCTCGTTCATGCCGCTGGATCGCTCGGGCGACGTCTTCAACTGGGATCCCGTGTAGTCCGCCGCGCTGCGAGTGGCGGCCGCGCGCACGCCGACTCCTAGAATGCCGCATGGGCCTGCACACGCTGATGCTGCGACCGCTCGTGCTGGCGGCAGCGCTGATCGCACCGGCGCACGCCGACACGGTGGCCGCCAAGACCGATGCGGGATCGTCGGTGTCGGCACAGGGCCTGCGCATCGTCGACGCCACGCGCGCGCAGCTGCTGCAGGTGCGCACGCTGCTGAAAGACCAGGACAGTCAGGCTTCCGTCGGCTCGGGCTTCGTGGTCGACGCCGGTGGCCTCGTGATCACCAACTACCACGTCGTCAGCCAGTTCGCACTGCGGCCCGAGCGCTACCGCCTCGCCTTCACGATGGCGCAGGGGCGCACCGGCAGCGCGCAGCTGCTGGCGATCGACGTCACGCACGACCTCGCGCTGCTGCGCTTGCGCGTGCCCGACGGCGCGCCGCCGATTGAATTCGTGCCGCTGCGGTTTCGTGACGCAGCGATGCCGCTGTCCAAGGGCGAGCGGCTGTACTCGCTGGGCAATCCGCTGGACGTCGGCTTCGCGGTGGTCGAGGGCGTCTACAACGGCAGTGTCGAGCGCAGCTTCCTGCCGCAGGTGTTCTTCGGCGGCTCGCTCAACCCCGGCATGAGCGGCGGCCCGGCGGTCGACGACGCCGGGCGCGTGATCGGGGTCAACGTGGCGGCGCGGCGCGACGGCGAGCAGGTGAGCTTCCTGGTGCCGGGCGCGCTGGCGAGCGAGCTGCTGCAGCGCGGACGCGACGCCAAGCCGCAGACTCAGCCGATGTACGCCGAGGTGACGCGCCAACTCAAGGCGCATCAAGCAGCGCTCGTGGATGCGTTCGTCGCGCAGCCATGGCGCAGCGCCAACCACCCGCGCTATCGCGTGCCGGTGCCGCAGGAGACCTTCATGCGCTGCTGGGGCAGCGCATCGCCCGAGACGCAGAAGTACATGCGCTTCGAGCGCAGCGACTGCGTGATGAACCATTCGGTGTACGCGTCGGCGCAGCTGCGCGCCGGCGTCATCAACGTGCGCCACGAGAGCTACGACGGCGAGCGCCTCGGCACGCTGCGCTTCGCGCAGGAATACAGCGAGAGCTTCGCAAACGAGCATTTCGGCAGCGGTTTCGCGGCCACCGCGCCGCGCTGCAAGGAAGGCTTCACCGATCGCGACGGCCTGACGCTGCGCACGGTGGCGTGCATCTCGGCGCTCAAGCGATTCGAGGGGCTGTTCAACCTGTCGGTGCTGACCACCACGGTGGATCATCCGACGCAAGGCGTGCAAGGCCGGCTCGATGCGGTGGCGGTCGACTTCGACAACGCGATGCGCCTGACCGAGCACTACCTGCAGGGGTTCGGATGGAATCCGAAAGCCGACCCGCGCTGACGGCCGTGCCCGCGCGGCTCGCGCAGGTCGAAGTGGTCGACGCCGCCGGCCACGGCGTGCGCCTGATCGACGTGCAACGCTGGCCGCTGACGATCGGGCGCGCGCTCGACAACGACATCGTGCTGCCCGACCCGCACGTGGCGGCGCACCATGCGAGCGTGGCGCCCGATGGCGACGGCCGCCTGCGCGTCAGCGTGGGCGACAGCCGCAATGGCGTGCGCGTCGAGCACGGCCGCACGCACGCGCCGTTGCGCGCGCACGAACAAGCCACGCTGCCGCCGCTGGGGCGACTGCACCTCGGCCACAGCCAGCTGCTGCTGCGCCTGCCGCAGGATCCGCTGCCCATCGAAGTGCCGCTGGAGCAAGGCCTGGCGGCAACCCCGCGCTGGCTGGTGCCGGCGCTGGCCCTGGGCGCGCTGGTGTGGTTGCTCGGCGCGCGCTGGATCGGCAGCGACGCCGACACCAAGTGGAACGACTACCTCACGCCGCTGCTGGGTGCCGTTGCGCTGCTGCTGCTGTGGTGCGGGGTGTGGGGTCTGGCCTCCAAGCTGTTCACCGGGCGCTTCCGGGTGCTGCCGCATCTGCGGCTCGCGCTGGTGTTCGGCCTCGGGCTGCAGGTGGTCGATGCGCTGTCGATGCTGCTCGCCTTCAGCCTCGACTGGCCGCTGCTGAGCCGCCTGCGGCCCGCCGTCGGGGTCGCGCTCGGCGCGCTGTGGCTGACGCTGCACCTGCGCCAGGTGCTGCCCCACCACGCCCGCACCGCGGCCGGCTGGGTGACGGCGTGCGCGGCGCTCGGCCTCGCGGTGGCGATGACGGCCAGCTGGTACCGCAACGACCGCCTGCTCGAGGAGCTGTACGCACCCAACCTGATGCCGCCGGCGTGGCGCCTGGCGCGTGGCGCACCGGTGCGGCAGCTGGTCGACGAGTTGCGCACGCTGGAGCAACCGCTGCGCGAGCGCGCCGCGAAGGCGCAGGCCGAAGACTACGAGCCGTGAGCCGGCGCGCCGCACGGCGCCATGTTCACTGCACCTCGATCTGCCCGGTGGCGCGCGCGCGGATCAACGACCACGACAGGCCGATGCCCAACAGCAGGCCGAGGATCACCAGTGCCACCCAGGTGAGCGAGCTGACGCCGCTCAGGCTGAGCACGCCAAGGTCGACCAGCAGCCACACCGCCGCGCCGAACAGCGCGGCCCCGAGCACCAGCCCGAGCGCGCCCAGCGCGATGAACGCGGTGCGCAGGCACACGATCCAGCCGATCAGCAGCGCGATGCCCACCAGCGCCTTGGCCGCGACATCGACCTGCGCGCCCAGCAGCCAGTGGTAGACCGACAGGCCGCTGGGGTTGAAGGTCAGCACGACCAGCGCGATGGCGAACACCAGGCGCCAGATCACGCCGATCCACGAGATGCCGGGAGTTGCCATCGAGCTCCTTGCCTGCGCGCCGATCGAGTATGCCGCAGCAGGCCAAAACCCCTGGGGCACCACCGCCTCAATACGACTTCGGCAGCCCGAGCACCTTTTCGGCGATGAAGCACAGGATCAGCTGCGGGCTCACCGGCGCCAGCCGCGGAATCCACGCCTCGCGCAGATAGCGCTCGACGTGGTACTCCTTCGCGTAGCCCATGCCGCCGTGCGTGAACACCGCCTGCTCGCAGGCGCGGTAGCAGGCCTCGGCGGCCAGGTACTTCGCGCTGTTGGCTTCGGCCGCGCACGGCAGCTTCTGGTCGTACAGCCAGGCGGCCTTCTGCGTCATCAGGTGGGCCGCCTCGAGCTCGATCCATGAGCGCGCCAGCGGATGCTGGATCGCCTGGTTCTGGCCGATGCGGCGGCCGAACACCTCGCGCTCGTTGGCATAGCGTGCGCCACGCTCGAGCGCGGCCTGGCCGAGCCCCACCGCCTCGGCCGCCACCAGGATGCGTTCCGGATTCAGGCCGTGCAGGATGTACTCGAAGCCGCGGCCCTCCTCGCCGATGCGGTCGTCCACCGGCACGCGCAGGCCGTCGATGAACACCTGGTTGGAGTCCACCGCCTTGCGGCCCATCTTGTCGATCTCGCGCACCTCGATCGCGCGCCGGTCGACGTCGGTGTAGAACAGGCTCAACCCCTGCGTGCCGCGCGCCTGCTCCAGCGGCGTGGTGCGCGCAAGCAGCAGCACCTTGTTGGCCACCTGCGCGGTCGAGATCCACACTTTCTGCCCACTCACCACGTAGTGATCGCCGTCGCGCTGCGCGCGCGTCGTCAGCTGCAGCGTGTTGAGTCCGGCATCGGGCTCGGTCACCGCGAAGCACGCGCGGTCGTGCCCGGCGATCAGCGGCGGCAGCCAGCGCCGCTTCTGCGCGTCGCTGCCGAACACCACCACCGGATGCAGCCCGAAGATGTTCATGTGCACCGCCGACGCGCCCGACATGCCGGCGCCGCTGGCGGCGATCGTGTGCATCATCAGCGCCGCCTCGCCGATGCCCTGCCCCGCGCCGCCGTACGCCTCGGGCATCGCGATGCCGAGCCAGCCGCTGGCGGCCAGTGCGCGATGAAACTCCTCCGGAAAGCCGCCGTCGCGGTCCTTGCGCAGCCAGTAGTCGGCGTCGAACGGGGCGCACACGCGCGCGATCGCATCGCGCATCTGCTGCTGCTCGGGCGACCAGGCGAAGTCCATGCGAGGCGAGGCGTCGCGCGGCTGGCGTCAGCCGGCGTGACGCGGCTGCGGCAGCGGCACCATCACCGGCTGACCGGGCGCGCTACAGCCGGGGTCGCAGCAGCGGCCCGGTTGCGTGTTGCGGGTGATCGCGCGCTCGCCCGGGGCCGTCGGTTCGGCAGCCAGCGCGCCGCGCTCGAGCAGGCGCTCGACCAGCTGGACCTTGCTGCCCACCGGATAGTGGCGCCAGATCTCCTGCCGCAGCGCCGCCGGCGAGCCGCCACCGTGCAGGCTGATCACCGAGTACCAGCCGCCCTGGTACGACGCGGTGAGGTCCTCGATGAAGCGCGCCACCTCGATGCGCTTGTCGTACGGCACCGCGGGGTTGGCGCGCAGCACCTCGGCCAGCGTGGCGGCAGTGGCCGGGTTGTGGTCTTCGTCGGGCCCGGGCAGCGCCACCACAAGGCCGCCCGACACCTCGTGCGCGAGCCGGTGCATGTCGTAGATCTGCGTGGCCAGCAGCAGCTTGCCGATGTTGGCGAACACCGGCTCGGGCATGAAGGTGCCGCTGTGCGCATCGGGCGTGCCGTACACGCTGGCCGCCACGCCGCAGGCGTAGAAGCCCTCGACGATCTTGATCAGCTCGACCATCGGCTCGCGCAGGTTGTCCTTCTCGCCGGGGTCGAAGCCGTTGGCCTCGCACATCAGCGCGCCGGCGCCGATCAGCAGGTCGCCGAAGCCGGCGCGTGCAGCGATGCAGCTGTGGCGGTGGTGCGTGGCGTAGTGATAGGTCAGCGCCGACGAGTGCTCCCACTCACCGGCATAGAACACGCGCTCCCACGGCACGCGCACGCGGTCGAACATCACCACGCCGGTGGACTGGCCGTACTTGCGCGAGAACAGCGCGGCGCCATGCTCGAGCTTGTCGCCGGGGCGCCCGGCCGGACGCGCGACGATCGTGATGCCGGGCGCGTCGACCGGCACCGCGCAGCACACCGCGAAATCGGCATCGGCCTGGCCCATGTGACGGCACGGCATCACCAGGAACTCGTGCATGTAGGGCGCAGCGGTGACGATCGCCTTGGTGCCCGAGATCACGATGCCCTGCGCATCGCGCTCGACCACGTGCACGTACGTGTCGGGGTTGGCCTGCTGGTGCGGCTTGCGCGAACGGTCGCCCTTGGCGTCCGTCATCGCGATGCCGAGTGCCAGGTCGTGGCGCTGCACGTGCTCGAGGTAGGCCGCGAAACGCGCACGGTGCTCGGTGCTGCCGCGCGCATCGTCGATGCGCGCACACACCTGGGCCAGCGCGTTCAGCGCGTCGTGGCACAGGTAGCGCTGGGCGCAGCCGGTCTCCTGGCACAGCACACGCACCGCTTCGAGCTTGTTGAGCAGGTCGCCCGCCGACGCGTTGATGTGCAGCATGCGCGGCACCGTGGTGCCGTTGCTGGAAGCCAGCATCAGCGGCGCCAGCGCCGGATCGCGCGCGAAGTCGTAGCTGACGCCCAGCGCCTGCACGCCGGGCGCGAACGCCGGCTCGTCGGCCACCGAGTCGATGCGGCGACCGTCGACGTACACCAGCGGACGCAGCCGGCGCAGCGACTCGCGGTAGTCGGCGCTGCTCATCAAGGGGCTGCTGCGCACGTCGTGGGGAGCGTTCATCGGGATCTTTCGCATCGGGGAGCGCCCAGTGTAGACAGGCGGCGCGCGTTCTTAGAATCGGCCATATGCACCCATCGGGCGACGCCCCCATGCCGCTGCTGCTGACGCGCGAGCGGTGCGCGCTGGTGCTGGTGGACTACCAGACACGGCTGATGCCGTCGATCCACGGCGGGGAGGCAGCGCTGCAACGCGCACTGCTGCTGGCGCACAGCGCACGCGCGCTCGGCGTGCCGGTGGTCGGCACCGAGCAGCACCCGCGCGGCCTCGGCCCCAACGACGAGCGCGTGCTCGCGCTGTGCGAGCACACGGTGTCGAAGATGCACTTCAACGCCGCCGACGATGGCCTCACGGGCTGGCTGCGCCAGCGCAATCCGGCCATCGATCAGGTCGTCGTCGCTGGCTGCGAAGCGCACGTGTGCCTGATGCAAAGCGCGCTCGGTCTGCTGCGCGACGGGCTGCGCGTGTGCGTGGCCGCCGACGCCTGCGGCAGCCGGCGGCCCGACGACAAGGCGCTCGCACTGCAGCGCCTGGCGCACAGCGGCGCGCTGCTGGTGAGCAGCGAGATGGTGGTCTTCGAATGGCTGCGCAGCTGCAGCGAGCCGCCGTTCAAGGCGGTGCTGCAGCTGGTCAAGCAGTACGGCGCCTAGCGCGCTCAGCCCTGCTTGCGCGCGATCGCGCGCGCCAGGTCCTGCTTGTTCATCGCGCTGCGGCCGCGCACGCCCAGCCGGGCCGCGCGCTCGAGCAGCTGTTGGCGCGTATGGCCGCGCAGATCGACGCCACCGAACGACTCGGCCTTGCCCTCGCGTGCGGCGCGGCCGCTCTTGGCCGCCTGCGGATCGGACGGGCCCTTGTGCGCCTTGGGCTCCCAGTGGTCGTCGACCTTCTCGAAGCTGTGCTTGAGTGCGGCGTAGGCGGTGCGCGAGGCGCGCTCGCCGACCCCGTACTCGCGCTCGGCGTTGCTCAGCGTCTCGGCATAGGTGCGCTGCGCCTTGGCGGGCGAGCGTTTCAGCGTGCTCGGCATCTTCACGGCATCGGGTTTGCTCGGCATCTCGGTCTCCTGCAGCCCGCGGGGGGACGTGGCAAGTGAGATGCCGGCGGTGGCGCTCGCTCTGGGCTCACGGGAACGGCAATTGCTGCCGGTGCGCATGGGGTCTTCATCGCCGATCGACGTGGTGAGGCGCAGCGCTGCGCCGCTCACGGGCACCGCGCGCGACCACGAGCCCCTGCTGGCCTTGATCGGCGACGCGCGCATCGTGCTGCTGGGCGAGGCGTCGCATGGCACGCACGAGTTCTATGCCGAGCGCGCCGCCATCACGCGCCGCCTGATCGCCGAGCGCGGCTTCGACGCGGTGGTGATCGAGGGCGATTGGCCCGACAGCCAGCGCGTGAATCGCCACGTGGGTGGCCTCGGCGACGACCGCACGGCAGGCGACGCGCTGGCAGGCTTCCAGCGCTTTCCGACCTGGTTGTGGCGCAACCGCGAGGTGGCGTCTTTCGTCAAGTGGCTGCGCGGCCACAACCACGGCCGCGACCCGCACGCGCGCATCGGCTTCTACGGGCTCGACCTGTACAGCCTGCGCACGTCGATGGCCGCGGTGATCGACTACCTGGCGCGCAACGACCCCGCCGCAGCGCAGCGCGCGCGCCAGCGCTACGCCTGCTTCGACCAGTTCGGCACCGACGTGCGTCAGTACGGGTTGCTGGCGCGCCTGGGCGTGTCGCCGCTGTGCACGCACGAGGTGATGGCGATGCTGGTGGACCTGCGGCGCCACGGTGCCCAGGTGGCCGCGCGCGATCCGCACGACGGTGCGTCCGCGTTCGATGCCGAGCAGAACGCGCGCCTGGTCAAGAACGCCGAGGGCTACTACCGCGCCACCGTGTTGCGCGGCGACGCGTCGTCGTGGAACCGGCGCGACCGCCACATGGCCGAGACGCTCGACGAGCTGGAGCGGCACCTCGGAGGCCGGCTCGGGCGCGCGCCGAAGCTGGTGGTGTGGGCGCACAACTCGCACGTCGGCGACGCGCGCGCCACCGAGATGGGGCAGCAGCGCGGCGAGCTCAGCCTCGGCCAGCTGGTGCGCCGGCGCCACCGCCGCGACGCGGTGCTGGTGGGCTTCACGACGCACGAGGGCAGCGTGATGGCCGCGTCCCACTGGGACGGGCCTCATGCGGTCATGCGCGTGCCGGCCGCGCCCCCCGACAGCATCGAACGGCTGCTGCATGCCACCGGCATCGCACGCTTCCTGCTGCCATTGCGCGATTCGCCCGAGTTGCAGGCCGCTCTGCAGGCGCCGCGCCGCCAGCGCGCGATCGGCGTGATCTACCGCCCCGACACCGAGCTGCAGAGCCACTGCCTGCAGGCCTGCCTGCCGCGCCAGTTCGATGCCGTGCTGCACATCGACGTCACGCGCGCGGTGACGCCGCTCGATGCGCACGAACCGGCCTCCGCCCCGGAGACGCCGGAGACCTACCCCTCCGGCGTCTGAAAGCCACCACGATGAGCATTCCCACCACCAGCGACCACCTCGTGCGGCGCCTGCACGAATGGGGCGTGCGCCGCGTGTTCGGCTACCCCGGCGACGGCATCAACGGCCTGATGGGTGCGCTGCAGCGCGCGCAAGGCACGATCGAGTTCGTGCAGACACGCCACGAGGAGCTGGCGGCCTTCATGGCCTGCGCACACGCCAAGTTCACCGGCGAGGTGGGCGTCTGCATGGCCACCTCGGGGCCCGGCGCGATCCACCTGCTCAACGGGCTGTACGACGCGCAGCTCGACCACCAGCCCGTGCTGGCGATCGTCGGCCAGCAGGCGCGCAGCGCGCTCGGCGGGGACTACCAGCAGGAGGTCGACCTGGCCAGCCTGTTCAAGGACGTGGCGCACGAATACCTGCAGACGATCACCGTGCCCGCCCAGGTGCGGCACGCGGTGGATCGCGCGCTGCGCATCGCGCTCGACCAACGCAGCGTGACGGGGCTGATCATCCCCAACGACGTGCAGGAGCTCGACGCGGTGGAGACGCCGCCGCGCGAGCACGGCACGGTGCACAGCGGCATCGGCATCACGCGCAAGACGCTGGTGCCGGGCGCCGATGACCTGCAGCACGCGGCCGACATCATGAATGCCGGGGAGCGGGTTGCCATTCTGGCCGGCGCCGGCGCGCTGCACGCCGGACCCGAAGTGATCGAGGTGGCCGAGCGGCTCGGCGCCGGCATCGCCAAGGCGTTGCTCGGCAAGGCCGCGGTTCCCGACGAGCTGCCTTACGTCACCGGCGCGATCGGGTTGCTCGGCACGCAGCCGAGCTGGGAGCTGATGGAGCGTTGCGACACGTTGCTGATGGTCGGTTCGAGCTTCCCGTACTCCGAGTACCTGCCGGCAGAAGGCCGTGCACGCGGCGTGCAGATCGACATCGACGGGCGGCGCCTCGGACTGCGCTATCCGATGGAGCTCAACCTGGTGGGCGACAGCGCATTGACGCTGCGTGCGCTGTTGCCGCTGCTCAAGCCCAGGGTCGACCTGCACTGGCGCGCCGAAGTCGAGCGCAACGTCGCGCGCTGGTGGCGCGTGCTGGAGGCACGCGCGATGAACGATGCCAAGCCGCTCAACCCGCAGCGCGTCTTCTGGGAGCTCTCGCCGCTGCTGCCCGGCGGCTGCATCATCGCCGGAGACTCCGGCTCGAGCGCCGCGTGGTACGCGCGCGACCTCAAGCTGCGTCCCGGCATGATGGCTTCGCTGTCGGGCGGGCTGGCGACGATGGGCTCGGCGCTGCCGTACGCGGTGGCGGCGAAGCTGGCGTTTCCGAATCGCCCGGTGCTGGCCATCGCCGGCGACGGCGCGATGCAGATGCTCGGCATCAACGCGCTGGTGACGATCGCCGACCGCTGGCGCCAGTGGCCCGACCCGAGGCTGGTGGTGCTGGTGCTGAACAACGGCGACCTCAACATGGTCACCTGGGAGCAGCGCGCACTGAACGCCGACCCCAAGTTCGAAGCCTCGCAGCGCCTGCCCGACTTTCCGTACGCCGAGTACGCGCAACTGCTCGGGCTGCACGCGATCCGCGTCAACGCGCCCAACCAGTTGGCCGCTGCATGGCACGAGGCCTTCAACGCCGACCGACCCACCGTGGTCGAGGCGATCACCGATCCCAACGTGCCGCCGCTGCCGCCGCACGTCACCGCCAAGCAGGTGCGTGCCTACCTGAGCGCGCTGCGCAAAGGCGACCCCGACGCGCTGCGCGTCGTGATCGCCACCGCCAAGGAATGGTGGGCTGGGGCCACCGCGCCGGGCCGTTGACGCGGAGCCCGGGATGGTCGAGGTGATCTGCTTGATGGCGGCCGTGGTGCTGGCCGCGCTCCTCATGGGGACCAGCTTCAGTCACGTGCTGGAGATGGGCCCGAAGATGCGGGCCGACGGCGCACAGTGGCTCGGCTACCAGCACACCCTGTACCGGCGCTTCGCGTCGGTGGGCGGCGCGATCGAGGCCGCCGCGCTGCTGGCCACGTTGATGGTGGCGTGGCTGGTGCGCGAGGAAGGCCCGGCGTTCCCGCTCGCGATGGTGGCGGCACTGCTGCTGGCCGCCGGCTTCTTCGGCGTCTGGGTGTTCTTCACCAACTCGGTCAACCGGCGCACCGCGCGCTGGAGCGCGGCGTCGCTGCCGGCCGACTGGCAGCGCTGGCGCGCGCGCTGGGAGTATTCGCACGCGGTGCGCTTCGCGCTGCAGTTCGTCGGCTTCGTGGCGCTGTTGTCGGCGGTGCTGGCGCGCGAGGCCTGAAGCTTCACTTGCCCGTCTGCACGCCTTCGCGCGCCTTGCGCTGCATCTGCTCGACGTCGGTCATCAGCCTGTAGGCCACGAAGTACTTGTAGATGTTGCGCACGTAGGTGGTGGTCTCGATGCCGATCTTCTCGGCAGTGACCAGCTCGACGTTGTTGAACCACTTGTTGTCGTCGAGCCCGCGCTCCGCAGCCGCCGCACGCATCTTGCGAATATTGCCCGGCCCGGCGTTGTAGCAGGCGAAAGCGAACAGCGTGCGGTTGGTCTCGTCGAATTCGGCATCGTTCAGGTACTTGGCCATCAGTTGGTCCATGTACTTGGTGCCGGCGTGCACGTTGGCTTCGGCGATGCGGATGTCGCCCACCATCATCTCGGCGCCGGTGGCCGGCATCACCTGCATGATGCCGATCGCGCCGACCTGGCTCTTGGCGCTCTGATTCAGCTGCGACTCCTGGAATCCCTGCGCCGCCAGCATCAGCGGGTCGAAGTGGTACTGCGCGCCGTACTTCTTGAACAGCGCCAGCGTGTCGACGAAGCGCTGGCGGTCCCTCGACGCGGTGGGGTTCTTCAGCTGCTTGACACGCTCGTTGTACGACTTCATGCGCTGGTTGTAGATGCCCTGTCGCTTGATGTAGGTGAGGTAGAACTCGTCGAGCGCGGCCTTCAGCAGCGGGCTGCCCTTGCGCACCGCCCAGCCCACCTGGCCGCCGGTGCGCACCGCAGCGCCCTCGTTGACCTTGAGATTCGGCAGCACCTGCGCCCACAAGCGCGCCTTCCACTCGTCGACCACGATGGCCTCGAGCACACCGGCATTGACCATTTCCATCATGTCTTCGTCCTCGAGCGCATCGGGCACCACCACCAGCTTGGCCGCCGGCTTGCCGGCCTGCTTGAGACGCCCGTTGAGGGCGTCGAGGCTCTCGTAGTAGCTTGACGCCTTGCGCACGTGCACGATCTTGCCAGCCAGGTCATCGGCGCTGGCCAGCGCCCCCACCTTCGCCCCGGTGACCACCAGCTCCATCTGCGGCTTGACGTCGCTGGCCAGCGCAAAGTCGACGATCTTCAAGCGCTCCTCGGTCGCCGTGAGGTTGCCCACGGCGATGTCGGCGTGGCCGTCGGCCACGTCCTGCAGCAACTTGTCGCGCGTGGTCGGGCGTATCACCACCGTGATCGGCCGCTTGCCGAGGTCCTTCTGGTACTTGCGGTTGAGCCAGCCTTCGAGATCGCGCACGAAGTCGGCACTGATGCCGCGCTCGCGCCCCTTGTCGTTGAAGTACAGCGTGCGGCTGTACGGCGCCGCGACGCGAATCGCGCGGCGCTCGATCAGACCGTCGAGGTCGCCCTTGAATTCAGCGCCGATGCGCAGCGCGACCGCGCGCTGGGCATCCTCGTCGGGCTTGGGCTGCGCCGCTGCACCCGCCGCGAACAGCGCCAGCGCGCACGACGCTGCGCACAACCCCCGGCGCCGCAGCGCGCCAACGCGGGCCATGGTGTCCATCGATCACCTTTCGCCTGCCCGCTGTCAACCGCTCCCTCGCTCCCATGGCAAGTGCGTCAATTGGCCAGGCTCGCCAGCAGGTGCTGCAACTGGTCGATGTCGGCCGGCTTGACGATGTGGTGGTCGATGCCGGCCTCGCGCGCCTTGCGTCGATCGTCTTCCTGTCCCCAGCCGGTGACGGCCACGATGGTGGGATGGCGATCCGGATGGCGCGCGCGCAGCCGGCGAGCGACCTCGTAGCCGTCCATGCCGGGCAACCCGATGTCGAGCAGCACCACCGACGAGTTGCCGGCGCCGAACGCATCGATCGCCGAGTGGCCGTCGTGCGCCAGCGTCACCTCCGCACCCAGCATCTGCAGCACCATGCCCAGGCTCTCGGCGGAGTCGCGGTTGTCGTCGACCACCAGCACCCGCATCGGTGCCGCCAGCGCCAGCGGCCTGGGCGGCGTCGCATGGCTGGTGGGCGCCGCCGCCAACGGCAGGCGCACGATGAACTCGGCGCCGTGGCCCTCGCCGCGACTGCGCGCCTCGATCGTGCCGCCGTGCATCTCGGCCAGCCGGCGCGACAGCGTGAGACCGATGCCGAGGCCGCCTTGCGCCTGTGCGCCGCCGCGCCCTTCGCGCACGAACATCTCGAAGATGCGGCTCAAGCCGTCGGTGGCGATGCCGATGCCGTTGTCGCGCACACTGATCAGCACGCCATCGCCGTCGCGCCGCGCGCTGAGCTTGATCAGGCCGCCGTCGGGGGTGTACTTGGCGGCGTTGTTCAGCAGATTCGACAGGATCTGCGCCAGCCGCACCGGGTCGCCCTCGAGCCACAGCGCCTCGCCGGGCAGCGACACGTCGAGCCGATGGCGGCCGGCCTGCACCACCGGCTCGCTGGTTTCCACCGCGTTGCGCACCACCGACGACAGCTCGATGCGCTCGCTCTTCAGGTCGAGCCAGCCGCTGGTGATGCGCGACATCTCGAGCAGGTCGTCGACCAGGCGCACCAGGTTGTTGAGCTGGCGCTGCATGATCTCGCGCGCTGGCGCCACCGCGGCGGGGTCACCGCCTTGGTAGCGCATCACGTGCAGCGCGTTGCGCATCGGTGCCAGCGGGTTGCGCAATTCGTGCGACAGCGTGGCGAGGAACTCGGTCTTGCGGCGGTCGGCCTCACTCAGCGCGGCGTGGCTGTCCTCGATCGCCTTGCGCGCCTGCAGCTGCGCCTGGATGTCGCGGAAGTAGCACACCACGCCGTGGCGTCCGTCGGGCAGCGGAATGCGATCGGTGCGCCATTCGTACGACTCGACCACGCCGCGGTCGAGCCGCTGCTCGGAGCGCTCGGTCGACATGTACGGCTCGCCGCTGTCCAGCGTGTGGCGGAAGATCGCGATCACCTCGTCGGCAAACGCCTTGGGCCAGATCAGCCGCAAGACTTCCCCGAAGTCGCGCCCGATCACGCCGCCCGGGATGTCGCCGAACACCGGCAACGCCACCGGGTTGACCTCGCGGATACGGAAGTCGGCGTCGACCAGGTACACGCCGAGCGGCGCATGGTCGAGCAGCGCCTTCACCTGCGCGCTGCTGAGCCGCAACGCCTCGAGCGCGCGGCGCCGGATGTCGTCGGCCTGGCGCAGCGCTGCCACGCGACCGAGCAGCTCGCGCGCACTGAACGGCTTGACCAGGTAGTCGTCGGCGCCGCGGTGCAGCCCCTCGAGCCGCGCCTCCTCGCCCGCGCGCGCCGACAGCACCAGCACCGGCACCGTGCGCAACTCGGGGTCGTTGCGCAGCTCGCGGATCAGTCCGAACCCATCGAGCCGCGGCATCATCACGTCGGCCACGATCACATCGTGGCGCCGCGCGCGCGCCGCCTCGAGGGCGGCCACGCCGTCGGCCACCACCTCGACCTCGTATTGCTCCGACAGCAGGCGGCGCACGTAGTCGCGCAGGTCGGCGTTGTCGTCGGCCACCAGCACGCGCCCCGCCGACTGCGTCGGCACCGTCGCCGCGGGCAGCGACGGCGCATCGGGCAGCCAGCCGAGCACCTCGGCCACGTAGCTTTCGGCCCGCGTGGCGGGCCCGGCCTGCGCCGGGGCCGCGCTCACCAACCGTTCGCGCGGCAGGTGCGCGTGACCGGCAGGGATCTCGACCACGAACGTCGACCCCTGATGCACCTCGCTGGTCACCTGGATCGAGCCGCCGTGCAGCTTGACCAGCTCGTGCACCAGGGCCAACCCGATGCCGCTGCCCTCGTGGCTGCGCCCGCGCGCGCCCTCGATGCGATGAAAGCGTTCGAACACGCGCTCGAGCGAGTCGCCCGGGATGCCGATCCCCGTGTCGGCCACCGTCAGGCGCAGGTGCTGTTCGTCGCCACTCATCGTGACGGTGATCGCGCCATGCAGAGTGAACTTGAAGGCGTTGGACAGCAGGTTGAGGACGATCTTCTCCCACATCTCGCGATCGACCCAGCCATGCGCCGGCGCGTCGCACCGCACGTGCAGCGCCAGCCTGGCCTTGTCGCACGCGGCGCGGAAGTTGCTCGCCAGGTCGGCTGTCAAGGCGGCCAGGTCGGTGAGCCGGTATGCAGCCTGCGCGCGCCCGGCCTCGATGCGCGCGAAGTCGAGCAGCACGTTCACCAGCTTGAGCAGCCGCTGGCCGTTGCGGTGCACGACCCCGAGCAGCTCGCGGTCGTGCCCCGACCCGCGCGCCAGCAGTTCTTCGATCGGCCCGAGCATCAGCGTGAGCGGTGTGCGGAACTCGTGGCTCACGTTGCTGAAGAACGCGGTCTTCGCGCGGTCGAGCTCGGCCAGCGACTCGGCGCGGCGTCGCTCGCTCTCGTAGGCCTGCGCGTTGGCGATCGCGGTCGACACCTGGCCCGCCACCAGGTCGAGGAACGACTGGTACGCATCGTCGAACGGCCGCCTGGAGTTCAGCCCCACCACCAGCTTGCCCACCGTCGCGCCCGGGGCGCCGAGCGCCAGCTCGCGCACCTGGTCGGGCCGCGCCGCGCTCAGGGCTTCCTGCGCCCCCGGCGTGCACGCTTGCAGCTCACCGCCCAGATGGACGAGCGCGAACGGTACGTCGTCGGCGCGCGCCGCCAACGTTGCCATCGCGTGCACGCAAGCCTCTTGCGCATTGCGCGCGGCCACCTGCTGCGACGCGAGATCTTTCAGCAAACCGAGGCGCCGCTCCCCGACCACGCGCCCGGTGGTCTCGGTGACGATGCACAGCACGCCGCCGACGCACCCGGATTCGTCGCGCACCGGGTCGTACGAGACATCGAAGTACGTCTCCTCGACGAAGCCGTAGCGCTCGAGCGAGAACAGCAGGTCTTTGGCCCAGAACGCCTCGCCGGTGCGCACGACGCCGTCGAGCAGCGCGTGCAGCTGGCTGTCCCAGATCTCGCTCCACGCGCCGCGCCCGGGCAGGCCGAGCGCGTGCGGGTGCTTGGCGCCGAACACCGGGCGGTACGCGTCGTTGTAGAACACCACGTACTCGGGGCCCCAGAACAGGATGATCTGCGCCTTCGATGGCAACAGCATGCTGACCGCGCTGCGCAGGCTCTGCGGCCAAACGGTGATCGGCCCGACGGGCGTGCACGACCAGTCGATGGCGCGCATGCGCGCCCCCATCTCGCCTCCGCCCGCCAGGTACTCCAGCGCAAATGCCGCGTTGTCGCTATTCGTCACTGGCCGCGACGCTCCTCCCGGGAAGGGACACATCAATCTACGTCAACCCAACGCCTGCGGCGCGGAGCAAAGCACGTGCCCGGCGCTCGAACGCAACAGTGACGTCGCGCGCTCAGCGGCCCTGCGGATCGGTCGGGTCGTCGGCGGACTGGGCGTCGTCCGGCGCCGGCCGCTGCGGTGGTCTCAGCGGGCGGCCGGGCTTGAGGCGCGTGCGCTTGGGGTCGAGCAATGGACCGCTCTCACCGGGATGCTCTTCCGGACCCTGGTCCGGCGCTTCGGCGGGCGGGCGACGCGGCGTGTCGGCCATGGCGGGTCTCCAATCGGCAGCGACGTCGGCGAGCAATCACCGTGCCGGACGTCCGTCGCGCGCGGCGCTCATCGCAAGCCTGGTGCCCGCGAGGCGGGCGCGGCCGCGCGCAACGATGCGGCTGGCTAGCAGCAGCCGCGCGCGCGCCCTGCGCCGTAACGCGCCTGCTGGCGATCGCGGAAGAACGCCTCGTACGTCATCACCGGCTGGCCCGGGTGCTGCGCGGCCCTGTGCGCGCAGTAGGCCTCGTAGTCCGGCACGCCGACCATCAGGCGCAGGCTTTGCGCCAGGTAGCGGCCGGCGTGGCCGAGCTGCGCGGCCACGCGGGTCACGCGGCGGCGCTCAGGCACCGGCCGCTCCTGCCGGCAGCGTGGTGAACGGCGTCTCCAGCGTGGTGGGCTCGCGGTTCGCCCGCGCCTGCAGCACCGCGCGCACGCTGTACACCAGCACGCTGACCACCACGAACATGAACAGCGCGCACAGCACCGCGTCGAGCCGGTCGTTGAAGACGATGCGCGCCATCGCCTCGGGCGTCTTGGCCGGCGCCAGCAGCTGCCCCTGCGCGAGCGCATCGGCGTACTTGTTGGCGTGCGATAGGAAGCCGACCTTGATGTCGTCCGAGAAGATCTTCTGCCAGCCGGCGGTCAGCGTGCACACCAGCAGCCACAGCGACGGCGCGATCGTGACCCAGGCGTAGCGGTCCTTCTTCATCCTGAACAGCACCACGGTGCCCAGCAGCAGCGCCACCGCGGCCAGCATCTGGTTGCTGATGCCGAACAGCGGCCACAGCGTGTTGATGCCACCCAGCGGGTCGACCACGCCCTGGTACAGGAAGTAGCCCCACGCGCCGACCGTGAGCCCGGTGGCCACCAGGTTGGCCGGCAACGACTCGGTGCGCTTGAGCGCCGGCACGAAGCTGCCGAGCAGATCTTGCAACATGAAGCGGCCCGCACGCGTGCCGGCATCGACCGCAGTGAGGATGAACAGCGCCTCGAACAGGATCGCGAAGTGGTACCAGAAGGCCATCATCGTCTTGCCGCCGATCACCTGGTGCAGGATGTGCGCCATGCCCACCGCCAGCGTCGGCGCGCCGCCGGCACGCGACAGGATGGTGATTTCGCCGACGTCCTTGGCGGTTTGCACCAACTCGCCGGGCGTGATCACGAAGCCCCAGGTCGACACCGCCTGCGCCACCGCCTCGGGCGTGCTGCCCACCAGCGCCGGCGGGCTGTTCATCGCGAAGTAGACGCCGGGCTGGATGCACGCCGCCGCGGTGAGCGCCATCACCGCAACGAACGACTCGGCCAGCATGCCGCCGTAGCCGATGAAGCGCGCGTGGCTTTCGTTCTCGAGCATCTTGGGCGTCGTGCCGGATGAGATCAGCGCGTGAAAGCCCGACACCGCGCCGCAGGCGATGGTGATGAACAAGAACGGGAACAGGCTGCCCGACCACACCGGGCCGCCGCCGTCGGCGAACTGGGTCAACGCCGGCATCTGCAGCTGCGGCGAAACGATCACGATGCCGATCGCCAGCGCGATGATGGTGCCGATCTTCAGGAAGGTCGACAGGTAGTCGCGCGGCGCCAGCAGCAGCCACACCGGGATCGACGCGGCGATGAAGCCGTAGACGATCAGCATCCACGTCAGCGCCGTGCCGTCGTAGGTGAACAAGGGTGCCCACGCGGGGCTCTCGTGCACCCACTGCCCGGCGATGATCGCCAGCATCAGCAGCACGAAGCCGATCACCGATACCTCGCCGATGCGGCCTGGTCGCAGGTGGCGCAGGTACACGCCCATGAACAGCGCCACCGGAATCGTCGCCGCGACTGTGAACGTGCCCCATGGCGAATCGGCCAGCGCCTTGACGACGATCAGCGCCAGCACGGCGAGGATGATGATCATGATCATGAAGGTGCCGAACAGCGCGATCAGCCCCGGCACCACACCCATCTCCTGCTTGATCAGGTCACCCAGCGAGCGGCCGTCGCGGCGCGTCGAGATGAAGAGAACGATGAAGTCCTGCACCGCACCGGCGAACACCACGCCGGCCAGGATCCACAGCAGCCCCGGCAGATAGCCCATCTGCGCCGCCAGCACCGGGCCAACCAACGGGCCCGCACCGGCGATGGCCGCAAAGTGGTGGCCGTACAGCACGTACTTGTTGGTCGGCACGTAGTCGAGCCCGTCGTTGTGCCGCCAGGCCGGCGTCTGGCGCCGCGCATCGAGGCCGAGCACGCGCGTGGCGATGAACAGGCTGTAGTAGCGGTAGGCGATCAGGTAGACGCACACCGCGGCCACCACGATCCACAGCGCACTGACCGCTTCGCCGCGGCCCAACGCGATGGTGGCCAGCGCGAACGCGCCGACCACCGCGACCACGAGCCAGACCAGGTGACGCTGGATGTGTGCCATGTTGTCTCCGTTTCGTCGACGGCACCCCGGCCCAGACTGCGGCGGGCCGCCGTCGTGTCGTCGCAGTGTGGGCCTGCGCACGGGGCAGCGTCAATACCTGCGCCGTGCAGGGAGCTGGTGCGAGGCCGGCCACGCTCGGGTGCGCACGCGTCGAGCGACAATCCGCGCCGACAAGATTCCAGAAGCGGACCCAGAAAGGGCAACCCCGTGACCCCATCCGAACCCGCCGTGGCCGATGGCCGCGACCCCGCCGCGCCACTGCCCACGCCGGTGATGCTGCGCGACGTGCCGCGCACGCTGCTGGCGGTGCTGCTGTTGATGGCGCTGATCGTGGCGTCGTTCTGGATCCTGCGGCCGTTCCTGCTGTCGGTGATCTGGGCCATGATGATCGTGGTGGCCACCTGGCCGCTGATGCTCAAGCTGCAGACGCGCGTGCGGCGCCGTGCCGTCGCGGTGACCGTGATGTCGATCGGCATGCTGCTGGTGTTCTTCGCACCGGTGGTGCTGATGATCGACGCACTGGCCGAGAACACCGACACCATCGCGGGCTGGGCGCACACGGCGGCCACCGCGCCGATTCCGCCGCCGCCCGAGTGGGTGCGCGGGTTGCCGCTGGTGGGCGACAAGATCGCCTCGGTGTGGACCGCGATCGCCGAAGCCGGCAAGGGCGAGCTGGCGGCGCGCGTGGCGCCCTACGCCACCGACGCCGCGAAATGGCTGGCCCGTGCGGCCGGCAGCCTCGGGCTGCTCGGCGTGCAGTTGCTGCTGACGGTCGTGATCTCGGTGATCCTGTACAGCCGCGGCGAGGCCGCGCGCGCCGCCTTGATCGGTTTCGGCTCGCGGCTGGCGGGCGACAGCGGAAAGCGCGTGGTGTTGCTGGCCGGCGCCGCGATCCGCGCGGTGGCGCTCGGGGTGGTGGTGACCGCGCTGACGCAGACTGTGCTGGCCGGCATCGGCCTGGCGGCAGCCGGCGTGCCGTTCGCCGGCTTCCTGACGGCGGTGATCCTGCTGTTCTGCATCGCGCAGATCGGGCCGATGGTCGTGCTGATCCCGGCCGTGATCTGGCTGTTCTGGAACGAGCACACCGGCTGGGGCAGCGCGCTGCTGGTGTGGTCGATCATCGTCGGCACGATGGACAACGTGCTGCGCCCGTTCCTGATCCGCAAGGGCGCCGATTTGCCGCTGCTGCTGATCTTCGCCGGCGTGATCGGCGGGCTGATCGCGTTCGGCATCATCGGCCTGTTCGTCGGCCCGGTGGTGCTGGCGATCGCCTACACGCTGCTGTCACAGTGGATGGCCGAGCGAGTGCAGTGAGCGCGGGCCGCGCCGGCTGCGGCGCCGCGCCTCAGTGCGACAGCGCCTTGCGCAGCGAGATCACCTGCGCGATGTTGCTGTAGTCGTCGGTCCACGGCCGGCCAGGTGGCAGCGGCGGCAGCGCGCGCGTGCCGTCGCGCACCAACGGGCGCTCGAGCATCGCGCGACGCCGCGCCAGCAGGATCCAGTCCGACGACGCCTTCTCAGGCCCGTCGCCCTGGTACAGCGGGTCTTCGACCCACGCCAGCGCAAGATCGAGCTCGCGCGCGATGCGCAGCACCACCGGCCGCAGATCGAGATAGCGGTTGCTGATGTGCAGCGCAATCACGCCGTCGGGCGTGAGGCGCTCGAGGTACAGCGCCACCGCCTCGCGCGTCAACAGGTGCACCGGGATCGAATCGCCCGAGAACGCGTCGACCGCCAGCGCGTCGAAGCGCAGCGCCGCATCGCGCTGCAGCTGCAGCCGACCATCGCCGAGCCGCACCTCGACCGTGGCCGGTGAATCCGCGAGGAAGCTGAAGTGCTCGCGCGCGACCTCGGCCACCGCCGGGTCGATCTCGAAGAACGTGTAGCGGTCGCCCGGCTTGCCATAGGCCGCGATCGTGCCGGCGCCCAGCCCGACCACGCCGACACGGATCGGCCGCGCGTCGAGCGCACGCAGCAGCCGGCCAATGCCCGAGCTCGGCACGTAATAGCTGGTGGGCAGGCGCCGCAAGTCGTCGTCGAGGAACTGCTGGCCGTGCAGCACGCTGCCGTGGATCAGGCGCCGCTCGAGCGTGCCGGGCTCGCGCGCGCTGCCGAGCTGGCGCACGCGCAGCACGCCGTAGAAATCGCGGCTCATCGACACCACGTCGCTGGTGGCGTCGTCGATGCGATAGGTCGCGGTGGCCGCCGCACCCAGCATCACCGACGCACACGCAGCGGCCCATACGCGGCTGCGCCGCGACGAACGCCACAGCACTGCCAGCGTCACCAGCATGAGGCCGATCTCGACCTCGAAGTAGCCCGGCAAGACCATCGGCGCGCCCAGCCCCACCAGCGCACCGCCGAGCGCACCGCCGGCGGCCACGCACAGGTAAAAGCGCGTCAGCTGGGCCGGCGCCGGCCGATCGCGGGCCAGTTCACCATGGCACACCATGCAGACGACGAACAGGCCGCACACGAACACCAGCGTCTGCAGCACCAGGTGGTGCGAGAAGCGCTCGTCGTCGAGCATCCAGCACATCGCGGCCACCGCGATCAGGGCCGCCGAGCGAAACGGCCGCGGCCGGTACCAGCGCTCGCCGTCGAAACACAGCGTGAAGGTCAACAGATAGGCGCCGAGCGGCAGCACCCACATCATCGGCATCGACGGGATGTTTTGCGTCAGGTGATTGGTCACCGCCACCAGTTCGTAGCTGGCCAGTGCCGCCAGCGCCATCCAGCCGAGCAGGCGCCGCATCCCCGGCCCGTGCGATCTCGGCGCCGCGACCGCGGGCTGCGCCGCCGCGGGCGCACGTCGGGCGCCGATGAACGCGATCAGCGACGCGAGCACCACGTACAGCGCGTACAGCAACGACCACAGCAGCGCCTGCATCGTCGTGCCGAGCCACGGCTCGACGCCCCACGGATAGGCCACCAGCGCCGCCAGCGACGCCGCGTTCGACACCACGAACAGGCGATACGGATTGCGTGCGCCGCGCTGCGCGAGCCACGCCTGCAGCAGCGGGCTGGTGGTGGCCAGCAGCACGAACGGCGCACCCACCGTCACCACCAGCAGCGCCAGGATCTGCCACGCCGGTCCGGTGTCCAGGTGCGCGGTCCAGGCCGCGTGCGGCACGATCGGCAGCACCAGCAGGCTCGCCATCAGCAGCGCCACATGCACGAGGCGCAGCCTGCCGCTGCGATCGCGCTGCACCAGCAGGTGCGCATACGCATAGCCGATCAGCAGCGCCACCTGGAAGAACACCAGGCAAGTGGCCCACACCGCGACGCCGCCGCCGAACTGCGGCAGGATCAGCTTGGCAATGATCGGCTGCACCAGGAACAGCAGGAAGGCGCCGAGGAAGACGGTGGCCGGGAGCAGAAAGCGCACGATCCGGCGAATGGGCAATGCATGTTCCTGGATTCACCTCGGTGGAATCGCGAGCAGCACCGCGACCTCGGCGCGGACACGCTCCCCTCGTCTGGAACCCGCCAAGCGACCGCATGACGCCGTGCGCAGCCACGCCGCTACGTGGGCGCGCTGCGCGTCGCGCCGAGGTAGCCGAACAGATGCCCGGCCACCTTGCGCATCTGGATCTCCTCGGAGCCCTCGGTGATGCGATAGCGCCGGTGATGGCGGTAGATGTGCTCGAACGGTTTGTGGCGCGAATAGCCGATGCCGCCGTGCACCTGCATCGCCCGGTCGGCGGCCTCGCAGCACAGCCGGTTGGCCCAGTAGTTGCACATCGAGACCTTGTCGGACAGGCGCCGTTCGACCTCTGGCTTGGGCATCTGGTCCATCTGCCACGCGGTCTGGCGGATCAGCAGGCGCAGCATCTCGATCTGCGTGGCCAGCTCCACCAGCGGAAACTGGATGCCCTGGTTGCGCGCCAGTTCCTCGCCGAACGGCTTGCGCGCGCGCGCATAGCGCACGCTCTCGCGCACGCAGAAGTCGGCCGCACCGAGGCTCGACGCCGCCTGGCGGATGCGGTTCTCGTGCACGAAGTGCTGCGCCACCGCCAGGCCACCGTCGAGCGGGCCGAGCAGCGTGTCATCGTCCACCCACACGTTGGACAAGCTGACGCGCGGATGGTCGGTGGGCATGTTGAACGTCCACAGATACTCCTCGATCGTCACGCCGTCGGCACGCGCCGGCACCACGAACGCGCTGATGCCGCGCGCATCGCCCGCGGCGCCGCTGGTGCGCGCGAACACCACGCAGTGCGTCGCGGTGTGCATGCCGGTGGTCCACATCTTCGCGCCGTCGATGCGCCAGCCGGCGCGACCCCCGCGCGCCTCGCGCACCGCGCGCGTCTCCATGTGCGTGGCGTCCGATCCGTGCTGCGGCTCGGTGAGGCCGAACGCGAGCCGCCTGCTCTCGTCGAGCAGGCCGGGGATGAACGCATCGCGCTGCGCCGGCGTGCCGAAGTCGCGGATCGCCAGCACCAGCGGATGGTTGGCGACGATCGAGTGCTCGGTCTGCAGGTCGTTGTGCAGCCCCAGGCCCTTGGCCGCCAGGTGCTCGCGGATCACCGCCATCCACAGGTGGCTGCCCTCGCGGCCGCCATACGCGGCCGGCAGCGCAAAGCGCAGGTGGCCCGCGCGATCGGCACGGCGCCGTGCCTCGGCCAGCAGCGCCTCCCACTCGGGACGCGGCAGGCCCTGGTTGTCGAAATCGGTGCGCGCCCATTCGCGACGATGATCGAAGAAGCGCTCGTTGTCGTCGCGCGCCTGCAGCGGCGCGATCTCGCGCACGATGAAATCATCGAGCTCGGCCAAGTAGGCGGTCAGCTCGATGGGCAGGTTGAAGTCCATCAGGTCTCCTGGTCGGTGGCGGGCGGCAGGCTGCGCAGGTAGCTTTCGTAGTGCGGCTGGTCCACCGACAGCTTGTCCAGCGTGATCTGCCACAACGCGTGGGCGAGTCCCGGCGTGTCGAGTCCGAGCGCGCCCGCGGCAATGCGCTCGCACAGCAGCCGGTTCAGCTGCAGCAGGTCGGTGGCCGGGTCGGCGTCGAGCAGGCGCGCGAGCGCCGCCTGCTCGCGCAGCGCCGCAGCCGGCGCCAGCGCGAGCTCGCGGCGCGCGATGTCCAGCGCGTTGGCCGCCACGCGTGCATGAAAGGCCAGCGCGCCGGCGCTGCCCGGCACCACCTGCTCGCGCAGGAACGCCGCCACCGCATCGAGCAGCTGCTCGGGCGTCGGCTGGTCGTGCATCAGGCGGCTCCGCGCGGCGCCAGCAGCGCCAGCAGATCGATCTCGGATTCGGAGGCGCGGCGGCCGATCGCCGCCTTCTCGACATCGCGCTCGCGCCCGGCCAGCCACGCCTGCGCCATGGTCTCGCAGACGACGCCCCACTTGAGCGTGCCGAGCACCTCCCAGTAGCGCACGCGCGCGATGTCGAGCCGCCCGCCCGCCGCGGCATAGCCCTCGAACAACTCCTCGCGCGCGCCGAAGCCGCCCACCGGCAGGTCGATGGCCCCGAAGCGCCACGCGTTGACGCACAGCCACCCCAGGTCTTCCATCGGGTCGCCCAGATGCGCCAGCTCCCAATCGAGCACGCCTTGCAGGCCGCGCTCGTCGACCATCAGGTTGCCGTTGCGGAAGTCGCCGTGCACCAGCACCGGCTGCGCCACCTCGGCGGGCTGGTGCTGGCGCAGCCACTGGAACGCGAGCTCGAACACCGGTCGCACGGTGCCGTGGCTGCGGTGCGCGTCGAGCTGGAACTGCCGCTCGGCGCGCGCCCCACCGACGCGCAGCGCCGGCAGCCCCTGCAGCGGCATCGCATGGATGCGCGCCAGCGCGGCGCCGCACTGGCGCGCCAGCACGCGGCGCGCGGCGGCCAGGCGCGCGTCGCGCACGATGCGGCGCCCGAGCGTCTCGCCGTCGAGCCACGCCATCACGAAGCCCTCGCCGAGGCCGTCCTCGCTGCGCAGCACGTGACGCAGCGCCGGCACCGGCACGCCGGCGTCGCGCGCCGCGGCGATCAGCCGCGCCTCGGTGGCGAGGCCCGCCGTGCCCTTGGCGCGCTCGGCCACCCCGGCCGGCGCGCGCCGCAGCACCAGCGGCACGTCGACGGCGTCGCCGGCGACGCGAAAGGCCCAGGTCTGCTGGCTCGCGCCGCCTGACAGGCGCCGCACGTCGTGCACCGTGCGCGCGCCCGCCACCAGCGTGCCGGCCAGCCGCTGCAGGCCGGCGCTGACGTGCCCGATGTCGTCTGGCATCTCCCCTCGCGGCCGTGGTTTGGCGCAGGGTAGCGAGCGCGCGCGGCGCTGACAACGGTGCAAGCACAGGGCCACGCGTCTGCCGCATGATGCGGACCGCGAGGGACCCTCTGGCACTGCGGGCGCCGCGCGCCTAGACTTCGGCGCAGCGCCGCGACGGCGCGCGTGGAGGGCTCGATGGCGTTGGACGTGACCGTGCAGCCCGCTGCCTGCGGCGCGCTCGTGCGCGGCATCGATCTGACGCGACCGCTGTCGCCCACGCAATCGTCCGCGCTGCGCGAGGCCTGGCTCGAGCACCAGGTGCTGGCGTTTCCCGAGCAAGCGCTGTCGATCGACGACCTCGAGCGCTTCGCGTCGACCATCGGCCCGTTCGGACCCGATCCGTATTTCGAGTCGATCCCCGGCCACCCGCACGTCGCGCAGGTCAAGCGCGAGGCCGACGAGACGAGCACGATCTTCGCCGACACGTGGCACTCCGACTGGAGCTTTCTCGCCAGCCCGCCGGCCGGCACGCTGCTGTACGGCAACGTGATCCCACCGGTCGGCGGCGACACGCTGTTCGCCAACCAGTACGAGGCCTGGAGCGCGTTGCCGGAAGCGTTGCGCTCGACGCTGCAGCAACGTCGGGGCGTGCACTCGGCACGGCGCGGCTACTCGCGCCAGGGGCGTTATGGCGAGGCCGACAAAGGCCGCTCGATGGCGATCCGCTACGACGACTCGGCGCTGGCCACGCAGACGCATCCGATCGCGCGTCGCCATCCCGAAACGGGCCGCACCGCGCTGTTCGTCAGCCCGGGCTACACGATCGGCATCGAAGGCCTGCCCGACGACGAAGCCAATGCGCTGCTGCTCGAGCTGTTCACGCACCAGGCCAGGCCGCAGTTCGTGTACCGCCATCGCTGGGACAGTGGCATGCTGGTGTTGTGGGACAACCGCTGCCTGGTGCATGCCGCCACCGGCGGCTACCAGGGACATCGCCGGTTGCTGCATCGCATCACGGTCGGCGAACGGCCGGCAGCGTGAGGACGCGACACGCGGTGCATTGCACATGAAAACGCTGCGGCTGCTGGCCGACATCGTGGCGACACGCCGGGAGGCAAACTTGCCCCAGGGGGTCAACGCCTCTGCGACGACCATGCCGTCCGACGAACGCCTGCTGAGCAAGCTGTACCGCTACTTGTTCCCCGGCTGGCTGTTGCGCGAGCCGCAGGGCGACCTGTTCCTGCGCCAGTCGCTGCGGCGCGCCAACCTGAAGGCGCTCAGCCGCTGGCTTCCGCACTACGCGCGCGTGCACAGCGTGCTCACGGGGCTGCTCGGACTCCTCGTGTGGGCGCTCGGCGAGCGCTTCGGCGGCGTGTGCCTGGCGCTGGTGGGCCTGCTGTTCCTGGCCGAGGTCATGTACACCTTGACCCTGTCGTGCGCGCTGCTGGCATTCGTGCTGAGCCCGCACATCGGCAATTTGCTGGACGACTGAGCGCGCGCCGAAGGGGCGCGCCAGGGGCCGTGTGATACCGTTCTGGCATGCATGCACAGATCGGCGAACGGCCCGGCGACCTCGCCACCCGCATCGACGAGGCGGCACGCGCCATCGAGGCTCGCGTGATCGCGTGGCGGCGCGACCTTCATCAGCATCCGGAGCTCGGCAACCGCGAGACGCGCACCGCCGCGATCGTCGCCGAGCACCTGCGCAGCCTCGGCTTGGACGACGTGAAGACGCAGGTCGCGCACACCGGCGTGGTCGGGCTGCTGAAAGGCAAGCTGCCCGGCAAGGTGGTGGCGCTGCGTGCCGACATGGACGCCTTGCCGGTCACCGAAGAGGTCGACGTGCCGTTCGCGTCGAAGGCGCGCACGATCTGGAACGGCGAAGACGTCGGCGTGATGCACGCCTGCGGCCACGACTGCCACACCGCGATCCTGATGGGCGTCGCCAGCGTGCTCGCCGGCCTGCGCGACCAGCTGCGCGGCAGCGTGAAGTTCATCTTCCAGCCCGCCGAAGAGATGCCGCCGCGGGGCGAAGAAGGCGGCGCCAAGCTGATGATCCAGCAAGGTGCGCTGCAGGAGCCGGCGCCGCAGGCGATCTTCGGCCTGCACGTCACGTCGCGCCAGAGCGCGGGCTGCCTCGGCTATCGGCCCGGCCCGACGATGGCGAGCTCCGACCGTTTCAGCATCACGGTGCAGGGCCGCCAGACGCACGGCGCGGCACCGTGGCTCGGCGTCGATCCGATCGTCACGTCGGCACAGGTGGTGCTCGGGCTGCAGACCGTGGTCAGCCGCGGCGTCGACATCTCGCGCGAGCCGGCGGTGGTGACGGTGGGCATGATCAAGGGCGGCGTGCGCGAGAACATCATCCCCGACTCGGTCGAGATGCGCGGCACCATCCGCACCTTCGACGAAGCCATGCGCGACGACGTGCACGAGCGCGTCACCACGCTGGCCGAGAGCGTGGCGCGCGGCTCGCGCGCCGGCTGCACGGTGTGCATCGAAAAGAACTACCCGGTGACGGTGAACGACCCGGCGCTCACCGAGCAGATGCTGCCCACGCTCCAACGCGTGGCCGGCGCCGACAAGGTGCAGCTGATCCCGAAGGTCACCGGCTCGGAAGACTTCTCGTATTTCCAGAAACTGATCCCCGGCCTGTTCTTCTTCGTCGGCGTCACGCGCCCCGAGATCGATCCGGCCAAGGCCGCGCCCAACCACTCGCCGCGCTTCCACGTCGACGAGCGCGCGCTGCTGCTCGGCGTGCGCTCGCTCGCGCACCTGACCTGCGACTACCTGCAGGCGCGCTGAGCGCGCGCGTCAGCTGGCGCCGCGCAGGCGCTGCGCGCGCTGCACCAGCCGCCAGGCATTGCGGTAGGTCGGCACCTCGACCCACAGGCCGTCGACCAGCACGCGCTCTTCGCCGCGTGCGCGCGCCGCCTCGAACGCCTGCACCACCGCCTGCGCTTGGCGCAGCGCCGCCGGGTCGGGCGTGAACGCGTCGTTGAGGGCACCGGCGTGCTCGGGCCGCACCAGGCTCTTGCTGCGATAGCCGAGGCGTCGCGCGTACAGCGCTTCGCGCACCGCGCCGGCCACGTCGGCAAACGTGTAGGGGGCGTCGATCGGCTCGATGCGCGCGGCGCGGCCCTCCAGCACGAAACGGCGCCGCGCGTGATCGAGCTCGATCGCATCGGCGCCGCGCTCGGCGCACAGGTCGGCAGCCAGGTCTTCGGCGCCGAGCAATGCGCAGCGGATGCGCGCGCTGGCGCCGGCCAGCGCGCGCACGTCGACGACGCCGAGCGCGGTCTCGCACACCGGGAGCAGTTCGGTCGAACCCGCCTCGATGCCGAGGGCACCCTCCCAGGTGGCGATCGCCGCGTCGAGGGCAGCCAGCTGCGCCACCCGTTCGGCCATCGGACAGGCGATCACGTCCGGCCGCGCCGCCATCGCCGCCGCCAGATCGGCGTGGCCATCGGCGTCATCGAGCTGGTTCACGCGCACCGCGAACAGTGCGCCGCGCTCGCGGCAGCGCGCCGCCACGCCGGCCAGCCGATGTCGCGCCTCGGCGCGCCGCGCTGCTGGCGTGAAATCTTCGAGGTCGACGATCAGCACGTCGGCGCCGCTGCTGAGCATCGCGTCGTGCGCAGGCGCATCGGCACCCGGCCCGAACAGCCAGGTGCGGCGCAAATCGGGGTCGCGGCGCTGCATCGTCGCGCAGCTTACGCGCGCGCGCTTCTGTGGGTGCGCCAAACGCCCCTGCACCCGTCGAAGCACCACGCCCACGAAGCGTTGCCCGCGCACCGACGGTGATCTATACTAAGCCAAATGGCTAACCATAGCGCAGACCTGTCGAGCGTCTACTACGCGCTGGCCGACCCGACGCGGCGCGCGATCGTCGGCGTGCTCGGGCGCGGCCCCGAATCGGTGTCGGCGTTGGCGGCGCCGTTCGCGATGGCGCTGCCGTCGTTCATGAAGCACCTGGGCGTGCTCGAGCGCAGCGGCGTCATCGTCTCCAGCAAGCAAGGCCGCGTGCGCACCTGCGAGCTGGTGCCCAGGACGCTGACGCAGGCCGAACGCTGGATCGCCGAGCAGCGCGCGCTGTGGGAAGCACGCAGCGACCGCATGGTGAGCTTCGTCGAAACCCTGCATCGAAAGGAATCCGCCCATGGCAAACCCCGCCGCAGACACTGAGCCCAACGATCTGGTGATCTCGCGCCTGGTGCGCGCGCCACGCGCCACGCTGTGGCGCGCCTGGACCGACCCGCAGCTGTTGAAGCAGTGGTGGTGTCCCAAACCGTGGACCACCGACGTGCGCGCCTTCGAGCTGCGCCCGGGCGGCGCGTTTCACACCTTCATGCGCGGCCCGGACGGCGGCACCAGCGACAACCCGGGCTGCTTCCTCGACATCGTGCCGCACGAACGCATCGTGTTCTCCACCGCGCTCACCGGTGGCTGGCGCCCCGGCGCGCCGTGGATGGCGATGACGGCCATCATCACGCTGGCCGACGCGTCCGGTGGCACGCGCTACGTGGCCACCGTGATGCACCCCGACAAGGCCACGCGCGATCGCCACGAGGAGCTCGGTTTCTTCGACGGCTGGAACACCTGCATCACGCAGCTCGAAGCGCTGGCGCAGCAATTGCGCTGAAGCAGCGCCGCTTAGACTGGCGCGATGCGCCAAACCGTCGCCCTGCACCACGCCAGCCGCCTCGTCAACCACGGCCCCACCGTGCTCGTGACCACCGAGCACGACGGCCGTCGCAACGTGATGGCCGCGGCCTGGTCGATGCCGGTGGAGTTCACGCCGCCGCGCATCGCTGTGGTGGTCGACAAGAAGACGTTCACCAGCGAGCTGCTGCAGGCCAGCGGCCGCTTCGCGCTCAACCTGCCGGTGCCTGCGCTGGCCGATCTCACCTATCGCGTCGGCAGCGAGAGCGGGCGCGACCTCGACGACGGCACCGACAAGTTCGCACGCCATGGCATCGCCACTTTCACGGGCCCGGCGCTCGGCCTGCCGCTGGTGGAAGGCTGTTGCGCGTGGCTCGAGCTGCGCCGCATCGCCGAGCCGCACAGCGAGCAGGCCTACGACACCGTGTTCGGCGAGGTGGTGTCGGCGCAGGCCGACGACCGCGTGTTCGTGCAAGGGCACTGGTCGTTCCGCGACGACAACGCCGCATGGCACACGCTGCACCACTTCGGCGGCGGCGTGTTCGGTGTGCCGTCGCGCGTCGTGCAGGGGCATTTGCTCGCGCGCTGAGCGGCCGCGCTCGAGCGGCCCGCGCGCAGCGGCGCCGACGCCATCGCGATCGGCGCCGCGCCAAGGTCGAATGGAACGCGGCCCGAGGACCGACGGCGCGCCGTACTTTTTGTCGCAAAACAGTGGCGCCGCCGGACCCGTTTCCCTAGGAATCAGGATGCCCGGCGAGGGCAGTTTGGGACAAGCTCAGCCATGCTGAACGACGTCCGCGCCGTGAGCGCGCCCACCGATGCGAATCTGCCGCCCGAGACCACGAGCGCGCTGCGCACGCTGCTGAAAGACTCCGAGCGGCTGCTGCTGTACGCGGCGGAGGCCGGCATCGAGGTCGACGACGCGGTGCGCGACGAGATCCTGCGCGCGCTCACCGCGGCCCATGCTGGCCAGCCGATCGCATCGACCGCGCTGCTGAACGCGTCGACCAAGCTGGCCGCGGTGGTGCGGCCGGTCAGTGCGGCCAGCCTGCAGGCCTGTGCCGACCGCAAGGAGGTCGAGCGCACGGTGCGGCTGTACCGGCTGGTGGCGCTGTGCCTGGCCTTGATCATCATCCCGATCACGCTGATCACGTTCGTCACCAGCGCGATCTCCGACGCGATGCAAAAGGACATCGAGCTGGCCAACACGCTGGCGGTCAAGCTGAGCGACCAGATCGGTCCGCCGCAGAACCAGCCGAGCGGCGGCATCCGCGGCAACCCCGACAAGTTGCCGCACGGCGTGCGCGAGATCGACGTGATCCGCGACCTGCAGACGCTCGCCGCGACCGCGCGCGCGGTCGACGCGCGCGCACGCCAGCTGAACTGGTTCGTGTTCCGCATGGTCCCCGATCCGTTCCTCAGCATCCGCCACGATCCCGAGCAGGTGCGGCGCCAGTTCGAGCTGCCGTCGGACCTGCCCGACCTGTCGCGCGCGCTCACCGAGCGCATCTCGGCCTATCAGGAGGTGCGCTACTTCGGCCAGAGCGTGCGCGAGCTGATCTCCACCGTGTACGGCGCGATCGCGGTCGGCATCCTGCCGGTGCTGTACGCGCTGCTCGGTGCCGTGGCCTATTTGCTGCGGCTGTACCAGCAGCAGGTGAAGAACCGCACCTTCACCGGCTCCGACAACCACATGGCGCGCTTCGTGATCGCCGCCATCGGCGGCGGCGTCGTGGGCCTGTTCAAGACCTTCACCGCGAGCGACACGGCCTCGATCTCGCCGCTGGCCATCGCGTTCCTGGTGGGCTATGCGACCGACGTGTTCTTCTCGTTCCTCGACTCGTTCGTGCAGACCTTCAACCGCGACGGCGGCGCGGCCGAGGCGCGCAAGCGCTAGCGCCTCAGCGCGTCTGGCGCACCACCAGCTCGTCGATCTCCAGGCGCCGGATGCGCGCGCGGCCGATGCCGAGCGCGCCGATCGTCAGGCGCCCGATCGCCAGCGCCCCGAGCGCACACGCGCCCAGCGCCAGCGCGCCCACCGCCAGGCGCCGCAGCGCGCCGCTGTCGAACGCGCGCCGTCGCGGCGCAGGCGCCAAGGCGTCTGCGCGGCGCGGCGCCGGCTCGGTGTCGGCCAGGACGGCGTCGGCCAAGATGGCGTCGGTCAGGACGGGGTACGGCGTGGACATGCTGCTCTCCTGTGGGGCGGCCGGCTTCCGTTCGGCCGCATGGGACCGTCCAGCGCGGCAATCGCCGTGCCCCGGGCGCAACGCCGAGCGGCGCCGCTTGCGCTGGATCAAGCCGCGGCCGCGTTCGGGGCGCCGGCGCAGGCACGATCGCGCATCCCGCCTGGCCGCCCGTTGAACGCCCGATGAACGCCTTGTGGCACGAGATCCGACACACGCCGCTGCTGTGGCTGCTGGTGTTCGTGCCGGTGGTGCTCGGCGTGCACCATGCGCAACCGGCGGCGCACACGCTGCTGTTCGTGCTGTCGGTGCTGGCGATCGTGCCGCTGGCCGCGCTGCTCAGCCACGCCACCGAAGCGGTGGCCGCCAAGACCGGCGACGCGGTGGGCGGTCTGCTGAACGCCACGTTGGGCAACCTCACCGAGCTGGTGATCGCGATCTCGGCGCTGCGCGCCGGCGAGACGATGCTGGTCAAGGCGTCGATCGCCGGCGCCATCGTCACCAACACGCTGTTCATGCTGGGTGCGTCGTTCCTTCTCGGCGGCCTGAAGCACCACACGCAGGAATACAACCGCGTCAGCGCGCGCATGCAGGCAGCCCTGCTGTTCCTGGCCACGGTGGCGCTGCTGGTTCCCTCGGCGATCGCGCGCACCGATGCGCTCGACGCGGGCGCCTTCACCGCGCAGCTCAGTCTCGGCCTGGCGGTGCTGCTGGTGGTGGCCTATGCGCTGGGCCTGCTGTTCTCGCTGCGCACGCACCGCGAGCTGTTCGCCAGCGTCGGCCATGGCGACGGCGGCGCCGAGGCGCCCTGGCCGATCGGGGTCGCGCTGATCACGCTGGCGGTCGTCACGGTGCTGGTGGCGCTGGTCAGCGAGGTGTTCGTCGCGTCGGTGCAGGAGGCCGCCAAGGCGTTCGGCATGACCCCGGCGTTCGTCGGCTTCATCGTGGTGGCGCTGGTCGGCGGCGCCGCCGAAATGGCGTCGGCGTTCTCCGGCGCGCGCAAGGACCGGCTCGACCTGAGCGTCGGCATCGCGCTGGGGAGCGCCTCGCAGATCGCCTTGTTCGTCGCGCCGGTGCTGGTGGTGCTGAGCTACTTCGTCGGCCCGGCGCCGATGGACCTGCAGTTCTGGCCCGGCGCGGTGGTGATGATGCTGATCGCGACGATGACCGCGTCGCTGGTCACCAACAGCGGCCGCTCGGCCTGGTTCGTCGGCGTGCTGCTGCTGATGGTCTACGTGATCTTCGCGCTCACGCTGTACCTGCTGCCGCCGCGCGCGGCGTGAGGGCTTCGAGCGCTCAGCCGACAGCCGGCGGCGGCGCGACGTCCACCGATTGCACCGGCAGGCGTATCAGCCGGAACGGTGGCCGGTCGGCGAAGCGGCGCTGCAGCAGCGGCTTGGCGACGTTGTACACCGGGATGCCGTTGACGGTGTGCCCTTCGAGCTCGCCGCGGTGCGCATGGCCGTGCACCACCACGTCCACCGGGTAACGCAGCAGCGGATCCTCGAGCCGGCTGCTGCCGAGGAACGCGTAGATCTCGGGCGGCTCGCCTTGCACGGTGCCGGCGATCGGTGCGTAGTGCAGCAGCGCGATGCGCTGGCGCGTGCGCAGCTTGGCAAGCGCCGACTCCAGCTTGGTGGCCTCCTTCATCGCCTCGTTGACGAACTCCTTGATCGCTCGCTCGCCCCAGGCGCCGAGCGAGCCGCGCCCGAAGCCGCCCGCAAAGCCCTTGGCGCCGGCGATGCCGACGCCGTGCACCTCGACCGCTTCGCCGTCGAGCACCTGCACCCCGGCGCGCTGCAGCGTATGGCGCACCTCGTCGGCCGCGTTGCACTCGTAGTCGTGGTTGCCGAGCACCGCGACCATCGGCACCGACACCACGCTCAGCTCGTCGGCCAGGACCTTGGCCTCCTTGGGCGTTCCGTAGTCGGTGAGGTCGCCGCACAACAGGAGCGCGTCGGCCGCCTCGCACGCCTGCGCGAAGAAGTGACGCAGCGTGCCGGCCGACGCCTCGGTGAAGTGCAGGTCGCCGACGGCGGCAAAGCAGACGCTATTGTTGTCTTTCATCGTGGTCCTTCCCGCTGTCAGCAATCGGCGCTCCCGGTGGCACGCGCCTTGCCGCTGCGCCGGGATCGCGCATGCAACTCATCGGCCCGCAAGCGCGCCACGTCCTGGCCCATCCGGGGCCGTTCGTGCTGCGCACGCTGAAAGCCTTCCGCGCCAACCAGGGGCTGCTGCTGGCCGGCGCGGTGGCGTACTACGCGCTGCTGTCGATCGTGCCGCTGCTGATCCTGATCGTGATCGCGCTGTCGCACGTGATCGACCGCGCCGAGCTGCTGACCACCATCGGCCACTACCTCGAATGGCTGTTGCCGGGCCAGTCGGCTGCGGTGGTGGCCGAGCTCGCCAAGTTCGTGACCTACCGCGACGTGATCGGCTGGGTGCTGCTGGCGACGATGCTGTTCTTCAGCTCGCTGGCGTTCACGGTGCTGGAGAACGCGATGTCGGTGATCTTCGTGCACCGCGTGGCAGTGCGGCGGCGCCACTTCATGGTCTCGGCCCTGCTGCCGTACGGCTACATCATGATGCTCGGCATCGGTCTGCTGCTGATGACCCTGGTGGCAGGCGGCCTGCAGGCGATGGGCGGCGAGCGCATCGCGCTGCTCGGACGCGACTGGTCGCTCAGCGGCTTCTCCGGGGCGCTGCTGTATCTGCTGGGGTTCATCGGCGAGGTGTTCGTGCTGACGTCGGTGTACTTGGTGATGCCGGTGGGACGACTCGCGCTGCGCCATGCGCTGCTGGGCGGCGTGACCGCGGCACTGCTGTGGGAGCTGACGCGCCACCTGCTGGTGTGGTACTTCAGCACGCTGTCGCAGGTGAGCGTGGTCTACGGCTCGCTGACCACCGCCATCGTGGTGCTGCTCAGCCTCGAGGTCGCCGCCGCACTGCTGCTGTTCGGGGCCCAGGTGATCTCGGAATACGAGCGCATCGAGTCCGGTCGCCCGGTCACTGCGGCGCGGGCCTTTCACACCGACTGAGCGCAAAGGCACGCCCCTTGCCCTGACCGGCTGATGGGAAAACCAGACGGCACTGGTGAAGCGGCGCCCTTCTACTGCGCACTTCTGCAAACCCTGCAGAGGCACAAATTGCCGTTCTTGATCGGCGGTGCGTTCGGCTTTGCGCAGCTCACCGGCATCCGCAGGCCCACCAAGGACCTCGACATCTTCATCCGCCAGCGCGACTGGGACCGCCTGGCCGGACTCGCCGCCGACTGCGGCTATCGCACCGAGCTGACCTTCCCGCACTGGCTCGGGAAGGTGCACAGCGACTGCGGCTTCGTCGACGTCATCTTCAATTCGGGCAACGGCCTGTCGCCGGTCGACGACAGCTGGTTCGACCACGCACCGGACGCGCAGGTGCTCGGCATGCAGGTCAAGCTGATGCCGGTGGAGGAGAAGATCTGGACCAAGGGGTTCATCATGGAGCGCGAGCGCTTCGATGGCGCCGACGTCGCGCACCTGATCCACGCCTGCGCGTTGAGCATCGACTGGCAGCGGCTGCTGCAGCTCTTCGGCCCGCATTGGCGCGTGCTGCTGGCGCACCTGGTGTTGTTCGGCTTCATCTACCCGGGCGAACGCAACCTGGTGCCCGACTGGCTGATGGACCAGCTGGGCGAGCGGCTGCGCGAGGAGACGCACAGCCCGGCGCCGGCCAACGCGCAATGCGCCGGCACGCTGCTGTCGCGCGAGCAGTACCTGCCCGACGTCGCGCAGCGCGGCTACGAAGACGTGCGGCTCGGCCCGCAAAGCACGATGACGACGCGCGACGTTGCCGAGTGGACCGCGGCGATCGACGACCCCGAGCAGCCGACGGCGGCGCCGGTGATCCTCACACCAGCACCGACACCTCGACGTCGCCGGCGCGCTGCATGACGTCGACGCCCACGCTGTCGCGGTAGCGCTGCAACAGCAGGTCCACCTGCGCGTCGCCCACCTGCAGCCGCTCGATGCGCAGCCAGTCGATGAAGCCGGGCAGTCGCGGCGAGCGCAGCCGCACCTGGCGGCTGCCGGCGTCGAACTCCAGGCCGAGGCAGCCCGCCAGCATGCCGAACGCGGCCGCGCTCGCCCACGCCTGCGGCGAGCACGCCACCGGGTAGCGCGTCGGCCCCTCCCCGTCGCGGCGCTGGAAACCGCAGTACAGCTCGGGCAGCCGACCGCCCTCGAAGTGCAGCGTGCTGTCGAACGCCGAACGCAGCAACGCGAGCGCGGCCTCCATGTGGCCGTAGCGCGCCAGGCCCTCGCAGATCATCGCGTTGTCGTGCGGCCACACCGAGCCGTTGTGGTACGACATCGGGTTGTAATGCGCCTGGCCAGAGCCGAGCGTGCGCACGCCCCAGCCGGAGAACAGGTCGCGGTCGAGCACGCGCGTGGCGATGCGCGCCGCGTGCTCGGGCGCCGCGATGCCCGTCCACAGCGCATGGCCGGCATTCGACGAGGCCACCGTGCACGGCTGCTTGTCGCCGTCGAGCGCCAGCGCATACAAGCCCAGGTCCTCGCACCAGAAGCGCTTCTGGAAGCGCTCCTTCAGCGCCTGCGCGTCGTGCAGCCAGCGCGCGGCCGCCTCGAGGTCGCCCAGCGCCTCGGCCAGCTCGGCGGCGCCGCGCTTGGCCGCGTAGACGTAGCCCTGCACCTCGCACAGCGCGATCGGCGGCGCTGCCATGCGGCCGTCGGCGTGGAACACCGAATCGTGCGAATCCTTCCAGCCCTGCTGCACCAGGCCGTCGCCACTGCGGCGTGCGTACTCGACGAAGCCGTCACCGTCGCGGTCGCCGTAGCGATCGATCCACTGCAGCGCGGCGAGCACGTGCGGCCACAGCTCACGGATGAAGTCGTGCTCGGCGGTGCGGCGCCAGTAGGCGGCGGCCAGCATGACGAACAGCGGCGTCGCGTCCACCGAGCCGTAGTAGCGCCCGAACGGGACCTCGCGCGTGACCGCCATCTCGCTGCTGCGCGCCTCGTGCAGGATCTTGCCCGGCTCGGCATCGGTGCTGGCGTCGTTGTCGGTGGCCTGCGTGGCGGCGAGGAATGCGAGCGCGCCGCGCGCGAGGTCGGGCCGCAGCCACAGGCACTGCAGCGCGGTGATCAGCGCATCGCGGCCGAACGTGGTGCAGTACCACGGCACGCCGGCGTAAGGAAACGGGCCGGTCGGCAGCGCGGTGGTCAGCATGTCGAGGTCGGCCCCCGAGCGCTCGAGCCAGCGGTTCATCATCGGGTTGGAACTGGTCGCCTTGCAGCGCCCGGTGTGGGTGTGCTGCACGTAGTCGGCGTGGCGTTGCCAGGCGTCGTCGTGGCCGAGCGACGGCGTGTGGTGCGTGCCCGGTGCCTCGCACGCCACCTGCCAGCGGATGCTGCTCTGCTCACCCGGCTCCATGCGCAATGCGAAGCGCGCCACGCCCGGGCTGGTCTGCGTGGGCACCGGCTCGAACTGCACCACGGTGCGACGCGGCCGCTCGTCCAGGCCGAGGTAGCCGAACACCAGCGACGCGGCGTCGCCCTGCACCTCGGTGCGCTGGCCGCGCCGCTCGCGCTGCACGCCGCGCAGCTCGAACACGTCGACGAAGTCGGCATCGAGCCGCAACTCGATCTCGAGCTCCACCGGGTCGACGCCATGGTGCGTGAGGCGCACCTGCTCGTGGCAGGCACCGTCCCACAGCAGCTTGCGCCGCAATACGTGCACGCTGCCCTTGCGCAGCGTGACGCCGCCGTCGCGCTGCAGGTCGGGGTTCATCAGTTCGACGGTCAGCGCGCAGCCGTCTTCCTTCACCGAGGTGTTCAGGTGCAGCGGACGCGTGCCGTTGAGCAGCAGCTCCGAGTGCGACAGGAAGCGCGTGTCCTGAAGGTACAGCCCCTGCTGCCCGCCCTCCCACGGCAGGATGTCGCCATAGCGGTCGAACAGCGCGAACAGGTCGTCGCGCTTCAAGGTCTGCAACTGCCCCTCGATGCGCGCACTGGTGGCCAGGACGTACCAGCGTCCCTCGAACTGGATGCGATCGCGCTCGCTGACGCTGGCAACGGCCATGTCAGATCGTCAGATCGGCAACTGGCTCGTGGTGTCGGTGTCGGACAGACGCGGCAGTGCCGCGCTCAGCGCCTCGTACACCGCCAGATAGCGCTGCGCCATGCGGCGTGACGTGAAACGGCTCTCGAACGCCTGGCGACAGGCACGCCGGTCGATCGCGTCGATGCGGCGCGCCGCGTCGATCGCCTGCGGCTGGTCGTTCACCACGAAGCCGGTGACGCCGTCTTGCAGGATCTCGGGCACGGCGCCGCAGCGGTACGCCACCACCGGCGTGCCGCACGCCAGCGCCTCGATCAGCACCAGCCCGAACGGCTCGGGCCAGTCGATGGGAAACAGCAGCGCGCGCGCCTGACCGATGAACTCGTCCTTCGCGTCCTGGGCGATCTCGCCGACGAATTCGACCAGCGGGTGGTCGAGCAGGCCTTCGATGTGGCGCTCGAAGTACGCCCGGTCGGCACGGTCGACCTTGGCGGCGATGCGCAGCCGCGTGCCGGTGGCGATCGCGATCTCGATCGCGCGGTCGACACGTTTCTCCGGCGAGATCCGGCCGATGAACGCGAAGTAGTCGTCGGGTCTCGGGTGAAAGCGGTACAGGTGCTCGGGCAGGCCGTGCGGCACGGTGGCGATCCAGCGGCTGTCGGCCAACGGCTTGCGCTGGCTCTGCGAGATCGACACCAGCGGCTGCTCGCGAAAGTGCCGGTGCAACGGCACCAGATCGGGCAGGTCGAGCCGTCCGTGCAGCGTGGTGAGGCACGGCGTCGCGCATTGCCGCACCAGCGGGTAATGCAGGTAATCGACGTGGAAGTGCATCACGTCGAACTCGGCGGCGCTGGAGAACGCCTGGTCGAGCATCACGGTGTGCCACATGACCCAGTCGGGGTGCCCCGGATGCTGACGCAGGCTGCGCTCCACCACTGGCACCAGGCGCGCCTGCGTGCGCGAATCGCCGCTGGCGAACAGCGTGACGTCATGGCCCAGATCCATCAGTGCTTCGGTGAGGTACGACACCACCCGTTCGGTGCCGCCGTAGGTCTTGGGCGGCACGCTTTCCATCAACGGGGCGATTTGCGCGATCTTCATCATCCACGAGAGTGATGCAATGCCGGAGGGCATTGCTGCGTCCGAACCCGTCTGTTGCACAGACGCCCCACCCGCCAGACGCTCGCGGTTACAGAGCAATCCACGTTCCCGCTGGGCGCGACGCTCCCAAGGTGCGCGCCAGCTTCATGCGGCGCGCACAACGGCGCCGCGATCGAGGCGCGGCATGCGCATTGCCTCGTTCGCATGGCACTGGGGTCCGACACCATGAAGTCCCGCACTCGCACGCGTGAAACCCGCGCCGCCAACGCAGCGGCCGCCCAGTCGGTCGCCGGCGAAGAGGATCCGGGTGCCTCGCTCGACACGACGGGCGCGGCCGACGCGCCGGCACCGCGCAGCCCCGGCGACGAAGCGTCACCGGGCACGCCCGGCACCGGCGCCACCGTGTGCGGCCGCTGCGGCGGCAGCGGCCGCTTCGGTGATGCGCCGTGCCCCACCTGCGGCGGCACCGGGACGGTCGTGCGCGGCATCAGCGGCTGAGCTCTCGCGCGGTGCAGGCGCTGCGCGGCCTGCTGTGGGCGCCGCGCGCGGCGAGCCAAGGCAGTGGTCTATCGGGGCGACACCGCCACGGTGCGGGTCGAAGACATCGTGGTCGACCCGCCCGGCCCGCACGAGGTGATGATCAAACTCGCGGCCTGCGGCGTGTGCCACAGCGATCTCTCGGTCACCAACGGCACGCTGCCGCTGCCGCCACCGATCGTGCTCGGTCATGAGTCGGCCGGCCGGATGGCGCAGGTGGGCGCGGACGTCGACGGACTGAAGGTCGGCGATCCCGTGATCACCAGCTTCGTCCCGTGGTCACCAGCTTCGTCGCCAGCTGCGGGCGCTGCCGCCACTGCGTCACCGGGCGACCGCAGCTGTGCGACATCGGCACCACCTCGGTGGCCACCTTGCCGGGCGGGCAGCTGCGCACGCGCGATGCGCAAGGGCTGCCGTTGAATGTGATGGCGGCGTGCGGCGTGATGGCCGAATAAGCGACGCTGCACGAGACCAGCGTGGTCAAGATCGTCGACAACGTGCCGCTCGATCGCTGCGCGTTGATCGGCTGCGGCGTGATGAGCGGCTGGGGCGCGTTGTGCAACACCGCCAAGGTCGAGGCCGGCTCGATCTGCGTCGCGTTCGGTGCCGGCGGCGTCGGCCTCAACGCGATCCAAGGCTGCGTCACGCGGGCGCCACGATGGTCGTCGCGACTTTCCGCGCCTGGTGTCGCTGTACCAGGCCGGGCGCCTGAAGCTCGACGAGCTGATCACGCGGCGCTACCGCATCGACGAGGCCCCGCAGGCGTTCGACGACCTGGCGCAGGGCCGCAGCGCGCGCGGCGTGATCGTGTTCGGCTGAAGCCACCGATCGGCGGCGTGGCGTGCCGTGTGGGCAACGACGTCGCCAGGATGAAGGCGCAGGCGGCGCCTCGACCCCTCACTGCGGGCGCGCTTGCGGCGTGCCGGCCGGCTGCGCCCGCTGCGGTGCGGTGGGCGGGCGCATCGGCTGGCCCTTCAGCGAGCCGAGCGTGTGCGCGTAGACCCACGTGAACTCCGCGCCGAGCAGAAAGATCTGCGCCGAGTAGTACACCCAGACCAGCAGCACCGCCAGCGACCCGGCGGCGCCGAAGGCCGACGTGACGCCGCTCTTGCCGATGTACAGCCCGATCAGCAGCTTGCCGATCGCAAACAGCGCCGCTGTCACCACGGCGCCGATCCACACGTCGTGCCACGCCACGTGCACGCGCGGCATCAGCTTGTAGATCATCGCGAACAGTCCGGCCGTCAGCACGAAGCCGATCAGCGCATTGGCGAGCTGCGCCAGCAGCTCCCAGCCGTCGAACGCGGGCCCCAGCCAGCGCCCCAGCGCGGCCATCGCAGCACTGAACAGCAGCGACACCAGGATGAGGAAGCCGATCGCGAGGATCAGACCAAACGACAGCAGCCGCGCGCGCAGCAGGCTCCACAGTCCGCTGCCGCCTGCTCGCTCGGGGGCGCGCCAGATGCGGTCGAGCGCGTTCTGCAGCTCGCCAAGCACGGTGGTCGCGCCCACCAGCAGCAGCGCGCTGCCCACCAGCGTCGACACCACGCCGGCGCCGGGCTTGTTGGCACTTTCGAGCATGCCCTGGATCGCCTGCGCCGCCGATTCGCCCATCATCCCCTGCAGCTGCGCCACCACCTCGCCGCGCGCGGCGTCGGCGCCGAACACCAGCCCGGCCACGGCGATCGCAATCAACAACAGCGGCGCGATCGAGAAGATCGTGTAGTAGGCCAGCGCCGCGCCCATGCTCGGCGCGTAGTCGGCAATCCAGGCGGAGACCGCCTGCTTGATCAGGGTGACGGCGGTGGGCAACTTCATCGAGGGCACGCTCGCCCGGATGTAGGCACAGCGCTGATCACCACGGGCAATCGCCATGCCGCGGCGCCGCGGTTCCGGCGCCGCGGCGCGCGCTGCGTCAGCGCGGGCCGGCCGGCCGCGTGCGCACGAACGCGCACAGCAGCGCCGTCAGCAGGGCCAGCGCGATTTGCAAGACGTAGACGGTGTCGAAGCTGGCGCGCTGCACGCTGTCGTGGCCGAGCAGCAGCACCGTCAAGGCGACGCCGATCACCGCGCCGATCTGCCGCGTGGCCTGGTTGATCGCGCTGCCCACCGCGTAGTGCGCGGCCGGCAGGTGGCTCACCGCGGCACCGGAGAGCGACGGCATCACCAGACCCACCGAGGCGCCGCTCAAGAACAGCCCCGGCAGCCAGTGCGCCGCGTACGACGGCGCGCCGCCGGGCACCAGCAGGAACCAAAGGCCGGCCAGCGCGTACAGCAGAGCGCCTCCCACCAGGAACGGCCGGTGGCCGTAGCGGCCGGCGAGGCGCCCCGTGACGATCGCCACCGGGATCACCGTCAGCGGCCCCGGCGCGATGGCGAGCCCGGCCTGCGCCTGGCTGTAGTGCCACACGTGGCCCATGTAGAAGAAGAAGGTGAAGAACATCATCGCGAACGCGATGCCGAACGACAGCGTGGCCGCGTTCACCGCGCTGTAGGTGCGGTTGCTGAACAGCCGCAGGTCCACCAGCGGCGCGCGCGCACGCCGCGCCCACGCGACGAAGGCGACGAGCGCGAGCACGCCGGTGGCGGCGGCCACCGCGACGTCGCTGCGCGACCAGCTGCGCGACTCGGCCTCGACGATGGCCAGCGCGATGGCGCCGACGCCGACGATCAGCAGCGCCATGCCCACCCCATCGACCGGCGCGCGCTGGGGCGCGCGCGCCGACTCGCGCAGCACGCGTGCGCCCCACCACAGCGACAGCGCGCCGATCGGCAGGTTGATGAAGAACGCCCACGGCCAGCCCACCGACTCGACGATGAACGAGCCGAGGCTCGGCCCCACCGCGGCCGCGAATCCGGCCACCGCGCCCCACAGGCTCACCACCTGGGCGCGCCGGTGCTGCGCGAACGCGCCCAGCACGATCGACAACGACGCCGGCGTCAACAGCGCGGCCCCCACCGCCTGCAACACCCGCGCGGACACCAGCCATGCCACGTGGCCGGCCAGACCGCACGCCGCCGACGCGGCAATGAAGATCGTCACGCCGAGCAGGAACACGCGCTTGCGCCCATGCGCGTCGGCCAGGCCGCCGGCCGGGATCAGCATCGCGGCGTACACCACCGTGTAGGCGTTGAGCACCCACGACAAATCGGCCGCGCTGGCACCTGGGAAGCCGGCGCGCAACGCACCGAACGCGGCATACAGCATCGTCGCATCGAGCGACACCAGAAAGGCCGCCACGCTGGCGATCCAGAACACCGGCCACGGCGAAGCGGCGGCGCCGGGGGCGTGGGGGGCGGTGGCAAGCGGTCGGACGATGGCGCTCATGGCGGCTCCTGGAGGTGCGATGACGCGTCAGGCGCGCGCCGGCAGGTAGCTCGCGGCGTGCGCCGACAAGCTTTCCTTGACGCGCTGCGTGCGCTCGTCGGCCAGCACCTCGTCGAGCCCGGCCTCCAGGCCGTCGAGCGCGCGCTGCACGATCAGCTCGGGGCGGGTCTTCGGCCCGTCGAGCGCGCGCACCAGGTCGGTGTCGACGAACGCCATGTGCAGCGCCGTCACCTGCGTGCGCTGCGGCGCCAGCTCGTGGCGCAGCGCGTTGGTGAGCGACCAGGCCGCCGACTTGCTCGCGGCGTACGCGGCCAGCTGTCCGCCGTTGATCCACGACACGATCGACAGCACGTTGAGCAGCGCGCCCCCGCCGTGCGCCGCCAGCACCGGCGCGAACGCCTTGCTCATGCGCAGCATGCCGAAGTAATTGGTCTCGAGCATGCGGCGCGCGGCCTCTTCGCTGTCGTCCGCCAGAAAGCCACCGACGTGGCCGACACCGGCGTTGTTGATCAGCAGCGTCACGTCGCCCGCCCGCGCCGCGGCGGCGGCCACTTGCTCGGTGCGCGTGACGTCGAGCTGCAGCGGCTGCACGCCCGGCAGCGTGATGCTCGCCGGGTCGCGCGCCGCGCCGTAGACCGTGCGTGCGCCGCGTGCCAGCAGTTCGCGCGTGAAAGCGAGGCCGATGCCCCGGTTGGCGCCGGTGACCAGCGCGACGGCATTGCGGATCTTCATGGTTCGACTCCTGGGGGTGAGGTGGATCTGAATATGACGTTTGTCATATTTGTGCGCAAACCAGCGGATGCATGGGTGCCCTCGTGCGGATCAGTGGCCGGCCGAAGCCGGCGCGTCGTGCTGCTCGATCAGCGCCTTGCGCGCGGCAGCCAGCACCGCGCGCCCGTCGGCGTTGTCGCCGAGCGCGCGCGCCACCTGCAGCGCGCCGACCAGCGTGCTGGTCACCACCGCGGCACTGGCCTGCGAGCGCTGCGGCAGCGCAGCGCGCACCGCGCCGATCAGTGCGCGCACGCGCGCGGTCGAGGCCTTGCGCACCGCCTGCGACTGGCGCGGCATGTCGGAGCCGAGCGCGGCCACCGGGCAGCCGCTGTCGAGCGCGGCCAGGTGGCCATCCGCAAGATAGGTGTCGACCAGCGCGCGAAACACGCTCACCTGCTTGACGCGGCGCGCTTCGACGCCGCGAGCCACGGCGGCCGCACTGTCACGCCCGGCGCGCTCGAGCGCCTCGACCAGCAGCGCGTCGCGCGACTTGAAGTGGGCGTAAAAGCCGCCGTGCGTCAGCCCGGCCTCCTTCATCACGTCGGCCACGCCGACACCGGCGTAGCCGTGGCGCCGGATCGCGCGCGCGGCGACTTCGACGATGCGCTCGTGCGTGTCTTCCTTGCGGCTGTTGGGGGTGCGGCTCATGGCGGCAGAGCAATATGACGCTCATCATATTGAGCGATCCGCCGCCTGTCAACCGGGCTATGCTTCGACCGCCTTGGCATCAAGTGACCGCCGGATGAATCCACTTCTGCTTCGCGCAACCCTCGCCCTGCTCGCATGCATCGGGCTGGCCGGCTGCACCGCACCCGCATCGCAGACCGCCCCACCACCCAGCCTGTACGAGCGGCTCGGTGGCCGGCCGGCGCTGGAGGCGCTGGTCGACGATGCGATCCGCAACTTGAGCGTCGACCCGCGCATCAACCGCCGCTTCCAGGCCGCCGATGCCGGGCACCTGAAGAACAACCTGGTCGACCTGCTGTGCCAGCGCGCCGGCGGGCCGTGCGTCTACCGCGGCCGCAACATGGCCGATGTGCACGACGGCATGCAGATCCGCGACGACGAGTTCGACGCGCTGCTCGAAGACATCGCACGCGCGTTCGACCAACACAAGGTGCCCGCGCCCGAGCGGCGCGAGGCCCTGGCGGCACTCGAGCAGATGCGCAACGCGATCGTCGGACACTGAGGCGGCGCGCCGCCGCTGCGCTCAGGCCCGCACGGGGCGCCTCTGCTGAAGCAGCGCGCGACCGGCGGCGCTCAGTGCCACCGTGGCGGCACGGCCGATTTCGTGGCGGTGCTCGATGAAGCCACGCGCGTTGGCCTCTTCCCACACCGGCAGGCGCGGACACGAAGTGCGCCAGACCTCGAGCACTTCGGCGGTCGGGCGCGCGCGCGGCCCGATCCACTCGAGCAGATCGATCACCAGGGCATCGACGGGGTCTGACATGGCGGTGGCGGGGTGCGCCGATTGTGGCACTGCACGCCGCGGCGCGCAGCCCCATCGCGTACCCGATCAGCGCGGGCGCAGCCGCCCGTCGTGCAGCACGTTGCGCTCAGGTGCCTTCTTCGCCACTTCGTCGAACACCTTGAGCGCGTCGCCACTCAGGCTCGCGCGCAGGTCCTTCAGCAGCGCGATCGACACTTCCTGCGTCTGCGGGGTCGGCATCGTCGGACGCGTGGCGACCTTGTTGAGGTCGGTGCGCGCCTGCACCAGGTCGCCCGACGCGAAGGCCACCTTGGCGGCCTCGATGTGCGCCTCCAACTCGGTGGCACCGAACGTCCCGTCGACCATGCCGGCCACGATGTCGGCCTTTCGGAACGCCTCGAACACCTTGGTCGGGTCGCTCTTGTTCTTGGCCGCCACCTGGTTCGCCACGTCGGCAACCCACTTGCGGAACGAGTCCTTGCTGCCGGACGCGAGGTAGTCCTTGTACACCCCCTGTGCCAGCTGATGGTGGTCGGCGTGCACCTCTTCGTGCGCCAGAGTTGCGCATGCATTGGCCGGGCGGTCGAACGCCGCGGGGCCGAGCTGCACCCAGGGCGGCTTCTTGGGGTCGAAGCCGGCGGTCTTGCCTTCGGCGTCGAAGTCGCGCGTCAGATTGATGTTGAGCTTGTCGCGCGCCGGCTCCCGGTTGCCGGTGACGACGTTGATCTCGTCGCGCGGCACGCCCAGCGCATACGACGCGAAGGTCTTCCACTTGTCGGGGTCGTTGTCCGCCATCGCGTCGCGACGCAGTTGCTCGTAGACCTTGGGGTCGACCTTGCCGACCTGAATGGCGTTCAACACCGCGCCGTTGGCCTTGGTGCTGCTCTGGCCCGCCTGGCTGGTCTGGACCGCATGCCAGCGATGGTTCTTGTCCTGCA
>Ga0207648_10000329_pt1 | contig 52037 bp, 53 predicted proteins | sample KBSMisM32_FD_184310 | JGI IMG/M metagenome (GOLD analysis project Ga0207648, IMG submission 184310) | Miscanthus rhizosphere microbial communities from Kellogg Biological Station, Michigan, USA - KBS Miscanthus M3-2 (SPAdes) (version 2) | ecosystem: Host-associated > Plants > Roots >... | reverse complement strand
CGGTGGTGGTCGGATCAGTCAATACAATTGCGGCAGCCTTTCGGGAACGATGCACATCAGCATCAGTTCCTCCAGTTGTTGGTGTTGGCGCGGCGCGAGCACCGGCGGCGCGGCGCAGGCGTGGCGCGGCAGCTTCAGGCGCACGCGGCGCACGAGCGCTTCGCCGTCATGGCCAAGCGTGGCCAGCAACAGGCGGTAGCCGCGGTTCATCACCACGTGGCCCACGGCCAGCGGCCGCTCCTGCAGCGAGGCGGTGTTCATCGCCAGCTCGCTCAGCGCAGGCACGCGGCGCACGATGAAATCCGCCGCGCCGGGCTCGATGCGTTCGGCCTGCCGCCGAAGCTGCCGCCCGGTGCTGCGCGTCTGAAGCAGCGGCTTGTGGACGGCCAGGCCCATGTAGCCGGCCAGGCGTCGCAGCGAGCCCGCATCCAGCAAGGCGAGGCGGCGCAGCGGCGTGTCGAAGGTGGGCACGTCCGCACCCAGCTCGCGCCGCACCCATTCGGACACCATCGCCTGCCCGCTCTCGTTGAGGCGGGACACGGCGCGATGGCGTGCCGGCCAGCGCGCGGGCAGCCAGCTCGGATGCATGTCCAGTTCCGGGTGCAGCTGCCGCCGCATCGCCAGGCGCATCAGGTCCATGCCGTGCGTGGTCAGAGGGTCAAGGCGTCAGCGGCGGATGACTTGCCGGCGCATCCACGTGCGCCAGTCGAGGTCATTGCGCTTGAGCAGACCGGGCAGCACCACGATGCAGGCGGCGGCTGCGAGCAGCAGCACGATCAGCACGATGGCGGCGGACGACGGGATCAGCCCGCCGATCACGTCGCCGCGCGCCACAGGCTGCGGAGACGGCGGCGTGGCGGGCGCGCGGCGCGCCTCGAAGAGCGACAGCGACACCTGGTCGTGCGACAGGCCTTCGATGCTGTGCGCGACGAGGTCCTTCACCGCCGGCACGAGCAGGCGCAGGTCCACGTCCGGCCGGTGCTTGATGAACACCGCCGCCGACGAAGGCCGAATCTTGTCGCTCAGCGGGTCGTTGGCGGGGATGACCACGTGCACCCGCGCCGACACCACGCCATCCACCTTGCGCAGGGTCTGCGACAGCTCCTGCGACATCGCGTAGATGTAGCGCATGCGCTCTTCGGAAGGCGTGGACACGAGGCCCTGCTTCTGGAAGACCTCGCCCATGCTGACGTAGCGGTCGTTGGGCAGGCCCTGCGCGCGCAGGATGTCCAGCGAGCGGCCGAGGTCGCCCTTGTCGACCAGCACCTGCCAGTCGCTGCCCTCGGCATGCTCCTTGGCAGCGTTGATGCCGTCGGCCGACAAGGCGGCGACGATCTCGTTGGTTTCTTGTTCGTTGAGGCCGGAATACAGGCCCACCTTGCTGCAGCCCGCGAGCAGCAGCGCGGCGAGCGCGCAGGCGAATGTGGCGAAGCGCATCGTGGCACTCCTCATTGCTGGTTCTTCAGGAGCGTGCCGAACAGGCTGGTCGCCGCGCTCGCCAGGCCCGTGGAGATGTGCAGCTTGGTGAACATCATCTGGGCCTGCATCGAGTGGTCGGTGAGCAGGAACATGGACTTGATCGGGTCGGACAAGTCGATGGATTCGAGCAGGCTGCGGCGCATGTCTTCGTACGAACGCACGTTGCCGTTGAGCTGCGCGGCATAGGCCATCGCTGCGTCGTGCAAGGCGCCGGGTGCGCCGCCTGCACCGGCGGGGGGAGCGGGCATGCCCTGCATCAGGTTGGCGAACATGCGTGTCTCGCCGGGGTCAAAACTCTTGGGGGTCGGGGCTTGCGACTGCGATGCTGTCGTCGCATCGACCGGCGGCATGCTGAGCGTGACAGGATCGGTCATGGGCTGCTCCTTGGACTGCTTGGGTAGAAAGGCGAGCGCGGAAGACTCTTTTCAACCACAGAGGACACAGAGACCACAGAGAAGAGAAATTCCTTTCTTCCTCTGTGTTCTCTGTGCGCTCTGTGGTGAAAAGTCTTAACGCGTTACCGCAGGAAGCATCACGACGACTTCGCCGCCTGGCGGATGTCGTTGCCGGTGGACTTGGCCACTTCGCCGCCGGCCGCGGCCGCACCTTCCACTGTGTGCGCGGTGGAGGCCGCGCCCTGGATGGAGGTGGATGCCTGCATGCTGGCCGTCATCAGACGGGCGTTGTCGGCTGCGGCTTGCTGCATTTGCTGGATCGAGGTATCAACTGCGCTCATGCGTCTCTCCTGGTCAAGGGTTGTTTGAGGAACAAGGGGGTCTAACAACCGCGGGCTTGTGCACCCTCGCGGCATTCCAGCGCACGAGCACTGGCTCGCACGGGAATCTCTCGACGCGCATCGACATGGGTTCGATGTGCATTCATGGCTTCTTCATCGCGGCGTCGCCGCCGCTCACGACGAGGCCGTCGGCCTCGATGCGGGTCAGCTCAGCGCCGCTCTTGAGCACCGAGCCTTCGTAGTAGCGGCTGCCGTTGGCCAGCTGGATGTGCCGCATGCCGCTCGCGTCCTCGGTGATTCCCACCATGCGCGAGGGCAGCACGTTCTGCCACGCCGCCCACTGCTCGCGCGAGCGCTCGGCGTTCTCGTCGCGCGTGACGGTCTTGGCGCGGTACTGCACCTTGTCGGACACCAGCACCACCGGGTGCAGGTCTTCGCTCAGGCGGCGCACCTGCTGCTTGAGCGCATCGTCCTCGCTCGTGCCCGACACCACGAGCCGCCCATGGCCGGTGTAGGCGATGGCCACGCCCGGGTCGCCGATGAAGCGGCGCGCCTGCTCGATCATCTCGTCGGCGCCCAGCACGTTGGCCGTCACCTGGGCGCCGAAGGGTTCGATCGCCTGCTTCAAGGCCTGCTTGCGCGCACGCGATTCGACATAGCCGCGCAGCGAGATGCTGCCGTTGCTGCCGGCCACGGCTTCCACCTCCGGGAAGCCGGCGAGCACGCGCTCCACGTCCTGCAGGTTGACCTTGTCACTGGTGTGTCCGCGCACGCCGGACGCATCCCAGGAGGCGAGGCCCAGCACCACGAGCACGCCCGCCACGGCCACGCCGCCACCCACCCAGCGCCCCTTGCGGTGCCTCGGGGTGGTCATGACACGTGGCGCGTCGGCAGCGAGCGCGTCGTGCTCGTCCGAGCTCATGAACATGCTGTCCTGCGCGTCGGCCGGCACCTGTACCGGCTGGTTGCGGTCGAGCTGGAAGTCGATGCCCGCCACCGAGATCACGTCGCCTTCGAGCACGCTGCGGCGCTGCTGGGGCATCTCCTCGCCATTGAGCTGCGCCGACGCCGCGCCCAGCTTCTTCGCCGACACCAGCAGCTCGCCGATGTTCAGCTGCAGGTGGTGCGACTGCACGTCGCCGCTTGGCAGCATCACGTCGCAATCGCCTGCGGAGCCGAGCACGTTGGCGCCGGGCTTCAGCGAGATGGTGCGTCCGCGCAGCGCGCCGCTCAGGAAGCGCAGGCACCAGCCGTCGGCCGGCGTCGCCGGTCGCGCGGATGAGGAAGTGTTCGGATGCATGTCAGCCTCCGGTGCTGCTGGGGGTGGCGGGGACCGGCGTGGCCGGAGCCGCCGGTGCCGCGGGCGTGCCGGACCGCGCGGCCACCGCGGGCACGACGAGCTTGGGGCTCAGGAGGTAGAAGCGCTCCATGTTCTTGCCCGTCTTCTCGCTGTACTTGAAGAGCCGGCCCACCACGGGAATGTCCGAGAGGATGGGCACGCCCGTCTGGCCGTTGACCTTCTCTTCCGACGAGAAGCCGGCGATGAGCAGGCTGGTGCTCTCCTCGACGATGGCCTGCGTGTTGACGGTGCGGCGGCGCACGATGGGAATGCGGTCCACCGTCTGGCTGGACAGGTCGCCGTCCTCGATGTTCACGGACATCATCACGCCACGGCTGGTCTTCTCGTCGATGATGAGCGGCGTCACGCGCAGGGCCGTGCCGGCAGTGATGTTGAACAGGCTCGCGTCCTGGAAGCCATCCACCCGCACGTGGAATTCGCTCAGGTTTTCCAGCACCGCTTCGGTGTTGTTCAGCGTGAGCACCTTGGGCCGCGCGACGAAGTTCGCAGTGCCGTTCTTGGCCAGCGCGTTCACGCGCGCCAGCAGGTAGTTGCGCAGCTCGTTGCCGATGGACGCCGTGAACACGCCGCCCACCGGCGTGGTGGCGCCCGTCTGCCCCGCCTCCGTCGTCGCGCCGCTCCAGGTGAGCGGCGGCGTGTCGCCGCGGCCGAACTGCACGTCGCCGTGGCGGCCATGCAGGCGCCAGTCGATGCCCAGGCTCTCCAGCGAATCGGTGCTGATGTCCATGATCGTCACCTCGATCTCCACCAGCTGCGGACGCGTGTCCATCGATTCGATCAGGTTGGCGTACAGGCTCATGCGCTCGGGCAGGTCTCGCACCAGCACCGCGTTCATGCGCGTGTCGGCCTGGAACTGCGGCAGGTCGGCGCCGTTCGTCGTGTAGTTGGTGACGCCGCCGGAACCGTCGTCCGTGGGGGCGCTCACGCCACCGATCTCCACCTTCGGCGCATTCACCGTGTCGCCGGTCGACAGGCGGATGTCGCGGTTCGCGCCCATGCGCAGCGCGGCCGGCGCGATGCGGTTGGTCGTGGCGCCGGATGACGTCGCGCCGTTGCGGCTGTACAGGCTGCGCAGCACGTTCACCACGCCCGGCACGCTCGTCTCCTTGCCCGAGCGGTTGATCTTCACGTCCGCCGCCCAGGCGTACTTGAGCGGGAACATGCGCACCTCGGCCTTGTCGAGTGCGGCGGCTCGCTGGTCCGACAGCTTCACCGCCTGGCGCACCATCTCGACGTAGCGGCGCGGGCCCGAGATGAAGACCGTGCCTTCGTTTTCGTTGATGACCAGCGGATAGCGCGGGTCGGAGATGTGCAGCCGCGCCACTGTCTCGGCGATCTTGTTGCCGTTGCCGCGCGAGATGGGCAGCACCTCGCTCTTCGCATCGGCGGCCATGTCGATGTAGAGGAAGGCGCCGTCGTAGTACCAGGTGAGGCCGTAGGTGGTGGCCACGCTGTTCAGGATGTTCTGCGCCTGGCCGCCGAACTTGCCGCTGATGGTGCCGGCCACCTTCGGGTCGATCACCGCGGTGATGCCCTGCGAGGCGAGCAGCTCGCGCAGGAAATCGGGCAGCGGCTTCTCGTTGGCGACGATCTGGAAGGGCCTGCCCTTCCATGGCACCACGGCCGCGTCGGCGCTGCCCGCCACCACGAAGGCGAACAGCAGGCACACCAACCGGAGGCACACCATCCACTCACGCGGCAGCTTCATGCGAGCGGCGTGATTCATGTGAGCCTCGCCACAGTGGTCATCGCGCGTTCGGCGAAGCGCATCACGTCGCGCCCGAGCCAGCCGGCCGAGACGACGATGGACAGCATCACCGCGATCATGCGCACCGACTGGCCGATGCTCTGGTCCTGCACCTGCGTGACCGCCTGCAGCACCGCCACGATCAGCGCCGAGATGGTGGCCACCAGCACGACGGGCAGCGAGACCCAGAAGACGATCATCAGGCCGTCGCGGGTGATGTCGAGCAGCTCGTTGGGGGTCATCGCTCAGGCCGCCTTCGGGTTGGTGACCCAGCCCACGGGCTGCAGCGCGACGTCGTCATCCACCTCCTGGTACGACAGCACCGAGAGCTCGGGTGCGACTGGTTCGATCAGCGTCTTCACGTAGCGGCGCACGTCGGATGACGTGACAGCGACCGCCCTCGCCTGCGCATTGGCGAGGATGCGGCGCACCTGCTCGCGGATGTCTTGGGACGCAGCCGGGCTGAGCAGCAGCAGGTTGCCGCGCGACGACCGCTCCACCGCGTTCTGCACGCGCTCTTGCAGCGTCGATTCGAAGAGAATGGCTTCGAGCTTGCGGTCGGCGCCGACATGGCGGCTCGTGATGTAGCGGCCGAGCGCGATGCGCACGAGTTCGGTGAGCGCGATGATGTCCTGCTCCTTGGGCGCCCAGATGACGAGCGCCTCGAAGATGGTGTTGAGGTTGCGGATGGGGATGCCCTCCTGCAGCAGCCGGCGCAGCACCTCGGCCACGCGCTGCAGCGGCACCACGCGGGAGACCTCGGCGGCGAGTTCGGGCGCGTCGCGCTGCACGGTGTGCAAGAGGCGCTGCACCTCCTGCAGGCCGAGCAGCCGAGGCGCGTGGCGACGCACGGTGTGGTCCACGTGCGCGCCGATCACGTCCTCGGCCTGCAGCACGGCGATGGTCTGTGCTGGCTCGGGCACCCACACCGCGCGCTGGAAGGGACCGAAGGGCTCGCCCACCTCGGCGTTCGACGGCGGCGCGGCGGCTTCCTTCGGATCGAGCAGCACCCAGCCCGGCCGCAGCGAGGCTTGTGCCACGGGCACGTCCTGCACGAGGATCTGGTAGGCGTCGGGCGCGCCGACCGACGGCGAATGGCTCACCTGCAGGCGCGGGAACACCGGGCCCAGGTCCGCCTCCAGCGCGCCCTTGACGGCAGCCAGCTTCAAGTCCAGCGCATGGCGGTCCACCACGCCCCGCAGCCCCGGCGCGAGCCGCACGGCCAGCGGCGCGGCGATGGCGTCGTCATGGTCGGCAGCACCGGCCTCGTCGTTCTCGCGGTGCGAAATCCATGCCGGCGTGCGGCGGCGCTGGCGCAGGCGCTGCGTCACGAAGGCCATGGCGAGCACCGAGCCTGCCAGCAGCCCGAACACCCACTTCGGAAAGCCCGGCACGAGCAGGAAGCTGCCGATGGCAAGTCCGGCCACGAGCAGCGCCCGCGGATGCGCGAGCACCTGCTGGCTGATCTGGCGCGCGAGCTGCGTGTCGGCGTCCGATTCAGCAGCCGTGACGCGCGTGATGATGATGCCGGCGGAGATGGACACCAGCAGCGACGGAATCTGCGACACCATGCCGTCGCCCACCGTGAGGATGGCAAAGCGCTGCAGCGCGGCGCTCACGCTCATGTCCAGCATCAGCGTGCCGATCGCCACGCCCGCGAGGATGTTGACCAGCGCGATGACGATGCCCGCGATCGCATCGCCCTTGACGAACTTCATCGCGCCGTCCATGGCGCCATGCAGCTGGCATTCCTGCTCCAGCAGGCGGCGGCGCTTCTGCGCCTCGGCCGACGACAGCATTCCCGCGCGAACATCGGCGTCGATGCTCATCTGCTTGCCGGGCATCGCATCGAGCGCAAAGCGCGCCGCGACCTCGGCCACGCGCTCGGAGCCCTTGGCGATCACGATGAACTGGACGATCGCGATGATGAGGAACACCACCCCGCCCACCACCACGTTGTTGCCGACGATCAGCTTGCCGAAGGTGTCGATGATGTGGCCGGCGTTCGCATGCAGCAGGATGAGCTTGGTCGATGCGATGTTCAGCGCGAGCCGGAACAGCGTGGTGAACAGCAGCAGCGACGGAAAGGTGGACAGCGACAGCGCCGAGGGCACGTACATCGCGACGATCAGCAGCACCAGGCTCACGGCGAGGTTGGTCGCAATCAGCAAGTCCAGCAGCGGCGTGGGCAGCGGCAGCACGAAGAGCGCGACGATGGCCACGAGCAGGCCCGCGAGCGCGAGATCGTTCTGCCGCGCCGCCACTGCGAACAAGTCACGCATGCGTGTCGACGGACTCGAAAGTGTGGTGGACGGTGCAGCCATGGGAGCGGACTCTAGGGCTGGCTGCTCATGAACGGCAACAACGAATATTCGTAGTGCCGGTCCCCAGGGATTCACGCGACAACTACGACTTTGCGTAGTTCCCGTGTAGGCATCGCGCCGCTACGCTGCCTCACCGCACGTCGACCCTGGCGTGCGTGTCGAGAACACGATGAGCACACTGTTGGCGCGAGACGAAGAGGGCGTGAAGGACGTGGTGACCGAGCTGGGTCGGGCGCCGTCATTGCCGCGCATCGATGAATCGATGGCGCGTGTTGCATCGCGTCTCTACAGCGGGTGCGCGCCGCTGCCGTTGCCGGTGAAGACTGGTGCCTGGACGCTGCAATGGCACGCGCCTTCTCAGGCTTTCGCGAACGAGTTGAGACAGCAAGAGACCTTTGCTTTCAAACTCGGTTCGCACCCGGGGCTCGTGGAGGTCGACGCGCTCGCACTCGCCGACCTGCTCGACGAGCCGCGGGTGCATCTGCTGCCCCAGGAGCTGCGCTGCGTGCTGTGGGCCGACGCGCTTCATGCACTCGCGCGCTCGCTCGAACAGCTGACGCGGCTGCGTTTCGAGTGGAGCCTGCCGCAGGCCACGCAGCCGCCGATCGACCTGCAGCACGCCGTGCACTTCCAGCTGCGCGCACCGGCAGGGCGACGCTTCAACGGGTTGGTGCAGTTCGATGACGCCAAGGCCATGGACGCCATCGTGTCCGCGCTCGCCCTGCCCCGCCCCGTTGCCACGGCGCACCGGCTCAACGGCCTTCGCATTCCGCTGCCCTTTAGCCTCGGCAGCACGCAGATCACGCTGCGCGAGGTCGCGGGCATCCGGCCGGGCGACATCGTGAGCATCGAGCAGTGGTCCTCGTCGGGCGCTGCGCTGCTCGTGAGCGCCGATCTCGGCGCGGGCGGCAGGCAGCTCGTGGGCCTGGCCGAAGGCACGCGCATCACCCTCCAGCAAGTGAAGGACACCCCCATGAACCGAGACACGCCCGAAGCCACCGCCCTGCCCGATGACGGTGGCGCATCGCCCCTGCCGCTGGACAGGCTGGATTCACTCGAGGTGAACCTGCGTTTCGAGGTGGGCGACTTGTCGCTCTCGCTCGGCGAGCTCAAGGCCATCCGCGCGGGCCATGTGTTCGACCTCGCGCAGCCGCTGAACAAGAGCCCGGTGCGCATCCTCGCCCACGGCAACGTGCTGGGCAAGGGACACCTCGTCGCAGTGGGCGACCGCCTGGGCGTGCGCGTGTCCGAGTTCGCGCCCAGCGAGATCTGAAGCGCGCATGGGAACCGGCCTGCCAGAACCCGCGACACTGGTCGCACTCATCGTCGGCTTCGGCATCGCGCCCTTCGTGGCGCTCATGATGACGAGCTACACGAAGCTCGTGATCGTCTTCGGCCTCCTGCGCACCGCACTCGGCCTGCAACAGACGCCGCCGAACATGGTGCTCAACGGCCTGGCCATCATCCTGTCCATCTACATCATGGCGCCGGTTGGCATGGAGGTGGGGGATGCCTTGCGCGGCCGCCAGCTCGGGCAGAAGGGCGAAGGCCTGAATGACATCGTCGCGGTGCTCGATGCCGCAAAAGCCCCGGTCAAGGCCTTCCTGCAAAAGCACACGCAGGAACGTGACCGACGCTTCTTCCTCAAGTCCGCCGAGAGCGTGTGGCCGCAGCAGCGCGCCGCCACCTTGCAGGCGGATGACTTCATGGTGCTGGTGCCCAGCTTCACCTTGAGCGAGCTGACGCGTGCCTTCCAGATCGGCTTCGTGATCTACCTTGTCTTCGTGGTGGTGGACTTGATCGTTGCGACCGTGCTGCTGGCACTGGGCATGTCGATGATTTCACCGACCACGATTTCACTGCCGTTCAAGCTTCTGCTGTTCGTGATGCTGGATGGGTGGACGAGGTTGATTCACGGGCTGGTGTTGTCGTATCACTGAGTCAACCAGGACACAAGCCAACCCGGGATCGGCCTTGAGGCGGAATTGAGCCTTCGAAGCCGATCCTGCGGGTTCCATCCGAGGATGGAAAATTCTTCGCAAGTCCGAATTGAGAAGTCCCTCAGGAAGAGCACCTGTCAATATCTGGACCCACTACGGACCATCACTTCTTCTGAATGACCAATTCACCGTTGATGTTCGCGATGTCGCCGCTTCCCTGGTTGTATTTCGTGATGTCCAGCGTGGCCCATTGCCAGCTGCCGTCGATCTTTCGGCAATAGGCGGAGAGCACAGACGATACGCCTTCAGTGGTCTTCTGATAGCTTCCGTTCGGGATAAATCCACTGCTGGGCGTCGGGTCGTTCTCCGGCTGCAATGAGCCATCCAGGTTGACCAGCCCACCGGACAAGTTCGTGATGTTTGCGCCAGCGGCGATCCAGCTTTGATCTCGGCGCTGAGCTTTGCCGAAAAGATTGACGTTGACTTGCGAGGACGATTGCAGGTAGCTGCCTTGCGGAACAAATCTAGACATGACTGTCTCCCTTGAAGATACAAGTCGCCTGTTGAGTTCGTGACGTCACTTGCCGCAGGCGAGGAACGGCAAACGATTCGAATACGAGGGCAGACAACATCGGAACCGCGGGTCGGCAGCGGCAAGGGGAGCAGGTGCTGGTCGGCACCATGCCGTGGATCGCCAGGGTGTTTGCGACCTGTTGGAACTCGGCGGGGTTGCCGACCAGACGGGCACTGCTTCTGCAGTTGCTTGCGTCCTTTCCCTTGAGTGGACTGGATTCTCACCTGTGCTCAAGCGCTGTAAACCTGCAAGCAATGACAGTTTGACTATGTCGTCCCCATGGTGAGCTGAACCACCTGGTGGCGAGGATCAACTTCCCGCGATTGGGAAAGGCATCAATGGCTCGCCCCGACTTGTCGTCAACTCGCGCTGGGCGACGAAGACGGCCGGGCCATCGCCGATCGCGGTGACCTTCTCGCTCTCATCGCATGTGAACTGCGATGGCAGCACAGACGCCGCTAACGGCCAATGAGTACATGGTTTTCATGACGTCCCTCGCCCAGGACGAAGTAGGTGGTGCCGACCTTTGTATAGCCCTGGCGGGCATAGAAGGCAATGGCTCTGGCGTTCTTGGCATTGACCTTCAGCCACAGCGGACATTGCGATTGCTCACGCGTCTCGGCCTCTGCGACCTGGAGCAGTGACTTTCCAACACCGTGGCCGAGGTGGTGCTCTTGGACGTAGAGCGTCTTCAACTCAACGGCCGAGTTCGCCCCCGTTGGGCACGAGACGCCGAGCTTGACCACTGCCATGCCAACGAGGTTCTCGTCGTACTCGGCCACGTAGACATTGCTCTCCGGATCGCTCAGGGATTGCAGATACCTGTCTGGAGTGAACTCAGAAAGCACGTATTGAGCGACCTCCTCATTGACGCCATCAGTGGCATAGGTATGCAGCCACACCTGAACTGCCAAGACCGCGATTCGATTGGCATCTCCAGGTCGCGCGGCGCGAATTCGAAGACTTTGACGCACAGCGTTCGGCATGATTACCTTGCCCTCTTTTCGGGCAATCTCTTGACATGCTCCACGCACCAAAGAACCCACTTCTTCAGTTCGCTGTCTTCGGTGATGGCTGGTGCATCAACGTATACATAGCCCTTCAGCGGGCGGCCGGTGAAATTCATTGAGCGCACGCTTGGCATGGCCAAGGCGTCTTGGTGGTGCTCAACCCCGACTCGCGCCATCAAGCTGGAGTTTCGAATGCCAATGAACATCTTGCCGTCCACGAGAAACGCCAAGCCTCCGAACATCTTGCGTTCCGAGATGTCAGTCCGATTGCCCAGGACTTCGCGGACACGCTGGGCCAAACCAGGGTCAAAGGCCATGATGGAGACGCCCGGACAAGATGGCTTCAGGCATGGGTGCTTGCAGCTCACTCACCCCAACCACCCCACAACACCGTGGGTGGTGACCGCTCGAACCACGCAAGCGGGTAGCGGGCGAGACCGGGCAGCATGCGACTCCACACGAAGGCCACCGCGGCCAGTGCAAGCACGCCCAAGAACACGGTGTGCCAAAGCGCGGCGAAACCCGCATGGGCGGCGACCATGATGAGAGGGTTCGCGCCTGCCGGTGGATGAACCGTGTTGGTCAGAAGCATGAACCCAAGCGTGAGCACCTGGGCCAAGGCATAGACCCACAGCGCCTCACCGAAGCACTGATAGCAGGCGATGCCGATGAGCGCGCCGCCGAGATGCCCCCCAAAAAGCGCACGGGGTTGCGCCGCCGGAGCACGCGTGAGGCCAAAGAGAAAGACAGTGGAGCCTCCGAGGGACGCCAGCAGGAATGGCGACACGGGAGGCGCCACCACCCACAAAGCAAGCGACACGCCGGCACCAGCGCCAAGCAAGCACCAGATGAACCGAAACACTGAGACAGGAATCACGAGTCTTCTCGCGGGGGATGTAGGGACACCGGAATGGAGGAGTCGAACTCGACACCGGCGGCCTGAATTTGGTGCGCATGGAACAGGTGCTGCACCTTCGGACTGCCTGACACACCCGTGAACTCTACAAGGAACCGCTTGCGAAACGGCCCCTGCCCCTCGACTTCTACGACCTTGCCGACTGCGCCTTGCTCGACTCCTGTTTCGCCGTATGGAGGGTCCAGCACGGCGATGAAATCGCCCACCTCAGGAACCAGCCAGCACGAAATGCAGTACAGGACCGCTGGCTCGCCACGACCAAGAGAGCTGGCGACCTCTTTAAGCCACGTAGGACCTCCCGCAGCAGACGCTTTGAAGCGAACGGCTCGCTGGCATCTCGGGCAGTAGGCATAGCCCATTGCAACACCTGACGTTTGATATGAGGGACGGCTGGAAATGGCCTCAGCCTGCCGGAAGTCGTCCACTCGATGGAAGGACTAGAACGCTCGTGGCCATGCACGTGCAAACCTTTCGACCCACTCTACTTGTGCGGAAGTATCTGGCACGGCGACGCCGCGCGAGCGACTCAGAACATGAAAGATGTCTCGGTACGGCACGCCAAGCATGTGAAGCAAGCAGCCGGCGACCAGGCCCGTGCGGCCGATGCCCGCGCGGCAGTGGATGGCGACAGCTTCGCCCTGAACGATTTCGGCGTGCAGCTGCGTGAGCAAGGCAAGGAACTCGACCCTCGACGCTGGGGTACCTCGGTCTGGGATCGGGAACGAGCGAAATGTGATGCCATGTTCAGCGCATAGCGACGGCTCGGCCTTGAGCTCGAGCTCGCGAATTTCGTGTGATTCGAGCAAGGACAGCACGGAGCCCACCTTTGCTGTCCGCCAGCTAGCGACCTCCTCGGCAAGCCACTCGGCGCCGCGCGGACGCGGCATGAGGGCCAACCGGTGAGGCTCAATGCCATTGACCCAGTGAAGCGACGGCTCGAACACAGGTCAGCGCTCCGGACAAGATGGCTTCACAAAGCAACAGGCGGTCAGGCACCGGGCGGACACACGTCAGTGACAAGGGTCAGCTTTTCCCTGACCAAGGCCAGGTGCTCTTTGGAGACGAACCACTCGGTGTGTCCGCATTGCCCACAGATGACGTTTTCGTACGCAGGCCCGTGCAATGCACCAATCGGCAGAAGACTTCCTGCCGTGCCCCCGGCATGGACCTTAGCCGTGTAGAAAACCGTGCCCCCGCAATGCCTGCAAGACTGACTGGGTTTCATGCCTGACGACTCCGCGCTTGTTGATGTGTCCGAATGATGCCATTGCCCTTGTGGCAAACGCATCTGTCGATCTCGGACCAGAATGCGGCTCGGAAAGTGCCGCCAAAGCATGCCGCGGACCACCCTCGAGGCCTCCCTACACTCCAGCCCATGTCACGCGAGCAAGACGACGAAGACGGCCAGGCCATCGCCGATCGCGGTGACCTTCTCGCTCTCGTCGCCCATGAACTGCGCAACCCGCTGCACGGCATCAGCCTGCAGCTGGCGCTGGTCAAGACGCTGGTCGACAACCACGGCAATCCCGACATCGGCCAGCGCGTGGCCAAGATCCAGTCGGCCATGGCACGGTATTCGCAACGCGTCACCATGCTGCTGGAGCTCGCGAGCCTGGACGCCCGGGCCTATCCCGTGAGCCCGCGGGACACCCATCTCAACGAAGTCGTGCGCATGGTGGTCGAAGGCACGTCGCACGAGGCCCGCGGCCGGCGCATCGCCGTGGAGATGCTGCCCTGCCCCGATTGCACGCTGCGCACCGACCCGATCCTGGTGGAGCAGATCGTGGAGAACCTGCTGCTCAACGCCTTGAAGCACTCGCAATGCAGCAAGGTCACGGTGGACATCCACGAGGACGCAACCCACGCCTTCATCGAGGTGGCCGACGATGGCCGCGGCATCAGCGAGGCCGACCAGGGACGCATCTTCGGCAAGTTCGGGGTCGCCCGCGACTCTGCCCGGGGCTCGGGAACGGGGCTGGGCCTGTGGATCGTGCGTAGACTCCTGTCCGAGCTAGGAGGAAGCATCTCCCTGCGCAGCGCCCTGGGGGAGGGTGCGACGTTCACCGTGAAGATTCCGAAGGAGACGACATGACATCCGCGCAACCGGGAGTTCCCGCCTTGGACCGACTGCCCAGCGGCGTCGCCGGCTTGGACATCATCCTGGGCGGTGGGTTCTTCAAGTCGGGCGTGTACATCGTCCAGGGCCTGCCCGGCTGCGGCAAGACCATCTTTGCCAACCAGATGTGCTTCGGGCACGTGGCCACTGGCGGCTCAGCGGTCTACGTGACGCTCCTGGCCGAATCACACGCACGCATGCTGCAGCACCTTCGGTCGATGCGCTTCTTCGACGAGTCGGTGATGCCGTCCAAGCTGTCGTACATCAGCGCCTTCCAGGACCTGCAGTCCGAAGGGCTCAAGGGCCTGATGGCCGTGCTCAGGCGCGAGATGCGCGCCCGCCAGGCCACCATCCTCATCCTCGACGGCCTGGTCGCCGCGGCCGAGACGGCCAGCACCGACAGCGAGCTCAAGAAGTTCATTCACGAGATCCAGTCCAGCGCCGTCTTCCACGGCTGCACGGTCTTCCTGCTGACCAGCGGCGGCGACTCGGTGCGCATCAATGCCGAGCACACCATGGTGGACGGCCTGATCCAGCTCGAAGACCGGTTGTTCGAGGCGCGTTCGGAGCGCGCCATCCAGGTCCGCAAGTTCCGCGGCAGCGGCGTGCTGCGCGGCAAGCACGCCTTCAGCATCAGCGACGACGGGCTGACGGTGTTCCCGCGCATCGAGTCGCTGTACGTCGATGGCCCTCCGGAGAGCCCGATCGAGCGCGGCTTGAGCACCGGCGTGCGCTCGCTGGACGCGCTCATCGGCATGCGGGGTCTGCCGCAGGCCAGCACCACCGTGGTGGTCGGCTCCACGGGTACGGGCAAGACCAGCATGGGCTTGCACTTTCTATCAAGGTGCACGCCCGCGGAGCCTGGCCTGCTTTTTGGTTTCTTCGAGTCGGCCGGCAGGCTGCGCGCCAAGGCCAAGAGCTTCGGCATGGACCTGCAGCCCCTGGAAGCGAGCGGCGCCCTGTCCATCCTGTGGCACCCGCAGTCCGAGCACATGATCGACCAGCTCGGCCACAGGCTGCTCGAAGCGGTGGCTGCGCGCGGCGTGAAGCGCCTGGTCATCGACGGCCTGTCGGCCTTCTTCGAGGCAGCCGTCTACCCCGAGCGGGTCACCCGCTTCTTCTCCTGCCTTGCCAACGAACTGCGCCGCCGCGGCGTCACGGTGCTGCTGACGCTGGAGACGCGTGACGCCGTCGGGTCGGTGGTGTCGCTGCAGTTCGGCATATCGGGCTTCGTCGACAACGTCTTTTTCATCCGCTACGTGCAGGACGACGGCATCGCCAAGCGGCTGCTGACGATCCTCAAGATGCGCGACAGCGATTTCGACCCCGGGCTACACGGGCTGCTCATCGATTCCACGGGCATCTCGATTGCCGGTGTGCATGTTGCAAACGGCGACGTGATACCAACAGCCTCGCCCGCCACGCCCGAACACGGGCCCCACACGTCGCCGAACGCCGTTCGCGACTAACGGGTACTCATGTCGTGAAGACCATTCTTGTCGTCGACGACGAGTTCGGGAACGCCGAGGTGCTCGGCCTGATCCTCGAGGAGGAAGGCTACCGCGTGTTCTGCGCCGCCAACGGCCGCGACGGACTCGAACGCGCCAAGGATGTCGCCCCCGACCTGATCGTGGTGGACTACATGATGCCCATCATGAACGGCGCCGAGCTGGGCCGCCACCTGCGCGCCTCGCCCAGGCTGTCGAACGTCAAGATCCTGCTGCACAGTGGCCTGTCGGAAGCTGTCGTGCGCGAGCAGTTCGACGGGTACGACGCCTTCCTGCGCAAGCCCTACAACGTGGACATGGCCTTGCGGCTGATTGCCGAGCTGCTGTCCGACGAGCCCGGCGATGCAATGCGCCCCAGCCCCTGACATGAACCTCGCGTCCACCGCCCTGCTCTCCCTCGCGATGTCCACCGATGCCTTCGCCGCCGCCATCGGCAAGGGCACGGCCTTGCAAAATCCGCGCTGGCGCGAGGCGCTGCGCACCGGGCTCATCTTCGGCAGCATCGAGGCGACGACGCCGCTCATCGGCTGGGCCCTGGGCCTGGCCGCGGCCCGCTACGTGGCGGCCTGGGACCACTGGATCGCCTTCGTGCTGCTGGGCGTGCTCGGCGTGCGCATGATCCTCGCAGGGCTCAACGGTGCCGACGACGAGCAAGACGGCAAGCCCGACCGGCATTCGTTCTGGCTGCTGGCCATCACGGGTCTGGCCACCAGCATCGATGCGATGGCGGTGGGCGTGGGCCTGGCGTTCCTGGATGAGCGCATCCTGCCCATCGCCGCGGCCATCGGCGTGACGACCTTCGTGATGGTCACGGCCGGCGTGATGCTCGGCCGCGTACTGGGCAACATTGCCGGCAAGCGCGCGGAGATCGTCGGCGGAGTGCTGCTGATCGGCATCGGCACGGCCATCCTGTACCAGCACCTGCACGCGGGCTGATCAGCGGCTGGTCAATGCGCTGCTTGCTGGCTCACGACGATCGCCACCGCTTGGCGATCTTCGCGAGCGTGCCGTCGGCCCGGATGCGCAGCAGGCCTTCGTCGAACTGCCGGCGGGCGGCGTCGCCATCCGGGTGTTGCACGCTGAAGCCGATGTGCGACCCCATCACGCCCAGCGTCATCGCCGGCGTGTAGCGCTTGCTGCCCTTGAGCGTGGCGCGGTCCGGTGAATCTTCGGGCTGGGTGCTGACCATCAGCACCGCGGCATCGATGCGGCCGGCCGCGAGCTTTCGCAGGTTGGTTTCTTCCGAAGCGGTGGGTTCGAGCACGGCGCCGCGCGAGGCAAGCGCCGCCACCGCGGGCGGGTATTCATAGCCGTTCACGATGCCGATCACCGTGCCCGGCCGGATGTCCTCGGGCCGTTTCGCGGCCATCGGACGCCGCGGGTCGGCCACCAGCACCGCATGCACGCTGAAGAGCGGCCGTTCCGAGAACGCGAGCCAGCCGGCGAAACCCGGCTCCCACGACATGCTGAAGCAGGCCACCACCTTGGCCGCGAGCACGTTGGCCTTGCAGCGTGCATACGGCACCACGTCCAGCCGCGCCTTGACGCCCACCGCGTCGTAGGCGGCGCGGACCACGTCGTTCGCATAGCCGGACCCATCGGGGCGCGAGAACGGGTCGGCCTCGTCTTCCACGTCGATCACGAGTACGCCGGATTCGGCAGCACTGGAAGGCGCCGCGAGCGGACATGCCATGAACGCGAGGAGCGCGAGGCTGCGAAGGAAGAACGGCGACCGCATGGAGCCGCATTGTGCCGGCCATGCGGCCGTGCACAAGCGGGGCTACAGTGCAGCGATGAACGTACCGCTGATCCTGCTCACCATCTGCCAGGGGCTCTTCCTCACGAACAACGTGACCTTCATCGCCATCAACGGGCTGGTCGGGTTGAACATCGCACCGTCGCACTGGATGGCGACGCTGCCGGTGATGGGCTACGTGGTGGGCGGCGCGCTGTCGACGCCCTTCGTGGCGCGGCACCAGCTTGCCTGGGGCCGCAAGCGCGCGTTCCAGGCCGGGCTGCTCGTCGCCATCGCGTCGACGGCGACCTGCGCCTATGCCTCGGTCACGGGCAACTTCTGGCTGCTGGTGGCGGCCACCATGGTCGCCGGCTACTACAACGCCAACGCGGGGCTGTACCGCTTCGCCGCAACGGAAATCGTGCAGCCTGCCTTCAAGGAGCGCGCGATCTCCTGGGTGCTGGCCGGCGGCATCATCGGCGCCGTGACGGGGCCCAACCTCGCCAGCGCCACCAAGGACATCCTGCCCGCGGCCTTCGCGGGGGCCTACGTGGCGCTGGTGCTGGTGGCGCTGCTGTCGATGGCCGTCATCTCCTTCATCGACTTCCCGCCGCTGCCGCGGCCCAGTGCCGCCAAGCCCAGCCGCACGCTGGGCGAGATCGCGCGGCAGCCGGTGTTCATCGTGTCGGTGATCGCCTGCTCGCTCGGCTTCGGCGTGATGAACCTGCTGATGGCCGCCACGCCCATCGCCATGTCGCAGTGCTCGCACCCCTTCAAGAGCGCGGCGCTGGTGCTCGAATGGCACGTACTGGGCATGTTCGTGCCCAGCTTCTTCACCGGCAGCCTGATCAAGCGCTTCGGCGTGATGCCGGTGATGTCGTGCGGCGTCGTGCTGTATGCCGTGTGCATCGCCGTTGCGCTGTCGGGCGTGGACCTGATGCACTTCCTCGCCGCCCTCTTCACGCTGGGCGTGGGCTGGAACTTCCTCTACGTGGGCGGCACGACGCTGTTCACGCAGGCCTACCGGCCGGAAGAGAAAACGACCGCGCAGGCGGCGATGGACTTCTGCGTGTTCACCACCACGGCCATCACGTCATTCGCCTCGGGCGCGCTGGTGACCAGCGGCGGATGGACCTGGATGAACTTCGGCACCATCGCGCCGGTGGTGGGCATCGCGCTGGCACTCGTCTGGCTGCACGTGCAGCGCAGGGCGGCGCCGCTGGCCGGGGCCTGAGCGAGGCTCAGAGCTCCTGGCCGCCGGCCTGGGACGGGTGCCACGCGGGCACCGCGAAGATTGAATCGCAGCCCTCGCGGGCCTTGTCGAGTTCATTGGGGTCGTCGATGAGGCCCAGCCGCTCGAGCCGGTCGGCCACGGCCAGCGACTCGGCCACGCCGACGGCCTGCACCAGGCGGTACACCTGGCCCGACGGGTTGCGGATGCCGATCACCGTGGTCGGACCTGGCCCGCGCGAGCGACGCGCCAGCGATATGGCGTCGATCACGTCGGCGTCAAAGCTCGCGGGCGCGACACCCTGCAAACGCACGGTGTGGTTGCGATGCAGCAGCTTGAGCATGCTCAATCGTCGTGCTTGCCGTGGCCCTTGCCCTTGCCTTTGCCGTGGCCCTTGCCACCGCCACCGCCGTGCTCATGCTCGTAGCGCTCTTCGACCCAGCGCTCCTGCACGAAGTACACCGGCTGGCCGCAGGCGTTGTACTCGTGGCAATGCTTGGCCCACTTCTTCTGGTGGCCGGGCGGCACGTACAGGTACAGCGGCTGCTGCTCCACCACCACCGCCGGGCGCGTGATGATGACCGGCTGTGCCATCACCACCGGCGGCGGCGGCGCGGCCCCGATGTCGATGCGGCCGTAGATGCCCGGCTTGACCACCGAGACGGAGACGCCGACGTTAGTCTGAGCCTGGACCGCGGCGGCGGCGCCCAGGGTGGCGAGGAGGAGGACGAGATGGCGCTTCATGGGTGGTCTCCGGGGTACATCAAGGGAACGTGAAAGGCGGCAGCGTGACGGGCGCGGACGACACTTCGGCCGCCTGCGTCTTGGTCGCGCCGGCCGACGCCGCTTCGATGCTGTACTTGCCAGCGGCGGCGCTGTCGGCGGTGAAGGTCAGGGAGACCGGGTTGGCCACGTAGGCCGCCTTGACCGGTGCCTGGACGGGCAGCGAGAAGGCGAAGTCGCCGGTCGTTGCATCGACTGCCGCCCACGAGACTTCCACCGTCGGTCCGCCGGTCAGCGCCTGCAGCGCGCGGACGGTGGCGGTGGCAGGTGTCACCGTCCCGGTGACCGAGCGCATCGTTGACGTGGCCGGCGTGATGGTGACAGTCGAGCTGCTCACGGCCGTCGGCGTGCCGCTGACCACCGGCACGCCGGTCATCACCGCCGTCACGTGGCCGTCGGAGGTCACGACGAGGTCGTAGGTGCCGGCCGTCAACGGGTACAGGGTGAACTTGCCGGTGCTGTCGGGCACGGTAGCCTTCACCGGCTTGCCCTGGAACTGCACCGACACCTGCGTGCTCGGCAAGGCGATGGCCGGCGCCACGTAGCCCGTGACGCGCAGGCCGGCGTCGCTGAGCACGGGCACGGCTTGCATCACCGGCTTGAGGTTGTACTTGCCGGAGTTGCCACGCTTGACGACCGACTTGCAGGCGTCGAAGTCGATGGCAATGTCGGCTTCCTTGCCCTCGGGCACGTCGATGTCGGTGTTGATCTTCAGGCCCGACTGCTGCGCACTCGGCGTGTCCAGCGCCGTCTCCGAACCGCCGGTGGGAATGACCGAATTTGCCAGCGGATGGGTGCTGTCGTTGTCGACCAGTACGAGCCGCAGCTGCGTGTACTTGCCGGCCGGCAGGTTGGCCTGGCCCAGCTCCTCGAGCGCACCGTTGGTGAGATCGAGCAGGTTGATTCGCTTGGCCGGGCTCACGACGATGTCGGTCCACCCGCCATCGCTGTCGGACGCCGTCGAACTCTGGTTCACGCGTACCCGGTCCACCGTGATGTAGACCGCGTCATAGCCGCAGGCCGGCGCATCCGTGATGGCCACGCGCAGCGTGCCTTCCGTGCGGCCCGTGCCGCCGATGCCGCCACCACCGCCGCCGCAGCCGAACAATGCGAGGCCAGCCGCCAACGCAGCCGCCGCAGATGCCAATCGGAACTTCATGACTTCTCTCCTTGATCTGCCTTCTCAGAGGCCGGTTCTTCAAAATAGTGGATGCCGACGCCGACCCGCGCACGGGCCTCGCCGGGCCGGATGTCGGTGTCGTGTTCGGCGAGCCAGCGGTCCAGCCGCTCGAGCAGCGCCTGCGATTGCGCGGCACTCAGCTTGCGGAACGCCGGCAGGTCGGCCACGGGGATGCTCTGGTACATCACCTTGCGCTGGTAGCGCGGGTCGGTGGCACCGTGTTCGAGGTTGTGGTCGATGGTGGAGATGAGATCGGCCACGTCGGAGCCGAGGATGCCGATCTTGTCCGCCGGGCTGCGTTGCGGGATGTAGGCATGCGTGAGCAGTTCCAGCATGCCGTCCTCGTGCTGGGCGACAGCGCCCACGCGGATCAGCTCGTCGAGCACCGCACGCGCTGGCATGTCACCGCTGTGGCGCCGCACGAGGGTGGCGAAGCCGAGTTCGCCGTCTTGCGCGATGCGGCGGGGCTCGCCTTTCTCATCCACGAAATCAGGGTCGCGGATCCAGCCGGTGAGCACGCGGGCCGCGCGGTTGTAGCGATCGGACGTGTCTTCGCCGTTGCCGTTGGTCTCGGAGACGAGGCGCTGGACTTCCTTGCGCGTGAGGCCTGACAGGATCGAGGCTCGGGAAATCGAGGGCTTTTTACCGGGAATCCCGAATTCTTCGAGCGCGACTTGCACATAGATGCGCTTTGCGATGTCCTCGAAGGCGCCAAAAGACACAGAATGGCGCAGCAGGACGCGGCACAACGGGCGCAAGAGCGTGGCAAGCGCGCGCTGCAATGCTGTCTGCGGTAGGTCCTCTCTCTGCATTTGGGAAATATATCCCAAAATGTCGAGTTGTCACATCAAAGCTCCCTGCTTCGACGCAAGGCCACCACACCGCCCCCTGCGGTGCAAAGTGCCTGCCCCCACCCTGCCCGACTGACGTTCAGTCGCCGATCGACGCCAGGAACTTCTGCAGCTCGGGCGTCTTCGGGGCGCCGAAGATGGCCTGCGGCGGGCCGATCTCGTGCACGCAGCCCGCGTGCATGAACACGATGCGGTCGGCCACCTTGCGCGCGAAGGTCATCTCGTGCGTGACCATGAGCAGCGTCATGCCGTCGGCAGCCAGCGACTCCACCACGCGCAGCACCTCGCCCACCAGCTCCGGGTCCAGCGCGGAGGTGATCTCGTCGCACAGCAGCACGGCCGGCTCCATCGCGAGCGCCCGGGCGATGGCCACGCGCTGCTGCTGGCCGCCTGAGAGCTGATCCGGCCGTGCATCGAACTTGTCGGCCAGGCCCACGCGTTCGAGCAGCTTGCGCGCCTGCTTGGCGGCTTCGTCCGCGCTGCGGTTCTTGACCTGCATGGGCGCGAGCATCACGTTGCGGCCCACGCTCAGGTGCGGGAAGAGGTTGAAGCTCTGGAAGATCATGCCCACGTGCTGGCGCAGCGAGCGCATCGCGCCGGCGTTGCCGTGCAGCAGCGCCTGGCCATCCACCGTGAGGCTGCCTTCGTCGAAGGTCTCCAGGCCGTTGATGCAGCGAAGCAGCGTGCTCTTGCCCGAGCCGCTCTTGCCGATGATGGCGATGACCTCGCCCGCTTCCACCGCGAGGTCGATGCCCTTGAGCACCTCGTTCGCGCCGAAGCGCTTGCGCAAGCCGCGGATGTCAACGATGGGCATGCATCTTCCTTTCCAGCGTGCGGCTCCAGGCGGAGATCGGGAAGCACAGCACGAAGTACATCAACGCCACGCAGGCGTACACGGTGAAGGGCCGGAAGGTGGCGTTGCTGATCATCGTGCCGGCCTTGGTGAGCTCGATGAAGCCGATGACGGATGCGAGCGCCGTGCCCTTCACCACCTGCACGAGAAAGCCCACCGTCGGCGGGATGGCGATACGCAGGGCCTGCGGGCCGATGACGTGGCGCAACTGCTCCCACAGGCTCATCGCCAGCGCCTGCGAGGCTTCCCACTGCCCCTTGGGCACCGAGGCCACGCAGCCGCGCCAGATCTCGGTGAGGAAGGCGCTGCTGTACAGCGTGAGCGCGAGCGCCGCCGCCACCCAGGCCGACACGTCAATGCCCAGCAAGCCCAGGCCGAAATAGGCGAGGAAGAGCTGCATCAGCAAGGGCGTGCCCTGGAAGAGCTGCACGTAGCCTGCGACCGCGCGTTCAGCGCCGGGCCACTTCGCCACGCGCGCCACCAGCAAGGCCATGCCGATCAGCCCGCCGCCCGCGAAGGCGATGAGCGACAGCAGCACCGTCCAGCGCGCGGCAAGTCCCAGGTTGCGCAGGATGTCCCAGAGAGTGAAGTCGACCATGCCTCGTCCTCAGCGCCCATACAGCAGACGCGGACCGGCCCAGTGCAGCAGGTGGCGCACGGCCACCGACAGCGTGAGGTACATCAGCGTGCCGACGATGAAGGATTCGAACGCGCGGAAGTTGCGCGACTGGATGAGGTTGGAGGCATACGACAGCTCCTGCGTGGAGATCTGCCCGCACACCGCGGAGCCGAGCATCACGATGATGATCTGGCTCACCACCGACGGCCACACCCGCTTGAGCGCCGGCGGCAGCACCACGCGCAGGAACACCTGCCGTGGCGTGAGCGCCAGGCTTTGCGCCGCCTCGATCTGCCCTCTTGGGGTGCCAGTGAGCCCGGCTCGCACCAGTTCGGTGGCATATGCGCCAAGATTGATCACCATCGCGAGCACCGATGCCAGTTCGGGCGACAGCTTCACACCAAGACTGGGCAGGCCGAAGAACAGGAAGAACAGCTGCACGATGAAGGGCGTGTTGCGGATGGCCTCCACGTAGGCGCCGACCGGCAGCGCCAACCAGCGCGGGCCTTGCCAGCGCGCCCAGGCCCCGCCGATGCCTAACCCCAACCCAAGCACGGAGGACACCGCCGTGAGCAGCACCGTCATCGCCGCGCCCTTGGCAAGCAGCGGCCATTCGGCGAGCACCGACGCGAAATCAAGCGCGATCATGTCGGCAAGCGTTGTTCAGCACTTGCGCTCAGGGCAGCTCGCCGGCCGGGCGGCCCAGCCACTTCATCGCCATCTTGTCCAGATCGCCGCTGGCCTTGGCCTGCGCGATGATCTCGTTCACCTTGAGCCGCAGCTTGTCCTCGCCCTTGGCCACGCCGATGAAATTGGGCGAGTCCTTGAGCAGGAGCTTGAACTCCGTCGTGAGCTGCGGGTTCTTGTTCATCACCGTGCCGGCCACCGACGCGCCGGTGGCGAGCAACTGCACCTGCCCCGACACGTAGGCGGCGACCGTGGCGTTGTTGTCCTCGAAGCGGCGCACCTCCACGCCCGACGGCGCGATCTTGCCCAGCTCCAGGTCTTCCATCGCCCCGCGCGTCACGCCCACCGTCTTGCCGGCCAGGTCCGCGGGCGACTTCACCGCCAGCGCCTTGGGCCCGAACACCGCCTGGAAGAACGGCGAGTAGGCGTTCGTGAAGTCGATGACCTTCTCGCGCTCGGCGTTCTTGCCCAGCGTGGAGATGACCAGCTGCGCCTTGCGGGTCTGCAGGTAGGGCACGCGGTTGGCGCTGGTGACGGGCACGAGCTCCGCGGCCACGCCGAGCTTGGCCGCGATGTAGTTGGCCATGTCGATGTCCAGGCCCTGCGGCTTGAGGTCGGTGCCCACGAAGCCATAGGGCGGGAAGTCGGTGGGGATGGCGATGGCAATCGTCTTCTTCGCCATCACGTCGTCGAGCGCGTTCTGCGCGTGGGCCGTGGCCGCCAGCACCAAGGGCACGGCTGCAAGAAGCCGCAGGGCGGCGAGGAGACGGCGAACGGTCATCTCGGGTTCCTTTGCGAATGAGGATCTCCCGATGCGCAGCACAGACCTCCATGCAGGCACCGGACCGGAGGGCTAATGCAAGCCCTGTGCCGAACCGGTGCAGGCGTGGACGGCCTGCGTGCGCTGATCGCCTGCGCTGCGTATAGCCTCAGTCCGCCTCAGGCGTGCGGCGGCATCCCGTTCGGGTCCATCCACATCAACTCCCAGACATGGCCGTCCAGGTCTTCGAAGCCGTGGCCGTACATGAAGCCGTGGTCCTGCTTCGGGTTCGGCGTGGTGGCGCCGGCGGCCACGGCCTTCGCGACGAGTGCGTCCACCTCCTCGCGGCTTTCGCACGACAGGCAGACGATCGCCTCGGTGGCCTTGGCCGCGTCGGCCACCGGTTTCTGGGTGAATGTCTTGAAGAAGTCCTCGTGCAGCAGCATGGCAAAGAGGTTCTCGCCCAGCTTCATGCTGAGCGCGGTGTCGTTGCTGAAGCGCGGGTCGAAGGTGTAGCCGAGGCTTGAGAAGAAGGTCTTGGTGCGGGCCACGTTCTTGACCGGCAGGTTGACGAAGATCATCTTGTGCATGGTGTGCTCCTTGAGTGGTATGTGGCGCCGGTTCAGGCGCGCTCGGCGGTGGCCTTGAGGTTGGCAAGCCCGGCTTCGAAATCGCGGCCGATCATGCGGTCCATGTCGAGGAAGATGCCCATCAGCTTGGCCATGAAGGGCGCCGGTCCGTGCATGGCCCAGGTCACGTCCGTGGTGTCGCCACGCGGCGCGAGCGTGAACTCCACGATGTTGTGCCCTTCGAAGGGCTCGATCATGTCCAGCTTCATCGTCACCTTCTGCGGCGGCTGCGAATCGATGATCTCGATGCTTCCCTTGCCCACGTCCTTGTTGCCCTCGAAGTCGTAGTGCGCCCCCGGGCCCGACTGCGGGCCGCGGTAGCTGCCCTTCATGTTCGGGTCCTTGCGGTTGTACGGGTTCCAGGTGTTGAAGCGCTGCAGGTCGCCGATGAGTGGATGAATGGCCTGCGCCGGCGCAAGGATGCTCGTGCTGCGCTGGACGCGGAAGATGTCGGGCCGCGTGGACGCGAACAACAGCAGCGCCGCGATGGCCAGGATGACGACGAGGCCGATGGTCTTGAGCATGATGGGATCTCCTGTGGGCAGGGGTGGTGAATGAGGTCTCCTCATTCCCACGACGATCCAGCCGCGGCCGGATCGACATTCCATCGAAGCCCGGTGAAAACCCTAGTGCGTGGCTGCCACGGCCTTCGACTCGTCGTAGCAAGGCGCCAGCGAGCGAACTTCCACCGTGCACCATTCGGCGGCCGGGCATTGCGCGGCCAGCGCCAGTGCCTCGTCGCGCGTCTGCACATCGACGAGGAAGTAGCCGCCGACCATTTCCTTGGCCTCGGCAAAAGGCCCGTCGACCACCTTGGCCCGGCCGTTGCGCACCTGCACGCGCGAGGCACTGTCGGCGCCCGACAGCGACTGCATGCCCAGCAGCAGCCCGCGCGACTTGAGATCCTCGCCCCACTCGACCATGCGCTGGAACACCGCGCGCCCCTCTTCGGGTGTTCGCGTGCCGCGCTGTCCGACCGGTTCAACCATGAAGAGCATGTAGGCCATGGGCAACCTCTGTGATGAAGGGAGGAGATTTAATCACGCACCGAACGCCCTCGTGTGACGATGGGTCAGATCACCGCCGCCAGCCGAGTGCCCTGGTCGATGGCGCGCTTGGCGTCCAGCTCGGCCGCCTCGTGCGCCCCGCCGATCACGTGCGTCTTGACGCCCGCCGCCTGCAGCGGCGCGAGCAGGTCGCGCAAGGGTTCCTGCCCCGCGCACAGCACGACCGTGTCGCATTCGATGAGCTGGCCGTCGCTGCGCTTGTCGCCGTAGGTGACGAACAGCCCCTGCGGCGTGATGCGCTCGTAGTTGACGCCGCCCAGCATCTCCACCTGCTTCATCTGCAAGGCCGCGCGATGGATCCAGCCCGTCGTCTTGCCGAGCGTCTTGCCCGGCTTGCCGGCCTTGCGCTGCAGCAGCGTGACCTGCCGCGCCGGCGGTGACGGCTGCGCGCGCACCACGCCGCCGCGCACCACGTCCGGGTCGGCCACGCCCCACTCGTGCATCCACTCCGGCAGGTTCATGGTGGGCGAGCGGCCCTCGGCCGTGACCAGATATTCCGCCACGTCGAAGCCGATGCCGCCCGCGCCCACGATGGCCACGCGATCGCCCACCGGTTTGCCGTGCAGCAGCACGTCGATGTAGCTCAGCACGTTCACGCCATCGGCGCCGGGGATGGCCGGCTGCCGCGGCTTCACGCCGGTGGCGAGGATGACCTCGTCATAGCGGCCCGCCTCGAGATCCTTCGCTGAAACCCGCGTGGACAGGTGCAGCGTCACGCCCGTCTGGACGAGCCGCCGCTCGAAGTAGCGCAAGGTCTCGTGGAACTCCTCCTTGCCCGGGATGCGCTTGGCCATGTTGAACTGGCCGCCGATGCGGTCCGCCGCATCGAACAGATGCACCTCGTGTCCGCGCTCGGCGAGCGTGGTCGACGCCGCGAGCCCCGCAGGCCCCGCGCCCACCACCGCGACGCGCTTGCGGGCGGGCGTGCGCTGCCACTTCAACTCGGTTTCGCGCCCTGCGCGCGGGTTGACGAGGCAGCTCGCGAGCTGTGCCTTGAAGGCATGGTCGAGGCAGGCCTGGTTGCAGGCGATGCAGGTGTTGATGTCGTCGCGCCGCCCTTCCCTTGCCTTGTTCACGAAGTCCGGGTCAGCCAGCAGCGGCCGCGCCATGCTCACCATGTCAGCGCAGCCGTCAGCCAGCACCTGTTCGGCCACCTCGGGCATGTTGATGCGGTTGCTCGTGACCAGCGGAATCGTGAGGCCCGCGTCGCGCAGCTCGTGCCGCATCTTCTGCGTGACCCAGGCGAAGGCACCGCGCGGCACGATTGTCGCGATGGTGGGCACGCGCGCCTCGTGCCAGCCGATGCCGGTGTTGATGATGGTCGCGCCCGCGCGCTCGATGGCCCGGGCGAGCTGGACCACCTCGTCCCAGGTGCTGCCGCCGGGAATCAGGTCGATCATCGACAGGCGGTAGATGATGATGAAATCCGGCCCCACCGCCTCGCGCACGCGGCGCACGATCTCTACCGGCAGCCGCATGCGGTTCTCGTACGAGCCGCCCCATTCGTCGGTGCGCTGGTTGGTGTGCGTGACGAGGAACTGGTTGATGAAGTAGCCCTCGCTGCCCATCACCTCCACGCCGTCGTAGCCGGCCTCGCGCGCGAGCGACGCGCAGCGTACGAAGGCGCTGATCTGCCGCTCGATGCCGCGCACGCTCAGCTCACGCGGCGCGAAGGGCGAAATCGGACTCTGGATGCGCGACGGCGCGACGCAGAACGGGTGGTAGCCGTAGCGGCCGGTGTGCAGGATCTGCAGCGCGATCTTGCCGCCTTCGGCATGCACGGCATCGGTCACGATCTTGTGCCGTTTGGCCGCACCATGCGTGGCGAGGGTGCCGGCGAAGGGCTTGGTCCAGCCGGCGATGTTGGGCGCGAAGCCGCCCGTCACCATCAGCCCCACGCCGCCCCTCGCGCGTTCAGCGAAGAACTCCGCCATCGCCGGGAAGTGCCGGCGTCCATCTTCCAGCCCCGTGTGCATGCTGCCCATGAGCACGCGGTTGGGCAGCGTGGTGAAGCCGAGGTCGAGCGGCGCGAGAAGGTTCGGATAAAGATGGGACAAGCGGGGCTCCGATGAATTCGCGCGATTCTCGGGGCCAAGATGTCGAGAAGACACCTCAGAGCGGATTGGGGGCTTCCCGGACAAGAGCGGGAAGCGGGAGCCTCACCGGCCCGCTACAGCCCCACGCCGCGCGCCATCAGGCTCGCGCACAGCGCCGCGCCGAGCAAGAACGCAAGTTCGATGTGCAGCACCACGCGGATCTTGCGGTATTCCCCGTCAGCCAGCACAGGCGGATGGCCGTGCTTGGTCTGCGCGCCCCACTTGATGAAGCGGACGGTGGGGTAGATGGACAGCAGGCCCACGAGCACGAAGAGCGTGAGCTTGGCGTGGAAGAACGGGTTGGAGAAATAGAACTCGCGGCCCTTCTCGAAGTACAGCACTCGAATGAAGCCCACCACCAGCAGCACCGTCGCGAAGAGGCCGTACAGCCGATCGCACATCTGGATCTTGCGTGCCTCGGCGAGGGTGGGCGATTCGCTCAGCGCCATGAACTCGTAGAAGACGGTGACGAAGATGCCGAAGACGGCCGTGAAGTGAAGGAAGGCAAAGACGGCGCTCGCAATCATTCCCAAAGGCTCCTCGTGGTCGTTCGAAGCGGGCGCCATGATGGCACAAGCATTTGGGCATGCAAGGCCTGCACGCGGGGGCGTGGCCATCGAAACGCTTGCCGCACAATCGGGCGGCAACTGCCCCTGCCGCATGCGCCGAATGCTCGTCGTACTCATCGCCACGGTCGCCGCGCTCTATCTCGCGCTGTGCGCGGCCTTGTTCGCGAAGCAACGCTCGCTCATCTACTTTCCGACACCCGCCCCTGCCGGCGACGCCGCATCGCGCATGGCGCTCCAGGTGCCCGGCGCGACGCTCGTGGTGACGCATCGCCCGCTGCAAGGCGAACAGGCCCTCATCTATTTCGGCGGCAATGCGGAAGACGTGGCACTCAGCCTTCCGACGCTCGAACAGGCCTTCCCCGGGGATGCGTCTTTTGAATCCTGGCGCTTCGCAGGGCAGGTGCACGCTCCGACCATATGTGCCTATGCTCGGGCAGGTCCATTGACGCGCTGCCTGTGCCTGGCCACCGAGAGCGCCGATCCGCAGAAAGGCCTCTGACGATGTGCCGCAACATCCGTACGCTGTTCAATTTCGAGCCTCCGGCCACCGAGCTGGAGATCCGCGACGCTTCCTTGCAGTTCGTGCGCAAGCTGAGCGGCTTCAACGTGCCGTCCAAGGCCAACCAGGCGGCATTCGACCGCGCAGTGGAAGACGTGGCCGCCGCGGCGCGCGTGCTCATCCGCTCGATGGTGACGAATGCCGAGCCGCGCAACCGCGAGGTCGAGGCCGAGCGCGCCAAGGCCCGCAATGCAGAACGCTTCGGCTCGGCGTGAGCCGCTTACTGGACGATCACCCGCGCGCCGAGCGTGCGGGCCAGCCGGTCCACGCGTTCCTTGCCTGGCGATACGACATCGCCCTCAATCGTCCAGGATGGCGTCCAGCGCCGCTTCGACGTCGTCGATGGTGCGTTGCGGGCGCAGGTCGTAGTCGTCCGCCTCCGCGCCTGGTGCGGGCCAATCTGGTCCGAACAGGCGCACGCCGGCATACAGCTCGAGCGCCTGGCTGCGGTCCATGCCTTCGCACACCAGCGCTTCGTAGAACATGCGGTGCACCTCGCGCGCCGGCCGCAGCTTGCCGGCGCAGGCGGCGCTGTGCATCACGGCGGCCCGGCGGCACGCGCCGGTGAAGGGGCTGTCCGACAGCGGCCATGACAACACCCGCGGAATGCCCGCCGGGTCGATCACCGAACCCGACCTCGCCATCCAGCGCTCGCCGCGCCCGTCCACGAAGCACAGGTCGTGGAGCAGGCGGATGCGCCGGTCTGCACCGTTGTCATGCAGCCACTCGACGCAGAGCTTCCCCTCGAATCGCGGTTCGACCATGGCGCGCCCCTGGGCCTGCATGGCTCAGTGCGCAGCCACCGACGCGGCGAGCGACGAGCGGTTGAGCGCCGACAGGATGGGCGGAAGGACGGTCAGCTTGCGCAGCAGGTCGGCGATGCTCGGAGACTGCGTCTTGTGGCGAATGCTCGAGATGTGCGAACGGACGGTGGAGATCGCCACGCTCAGTTCCGCCGCGATGACGGCCGGCCGCGCCCCGTCGCCCAGGCGCTTGAGCACGGTGGTCTCGGCCAGCGTCAGGCCGTGGGAGCGGGCGAAGAAGTCGGTGCTCAGCGGCGCGCAGACCTGCCGCTTGCCGAGCACGAGCAGCACGACCACGGCCGGCGCCTGATCGCCGTCGGCCCGGCCGCCGTCGCCAATGGGCAACACCGCGAGCGATTGCCCCGCCGCTGCATCGGCCTCATCGCCCGGGCCCACCAGGTTCAGCAGCGTGCGCTTGCCGCTTGCACAGGACAGCAGCGCCTTCGCGAAGGCTGCACGGTACTTGGCGACCCGAGGCGTCACCTGGCCGTCGGGCATGAACAGGATGCCGTCGGGCAGAGCGCAGTCGGCGAGCGCCGCATGGTTGGCGAAGACGAGCCGCCCCGCCGCATCGACACACAGGATGCCGTAGTCGATCTCGTTGACGATGCGCATGAGCATCTCGTCGGCCGCCCGCAGCGCCGGGCGATCGTGCGGCATGCCGCCGCACAGGCCGAGGCTCGCATCCGGATGGGCTTCCGAAGCGCCGATGAATGTTTCCATGACTTGCTCCCGAGACGGCCGGACTCCCCGTCGCCATGGCGGCAGTCTGGTCGGCTCCCGGGTTCAGGTCCTTGGCGCTTGCGCCGGGCGATGCTGAATCCTCCTGAACAAGACGAGGCTTGTACTCGGGCGCAAGCCATGTCAGCATCGCAGGCGAACGGGGTGCGGGGCGTTCGAGAACGAAAATTTCGGGGGGATGTACAAAGTGCCAACGGTCACCGGGCCGCTGCAACTGGGTCGCGTGCGTGTGCTTCCGTCGGAGCGCCGCCTTCTCATCGACGGCGAGAACGCCCCGGTGGGCTCTCGTGCCTTCGATCTGCTGATTGCACTGATCGAGCGGCGCGACCGCGTGGTGACCAAGGACGAACTGCTGGACATCGTCTGGCCCCACGTCGTCGTCGAAGAAAACAACCTGCAGGTCCACGTCTCCGCGCTGCGCAAGCTGCTCGGCCCGGAGGCCATCGCGACCGTGCCGGGCCGCGGGTACCGCTTCTGCCTGCCGGTGCCGGGCGATGCTGCCCCACCCTCATCCGCTGCGTCACCCGCTGCGTCACCCGCTGCGCCGTTCGCTGTACGCCCCGCCGCGGCGACTGAGCCCTCGGCGGCGGCCGGTCCGGCACACAGCCCGCCCGCCGACACCGGCTGCGAGCCCGTCACCAATCTTCCTGCGCGGCTGCCGGCGCTTTACGGCCGCGAGGGCGATCTCAAGGACATCGCCGCGCTGCTCGAGTCGAACACCCTCGTGAGCATCGTCGGCCCCGGCGGCATCGGCAAGACACGGCTCGCGCAGACGGTGGCGCACGCCGCGTGCAGCCGCCACCTGCACGGCGCCTGGATGATCGAGCTGGCGTCGATCGGCAACCCGTCGCTGGTCATCCCGACCATCGCCCAGACCTTGCACATCACGCTGCCCGGCCGCGCCGCAGAGCTCGACGAGCTGATCGCCGCACTGCGAGGACAGGACGTGTTGCTGGTGCTAGACAACTGCGAGCATGTGCTCGAGGCGGTGGGCCGCTTCGCAGCTGCGCTGCTGAGCGAGGCGTCGCAGGCTCGCCTGCTGTGCACCAGCCAGGAGCTGCTGCGCCTGCCGGACGAGCGCCTGTTCCGGCTCGCGCCGCTGGCCATCCCGTCCGTCACCGATGCCGACGCACGCACCGCCACCGAGTTCGGCGCGGTGCAGCTCTTCGTCGAGCGCGTGCGTTCGACGGACGACAGCTTCGAGGTGACACCTGCCAACGTGGCCGCCATCATCGACGTGTGCACGCAGCTGGACGGCATTGCCCTGGCCCTGGAGCTGGCTGCCGCGCGCGTGCGCATGCTCGGGCTCGAGGGCATCCGCGAGCGGCTGCGCGAGCGCTTTCGCATGCTCACCGGCGGCGCGCGGGTGTCCTTGCGGCGGCACCAGACGCTGCGCGCGGCCTTCGACTGGAGCCACCAGTTGCTCAATGCCGACGAGCAAAAGGTGTTTCGGCGGCTGGGAATCTTCTCCGGCGGCTTCACCATCGAGACCGCGCAAGCCGTGGCCTGCGACGATCACGTCGACGCCTGGGCCGTGATCGACCACGTCGGCACGCTCATCGACAAGTCGCTGGTGCTCGTGGACAGCGGTGCGCGTCCGCGCTACCGGCTGCTGGAGACCACGCGCAGCTACGCACTCGAGAAACTGGCCGATGCCGGCGAGACCGACACGGTGTCGCGCCTGCATGCGGCGGCAACCTGCCGGCTGCTGGAGCGCGCCGTCAAGCGGCGCGACAGCGAACAGCTGATGCAGGAGATGAACAACGTGCGCGCCGCCTTCGCCTGGGCGGCCGGCGGCGGCGGCGACCGAGTCGCCGCGGTTGAACTGGCCACCGCGGCGTCGGTGGTGCTGGCGGTGGAGGGCCTCGTCGTCGAGGGCCTGGACCGCCTGCTGTTCGTGCAGCCCTGGGTCGACGAGAGCCTTCCGCCCACGCTGGTCGCCCAGTATTGGCAATGGGTCGGGCGCCTGGGCATCGACGGACGCTTGCCGGTGCCGCGCTGCATCGAGGCGCTTGCGAAATCGGAGGCGCTCTTTCGGGAACTGGGCAACCGGCGCCACCTGCACGCGTGCCTGCGCATGCGCGCCGAAGCGTTGCTGCAGACCGACACGCCCCAACAGGCGCGAGCGCCCCTGGACGAAGCGACGGCGATGGAAACGCCCGACACGCCGCTGGCCGACCGCATGCGGCGATTGCGCGTGCAAGGCCTGCTCGAAGACCGCAGCGGCCACGCCGCGCTCGCGCTGGAGACGCTGCAGCATGCCTTCCAGCTGGCCGAGTCCGCAGGCATCGAACGCTACGTGCTGGTGCTCCTGTCGGACCTGGCGGACATGCACCTCAAGATGGGACACGCCGACGACGCGGCGCAGCGCTTCGAAGCCCTGGCGAGCAAGGCGCGCAACCGCCTCGGGGGCGGTCTCACGCTCTGCTATGCGCTGGCCGGCCTGATGGCCGCATTGATCGCGGGCGAACGCATCGAGCGGGCGCGCGAGGTGTCGCTCGAGGCGATCCCGCTGCTGCGGCGCTCGGGCATCTTCCTTGCGCGCGGCGACATCTTTGCGTGGCTGCTCGCCCACGAAGGCCGCCATGCCGGCGCGATGCAACTGGCCGGCGCCGCCGACGCGTTCTACCGCCGCAGCGAAGGCGCACGCAGCGCGGTGGAGCACCGAATCCGCACGGACGTCGAAACGCTGGTCGCCCGCCGCATGCCGGCGGCGGCGTCAAGCATTCCGTTGTGGCTGGCGGAAGGCGCGTCGATGAGCGAAGAGGCACTCGCGCGCGTGCTGGCCTGAGCATCTCGCCATCTCGCCAGTTTTGAGGATGCGGCGCATGCCTCGAAGTGGATCATCTCGGACTCAAAACCTTCAAAGGGACTGAAATGCTGCAAGTGCCTGAACAACTCAACATCTTCGCGCTCAGCCTGGCCCAGCGGGACCGCCGCCAGATCACCCAGGGCCTGAACCTGACCCTCGAGCTGAAGAGCCCCTTGATGATGCTGCCGCTGCTGGTGGCGATCGAGGCCTTGCAGCGGCGCACCGACGAGGCCCTCAAGGAGCTGCACTTCGTGCACTTCGCGCGCTTCCTGCCCACGCGCGACAACCAGTACCTGCTTGTCATCACCGAGTTCGACGGCGACCTCGAACCCTATGTGATGGATTTCGCCGCGTCCATCAGCGAGGTCTTCAGCGCGATCCTGGCCTTCGTCAAGGATGCGCCGCCCCTGCCCGTGCACGAGCACCCCGACGAGTTCTGGGCGTTCATCCAGAAGAACAACAAGGTGCTGGGCACCTTCAACCAGTGGGCGCTGTATTCGTCGTACCCCGACAAGACGGTGCTGGACATCATCGGGCCGCGCAAGGACCTGCCCCCGCCCTACGCCGATGCGAAGCCGCACGCCATCCGCCGCGCCGACGTGCAGGGCAACATCCTGAAGGGCTACCGCGCCAAGTTCGCCCGCCACTTCGCCCTGCGCATCCGCGACGCCAGGCAGGCGCGGCTCTTCCTCGCGGCCACGCTCGGCGGCGACGACACCCTGGTGCCGCAGGTCAGCAACTCGGTCGACTGGGGCAGCAACCGCCCGTCGTACTTCCTGAACATCGGCATGACCGCCTCGGGGCTGGACGCCCTGGAGGTGCCTGAAGACGACCTGGCGCTCTTCCCTGCGGCCTTTCTCGACGGGCCGGCCAACAGCGACCGCGCCAAGCGCAACGGCGACATCGACGACAGCGCGCCATCGAAGTGGATTCTTGGCGCGCCCGGTTCGCACGAGCACCTGTTCGTGTCCCTGTACGCCGACGACGCCGGCGTGCTCGATGCACGCACGAGCCAGTTGCGCAACGTCTGGGACACCGGCGGCATCGACGAGCTGTTCGTCCAGGATGCCGCCGACATGGGGGGCCAGGTGCACTTCGGCTACAAGGACGGCATCAGCCAGCCGCGCATCGCAGGCATCAGCGGCGGCACGCCCGACATGCAGCCCGACGTGGACGTCGGCGAATTCCTGCTCGGCAGCGAGTTCCGCAACATCTACGGCAACGCGTCGCTCGGCAAGGTGCCCGAGTCGCTCGGGCAGAACGGCAGCTTCGCCGCCATCCGCATCCTCGAGCAGGACGTGGACGGCTTCGAGCAGATGCTGGCCACCGAAGCCGGCAAGCACGGCATCGACAAGGAAGAAGTCGCGGCCAAGCTGGTGGGCCGCTGGCGCAACGGCGATCCGCTGCCGCTGGCGCCGGACATGAGCGGTCCGAACTGGCCGAACGCGTCCATCCCCGACGACCAGGCCAACAACTTCGACTACGCCCCGACGCCCGCGAACCCGGGCGTCCGCGATGACTACCACGGCAACGTCTGCCCCGTGGGCGCGCACATGCGGCGCATGAACCCGCGCGGCGCGATGGTCGCCGGCAAGCCGTACAGCCGCCGCATCATCCGCCGCGGCATGCCCTACACCGTGAGCCGCGACGGCGCCCCCGCCGAGAAGGGCCTGATGGGCGTGTTCATCTGCGCGAGCCTGGAGCGGCAGTTCGAGTTCCTGATGAACACCTGGGCCAACGGCGACATCGCCGCCAGCGGCATCCGCGACACGCAGGACCCGATCCTCGGCGCGCAAACCAAGAGCAGCCAGTTCATCGCACCGGTCGAAGGCGGCGCGCCGCGGGTGTTCGACCTGAAGCGCCTGGTGCGCACGCGAGGCAGCCTGTACGTCTTCATCCCGGGCCTGTCGGCGCTGCGCCGGCTGGCGGGGGTGAGCGCCGAGGATCAGCGCGAGCACCAGCGCGAGGGCGAGTTGCTCAGCGCGCGCTTCTCGCTGCTGCTCGGCGCGGTCGCGCCGCAGCCCGCGGGCAACGTCGACCCGCACGGCTTCGACCCCGACAGCTTCAACCCGAAGGACCCGGCGTTCCTGAACGACCCCTACCCGTTCTACGCGCAGTTCCGCAAGGTGGCGCCCGTCCACTACATCCCTCGCCACGACGCGTACTGGGTGTTCAGCCACGAACTGGTCACCAAGGTGTGCAATGCGACGGACGTCTTCCTCAAGCAGCCCGTGGCGACCAAGAACGAGCGCGGCCTGTTCTTCATGGACCCGCCGCGTCACACCGCCATGCGCCCGATGATGGATGCACTGTTCGCCAAGGCCATTGCCAGCGCAAGCGCCAACGCCGCCACCGAAGCAGACCTGGCGCTCAAGGACATGGTCGCCGGCGGGACGCAAGCAGACATCGTGTCGTCCTTCGCCAAGCGCGTGCCCCGCAACGTTTTCATGACCCTCTTCGGCGTACCGGCCGCCAAGGCGCTGGACGTCGACCACTGGGCCGACACCATGCTGCACTACTACGACCGCACGCTGCCCCCATGGCAACGCGCCAGGTTCCTGGCGGCCGCCGTCAAGCTGCAGCTGTATCTCTCGACACTGATGTCCGGCTGCCCTGCGGGCGCGCCGGGGCTCATGTGCCTCATGACCAACGATGGCACGGCCCAGGGCATGACGCATGGCGAAGTCAAGCTCACCGGACGCGACTTCGCGCTCGGCGGCTACCTGTCCACGCAGTTCCTCATCGCCACCGGCTTGTACAACCTGCTGCGCGACGGTGCCGCGCCGATGCAGGCATTGCGCGCCGACATGACGCTGCTGCCCAACGCCATCGCCGAGATGCTGCGCTTCGATGCGCCGTTCCAGATGGCCGACCGCTTTGCCGCGGCCGACACCGTGCTGGGCGGCGTGCCCATCCCCAAGGACGCGCGCGTGGTCGTGGTCTACGGCTCGGCCAACCGCGACAAGAAGGTGTTCTCCAACCCGGACGTGTTCGACATCACAAGGACACCATCCGCGCAAAGCTATGGCCTGGGCCACGGCATCCACACCTGCATCGGCCGGCCGCTGGTGGAGATCGTCATGCCCATCGCGCTGAAGGAGATCGTCACCCGGCTGCCCAAGCTTCGGCTGGCTTCTGACACCCCGCCGCATTGGCTGACCGATCCGTACTTCAGGTCCTTCGACTCGCTGCAGATGACGATCGACTGAGGGCCTTCGAACGCGTGGCGAGGCCGGCGGCACCGGCGCCCCGCCTCACCACTGCCGCAGCCGGATCCTCAGCTTCGCCACGATCTCCGACGACATGCGCGACACGCGCGACTCGCTCACGCCCAGCACGTCACCGATGTCCTTCAACGGAAGGCCGTGCTTGTAGATGGACTCCATCACGTAGCGTTCGGCCTCTTCCAGCGCATCGAAGGCAGCGTTCAGGGCCGCGTGGCGCTGGCGCAGTTGAAGCGTGTGCAAGGGATCCGCGTGTTCGTCGACGACGTGCTCGCTGGGCGAGCCGGTCCAGATGGCGGAATCGTCCTCGTGGTTCTCGAGTTCTTCGTCGCCCGTGCGCGTGTCGGCGGCGCCGGCGTCGATCATCGCGTCGTGGAACGCCTCCAGCGTCCAGCCGAGCTCGTTGGCGACTTCCTTCGCACGCGGCGGCCGGCCCAGCCGATGCTCCAGGCGCTGCACGGCGGCGCGCACCACGCGCAGCCGCCCGCGCGCATCGCGCGACAAGGTGTCCATCTCGCGCAGGGCATCGAGCATGGAGCCTTCGATGCGGCGCGCGGCGTAGGTCTCGAAACTCGAGCCGCGCCCTTCCTCGAAGCGTGACAGCGCCTGGTTCAACCCGAGCAACCCGGCCTGCTCCAGTTCGTCCATGCCGACGTTGGGCGGCAGCCGCTGCCGGATGCGGTACGCGATCTGCTTCACCAGCGGCCGATGCATCTGAAGATCGGCGCTGCGCTGGCAGGAACGCGAAGAACCACTGATGGTGTCCATTCAATCCCTGACTCGAAGAGCCCTCGGTCTCGCGAACAGCATTGCCCCGAGCGACTAGCAGGTCAAGCGTTTTTCTGCGCGCAGTGCGGGATTGCGCTCGACGATGGTGCGGCAACTCCGGGTCCGCGCGGGTTGTGCGGCCCTTGTGTTTCGACGACAGTCCCCGCTTTCCCACCTTCGAGAGCCGTTTCCCGTGTCCACGATTTCACCCGCCATCGACGCCCTGCCGCCCGAGCGCAGCGAGCGTTCCGACAGCGCCTTCTTCGGCCACCCTGCCGGCCTCGGCTGGCTGGCCTTCTGCGAGCTGTGGGAGCGCTTCTCCTATTACGGCATGCAGGCGCTGATGGTGCTGTACCTCAGCAACTACCTCTTCCTGCCCGAGCACATCGGCCACGTCGCGGGTATCGACGCGCTGCGTGCGTTCATCGAACGCGCGACCGGGCCGCGCTCGCCGCAGCAGCTCGCTTCGGCGGTGTTCGGCTTGTACGCAGGCTTCGTGTTCCTCACGCCGCTGTTCGGCGGGCTGCTGGCCGACCGCGTGCTCGGCCGCACGAAGACGGTGGTGATCGGCGCGAGCCTGATGGCGATCGGGCACTTCCTCATGGCCTTCGAGGCGAGCTTCATCGCCGCGATCGTCTGCCTGCTGCTCGGCGTGGGTTGCTTCAAGGGCAACATCGCCGCGCAGGTCGGCGACCTGTACGCGCCCGGCGACAAGCGCCGCGCCAGCGCCTTCCAGATCTTCATGCTCGCGGTGCAGATCGCGGTGATCCTCGCGCCCATCGTGTGCGGCACGCTGGGCGAGAAGGTGGCCTGGCACTGGGGCTTCGGCGCGGCGGGCGTGGGCATGGTGATCGGCCTGTTCGTGTACCTGGCCGGCCGGCGCTGGCTGCCACCTGAGACGCCGCCGCGCAACCGTGCCGTGGCGGCGGCAGGTGCCGCACAACCGGCGGCCGAGCGCTCGCGGATGAGCGGCGCGGAAAAGGCGCGGCTCGGCTTGCTGATCGCACTGATCCCCGTGCTGATGCTCAGCATCGTCGGCAACCAGCAGTTCCAGAACGCCTACCCGCTGTGGTCGCAGAAGTACATGGACCTGGTGCTCTTCGGCTGGGAAGTGCCGGTGACCTGGCTCCAGGCGGTCGATGCCGTCGTGAGCACGGCCACCATGGTCGGCTCCATCGCGTTCTGGAAGTGGTGGTCCACCCGGCGGCGCGAGCCCGACGAGCTGATGAAGATGGCGCTCGGCTCCATCGTTGCCGCGGGCGGCCCGGCCATGATCGTCATTGCCGCGAGCATGGTCGAGAACACGCACGAGAAGGTCAGCTTCGCGTGGACGCTGGCCTACACCATCGTCAACGACATCGGCTTCGCGAACATCCTGCCGGTCGGCCTGGCGCTGTATTCGCGTGCTTCACCCCGGCGGCTTGAAGGCCTGGTGATCGGGGTTTACTACCTGCACCTGTTCATCGGCGGCGTTTTCGTCGGCTGGCTCGCGGGCTTTCTCGAGACGATGCCCGGCCGCGAGTTCTGGGGCCTGCACGCAGCGCTGGTGGCGGGTGCAGGCGTGTTGCTGCTGGTGGTGCGCACGCTGTTCGGCAGGCTGCTGTTGCCTGAAGACACCGTGCAGCCCGCGCCTGGCGCAACGGCGACGCGAACGGCCCATTGACGTCACGGCCGGGCCAGGTCCGGCCCGGCGTGTCGTCACGCGCCGATCACGGGCGGGCAGCCTCCCAGCGCACGTCGAAGTCCCGCAGCATCACCGGCTCGCGCGAGCCGCCGGCCACGCGGCGGCGCACGGCGGCGTCGATCTCGGCGGCGTTCTGCAAGTAGGTGGCCAGGGCTTCGTCGTTGCCGCTGTCGGGCTTGTAGCGGTAGTGCAGCGTCTGGCGCGTGATGGTCGCGCCGACCACGGCGCCGTCGACCTCGACCCAGAAGCGGACGCTTCCAGACTCTTCGTGGAAAAACGCGGATGGCAAGGACATGGTGGCTTCTGCTCGATTCATGGAGTGCGGAACACGGGCTGCGCGGACTTGGGCAGGCGTGCCTGTCGCACCGTAATAGAGCCATCATGCGCCGCGCGCGGGACACCGGTCTGTGCGCTTGCGCACACAGCCTTTGGCGATTGCACCTCAGGCTTCAACCGAACATGCGTCGATACGCCCGCCCGTCCGCGGCATAACAACCGCACGCCGCCTGTGCCAGCCCGTCGGGGTCGAGCACGGTGATCTGGCCGCGGTGGTAAGTGACCAACCCGAGCCGCTGCAGATCGCCGGCCGCGCGGGTGATGCCCACGCGTCGCACACCCAGCATGGCCGCCAGCGATTCATGCGTGAGGTGAAGGCGGCGCGAACCCGCCCGGTCGTGGCTCATGAGCAGCCAGCGCGCCAGCCGTGGCGCGATGCCGTGGAAGCGCGTGCAGGCGGCACCGCCGGCCAGTTGGTCAAGGAGCACGTAGACGTAGCGGCTCATCTGTCGGCGCAGCGCCTCGCTGCGGGCCAGTTCGAGCTGGAACGGTGCAGCCTCGATGCGCTGTGCCCTTCCCTCGCCTTGCACCAGCGCGTGCAGCGGCACGTCGCCCACGCCCAGCGACAGCTGCATGCCGAGCATGCCCTCGCGACCGATCATCCCCACCTCGAGCGCCGGAACGCCGTCGATCGCGGTGACGAGCGAGATGAACCCCTCGTCCGGAAAGTACACGTGGCGTATCGGCTGTCCCGGGCCGGCGAGCACCGCACCCTGCATGAGCGGGACCGCTTCGCACAGCGCGAGCAGCGCGGTCCGGTCGCGCCACGGCAGTGTCGCGATGAGCAGGTTTTCCGAATCGGGCATGCCCAAGTGTGCGGGGCACGGGCACCGCGCATCGGTGTGCCAGCGCACACAAGACGCGTTACCGCCTCAATGCGCGACGGCCTCAGGGAGCAGCCGGTCGTACTCCTTCTTCACCACCGCATAGCACTCGCAGGTTCGCTGCTCCAGCCCGGCGCGGTCCAGCACCGTGATGTGGCCGCGTCGGTACTTGATGAGCCCGGCCTTCTGCAAGTCGGACGCCGCCTCCGTCACGCCCTCGCGCCGCACCCCCAGCATGTTGGCGATCAGCTCCTGGGTCATTGCGAGCTCCGGCTTCTCGAGCCGGTCCAGGCTGAGCAGCAACCAGCGGCACAACTGCTGGTCCAGCGAATGGTGGCGGTTGCACACCGCCGTCTGCGCCATCTGCGTGATCAGCGCCTGCGTGTAGCGAAGCAGCAGGTGCAGCACCGGGCTGGACCGGCTGAACTCTTCCTTCATGAACTGCCCGCGCATGCGATAACCCTGCCCTGCGCTTTGCACCACCGACCGGCTTGGCGTGGTCTCGCCGCCCATGAACAGCGAGATGCCGACGATGCCCTCGTTGCCAACGACGGCGATCTCGGCCGACGCGCCATCTTCCATCACGTAGAGCAAGGAGACGATGGACGTCGTCGGGAAGTAGACGTGCGTCATCGCCACGCCGGATTCGTACAGCACGTGGCCGAGCGGCATCTCCACCGGCTCGAGCGCAGCACGCCAGCGGGCCCACTCCTCCGCGGGCAATGCGGCGAGCAGATGATTCTTGAGAGCATCCGACATGTCCGCCATGCGCTGGGTCCGGTGAGCTGCGCTCCCTCCGTGGCTGCCGTATGGCACACCATGCGAGCGCAGGCAAAACGAGTATAGGCACGCACGGCCCACTCTTGTGCGCTTTCGCACCAAGCGGGTTGGCTATAGCCCGGCGCAGGCCGAGGCATCGTCGCAAAGGCCTTCGCGCCGACACAGGTACCAAGGCGATGGCACGCGGGTGTTAAGGTCGGCTGCAACCGGAGAATTCCATGAAGACCCAGCAACGCTCACCGCCCACCACGCCGCATGCCATGCGGCATTCCCTGCCCACCCTCCCGCGGCGCGACCAGCTTCGCCTGGAGCTGCTGGCCACGGTCGACTCGCTGCTTCGCCGTCGCGCGGACCTCGTGTCCGAAGGCGTGATCGAAGACTATGTGGCACTGCACTGGCTCGAGTGGAACGGCGGCGGCCTGCGCCTGACGGCCACGGGCGCGACGCTTTGCGACCAGATGCGCGCGGACCTGCGCTGACGAAGCAGCCCTCGCCAAAGAACCCCCAAAGAAGGACGAACTGCCGGCCCGGTAGATGCCGCAGCGCAGGCGAGCCGACCGCGCACCGAGCACCTCATGCGACTTGCAAAGTTCATCAACGCCAACCTCGACCCCATCCTGGTCGGATGGGTGGATTTCGCCCGCAACCAGTTGCCGGCCGCGTCAGACATGGACGAGGCCGCCCTGCTCGACCACGGCAAGCTGATCCTCGAGGAGATCGCCGCCAACATGAGCTCTCCGCAGGACGACGACGAGCGGCAGGCGAAGTCCGAAGGCAACAGCACCGAGGCATCCCTGTCGCGGGACGTGCCGTCGCGCAGCCATGCGCGCCAGCGCGAGCGCCAGGGTTTCGCGGTGGATCAGATGGTGGCCGAGTACCGCGCCTTGCGCGCCACCATCTTGCGGCTGTGGAGCGCCGCAAGCAGCGACGGGCACGAACAGGACCTCGAGGACGTGATGCGGTTCAACGAGGCGGTAGACCAGGCCATCGCCGAATCGCTCAAGGCCTTCGTCGGCGAGGTCGACAAGACGCGCGATCTCTTCCTCGGCATGCTCGGGCATGACCTTCGCGGGCCGCTGAGCACCATCGCCGCCTGTGCGCACCTCGACGCGCGCACCCGGCCCGGCGACTCGCCGCAATCCGCCGTGGTGCTGCGCAGCGTTGCGCAAATGCGGGCGCTGCTGGACGATTTGCTCGAGTACACCCGGCATCGATTGGGCGCGGGGCTGGCGGTCGATCCGACGAGCCTGCAGCTCGATCAATTCGCCCGACAAATTCTGGATGAGATCGGTGCGATCAGCTCCGGCCACGCGCTCGAACTCGAGACGATCGGCGCGATGGACGGCGAGTGGGACGCTCGCCGGCTGCACCAGGCCTTGTCCAACCTCGTGTTCAACGCATTGAAGTACGGCTCGCGCGGCACGCCCGTCATCGTCAAGCTGGACGGCACACGGCCCGATGAAGTGTGCCTCACGGTACAGAACAGCGGCCGGCCGATTCCGCCGCACCTGCTGCCCAGGCTGTTCGACCCGCTCGTGCGTGCCGATGACGACGGGGCCTCCACCGAGTCGCAAGTGGCCGGCGCCAACCTGGGACTCGGCTTGTTCGTGGTGCGCGAAATCGCGACCGCACACGGCGGCTCCATCACCGTGACGTCGGACCAAGGCTCCACGAAGTTCGAGCTCCGCCTTCCGCGTGCGTGCCTGCGCACGGCATTGCGAAGCTGATCAGAAGCGCACTTCGAGCTGGGTGCGCCAACCGAGGTTGTCGTTGGCGTCGAAGGCCGGCAGGCTGCCGTTGAGCGCGGGGTCGATGGCGCGTCCCTGCAACCGCCGCGGCACCACCAGCGACAGCTTCGCCTTGTCGTGCGCCATCGTGCCCGACAGCTTGAGCCGCATGAGGCTTCCCTGGCTGGAGAAGACCGAATCGCCGCCAAGGGTCCATTGGTCGTCGAGCGGCGCGGTGAGCGTGAGCGAGGCTGCATGCAGCACTTGCGGCTGCAACGCATCGTTCACCAGCTGCGAGGCCAGCCGCGCTTGCACCTGCACGCTGCCGGCCGACTGATCCGTTTGCAGCTCCACGCCCTGGAAGCGCTGGATGCGCAGGCCCAGGCCATCCGCCGGCGGCGATGTGAGCCGCACCGACCCGTCGGTGAACCGCAAGGTCCAGTCGCTGGCGGGCTGCCATGCAAGCGAGAGCCGGTCGTGCAGCGCCGTGCCGCCTGGCACGTTCACCAGCCGCGCGCCGGCTGTCACCGACACCTGGGACGACCACTGCCAACGGTCTTGCATGAAGACCGTGGGCCGGCCGTCATCGAACGGCTGCCAGGCCTGAAGGGCATCAGGCGCCGTCGGCGCGAATGCAAAGGACGCACCGGCTTGCAGCTGGTGAGCATCCAGCCGCTGAGTGAGAAGGCGAATGTCCGCGCCGGCTTTTGTGCCGGCATCGACGCCGAGTGCCGGGTCGGCATGCACCCGCAGCGTCAGGCGGCTCCAAGGGTCGATCCGTTGCTCGAAGCTCGCCTCTGGCTTCAGGCCTTCGCCCTGCATGGGCGAACGGACGTCCAGGCCTGTCTGGGCGTGCACGGCAGCACCGCTTGCAACGAGCAAGGCGGCGGCGAGGCGGCACAGGGTGCCGGACGAAGGGCGCTGGCAGATCACGAGGGAGCAGGACACAGTCAGACGATGCACGCGCGACAGGCGCCATGCACCTCAAGCTTAGCCGCCGTCCCGTGATTTGCGCACGAAGCCCGTGTGAAATTCACGCGCGGCCCCCTCTCGTCGCCGGGAGGTCGTGACTTGGAAGCTACAAACGCTTTCTCATTCGCGGCCTGGACTCCCGACTTTGGGGGGTGGCGACCCAGCGGTGCTGGCTCGTGACGCATCCGTCCATGGACGAATCCGAAGTACCCGGAAATGTTCGAGGTACTTGCAGCGATGAAGGGGTCGGCGAAGGCACAGAGCTGACCGGAGAGCCAGCGTCCATCACCTGTATGGGGGAGCGAGCGAGTTGCAGCCGATGCGATGATCCGTCCTCCATCAAACACAGGGATGAGCATGCAAATCGGGAAGGGAGCGGCAAGAATCGCCGCTGGATTGTTGTTGTCGGCAGTTGGCGCGCTGGCGAATGCACAGGTGATCAACGGCAACTTCGAGTCAGGCCTGGATCCTTGGAAGAACTACATCACCGACAACGGCACAGCTGGGCCCGGCGGCATCCATTTGGCTGACTTTGACATCGATGGTGACGGCACCGTCTCCAACACAGTCGCCATGAGCGTGGGCTACGCTGTCGCACCTTGCGCCGCTCCCGGCATCTTGTGCCCCAGCCCCACCGAAGGGGCCGGCATTTACCAGTGGGCGCACTTCGAGGAAGGGCCGGTGCATTTTCATGTCGACCTGGCCGTCGAGAATAATTCGCCGTACGGCGGGTACAACGAGGATGGCGGCACCTTTCAGCTGATCCTTGGCGGAAATACCGTGGGCGAATGGTCTGCCGGACCCATCGACGCCGGCTCGGTGATTCGAGGGTCCATCGATGTCAGGGACGTGATGGTTGCCCCCATGGACATGTGGTTCATGGTGAAGACGACCCGCCACTGGGCAAGCGCAGAAGGTTTGACCCAGTACATCGACAACGTGTCAATCACGCCGGTTCCGGAGCCCGCCACCAATGCCATGTTGCTGCTTGGCTTGGCCGTGATCGCGGGAGTAATGCGTCGCAATGGCGTGAAGGGCTGATCCAGCAGGGCCTCGCGCGGCCTGACCGACGACGTCAAAGTATGCGTCGCCTGCAGGCCAACCAAGGGGTTTCTACCGTCCCCCCGCCCCACCGCGAAGTGCAGGATTCTCCGCACAGCGACGTGGTTTGGAGGACCAGATGAAGCTCAGTCGTGCGGCCGTTCCGGCGCTTGCCTTCCTGGCGGTTCCACCCGCCTTCAGCGCCGACATCCTGCCGCCGGTCATCGTGATCGGCACTCGCAGCAGCGTGGAGTCCGCGCAGGAGCGCAAGCGCGAGAGCGACGACATCGTCGACGGCATCGTCGCCGAGGAGATCAACCGCCTGCCCGACCTCAGCCTGGCGGACGCGGTGCAACGGATCACCGGCGTCCAGATCACGCGCGACCGCGGCGAAGCCTCGGTCGCGGCGGTGCGCGGCCTGGTACAGGTGGAGACCACGCTGAACGGTCGCGAGATCTTCACCGGCGGCTTCGGCCGCACGTTTGATTACGCCGACCTGCCGAGCGAGATGCTCGCCGGCATCGACGTCTTCAAGTCCTCGCAGGCATCGCGCATCGAAGGCGGGCTGGGCGGCACGGTCGACTTGCGCACGCGGCGTCCATTCGACTTTCGGGAGCCGACGCTGGCGCTGTCGGCGCGGCTGCTGCACGGCGACCTGGTCGACAAGACCGCCGGGCAGGTCTCGCTGCTGTACGGCCGGCGCGCCACCATCGGCAGCGGCGAAGCGGCGGTGCTGGTGAACCTGGTCGCGCAGGACCGCAACTGGCGCGAAGACCAGAAGGGCACCGGCACGCCGATGATCTGCCGCGCCAGCAACACCAGCGGCTGCCGCGTCGACCTGGTGCCCGGCGAGGATACCGTGGCGCCCGGCTCGACCAGCGAGAGCACGAGCCTCGGCCAGCGGCGGCGGCGCGGCGCCAGCGTGATGCTCGGATGGCGCCCGAACGCGAGCCTCGATCTCTACGCCGAAGCACACCACGCCGAGCTGCGCACCAGGCAGGACACTTTCCAGTTCAACGCCGGCCCCGACTTCGGCAAGGGCAGCAGCTTCGACCCGGCGAGCGTCACGCTCTTCCCCGGCACGCACGACGTGCAGCACGTGACCTGGACCAACGTGCCGGTCGGTATACTGAATTTCGCGCGCGACACCATCGACCGCACACGCCAGCTGGCGGTGGGCGGGACCTGGTCCGGCAACAACGCCCACGTCAGCGCCGACCTCAGCCACACGCGCAGCATGAACGAGCTGTTCTTCTCCGGCCCGACGTTCGGCGGCACTGCGGCCCGCTTCACGCAGGACGTGTCCGGCGCGGCCCCGAGCACCGAGATCGCGGGCACTGACCTCACCGACCCCGCCAATCTGCGCTACACGAGCCTGCTCTACCGCGTGCGGCCGCTGCGCGGCAGCCTGCTGGCCGGCCGCCTCGATGCCGATTGGCAGCTGCAGGCCGGTCCGCTGGAGCGCATCGCAGCCGGCTGGAGGCAGGCGCGGCGCGACGCCGACAACGCGAGCAACCTGATCTTCGGCGACGTCGGCGTGCCCGGCACGGTGCTCGCGTCCAGCAGGCCGGGCCACACGGTCCCCTACCCTTATGCGCCTTTCCTCGACGGCCGCGGCCACAGTGTGGATGGCTACCTCATCGACACCTTGTCCGATGCACGCGACCCCGCCGCGCTGCGGGAAGCCTTCGGCATCGCCGCCGCACTGCCGACCGCGGGCGCCCCATTGGGCGTGTGGAAGATCCACGAGCGCACCGACGCGGCCTACCTGCAGGCTGGCTGGCACGCCGCCGGGCTGCCGCTCGATGGCCAGGCTGGCCTGCGCATGGTGCGCACGCACTCGTCGCTCACTGGCAACCAGAACGTGCCGTCGAGCTCGACGATCGAGCCGATCGCGATCGACGCAACGACGACCGATTGGCTGCCGAGCGCGAGCGTGCGGTGGCGCCCCGGCGGCCCGTGGCAGTTTCGCGCGGCGGCCTCGCGCACGATCACGCGGCCGGATTTCAACCTGCTCTCGCCGTCGATCACGCTCACGCCGAACTCGGTGAACCCGGCGTTGAACCAGGGCACGGCCGGCAACCCCTACCTGCGGCCGCTGCGCGCCACCAATGCCGACATCGCCGCCGAGGCCGACTTCGGGCGTGGCCACGCCGCCTCGGTGACGCTGTTCTGGAAGCGCGCCGACGGCTTCATCGTCAACCGCAGCCAGACCGAGGAGCACGACGGCCAGCTCTACCAGATCAACCGGCCCTACAACGCCGACACCGCCTACATCCGAGGCGCCGAGCTGGCGTACCAGCGCTTCTTCGACTTCCTGCCCGGTGCGTGGCGCGGTCTCGGCCTGCAGTCGAACTTCACCTTCATCGACAGCCGTACGTTTGACAGGACGCTGGGCGCGCAGGTGGCGCTGCCGAACCTGTCGCGCCGCAGCGCGAACCTGATCGGGCTCTACGAACACGGCAACTGGTCGGGCCGACTGGCCTGGAACTGGCGAAGCAGCTTTGCCAGCGGCACGACGAGCGTGGTCGGCCTTGGCGCCTTCCAGGCCACGACGGCCGCCTATGGCTGGCTCGACGCCTCGCTGCGCTGGCGAGTGACTCAGCGGCTGACGTGGTCGCTCGACGCCGGCAACCTGCTCGGCACGCTGCGCCACTCGTACTACGGCATCGAGACGCGCCCGCAAAACGCCTGGGTCAACGACCGCCAGATCGGCACCAGCCTGAGCTTGCGCCTTTGATGAGCGTGCGCATTCGATGGGCTTGCGTCTTGGGGCTGCCGATGCTTCTCGCTGCGGCAGCCGCCGTCGCGACGCCCATCGATGACTGGCGGCAGCGCGCCACGGAGGTGCGCAAGCTGGCCGACAACGACGCCCCCGCGGCGCTTGCGCAGGCGCTGCGCCTGCAGTCAGACTTGCCGCCCGACGCGCCGGCCACCGACCGCATCCGTGGGCTGAATTTGCGGTCGCGCGTCGAGATCCACCTGTCCAAGACGGTCGAGGCGATGGCCCACGCCGAGCAGGCGCTGCGCGAGGCCACGGCCGCCGGAGACCGCGCGGGCCAGGCCGAGGCCGACATGAACATCGGGCTTGCCGCGGTGAACAAGAACGACGTCGCCCGCCTGGTGGAAGTCACCTCGCAGACCATGGCGGCGCTCGACGGCGTGGACCGGCCCGACCTGCTCGCCGAAGCCCTGTTCCGCGGGGCGCTGGTGTACCGCCGCGTGGGCCGGCTCGAAGAGGCGGTGACGATGGCGCTGCAGGCGCTGGACGCGGCGCAGCGCTCGGGCGCCCCGCAGGCGATGGTCTATGCGCATCACGGCCTGGCGATTTCGTACCTGCACAGCGGACGCGTGGACGAAGCGTTGCCGCAGATCGAAGGCATGTTGCGGCAGGCCAGGGCTGCAGGCTCGAAGTTGCAAGAGGGCTATGCGCTGGTGGCGATGCACGAGGCGATGGACAAGCGCAGCGATCGCGCCGCGGCGCGCCGTTACCTCGACCAGGCGGTCCAGACGTTCACCGAAGTCGGGTCTCCCACGGCGGTGGCGATTGCGCTGAACATGCGCGCAAATTTCGCGCTGCGCGAGGGACGGCTGCTTGACGCGTTGGCTGCGAACGAGCAGGGGCGCACGATTCTCAACATCACCCAGCTGCCCGCCGGGCGCTTCTTCTCCGCCCTGCAGCGCAGCCAGATCGAGCAGCAGCTGGGGCACCCCGCCCAAGCGCTGGCCGAAGCCGAGGACGCCCATCGCCGCTCGCTGTTGCTCGGGCAGCCGCTGCACCAGTCCTATGCAGTGCGTCGGCTCGCCGAGCTGGCGGCGGCCGCCGGGGACGAGAAGCGCGCCTACCGGCTTGCGCTGGAGGCCGCTGACCTGCAGGCCAAGGCCAGCACCGAGCGCAGCGCCGAGCGCCTGCTGGAGGTAGCGCAGCAGCGCCGCGACGAGGCACGCCGGCGCGAACTGGCCGATCTGCAGCGCCGCGGCGAGCAGCAGGCCGCCGAACTGCGCACGCGCGAACTGCAGCAGCGCTGGCTGTGGACCGTGCTGGCCGGAAGCCTCTTCGCGCTGGGCGGCACCGTGTTCTTCCTCGTGCGCCTGCGCCGCTCGCGCGCCGAGGTGCGTGGCCTGGCCGACACGCTGGAGCAGCGCGTGCGCGAACGCACCGAGCAGCTGGAGCGTGCGCAGATCGCATCCGAGGCAGCCACGCAAGCCAAGAGCGAGTTCCTGGCCAACATGAGCCACGAGATCCGCACGCCGATGAACGCGATCCTCGGCATGTCGTACCTCGCGCTGCAAAGCGGGCTCGACGCGCGCCAGCACAACTACGTGGAGAAGGTGCACGGCGCCGCGCAGTCGCTGCTCGGCATCATCAACGACATCCTCGACTTCTCGAAGATCGAGGCGGGCCGGCTGGAGATCGAGACCATCTCCTTCACCTTGGGCGACGTGCTGGACCGGCTGGCCAGCCTGATGGGCATGCGCGCCGAGGAGAAGGGCCTGGAGCTGCTGTTCGACCTCCCGCCCGACCTGCCCACCGCGCTGGTGGGCGACCCGTCGCGGCTCGGCCAGATCCTGCTGAACCTGGGCAACAACGCGGTCAAGTTCACGGATCGTGGCGAGGTGACGGTGGCGGTCTCTCTCGTCGAGCGCCGGCCGGAGCAAGCGACGCTGCGCTTCGAGGTTCGCGACACCGGCATTGGCCTGAGCGCAGAGGAGTGCGAGCGGCTGTTTCAGCCCTTCACGCAGGCCGATGCGTCGACCAGCCGGCGCTTCGGCGGCACGGGACTGGGGCTGGCCATCAGCCGCCATCTCGTGGAGCGCATGGAGGGCGACATCGGGGTCGTCAGCCAGCCCGGTGTTGGAAGCTGCTTCCATTTCACGCTGCCCTTCGGCTTGCAGGATGGTGCCGTCTTGGCGCCACAAGCCGGAGACATTCGCGGCACGCGCTTGCTCGTCGTCGACGACCATCCGTCCGCGCGCACCCTGCTGTGCACGCTCGCGACCTCGCTGGGTCTGGAGCCGGAGGCTGTGGCCGACGGAGAGGCCGCGCTGCGGGCGGTGACGCGTGCCGACGCCACGGACCGTCCGTTCCAGCTGGTGCTGCTGGACTGGCGCATGCCCGGCATGGACGGCATCGAATGTCTCGCCCGGCTGGCCGCCGGCGAGCGCCGCCATGCCGCGCCGACGGTGCTGATGGTGACCGCCTTCAACCGCGACGAAGCCGAGCGCCAGCTGCACCAGCGGCAGTTGCAGGTGGCGGCGTTCCTGCCCAAGCCGGTGACGCCATCGGCGCTGCTCGACGCCTGCGCCATCGCGCTGGGCAGGTCGCCGACCGGCCCGCGCCGCAACGAGCAGCGGCACGAACTGCTGAAGGCGCGCCAGAACGCGCTGGCCGGCGCGCGCATCCTGCTCGTCGAGGACAACACCATCAACCAGGAACTGGCGCGTGACCTGCTCGGCCGCGCCGGCATTGTCGTCAGCGTGGCCGCCGATGGCCGCGAGGCGCTGGCCGCGTTGGAGCGCGACACCTTCGACGGCGTGCTGATGGACTGCCAGATGCCGGTGATGGACGGCTACACCGCCACGCGAGAGCTGCGCCGCAACCCCGCCTTCCAGCAGTTGCCGGTGATCGCGATGACGGCCAACGCGATGGCCGGTGACCGCGAGAAAGTGTTGGCAGCGGGGATGAACGACCACATCGCCAAGCCAATCCGCGTGGACGAGCTGTTCGGCACGCTGGCGCGCTGGGTCCACCCCGCCGCGACGGGGCCGCAGGCGCACGCCGTGCGCGCCGCCGTGAAAAAAATGAAGGGCAACGAGGCGCTGTACCGGCGGCTGCTGGGGATGTTCCGCGCCCACGAAGCCGATTTCACCGCGCGCTTCAACCGCCTGCTGCAACAAGGCGACCTGACGGCGGCCATGCGGGCCGGGCATGACCTCAAGTCGGAGGCGGGCACGCTGGGCATGCCCGAACTGCAGCGCGCCGCGGCCGCACTGGAGTCAGCCTGCGAAAGAGCCGACGCGCCCGAGGTCATTGAGGCGCGGCTGAGCGAGGTGACGCGCCTGCTCGACCAACTGCTGGCGGAGCAGACCGATGCGCTCTAGGGACCCTATGATCGGTTCCGGCCGTTAGGCACTTGCACAGAAAGATGCGTTCGGTGCTGAGAATTTTTGGGCGGAGTAAGGCGACAGCCGGTGGTGTGTCGTACGGAATCGGATATTGAAGCGCAAAGGGGGAATGCGGTGAAGACGAAGCCGCGTGACGGCGTGAACGTCATGCGGTCCAGTTTTCGTTAGAGCCCATTAAACCCCCGCGCGGATAGACTTCGCGAATGAGTTCAGCCAATGAAGCGTGGGAGAAGCGACTCGCCGAGTTGTGGGCCTCGCTGGACGATCACGAGCCGGATGCGTTCGTTTCCAAGATCGCCGCCTTAGTCGCCGAGTTGCCGCCGGGTAGCGCGATTGGGCTCTTTGAGCGAGGCGCGGCTCAAGATTCCACAGGGCATCCCGAGCTAGCCGTTCCGTTGTATCGCGTCGCACTAGAGGCAGGTTTAACAGGTTTGCGTCGTCGCAGAGCAATCATTCAGTTGGCAAGCTCGCTGCGCAATCTGGGAAATCCTATGCAGGCGGCAGAGCTCTTAACGAAGGAACTGCAAGCCCCAAGCGACGAACTTGATGGTGCCGTACGTGCGTTTCTAGCGCTTGCACTGGTCGACCTTGGCCACGAACGTGAGGCGGTTGCACACTGTCTCACTGCGCTCTCCCAATACTTGCCTCGCTACAACCGCTCGCTTGCCCGCTATGCCGAGGCTATTGCACCATCGAATGCGCTCTAACCCTTCCATCGAAGCGGACGTCTTCGAGCTGGCTGCGTCAGCCCGAAGCCGCCGCTCATGTCATTCGTTGAGGCTGTGCAAAAAGGTCGATGACGCGTCATCAACTTCGCGGACTGATTCGTTGTCGAGGCAACGCGCCGCAAAGTGGGACCAAGTCCGATGC
>Ga0207648_10000327_pt1 | contig 52101 bp, 48 predicted proteins | sample KBSMisM32_FD_184310 | JGI IMG/M metagenome (GOLD analysis project Ga0207648, IMG submission 184310) | Miscanthus rhizosphere microbial communities from Kellogg Biological Station, Michigan, USA - KBS Miscanthus M3-2 (SPAdes) (version 2) | ecosystem: Host-associated > Plants > Roots >... | reverse complement strand
TCGCCGCCTGCGGCCCGTCACCGGCGTCGATCCGCGTCTGAGCGTGACGGCGTGGGTGTTTCCGGATCCGAACGGCGATCCGGACGTTCTCATCCTGCAGGCGGTCGCCTCGGGCGGTGGCGGGCTTGGTCGCGCAGTTCAGGTGACGATCCGCGGGGCACCGGCCACATTGAGTGCAACGGTGCGCAACATCCGCACGATTTCCTGGCGGGAACGCTGAGGATCGCCGCGCCATCGAGTGCAGGAGTGCGCGGCTTCAGCCGAAACAATACGCGTCACGGAGCCTCCCGCTGTCCACTTCTCCAGTCCTTCTCGTCGAAGACAAAGACTCGCTGCGAACGATGCTGCGGCACGCGCTCGAGGCGCAGGGCCACACGGTCGTCGAGGCGATGGACGAACCATCGGCAATCCAGCGAATGCAGCAGGCACGTCCGGTGGTGGTGCTGACCGACCTGAAGCTGCCGGAGGGGGACGGGTTTGGTGTGCTGCGGGCCGCCGCGGAGCTCGACCCGGAACTGCCCGTCGTCGTGATGACGGCGTACGGCAGCATCCAGGATGCCGTGACGGCCATGAAGGAAGGCGCCATGGACTTCCTTGCCAAGCCCGTAGACCCGGATCACCTCCTGCTGATGGTGCAGCGCGCCATTTCCCAGCGGCGAATGCTGACCGATTACTTCCTGCTCAAGCAGGAACTCGCTGAGCGCCGGGGCGCTCCGCGCATCATCGGAGACGATCCCAAGCTGCGGCAGGTCTCGCAGCAGCTCCATCGGGCGGCCGGCACCGACACGACCGTGCTGCTGGAAGGCGAGAGCGGCACCGGTAAAGAGCTGTTCGCGCGGGCGCTGCACGCGCTCAGCGGCCGGTCCGAAGGACCGTTTGTCGCCATCAACTGCGCCGCCATTCCCGAAACACTGCTCGAGACGGAGCTGTTCGGCCATGAAAAGGGCGCATTTACCGGGGCAGCGGCCCGCAAACCTGGTCGATTCGAACTCGCGCACCGCGGCACGCTGTTTCTCGACGAGATTGGCGATCTCCCGCTGGGGCTCCAGGCAAAGATTCTGCGAGCGCTCGAGGAAAAGCGGTTCGAACGTGTCGGTGGGACGCAGTCGCTGCATGTCGACGTCCGCGTCGTCGCCGCAACGAACCGCCAGCTGAAGGTCGCGGTCGGCGCGAAGCAGTTCCGCGAAGATCTGTATTTCCGTTTATCCGTGTTCCCGATCGGCATCCCGCCACTGCGGGAACGTCCCGGAGACATTGCGACGCTCGCGCGGCATTTCGTCGAAAAGTTTTCCCGCGATCTCAACAAGCAGCTCCGGCTCGCATCGAATGCACTCCAGGAGCTGCAGGACTATCCATGGCCAGGGAACGTGCGCGAGCTGCAGAACTGCATTGAGCGCGCGGTGATCCTGTGCGACGACGATACGATTCAGCCGCGCCATCTGAATCTGTCATTCCGGCCAGGGGCTGCTCCGCCGCCCGCAAGCCCGTGGGATCAGATCGATATCTCCGGAACCATGCTGGAGGCGACCCGGCGCGTGGCCGGGGAAGTCGAGCGGCGGAAGATTGGGAAAGCGATGCAGGACGCCGCCGGCAACAAGCAGCGCGCGGCCGAGGCGCTTCAGATCTCGTTCAAGGCGCTGACGAGCAAGCTTCGCGAATACGGCCTCGCAGAAAGCTAGACGCGCTAGACGCGCGGCTCCGACATCAACGCAAGCACGTTTCCTTCGGAGTCGAGGAAATCGGCCAGCCAGACCTCCCGATCCGGCAGCTTGGCAATCATGTGCGGTTCGCTCCGGAACTTGACGCCGGCGGCTGCCAATGCGGCATGCGTGGCCTTGATATCGTCGGCGGCAAAGTAGATCACTGATCCCTGGTGATCGAATTCGGGCTCGGCCGGGCTCAACATCAACCGCACGCCGCCGCAATCGAAGAACGCGAGCTGCGGAGGTGCTTCGAAGAGCAGCTTCATCCCGAGCGCATCGCGGTAGAACGCGACCGCCCGCGCAGTGTTCTGCGTCCGGATGGAAATCTGGTGAATCCGCTGGAGCCCCGTGGTGGTGATCATCGGCGCCTCACTCAATCAGTTCCTGTGATCGGTACAATCCGCCAACTACCGCTTCAGCCCCAGCCGCTTCAAGACTGCGCGCAGTTCCTCTTCCGTCACATCATCGACCGTCATCGTCGCGCCAATCTCGATCGCGAGGACGAAGTGCAACCTGCCGTTCACAACTTTCTTATCGCGGCGGATCGCCTCGAGGATTTCGCTCGTCGTCAGATCCGAGACCGCCGGCAGAGGCCCAAGCTGCGCGATGAGCTGCGCCAGTGCCTGTCGTTCGCGTTCGGCGAGCGCGCCACGGGCCACGCTCAGATCTGCCGCGGCGAGCATGCCAAGCGCAATCGCTTCCCCATGGCGGTAACGCCGGTATTTGGTTACCGCTTCGAGCGCGTGTCCCACGGTATGGCCGAAGTTCAGGATGCGTCGCAACCCTCCTTCGCGTTCGTCTGCGGACACCACACGCGCCTTGATCCGGCACGACTCGACGATCGCGGGCAACAGGACGTCGGACTCGCGCGCGAAGATTCGTTTTGTTTCGCGAGCGACACGATCGAATAGTTCCCGGTTCGCAATGACGCCGTATTTCACGACTTCGTACAGGCCCGATCGAAACTCCCGGCGGGGAAGCGTGTCGAGCAGGAGAGGATCGATGGCGACCACCGCGGGTTGGTGAAACGCGCCGATCAGGTTCTTGCCAAGCGCGTGATTCACGCCGACCTTGCCGCCGATCGAGCTGTCCACCTGGGCCAGCAGCGTCGTCGGCACATGCGCCAGGCCGATGCCACGTAAGAACGTCGCCGCCGCAAACCCCGCCGTGTCCCCGATGACACCGCCGCCGACAGCGACAATCGCACTGCCGCGATCGGCGCCGGCGCGAATGAGCGCTTCGTAAATACGTGAGACCGACTGCAGGTTCTTGAAACGCTCGCCGTCGGGAATCAGGATCGGCTCGGTGCCGGCGGCGATGTGCTGCAGGCGCGCGCCATGGAGTCGCCAGATCACCGGACTCGAAACAACGAATCGTCGCCTGCCGACGTCGTGCGTATCGAGGAGCGCCGGAAGCTGCTCCGCGATCCCGTCTCCGATCCAGATTGCTGAACGGCATGAGCCGGTGTCGACATCGACGCGGATTGCCGTGCGGGTATTTGTGCTCAATGCTCGATGCTCAATCAATGCGCAACGCCGAATGCCACTGCTCGATGCGAATGTTCAATGCGGGCTGAGCATTGCGCATTGCGCCTTGAACATTGATTGAGCTGTGTGCATTGAGCTTTGCGCATTGCGCATTGTTAGCATAACGCAGTGGATGTGAGCGCCGACTTCCTCGTCATCGGCAGTGGCATCGCAGGGCTTCGCGCGGCGCTGACGCTTGCGGAATCTGGCCACGTCGTTGTTCTCACCAAAGCCGATCCCGGTGAAAGCAACACCGGTTACGCACAGGGTGGGATCGCGGCGGCACTCGGGCACGACGATTCACCAGAGCTGCATGCACGAGACACGGTCGCTGCCGGTGACGGCCTGTGCGATCCGGCCGCGGTTGACGTGCTGACGCGCGAGGGACCGACATACGTGATGGAGTTGCTTGCGTGGGGGGCGGCGTTCGACCGTGATAGCGCCGGGCACCCCGCGCTTGCGCGTGAGGCCGCCCACAGCGTCAGGCGCGTCCTGCATGCGCGCGATGCAACGGGGCGCGAAATTGCGCGCCTGCTGTGGTCACGGGTGAGCGCGATCGGCCGTATCCGCGTGCTGCAGGACGCTCGAGCCACCGAGTTGAGGGTGCGGGACGATGTCTGTGTGGGCGCCAGGTTTGTCGGACGCCCGGGCGAGGGCGGAACCATCAACGCGTCGCGGACGCTGCTTGCAACCGGCGGTGCCGGGCAGATCTTCCGCGAGACCACCAATCCGCCGATTGCGACCGCGGACGGGATTGCGATGGCAGCGGAGGCGGGCGCACGTCTGGCCGACCTGGAATTTATTCAGTTCCATCCGACCGTGCTGAACGTGACAGGCACACCGCGTTTCCTGCTGTCGGAAGCGCTCCGCGGCGAGGGCGCGCGCCTGATCACCGAGGCAGGCGAACCGTTCATGACCCGCTATGAGCCGGCCGGAGATCTCGCGTCCCGTGACCTGGTGTCGCGAGCGATTATCCGCGAGATGGAGCGGACGCGGGCGCCGGTATATCTCTCACTTGCGCATCTCGACGCCGCGTTCGTACGCGCGCGCTTTCCGACGATCGCCGAGGCGTGCGCAACCGCCGGTCTCGATCTGGCGCGCGATCGGATTCCCGTAAGCCCCGCCGCGCATTACATGATGGGCGGCGTCGAAACAGATCTCGACGGGCGCACATCGATCAACGGATTGTTTGCCGCCGGCGAAGTCGCATGTACCGGCGTGCATGGCGCCAATCGGCTCGCCAGCAACTCGTTGCTTGAAGGACTCGTCTTCGGGACCCGTGCAGCCACGGCGATGACAGCTCTGATGAGCAGGGCGGAATGGCCGCGTTCGTGCGTCGTCGGATGGCGCGGCGAGGCTCGCGGTCAGCCGAACGGCGATCGGCCCGCGGTCGATGCCGTGCGCGATCTGATGTGGCGCTGCTGCGGGCTGATCCGCAGCGGGCTCGGTCTGCAGCACGCTGTCGCGCAGCTCGAAGCGTGGCGAGCGGCTGTCCTCGCCTCGCCAAAGTCTGCCGACGACGAGTGCAGGCGCGCGCGCACCATCGTCACGGTGGGGCTGATGATTGCGCGCGCAGCGCTTCGCCGCGAGGAAAGCCGCGGCGGCCACTTTCGTTCGGATTTTCCGAATCGCGACGACATAAAATGGCGGAAGCACGTTGTTGACGTGCTTGAAATCCCAAAACCCAAATCCGAAAACCCACATCCCAATGCGACGTAGCCCGGGATCGTGGGATTTGGAATTTGGGATTTGGGATCTGGGACTTACTGAATGGCTGAGACCGAGATCCCCGATCTCCCAACCGAGATCACCAAGCAATCTGAAGACTTCGGGCGCTGGTACATCGATGTCGTGCGGCGCGCGGAGCTCGCTGACTACTCTCCGGTCAAAGGGTGCATGGTCATCCGGCCGTACGGCTATGCCATCTGGGAGCTGATTCAGCAGGGGCTCGACCGCCGATTCAAGGCGACCGGCCACGTCAACGCGTACTTCCCGCTCTTCATCCCCGAGAGCCTGCTCATGAAAGAGAGCGAGCACGTCGAGGGATTTGCGCCACAGGTGGCATGGGTGACGCAAGGCGGCAACGAACCGCTCGAGGAACGTCTTGTCGTCCGCCCAACGTCGGAAACCATCATCGGGACGATGTACGCGAAGTGGGTCCAGTCATGGCGCGACCTCCCGATCCTCATCAACCAGTGGGCGAACGTCGTCCGCTGGGAGAAGGTGACGCGGCTGTTCCTGCGCACGACCGAGTTCCTCTGGCAGGAGGGACATACCGCGCACGAAACGGCAGAGGAGGCGCAGGAAGAAACGCTGAAGATGCTTGGCGTCTACAAGGATTTCGCCGAAACCGAGCTCGCGATGCCGGTCGTCGACGGCCAGAAGACCGACAGCGAGAAGTTCGCGGGCGCCGAGCGGACCTACTCGATTGAAGCGCTGATGCGCGACGGTCGCGCGCTGCAGGCCGGCACCTCGCACAATCTCGGGCAGAACTTCGCCAGGGTGTTCGACATCAAGTTCCAGGCGCGCGACAAGTCAGTCCAGTACGTCTACGGGACGTCCTGGGGCGTTTCCACGCGCATGATCGGCGGCGTGATCATGACGCATGGCGACGATGGCGGATTGATACTCCCGCCGCGAATCGCGCCGTATCAGGTTGTGATCATTCCGATTCCCCGCGGGAACTGGAAGGAAACGATCGTGCCGAAGGCACGCGAAATCCAGGACCAGCTCGTGGCGCGCGGCGTCCGCGTGATGCTCGACGACCGCGATTCGCAAACGCCCGGCTGGAAATACAACGAGTGGGAGATGCGCGGCGTACCCCTGCGGATGGAAATCGGGCCGAAGGACCTCGAGAAGGCGCAGGTCGTACTCGCGCGACGCGATACGCGCGAAAAATCGTTCGTCCCGATGGACGGACTCTCCGCACAGGTTGAGGAGATGCTTGCGGCGATCCAGAAGGCGCTCTACGACCGCGCCGTGCAGTTCCGCACCGAGCACACGACGGAAACCGACAGCTACGCGGAGTTCAAGCAGATCATGGACGGCCGTCCAGGCTTCGTCATCGCGCCGTGGTGTGGCTCCGCGCAATGCGAAGCGGCTATCAAGGCCGAGACGCAGGCGACCATTCGCAACATCCCGTTCACGGCAAAGCCCGCGACGGGGAAGAAGTGCCTGAGGTGCGACGCCCCTGCGACGACGCACGCCTGGTTTGCGAAGTCGTACTAGTCGCGACCGACATCGGCGTGGCTCGCAGCGACTAACGACGGGTCACGCCTCTTCTTCGACGAGTTCCTTGGATCGTTTCTTCCCGAAGATCCACGCGAGGGCGATGCTGAACATGTATAGGAAGAACAGCGGAACCGACATCGCCACCAGCGAGACGCCGCCGCCATCGGGCGTCACGATCGCCGAAACGATCACGATCACCAGGAGCGCGTACTTCGTGTGCCGCCACATGAAACCGGCGGTGACGACGCCCATTCGCGCGAGGAACAGTACGATCGTCGGCATCTGGAAGACCAGGCCGAACGCCAGGATCATCTTGATGTAGAGCGCGAATGCCGGCGCGATGCGCGGCATGAACGTCAGGTAGTCGCTGGTGAAGCTGACGAAGAACTTCCAGGTGAGCGGAAAGACGACGTAGTGTGAGAACGCCGCGCCGCCAACGAAGCAGATACTAGACAGCACCACGAACGGAATCGCCATCTTCTTTTCGTGCGCGTACAGCCCCGGCGCGATGAACAGCCATACCTGCGTCATCACGAGCGGCAGCGCAATGATCGCTCCCGCAATGCCCGCGATGGTCAGGTAGAGGACGAACGCTTCCGTTGGTTCCGTGTAGACCAGGTGCTGGCCGGCCGGCAGTCCCGCCTGCAGCGGGCGCATGACGAAGTCGAAGAGCTGCGTGACGAAGATGAACGCGATGAGGAAGCCGACGAAGATGGAGATCGCGGAATAGATGATGCGCTTCCGGAGCTCGTCGAGATGCTCCAGAAACGACATCTTCGCTTCGCCGTCCTCCTGCTCGTCATCGTCGCGATCACCGTCCGCACCGGGATCGCGTCGGAGGACGCGGTTGGTCTGCGTACGAAAATCCGGATCGGGATCGAGATCGTGCGGGGAACTTGACCCCGGGAAGGGCACCAGGGCCATGCTGTGGCCTAGGCGGAGTGAGTGCCTGTGCCCGGCGCGCTCGTCGTGCGGCTTACCGTTGCGGCATCAACGGGAGGCGGCGTGGCAGCCGGCGGAGTGGCCGACGCGGCAGCCGTCGTATGCTCGCGCGTCTCCTCGACGCGGATTTCCTCCTCGAGCGTGCTCCGCAACTCGTTCGAGGCTTTTTTGAACTCGTTGATGCTCCGGCCGAGCGAGCGGCCCAGCTCGGGCAGCTTCCGCGGACCGAAAATAATGAGCGCCAGCACGAGAATGATGATGAGCTCTGGCATGCCAATAGAACCAAACATGGGAAATCTCCGCTAAATGGTTGATCGGATTATAGAAATCCCTTCTGGACGGGGTCAAGGACACGGTTTAACATTTCTCTTATATGCGTCGCTACCGTTCCGTCTCCATCGCCGTGTTTGCGGTCGCCTTTTGCGCCCTCGTGGGCGGGTTCTACGGCCGCAGCGCCCTTGCCGTCGAGGACCAGGTTCCCGACCAATACAAGGTCTTTACGGCAGCCTTGAACGCCATTGAGGCGAATTACGTCGGCACGGTCGAATCCGACCGGCTGGTGTACGGCGCCATCACGGGGATGCTCCAGACGCTGGATCCGCACTCCAGTTTCATGGACCCGCGCACCTACGCGCAGATGCGCGAGCGTCAGGAGGGACGGTACTACGGTCTCGGCATCACGATCGCGGTCGTCGATGGCGAGATCACCGTCGTGTCGCTGTTTGAAGGCTCTCCAGCGTATCAGAAGGGTCTGCGTCGCGGCGACATTATTGGAAAGATTGAAGGCGAAGAGACGAAGGGGTGGACGAGCGACGACGCGGTGAGAAAGCTGCGCGGGCCGAAGGGAACGCCGGTTCGCATTTCGCTGAAGCGCAGCGGGTTCGATCAGCTGATCGATCTTGCGGTGATCCGCGACGAGATTCACATTCCGACCGTCCCCGCTTCGTTCATGCTCGACGCGCAGACGGGTTATGTGCGTCTCTCCGAGTTCGGCGAGAACACGGATCAGGAACTCGGACAGGCTCTGCGCGCGTTGCAGCGCCAGGGAATGAAGCGACTCGTGCTGGATCTGCGGAACAATCCGGGCGGCGCGCTGGATCAGGCCATCAAGGTTGCGAACCGATTCCTGCCGCGCGGCGCGATGGTCGTGTACACGCGAGGCCGCGTGCCGAACTCCGATCAGGATTACCGCGCCACGGAATCGAGCGATTACCTGAATGTCCCGATGGTTACGCTGACCAATCGCAGCAGCGCCAGCGCGTCGGAAATTGTGTCCGGTGCGCTGCAGGATCACGATCGCTCGCTGATCGTGGGCGAGACGACGTTCGGTAAGGCGCTCGTGCAGTCGGTTTATCGCGTGAGCGAAGGTGCAGGGGTCGCGGTGACGACGGCCCATTACTACACGCCGAGCGGACGACTGATCCAGCGCCCCTGGGACGACAGCTTCGACGAATACCTCACCTACACGATGCGCGATCAGGACCCCAACAAGGTGCACAGCGCCGAGGACCTGAAGCTGACTGATGCGGGCCGCAAGGTGTACAGCGGTGGCGGAATTGAACCGGATCGCCGCTTCGATGGACCGATCGAGGGATTCAACCCGACCCGGTTCGGCCGCACCCTCAACGCGCGCAACATCTTCGACATGTACGCGCAGCGCTTCACGCGGAAAGGGGACACCCGCATTACGCTGGCGCCGACGGCGGCGCCGCGCGAGTTGTCGGCCGGCTTTGAAGTGACCGATGCGATGGTCGGCGAGTTCCGCGAGCTGGTCGAGAAGTCAAAGATCAAGTTTGACGAAGCCGACTGGCAGAAGGATCTTCCGTTCATCAAGGCGATGATCCGCTACGAGATCGATCTCGATCTCTTTGGCGTCGAGGCGGCGCGCAAGGATCTGGTGAAGAGCGATCCGCAGCTGCAGTTCGCGGTAACGCTCTTCCCCGAGGCGCAGCGCCTGCTCGACATGACGAAGATCTCGGGAACTCAGCGAGTCTCGCGATAAGAAATCCCAAATACCAAGTCCCAAATCCCACATCGAACTTGCGGGATTGGGACTTGGGATTTGGGTTTCGGGATTTCAAACACCACAACCCGCCTTTGGGTTCCCAGCCCAAAATATTGTGGTGTCTGTTCGGCCTTGCCACAATGGCTGGGCCTTGTTAGTCTGTTCGCCTCTTCAGCTTTCAGCTTCCACGTACCAGGTAGCAGGGGACAGGAATGCGCCTCGAACGCCTCGAAATTGCCGGGTTCAAGTCCTTTTCCGATCGGTCGGAGCTGGCCTTCGACCAGGGTGTCACCGCGATTGTCGGCCCGAATGGATGCGGCAAGAGCAACGTAGCCGATGCCATCACATGGGTGCTTGGCGAACAGAGCGCCAAGAGTCTGCGCGGCGACAAGATGGAGGACGTCATCTTCAGCGGCAGCGATGCGCGCAAGCCTGGCGCGGCCGCGGAAGTGCGCCTCCGCCTCGCGGGTCTACCTTTGCCCGCCAAACAGACCGCCACGGAATCAGATGTCACGCCCGCCCCTGTCGAGGCATTGCCGGAGTTTCACGCGGATCACGGGTCAAACGGCAACGGCCACTCCTCGACTGCGCACGGGTCCGGCGGGAACGGCAACGGCAACGGACATCATTCGCTCGACGACATCGTCGAAGCGTTCACGCGTGACGTCGAGGTCACACGTCGGCTCTATCGCTCCGGCGAAAGCGAGTACCTGATCGATGGCGAAGTGTGCCGGCTGCGCGATGTCCACGAACTGCTGATGGACACTGGCCTCGGGGCCAAGGCATACGCGATTATCGAGCAGGGCAAGATCGGGATGATTCTTAGCTCGCGGCCGACCGATCGGCGTCAGCTGATCGAAGAAGCCGCGGGCATCACCAAATACAAGTCGCGACGGCGTGCCGCCGAACTGAAGCTCGAGGCCGCGCAGCAGAACCTCACGCGCGTTGACGACATCGTTTTCGAGGTGGAGAAGCAGCGTGGCACGCTGAAACGCCAGGCGGCGAAGGCGCGGCGATACAAGCGGCTGCGGGACGAGCTTCGGCGCTGGGAAAAGGTGCTGTTCGCCCGTCGTTACCGCGAGCTGGCGCATGCCATCGAGTCGGCGCGCGCCAGTCTGGCGGCCGCGCGCGAGCGCGAAGCGGCGGCGTCGGCACGCGTGGCTGAAGTCGAGGCCGACCTCGCGCGTCTCCGAATCGAACAGGCCGAAGCGGATCAACTGGCAGCCTCGGTTCGCGAGCGCGCCCATGCCGCAGAGCTCGATATCAACCGCCGGCAGCAACAACTCGAGTTCGATCGACATCAGGCGTCATCGCTCGAGACGCGGGCGGGGGAGATCGCGGACGAGATCCGCGACCTCGACGCGCGCCGTGAGCCGGCGCGGATTGCGATCGAAGCACGCGAGCAGGCGTTAGCCGACGCCGAGCGTGCGCGCGATGAGGCGGCCGCCGTTCTCGCCGATGCCACCGAGGCACACGCTCGCGCGCAGCAGCAGATCGATGCGCTTGAAAAAGACGTCGATACAGCCCGCACACAGGTCTACACGGTCGCGAATTCGATCACCGCGCTCCGCCACGCGCTCGATCACGCCTCGGTACAGCGAAGCCGCGTCGGCGAGGCGCTCGCCAAGCTGGACGTCGAAGAGGCCGACGTCCTCGTCGAAGTGCAGAAGATGGAGGCCGATCGTGCAACGGCGGGGGAAGCCCTCCGGCGTGCGCACGAAGCACTCGATCACGTCCGCATCCAGCACGCGATGGAAGAGGCTGCGCTGGGGGGCGCGCGCGGTGCCCACGACGAGACGACGCGTCGCGTCCGCGCCGGAGAGCAGGACCTCGCGGCACTGGAAGCGCGACTGGCCTCGCTTGAAGAGCTCGTCGCGACTCGAGGCGAGTTCGGCGACGCAGCTCGGATGGTGCTGGTTCAGGCCAACGGCCGCGTCGGCCAGCAGGGTGCGGTGGCCGATTACCTCGAGGTCGATCGACGCTATGAACGCGCCGTCGAAGCGTGTCTCGGCGACTTGCTGCAGCACGTCGTCGTCGAGCGCCATGAACAGGCAGCGGCAGGACTGTCGCTCGTGCGTGAACACGACGCGGGACGCTGCGGATTCGTGGTGATCGATCCCGAGTCGAATGGGTATCACGCGCGCGAGGCGCTGCGGACGCCGGGCACTCGGACGGGAATTGTTCCGGTCAGCGAGGTACTGCGTATTGTCGGCCCGCATGCGGCAACAATTCAGAAAGTCGTCCCTGACGCGTACGTCGCTGAAACATTCGAGCAGGCGATCGAGTTTTCCCGTGAAACGTCGGTCCCGATTGCGACGATCAACGGCGACGTCTTCCGCGGATCCCACCTGGTGTCAGGGGGCGCCAAGGCGGAGTCACGCGGAATTCTCGCTACGAAACGGGAAATCAAGGAGCTCCGCGAGCGGATTGCGAGCGATCGTGCGGCGCTGGCCGAGCTGGTCGACGCGGCCGCCGCCCTGAATGTGTCGATCGCGGAGACCACGACATCAATCGCATCACTCACCGCCGAGCAGCATCGGCACGAGAAGGAGATCGTCGGCCACGAGGCGCAGCTGGCGCGCCTCGGCGAAGACACGCTCCGTCTGGCGCGCAAAACCGAAGTGATTGGCTTCGAGCGGCGCCAGTTGGAAGAGGAATGCGTTGCCCTCGATGCGCGCGCGTCGGAAGCGCAGCAGAAGATCGCGGGACTCGAAGAGGAGCAGCGGGCGGCTGACCGGTGTCTGGCGGAAGCGCAGCGAAGTCTTGGTGGCGCCAGGGCTGCCGCCGCGGAGCTGAACGACAAGGCTGCCTCCGCCCGCGCCGCGCACGCAGGACTCGTCGAGCGTGCGACCGCGCTTGCCGCCGATGTTGTGCGACTGCGCGAAGCGGCCCTGGAGCTCGAAGAGCGCATCACCTCGAGGTCGGAGGAGCGGCGGCAGACGACGTCCCGACGCGAAGAGCTGTTGGAGGCGATTGCCGCCGGCGAACGAATCCTCGACGACGACATTCAAGCGCTCGACGGCCTCCGCGATGAGTTGCGCACGGCCGACGAGGCGGCGGGCGCGCTGCGAGCGGCCGTTGACGCGCAGGACGCCACCATTCGGGAGGCAAGGCAACTGCTCGAAGGCGTACGGAGTGAGGTCGCGAGCTTCGATGTTGCACGAGCGACTGCCGAAAGCGATTTGGGCCACCTTGCCCAGTCCTGTGCCGATGCGGTGCAGATGTCTCTGGATACCGTGCTCGCCGATGTCGAAGCGATGGAACAGGCAGGTACTGCGGTTCCGGATGCGGTGGCAATTACGGCTGAAGAGCCTGAGCCCGATGTTGACGAACCCGCGTTGAACGCCGAAGCTGCGAACCTCGAACCTTCCCCGAATCCCGAGTCCCGAATCGCGAATCCCGGCTCTATGACCGCCGAAGAGGCGATCGCGGCCTTGAAAGGGAAAATCGATCGTCTGGGTCCCGTCAACATGATGGCGATCGAGCAATTCGACGAACTGGAAACCCGTCACGCATTCCTGACGACACAGCGCAAGGACCTGGTTGATTCCATTGCGCAGACCACCGAAGCGATCACGCGGATCGACGAAACCAGCAAGGCGCGGTTCGCCGAGGCCTTTACCGCGATTCAGGAAAACTTCCAGGGCACCTTCAGCACCCTCTTCGGAGGAGGTCGCGCGGGGCTGACGCTGCTCGATGAGCACGATCCGCTCGAAAGCGGCATCGACATCGTCGCCTCTCCACCGGGCAAACGTCTTCAGAGCGTTCAGCTGCTCTCGGGAGGCGAGAAGGCCCTGACCGCGATTGCGCTGATGTTTGCGATTTTCAAGTACAAGCCGAGCCCGTTCTGTCTGCTCGACGAGATCGATGCGCCACTCGACGACGCCAATGTCGGACGCTTCGTGGAGATGCTGCGCGGAATGCTCGACCGCACGCAGTTCATCCTGATCACCCACAACCGACGGACGATGGAGATTGCGAACCGGCTGTACGGCGTGACCATGGAGGAACCGGGCGTCTCGAAGCTGATTTCCGTCCAGCTCAACTGAACGATTCGAACGACCTCGAACGATCCGAACGACCCGAACGGTCCGAACGATCCGAACGGTTGTGAACGAAGACAAGTCTGCCCGGTACCATCGTCTCCGTCGCCGTGCTTCGATTGCGAGCACCGCACTGGGCGTTGCGTTCCTGATCGGCGTCATCGTCAGCGGCGCCTCCGCGGCGTTGCGTGACTACGCCACCTCGCTCGTCGGCGCCTCCTTCATCCCGACGCTCGCGGTGTACGTCGTGCTGCTCGCGCTGATGAACGAAGCGATCAGCCTGCCGTTCGCGTTTTACGAGGGCGTCACGCTCGAACGGCGGTACGGCCTTTCGACGCAGACGACTGCGCGCTGGTGGCTCGACCACGTGAAAGCCGGCCTTGTCGCGCTCGTGTTCGGGCTGGCTGCCGCGCTCATCGTGTGTTCGTTGATCCGATGGCAGCCCGATCGCTGGTGGATGCTGGCCGCCGTTGTGTTCACCGTCATCATGGTCGGTCTGGTGCAGCTCACACCCGTGCTGCTGCTCCCGTTGTTCTACGAGTTCAAGCCGCTCGAGCGCGAAGCGCTCGTCGCGCGCCTGGTCGCGCTCGCCGAACGCGCCGGTGCGCGCGTGATGGGCGTATTCGAGTGGCGGCTCAGCGACAAGACGAAGAAAGCGAATGCGGCGCTCGCGGGGATCGGCCACACGCGACGCATCATCATCTCCGACACGTTGCTGGCGGAGCATTCCGATGACGAGATCGAGGTGATTCTGGCGCACGAGCTCGCGCATCACGTGCATCGCGATATCTGGAAGGGCATCGCGCTCGAGACCGTGCTGATCGCGCTTGGCTTCTACCTTGCCGACGCCGTGCTGACGCGATTCGCCATGTCATTCGGACTGACTGGCAAAGGCGACATCGCCGCGCTGCCACTGCTGCTGCTCGCCGCCGGTGCGGTGTCGCTGGCGCTGATGCCGCTCGCCAACGCGTTCTCCCGTGCGCACGAACGCCGGGCGGACCGCTATGCGCTCGAGATGACGAGGAATGTTCCCGCCTTCGTGAGCGCGATGAGACGTTTGGGCGCCCAGAATCTGGCCGAGGAGCGCCCGTCGCGTCTGGTGCAGATTCTGTTTTACACGCACCCGCCGATCAGCGCGCGCATCGACGCCGCCCAGGCGTGGGCGAAGAGTCGCTAGCGCATAGAATGCGCCCATGGCGCGGTTCGGTTCACTTCGCATTAAGACAGATGGGGCTACACTGGCGGTTCGACACTACGCGGGCACTGGCGATCCAATCGTGCTGCTCCACGGTGGACCCGGTATGGGCGACTACTTCGACGGCGTCCCCGAGATGTTGTCGCCGCCATATCAGCTGGTGAGCTACAACCAGCGCGGCTGTGGGCCCTCGACGTGCGACGGGACATTCGAGGTCGAGAAACAGGTCGCCAGCCTCGTGCTGTGCTGCTCGATGGGGAATAGTGATACGGGTCACTTCCCGTGAATGGAAGAACCCGCCGTGTTCTCGAAGACGGTTCTGGATTTCTACAGCAGGATCGCGTCAGCGGCGCCGGCGTAACCGTTATTCATCCAGTATCGCCAGAAGTTTGGTCATCGTGGTCGCGTTGCGCGCCGTTCCCGCATCTCCGATGGCACGGTTCACCATCGTCCACAGTCGGCTGATGCCGATCCCTTTCGGGCACCACAGATAGGCGACGCGTTCGCCCAACACGAGCGCCTCCGGAGCCAAAGGCTCTTGGAGCAGTGGTGTGAGCCGTGCGACCGCATTTGCATCTGCGCACGCGAGCACCAGGAGACGCGACGGATTGTCCGCTACCGATGTCAACGGATTACCTGCCACCGCTTCGGCGATCTCATTTCTGGTGAACACCACGACGCGCGATTGGATGCCGAGCCGATCGGCGATCGCCCTTTGCACCCGCGCGGCATGATCCCCTGATCCGGCTTTGCGGATCGTGAACACGACATTGCCGCTGTTCAGGAGTGTACGGACGTCCTCATAACCTAGGTCTTCAAACACCTGGCGAAGGTCCGCCATCGAAATGCGTTTGGCGGTGCCGACATTGACTCCACGAAGAAGAGCCACGCGCCGATCAACAGCCGGCTTCGACACGCGCGCGCGGCTCATCGTCGTTCCGAGTGGCTTCGTTCCAACGGAAACGCCCGTTGGAAGGCGTCGATGACTTCGATGAACCGGGGAGGCAAGCGCTCGCGGACGGGCCTGACGATGAGCTCCGGCACATGCTTGTAATACGCCTCGGCGATGCCACCCGCAATCGCGGCCTGCGTGTCGGCGTCGCCGCCAAGCGAGACGGCGAGTCGAATCGCATCCTCCACGTCGGAGGAATCAAGGAACGCCACGATCGCTTCGTACCGTTGCACCGGTTCGTGCTATTCGACCCAGGAAATGAATTGACCGCCGCTCTGGTGGCGGTAATACGCAACCAGACCTGGCCCTCGCTGCTCGAGTTCGTTGATCGACAAGCGAATGGCTTCGGGATCGAATTCCGTGTCATCGGAATGTTAACTGGCCAAGCCACCTGAACTCGCCGGTGCGGCCGGCGAATTGGCGCGCTAACCAATACGGCACGTCGATGCGAACGAGCCGCTGGCCGCCGCGAGTGTCGAAAATGACGGTATGGAATGAGCGTAGGCGCGATACCCACTGACTGCGCTGATGCTCGGGACGCTTCACGACGGCTCATGTCGACGAGCGGCTCTTGGTTCATGAAACGCGCCCGCAGCCGAGAGAACTCAACATCCGCAAATGCCGTCGTCGTGGCGATACTTGTTCGATGGCTGACCACGAAGCCGAATATGACGACAGTGGCCGTTATCAGCCCCAACGCTCCACCGACAATGACAGATCGTGTGACGGTCCACGTGCGGATGCGCATATCGGATTTCGAAAATTGGGAGGAGTGTAGCGCGAAGCTCGGAAATTGCTAGCCGAAGCGCATCAGCGACACGAGCGACGCGACGGCCAGGACAATCCCGACGACCCGGTTCGCAGCGGGCGCTCGCTCGTGCTGGCGAGCTTGAGGAAGTAGTCACCCCACCACGCCGACCATACTGAAGGCAACCGTGACGAGCACCGCAATCGAATGTGTTCCCACCCCGGCTTACGGCTTACCCGTTGTAGAAATACACAAACATCTTGTTGCTCTTGGCATCAATGCCAACAGCTCGATACGAATCGGAATCCCTCGAATAACTTTCGGTGAGATCGTCATATCGGCAATAGGTGTGGTTTCCACTGGCGACGCCATGAAACGCCTGCGGATTTGGAGCCAAGCTCCACATCATGACAAGTTGCCGTTTCAGGTTCTCGTCCGCTGGATAAATCTCCCAGCAGCGCCACGGATCGTTTCCCCAGTTCCCATCCATCTTCATGACCTTGACGTTGGAGGGAAGCGGCATCCCCATAAATGTCTCAAACTCTGAGGAGCTGGAACGACAGCCTATTGTCAGTAACGGTCCGACAAGGAGAAGAAGAACTGTCAGCGATGAGGAAGACGTCATTGCCAGAAACCCAGGTGGACTCGCGGGCCTCGTCGACCAGGATCGGTCCTATTACCGATCCATCTTCGACCCCGTTAATCATCCTTGTGATTCCGCTTCCATTGCCAGAGCGCGCTGATGGCCTTGACGGACAGGCGGTGACCCGTTTGGCGCGCGACCATCACGATCTGACCACGGTGATGCGCCTCGTGGGCGACGAAATAGGTGAGCACGTGCGCCACGTCAAGAGAGAGATTCCGCCATACGTAACCATTCGACGGCGGGACGGCGCCATTTGCCGCGAACCCCAGCTTGAGGAGAGCCTCGATGCCGGTGCTGCTCCGTTTCAGCGCGGCGACGAGCTGCCGGGACGTCACGCGGTGGTGATCCACGCGGGCAGGAGCGGTGATGCCATGCTCACGCCCCAACGTTTTGACCCACCGACATCGGGCATTGTGAAGGTGCGCCGCAATCGCGCGAATCGTACGCTGCGGCGCTCCGGGAACAGCGACATCCCAAAGCGCACTCGGCAGATGCTCGACGAGTTGTAAGGTGACTCGGTTGCTTGTGCGCCAGGCACTCAGGAGGCTCGACTCCAAATTGCGGGGCTGATACAGGGGCAGGCCAGGCAATTGCCGCTGAAGGAACTCCAGATCGTGCTTCGGCACGGGATACGCGTCATGTAGGCCGATGGCCTCGATGGCGAGCTTCCGACCAGTAGCGCTCTTGCCGGCCCGAAGACTGGCAACGGCGGCGGCACTCAAAGCTGCTGTGAGGCCATGGCCGGACTCCTGGCGCGCCGCGCGTCGCATGTCAGCGATACGTCGAAAAACCGTGGCGGCCTTCGCGTGGGCGCCTCGTCGCTCGAGTTCCACACCGAGGAGTCCGAGCGCTTGGATCTCATGCCATTCCGTCAGTCCATTCCTGGCTGCCCGGCGACATTGAGTCGCGAGACGGTCGAGAAGATCGACGGCCGTGTCGTCACCGCCATTTTCTGCAGCCTCGAGTGCTTCTCGCATTCGGCCAACGAACCAGAGGTGATTCAGCCTGTTGTCTTTGCTGGACGTGCGGCGTCTCTTCGCAGAGCCTGCATCTTTGCGCATTGAGCAATTCAGCCCCCGTTGGGCGTAGCATATGCCTCGTCTCGAGGAGGTGTGTGTGGACAGAATGACTCGCCGTGAAGTGATTCGGACTGGTGCGGGAGCGTTTGCAGGGGCGGCAGCGGCGCTTGCTGGATCGCGTCTGTCCGCGCAGGGCGGCGCCGTCAACCCGACGCCTCCTCCCGCGCGGGATTCGCGGTATCCGCTTCCGCCGACGTGGGCGCGGGAGCTGAAACAGCTCGCCCCGAACGTCTACGCGTACACGCAGGGTGGTGGTCCGGACATGAGTGGTCCCGGCGTGTCGAACGCGGGCTTGATCGTCGGGCCGGACTACATGCTCGCGATCGATGCGTTGCAGGGCCCGATTCCGGCCAAGGATTTCATCGCGCGAGCGCAGCAGGTGGGCGGCGGCAAGCCAATCGCGCGCCTGGTGAACACGCATCATCATGGCGATCACGTGGCTGGCAATCAGTTCTTCACCGGGGCCGAGATCAGCAGCCATCCGTACTGCCGCAACGAGGTACTGAAAGCGATCGCGAACACGCCGAAGACGTGGAATGCGACGCCGAACGTCGCGCAGGGCGGCGAGCCGCGCGTGCTCGTCCCGCCGACGGTCACGTTCCGCGACGACGTGAGCTACTTCCTCGGAAACACGGAAGTGCAGCTCCGCTTCGCCGGGCCTGCGCACACATGGGGCGACATCGTCGCCTACCTGCCGCAGCACAAAATCGTCTTTCTCGGCGACGTCGGCTTCTTCTGGGTCGCGCCGTACGCCAACAACAGCTACATCACGAAGTGGCTTGAAGTCTGTGACGCGATTGCGGGATGGGATGTCGACGTGCTCGTGCCCGGGCATGGTCCCATCGGCACGAAGAAAGAACTCGCCGAGATGGCGAACTACTTCCGCGTCCTCCGCGTGGAGGCACGCAAGCACTATGACGCGAAGATGACCGCGGGCGCAGCTGCGGCCGAGATTCGCCTCGGGCGTTTCGACAACTGGGTCGGACCCGAACGTCTCATCATGGACACCGTTCGTTGGTATCAGGAATGGGATGGCACCCTGACGCCCGACTACGACGCGAACCGGGTACGCGAAGCGACGATTGAATACAACGCGATCAAGGCTGGCGCCAAGAAAACGGGGCAAATCATTCGGCTCGAGCGGATGGTGGCGATGGCAGAGCCATGCTAAGTCGTTCGGGTCGTTCGGATCGTTCCGTGCTCCGTCGCATGCGGGTCGTAATCGTGTTCGGTGTCGTTGCGCTAGGCAGCTCCGGCGTCGCGCGCGCTCAGTCGACGCCCGTCCGATCCGATCAGGACATCCTCATTCAACTCGAGCACGACTGGGACGCGGCCTTTCACCGGCACGACGCGGCGTTCATCGATCGCATCCTGGCCGACGAGTTCATCGTCACCTACGACAACGGCGTGCGTGCGGATCGAAAGGTGGAGCTCGAGCTCGCCAAGTCGCTCACCGAGAACGTCGAGTCGTCATCGCTCGACGAATTCATCGTGAAGGAATTCGGCAACACCGCCATCGTCTGGTTCACGCTGCACCTGGTCGGCCCCATCAACGGACAGCGCGTTCAGAACGACTATCGATTCACTGACGTGTTCGTGCTGCGCGACGGGCGCTGGCAGTGCGTCTCGAGCCAGAGCACGCACGTCGTTCGCGCTCCGCGGCCGAATCCGTGAAGAGTGTGGTTGGTGGACACCAGCCGAGAAGACCCTCGATCGTGTCCACCTTCCGTGTGACTCAACGCCCGAACTGATAGTAGAGGCCCGTGCTAAAGCGGACGCTGCTGTTGTCCGCGACCAGAACCTTCATCTCGGGTCGGACACCCCAGTTGCCTCCCGTTTGCCACCGCAAACCGGCGCCGATGTTCAGGCCGGCCTGAGTATCGGACACGCTGGTTCTAACCCCGAAAAACGCTGTGCTCGCGCTGACACGCAGGAGTCCGAGGCCGCCGAGCACATACGGCGTGAAATTTCGATTGGTGGATTGTGGAAACAGGTAATGCGCATTGAGATCCACCGACATCGCGCTGCTCTCGATGCCGACGCCAAACCCCTGCACGACGCCTTGAACGTCGTTGCCACCAGTCAGGTACGCGAGCTCACTATCGAACAACCACCGTGAATTGACCGCATAGTGGAGCCCTCCGCCGAGCGTGAAGCCGCCGCCGTCAGTCACGCCGCCGATGAAGCCCACAGCTTCGGTTTGACCAGGGGCCACCTCTTGAGCGGACGCCACCGAACAGACTCCACCCGGGAGGAACAGGAACGCCAAAACGGCTGCACATTTCTTGAAATTGCCCACGTTGAAGCTCCTCGTTGAATAGATAAATCAACGTATCGGGCAGCCGGTAGCGGTCCCTTAGCGCGCTATTTCCAGAATTGGCGAGCTTTGATTGACGCGGCCCGATTCCGTGCCGCGACTGAACTCCATGAATAACGTCAGCGCCGACCGCATCGCAAGGATCCGGAAGCGCCGTCATTGGAACTACCCGTCGATGACCGATTGCAGGCGATCCGGATCGATCGGTTTGGAGACGATCTCCGCGTCGCCCTTCCGCTTGGCCGCAACGACCAGAGGATGATTGTCGGCATGCCCTGTCAGAAACACGATCCGACCCGTGTACCCCTTTTCGCGAAGCCAGGTGTATGCGTCGATCCCTGACCACGGACTGGGACCAAGATTGATGTCGAGAATCGCCACCCCGCAACCGAGCGCCCGGTCACCGAGAGCCACCAGCTCTTCGTGGCTGCCGACCCCGATGCACCGATGGTTGCGAGCAAAATCAACGAGTTCGACAAACATCTCGCGCAGGTCTTCACTGTCTTCGACGAACAACACGCAGTCGGCTCTGGTCACGGATTCAGGCACATGTGCCCACGGAATTACACGCTCACTGCCAGGTCGTGAGTGTCAACGTGAACGGATGCGCGACGGTCGGTTCCATGTTGACAACGCGTAGTTCGTATTCGATCGCGGGAAGGCTGACGCGGCGGAACGTGATCGTCGGCGATCCGTCGCGCTGCGCGAGATCCTCATGAATCAATCCTGCGCCGGCGCGATAGAGCTGGATCAGCATCGCGCGCGCACCGCCCTGCCACGCTAACGTGACTTCGACGGCGCCTTCCTTCTGCAGCGTGAAGCGGTACTTCTCGCAGGCGTAGCGCTCGACGTAACACGGACCCGAATAGTTCGTGAGCGGCCCAACTGTGCCGTCAATCACCTGTCGCGACGACATGAGGCCGGAGGGCACTTCGGGACCGATCGCGGCCGTCGGCGCAGGCGCGGATGGTACCGTGGGCTGTGATGACGCCGCGGGTGTCGACAGCATCGACGACGGGGCGGTGGGCGAAACGGCGGTAAATCCTCCACACGCGGTGGCGAGCAGCGACAGCGTGACGGCGACCAACCTGGGCTCGTTCATGGACGCGCTGCACTGCAGGTTCCGGTCCGGCGGAAACCCGCCCCTTCAGCGGCCGGGATGGCAGGTAATGACCAGTTAGTGGAAAACGTCTACCGACCGCGAACGACGAGCTCGCCGCGCATCATCTTATGGCCGGGGTCGCCGGTCAGTCCGCAGTAGAAGGCGAACGTGCCCGGTCGATCGACCTGGAACTCGAATGTGGTCGAGCCGCCGGCGGGCACTCGCTTGGAAATGCGGTATTCGTCGATGGTGAAACTGTGGGCGATATCCTCGCTGCGGACCGTGAGTTTGACCAGGTCGTCCTGCATCACTTCGACGCGGGTCGGCGCATAGTGGAAGTCTTTTGCGACGATGGTGAATTCGCGCCGGTTGGGGGCTTCCTGCGCCAGCAGACGACTGACGGCCGGTACGCACGCGACTATCACGCCGCCGACGCCGAGAAGCAGGAGACCGAGCGAACGGCGGGTCATTCTCATATTTGTGTGACGTAGGCCAAACCGTTCTGGTTCGGCATCTGGCGGGTCCGAAAGGGCCCGCCCTACTGCTTTTCGGTCCGTCTACTCCTTGGCCGCAGGGGCCGCTTCCTGCGGCTGCTTGGCGGCGGCTTCCTCCTGCAACAGTGCCTTGCGGCTCAGCCGAATCTTGCCGGTCGGATCGATATTGATGACCTTGACGAGAATCTGCTGCCCTTCCTTCAGCTCATCGCGCACGTCCTTGACGCGGTGATTCGCGATCTCCGAGACGTGGAGCAAACCGTCGGTTCCCGGCATGATCTCGACGAACGCACCGAAATCGGTGATCCGCTGAACCTTGCCGAGATAGGTCTTGTTCAGCTCCGGCGTGGCGGTGAGCTCCTGGATGATCCCGATCGCCTTCTGCGCCGACTCGCCGTCGGCCGACGCGACATTGACCCGCCCGTCGTCTTCGACGTCGATCTTGACGCCCGTACGCTCGATGATGCTGCGAATCATCTTGCCCCCGGGACCGATCACGTCGCGGATCTTGTCGACTGGAATCTTGATCGTCACGATTCGCGGCGCGAACATCGACATCGTCGTGCGCGTCTCAGAGATCGTCTTGGCCATCTCGCCAAGAATGTGCATCCGTCCAGCGCGCGCCTGCTCGAGCGCCTTGGCCATGATCTCCGACGTGATGCCGGTGACCTTGATGTCCATCTGCAGCGCCGTAATACCCTGCGCCGTGCCGGCGACTTTGAAGTCCATGTCGCCGTAATGATCCTCAGCGCCGGCGATGTCCGAGAGGACGGCCCACTTGCCGCTCTTCTCGTCCATGATGAGCCCCATTGCGATGCCGGCGACTGCAGCCTTGATGGGAACACCGGCATCCATCATCGCCATCGAGCCACCGCAGACCGACGCCATCGACGATGAGCCGTTCGACTCGAGGATGTCGGACACGAGACGAACGGTGTAGGCGAACTTGTCCTCGCCCGGTACGACCGACGCCAGTGCACGCTCCGCGAGCGCGCCGTGGCCCACTTCGCGACGCCCGGGACCGCGGAGGAACTGGACTTCGCCGACCGAGAACGGCGGGAAGTTGTAGTGGAGCATGAAGCGCTTGTAGAACTCGCCGCCGACGTGCTCGACCTTCTGCTCGTCGTCCGCGGTTCCGAGCGTACAGGTCACCAGTGCCTGCGTTTCGCCGCGTGTGAAGACGACCGACCCGTGCGTTCGCGGGAGCACGCCGGCCTCGCTCCAGATGGGACGGATCTCGTCGAACTTGCGGCCGTCGAGACGCACGCTGCGCTGCAGCACTTCGTCTCGGAGCACCTTCTCTTTCAGTTCGTGGAAGATGCTCTTCGCCGTACTCCGGCGCTCGGTTTCTTCTTCGGGAATGGTGGCGACCAGCTCGTCGAAGACGGCGTCGACGCTGGTGTAGTTTTCCAGTTTGTCGCGGATGCGCATCGCCTCGGCGAGCGGCAGGTAGGCTTTTTCCTCGACCTCGCGATAGAACGCATGGTCGATCGGCTTGGCGTCGACGATCAGCTTCTTCTTGCCAGCCGTGCCCTTGAGTTCATCGATCGAGGCGACGATCTGCTTGATCGCCGCATGCGCCGCTTCGAGCGCGCCGACCGCCTGCGCCTCGGTGACTTCCTTCGCGCCGGCTTCCACCATCACGATCCCGTCTCTGCTGCCGGCAACGACGAGGTCGAGGACGCTCTGCTTTCGCTCTTCGAATGTCGGGTTGATGATGTAGTTCCCGTCGATCATGCCGACGCGTACGCCGGCAATCGTCTTCTCGAAGGGAATTTCGGAGAGCGCAAGCGCCGCGGACGCACCCGTGATGGCGAGGACGTCGGCGTCGTTTTCCGTGTCGGCCGACAGCAGCAGCGCGATGATCTGCGTTTCGTAGCGCCAGCCGGAAGAGAACAACGGACGGATCGGCCGATCGATCAGCCGGCTCGTCAGCACCTCCTTTTCCGACGGCTTTCCCTCACGTTTGAAAAACCCTCCGGGGATTCGGCCGGAGGCGTAGGTGTATTCGCGGTAATCGACGGTCAGCGGGAGAAAGTCGATCCCTTCACGCGCGCTCGCCGCGTGACACGCGGTGACGAGCACGACGGTGTCACCGGACCGGACGAGCACGGAGCCGTCCGCCTGCTTCGCGAGCTTCCCGGTTTCGATGGACATACGGCGGGATCCGATCTGGATCTCGCGCTTCTGTAGATTGACATTGTGCATAACGAAAGGAGCGGTTACTTCCGGATGCCGAGACGCTGAATGAGCGCCGCATAGCGATCCGAGTCCTTGCTCTTCAAATAGTCGAGGAGCCGCCGGCGCTGGCCAACCAGCTTCAGCAGGCCGCGACGGGAATGATGATCCTTTGCGTGAACTTTGAAGTGTTCTGTGAGGTAGTTGATACGCTCACTGAGGAGTGCCACCTGCACTTCCGGAGATCCCGTATCGCTGTCGTGTGTCTTGTAGTTCCCGATGATGCCGGTCTTGCGGTCCTTGGTTAAGGCCACCTTTGCGTCCTCCACGTACGACCCAGGAACTCGAGCGAGCACCAGACCGCCGTTGTTGCTAATTATTGCTGGTTCAAAGACTTAACATTCTAAATCAGTACAACCTCAGGGTGCAAAAATCCTGACAGCCCCTGCGGCGCGCCGACGCCGACGAGCGCGCCGCCTGGATCGAGCAGCCGGACCCACTCTGCCGCTCCAAGTCTGGCTTCAGCCGTCAGATCCATCGGCCTGACCTGCTGGCCATGCGATACGCGCGTCAGCCCCTCGGCGGTGACGGTTACCGCGGGGAAGCCGGGGAGCAGGCGTTCCATCGGAATAAGCACCGTCTCCAGAGCGGGATTCGGGATTCGCGATTCAGGATTCGTGCGATCCCGTATCGGCCCCAGGGTGTCGAGGTCGACGGCCTCGTCCAAGCTGAAGTCGCCGCTGCGCGTGCGTCGCAGCGCCTCGAGCGTTGCCCCGGTGCCGCATCGCTCGCCGAGGTCGCGTACCAGCGCCCGAACATAAAACCCGGAGGAGCAGGTGAGCGAGATTCGGCAGCGGCCGTTGCCGTACTCGACGAGCTCGATACTCAATACCCGCACGCGCACGGGATCGAGCGCGACCGGTTCATCCCGCCGCGCCAACTCATAGGCTCGCCGTCCCGCAACTTTCTTCGCCGAGTAGGCGGGCGGCACCTGCATCTGCTCGCCTTCAAACGAGCGGAGCGCGGCCACGAGTGCGTCGCGTGACGGCACGCCACCCGATCGGCTGATTTCCTCCCCGGTCACGTCCAGTGTGTCGGTCGTTACTCCGAACAGAACCGTCGCCTCGTACGTCTTTTCGGCTGCCGAAAGGAATCGTACGAGCCGTGTCGCGCGGCCGCAGGCCAGCGGCAGGACACCCGTGGCCAGCGGATCGAGCGTACCGGTGTGACCGATTCGCTTTTCGCCGAGCAGCCGGCGGGCGGCGGCAACGACGTCATGCGACGTCAGGCCTTCGGGCTTGTCGATGACGATTACGCCGTCCATGTTTCGGTGTTTCACTGTCACGGGTCACAGAGACACAGAGGCACAGAGAAACTGACACATCTCTGTCTCTCTGGCGCCTCTCTGTGGCGAGCGACGGTGACTACGTTTGTATTTTCCCCGTTGCTTCGATTTGTTGAAGTAACAGACGTTGGAAAAGGAGTTTGAGATCGCCGAACTTCCCTTTCGCGTTGCACCCTGAAGCGTTCTTGTGGCCGCCGCCGCCGAATTGCGTGGCTATCGCGTTCACGTCGACGTCGCCCTTCGAGCGCATGCTGACGCGCCAGTCGTCGTCGCCCGCTTCCTTGAAGAAGGCAACCGCCTCGATGTCCTTCACCGTGAGCGGCAGGTTGACGATGCCCTCGGTGTCCTCGTAGGTGCCACCGCAGTCTTTCGCCAGCTTCTGATCGACGTAGACGGTGGCGACCCGGCCCGACGCGTCTAGCTGCATCTGGCTCAGTACGGCACCGAACAGCTTCAACCGCCCAAGGGTGTTGCTGTCGAAAATCGCGCCGGCAATCGCCGGCGGATCGATGCCGGCCTCCATGCACTGCCGGCAGATATCGAACGTACGCGGTGTGATGTTGGAGTAGTGGAACGATCCAGTGTCCGTGAGAATCGCCACGTACACATGCGTTGCGATGTCCCGCGTCAGCGGAACCCCGAGCTCGCCAACGAGGTCGAACACCATTTCACCGCATGCCGCCGCGCTCGGGTCGAACCAGTTGAGTGCACCGTAATTCGTGTTGCCGAGGTGGTGATCGATGTTGATGACGAACCCCTGGTCGAAGCCGTCAACGCCCGTACGCGACAGATCGCCGCACTCCATGATGATGACCGCATCGCCGGGATCGTCGATGCGGCTGGCGACCTCGATTTTCGGAACGCCGGGGAACACCAGCATCGGGCTCGGCGGCGCGTCGTGGTTGACCAGGCGCGCCTCCTTGCCAAGCTGCCAGAGGGCGAACGCCATTGCGAGCTGCGATCCGATGGCATCGCCGTCCGGTCGGACGTGCGACGACAGCACGAAGCGCTGCCGCCTGTGAATCTCGTCAGCGATACGGGCGCGGACGCTAACCTCGGTCGCGGTCGTCATCGTGTCGGGAGCCGGGCTCGGGCATCGCGGATCCGCTGTCGGCGTCGAGCGGTGATTCGCGCTGGGAGGCGCGCTGCGCATCCTCTTCGTGGATGTCGCGCAGAATCTGCTCAATCCGGTCCTGATGTGCGATCGATTCGTCGAACCGGAACTCGAGCTCAGGGACGCGGCGCAGCTGCAGGCGCGCGCCGATCTGGCGGCGGAAGAAGCCGGTCGCGCGTGTCAAGGCGCGCGCCGTCTCTTTGCGCGCGGCAGGGTCGCCGAGGCTGGTGTAGAACACGCGCGCGAGCTGCAGGTCCGCCGTCACCTGCACGCGCGTCAAGGTGATGAAGCCGATGCCTGGATCGTGGACCTCGCCGCGACTGAGAATTTCGCTCAGCTCCTGGCGAATCTGGTCGCCCACACGATCTGGCCTGTATCCCTGTGCCATACCAAAATCCCAAAACCCAAATCCCAAAACCCAAATCCCAAAAAATCCCAACATGCGAACCAACTTGGGATTTGGAGCTTCGGATTTGGGACTTGGGACTTAGGCGGTGGCCACCTTCACTCTCTCCATCGTGAACACTTCGATGACATCGCCCATCTTGATGTCGTTGAAGCGCTCGAGGCCGATGCCGCACTCAAAGCCGGACTTGACCTCGCTCACGTCGTCTTTGAAGCGCCGCAGAGAGGCGATCTTCCCTTCGAACACGACGACGTTGTCGCGCAGGAGCCGGGCGGTGGTTTCGCCCGCGCGTGTGATGCGCCCCTCGGTGACCATGCAGCCCGCAATCGAGCCGACCTTCGGCACGCGGAACACCTCGCGCACTTCGGCCGTCCCGATGCGCACTTCCTTGAACGTCGGCTCGAGGAGGCCCTCCATGCCCTTCTTGATCTCCTCGGTGACGTTGTAAATCACCGAGTGGAGTCGGATGTCCACCTCCTCGCGCTCGGCCATGTCGGCGGCGTTGCGATCGGGCCGGACATTGAAGCCGACGATGATGGCGTTCGATGCGGAGGCCAGAAGCACGTCCGACTCGTTGATCGCGCCGACACCGGAGCGGATGATGCGGATTTTCACCTTCTCGTCTGACAGCTTCGTCAGCGTGTCGGCGAGCACTTCCGCCGAGCCCTGCACGTCCGCCTTGACGATGATCGGCAGCTCCTTGACGCCACCTTCGGCAATCTGTTCCTTGAGCGATTCGAGCGTCAGGCGGCCGCCGCGCGCACCGAGCGCGCGTTCCTTCGCCTGCGTCTGACGGAAGGTCGCAATCTGGCGAGCCTTTGCCGCGTCGGCCACGGTCTGGAACGGATCGCCTGGCTGCGGCAGGCTCGTGAGCCCGAGGACTTCGACAGGTGTCGATGGCGCCGCCAACTTCACCGCACGTCCACGATCGTCGATGAGCGCGCGCACGCGTCCGACGACCGGACCCGCGATGAAGTTGTCGCCCACGCTCAACGTGCCGTCCTGGACGAGGACCGTTGCGACCGGACCGCGACCGCGATCCAGCTTCGCTTCGAGCACCGTGCCGGACGCGCTGTGCTTCGGGTTGGCCTTCAGCTCGAGAATGTCCGTCGACAGCAGGATCATCTCGAGCAGCTGATCGAGGTTCTGCTTCTTCTTGGCCGAGACCGGCACCATCACGGTTTGTCCGCCCCAGTCCTCCGGGACAAGGGCCAGCTCGGCGAGCTCGCGCTTGACGTTGTCGGGGTTCGCGCCTGCCTTGTCGATCTTGTTGATGGCGACGACGATTGGGACGTTCGCCGCTTTCGCGTGGTCGATCGCCTCGCGCGTCTGCGGCATCACGCCGTCATCAGCCGCAACGACCAGGACGACCACGTCGGTCACCTTGGCGCCGCGGGCGCGCATCAGGGTGAAGGCTTCGTGACCAGGCGTGTCGAGGAAGACAACGCTGCGGCCGTCGCCGACGTCCACGTGGTACGCGCCGATGTGCTGTGTGATGCCGCCCGCCTCGCGTTCGGCGACCTTGGTTTCGCGAATCGCGTCGAGCAGCGACGTCTTCCCGTGGTCGACGTGTCCCATCACCGTCACGACGGGTGCGCGCGGTACCTGATCTTCGGGCTTGGAATCTTCCTGCTCGGCGACAAGCTCCTCTTCGAAGCTTCGCATTTCGATGTCGGCGCCGAACTCGCGCGCAACGTCGCGAGCCGTTTCGATGTCCAGCGTGCTGTTGATGGTCATCATCATCCGTTTCATCAACAGCTTCGCCAGCACATCCTTCACACGCACGTCGAGCTTGTCGGCAAGGTCTTTCACCGTCATCCCCTCGGCGAGCGTGATCGTTCGCGTAATTGGCGGTGGCGCCGCTGGCATCGTAGCGACGGCGGGTGCGGCAGGACGTTCCCTCCTCGGCGCAACGGGACGCGAGCCCGGACGTGGGGCCTGCGGCATCGGCGGACGTGGCCCGGGCGGACGAACACCCGGCATTCCAGGTCGCGCCTGCGCGCTCGGCTGTGTGCGGACAGGTTGCGAGGGCAGCGGTCGCGGTCCCCCCAGCATGCTCGGCGTCGTCGGACGCGGCGGCGGCGGATAGGCCGGGCGCGGCGCGCCCGTTGGACCGGGTCGTCCGGAGGGAGCGGCAGGCCGTGCGGCGGCCGGTGCCGGTGCCGCGGGTTTTGGCGACGCGGCAGCGGGCGGCGGCTGCACCATGCGCGCCTGCGAGACGACCGGTCGCTTCGCCGGCGTCAGCGGACGCGCAGGCTGCGTCGGCTTGCCAGGCTCCTCGATGCGGAGCCGAATCGTCGGCGGCACGACCCGAGGCGGAGCCTGCGGCTCGGGCGGTGGCGCTTCAACGGGAACTTCTTCGACCGGTGGTGCAGCCGAGGCCGCAACCGGCGGCGCCGGTTCGACGAGCGGCGGTGGCGGCGGTTCCACACGTGGCGGCTCGGGAGCGACGGGCGCTTCAGCCGGCGGCGCGGGCGCAGGAGCAGCAGCCTGCGGTGGCGGTGCCGCCACGGGCGGTGCTTCTTCAGCCGGAGCGGATGGTGGTTGCGCGGGCCTGATGGTCTTGACCAGCCGAGGAGGTCCAAGGACGGGCGCCGCCGGCTTGGGTGGCTCCGCCTTCTTCGGCGCGGCGGTCTTCTTCGCGCCACCCTTCGCCGGTGCCGGTGTCTCGGCAAACATGTCGCCACTTGGCAGCGAGATGCCACGCTGCCGCGCAATGCGCTCGACAAACGATCGGGCGACGACCTCTTCGATGGTGCTCGACGCGCTCTTCAACTCGATGCCGTGATCGCGTTTGAGCAGCGCCAGCACTTCCTGGCTGGTGGAGCCGAGCAGCTCTGCGACTTTGTAGATCCGGACTGTTGCCAATGCGTTCCCTTAGTTACAAGCCTCTACGACTGTTCAACCTCGGTGGAAGCCTCCGCAGGCTGCGTGTCCTCCGGTTCCGCTGCAGATTCTTTCTGCTCCGCATCCGCAGGCGTATCGGGGAAGAGCGCATCCATTTGCGCCTGGGCATCGCCCGCTTCGAGTGCGCCGAACTGCGCCTCGACTTCCTTCCGCTTCTCTTCTTCGCTCTTGATGTCGATGCGCCACCCGGTGAGCTTCGCCGCGAGCCGGACGTTCTGCCCCTTCTTGCCGATGGCCAACGACAGCTGCTTGTCCTCGACCACGACCTCCATCACGCGGTCCTTTTCATCGACGATGGACACGCGCTGGACCTTTGCCGGGCTGAGTGCGTTGGTCACAAAGAGGATCGGGTCGTCCGACCACTCGACGATGTCGATCTTCTCGCCGCGAAGCTCACGGATGATCGCCTGCACGCGCGTGCCCTTCATGCCGACACACGCGCCGACGGGGTCCACGTCGCGCTCACGCGAGTACACGGCGACCTTTGCACGATCACCCGCCTCGCGGACGGCGCCGCGAATCATCACGGTGCCGTCGTAGATTTCAGGCACTTCCTGCTCGAATAGCTTGATGAGCAGAGCGGGATCGGTTCGCGACAGCACGATCTGCGGACCTTTCGCGCTGCGATTGACCCCTTTGATGACCGCGCGGATGCGCTCGCCCGGCGTGTAGCTTTCCGCTCGCGACTGCTCCTTACGCGGGAGCACCGCTTCGACACGTCCGATCTCGACGATCAGGTCGCCACTCTCGAACCGCTTCACCGTGCTGTTGATGACCTCACCGATGCGCTGGTTGTATTCGGCGTAGATGTTTTCGCGCTCCGCTTCGCGGACCTTCTGAAAGATCACCTGCTTGGCGGTCTGCGCCGCAATCCGGCCGAGTACGTCGGTTCGCTTCGGAAATTCGATTTCCATGTCCACTTCGGCCTCATCGCCGTAAAGGTCCTGCGCTTCCTTCAACGAGATCTGCGTGGACGGATCCTCGACTTCCTTGACGATGTGCTTGATGGCGAACAGGTCGACTTGTCCAGTCTCCTGATTGAAGCGCGTCTTCAGGTTCTCGTTCGTCTTGTAATACTTGCGAGAGGCCGTCAGCACCGCGTCTTCGATGGCCGTGATGATCATGTCGGGCTCGATTCCCTTTTCCTTGGCGAGCGCCTCGATCGTCTGCATCAACGGGTTTTGCATCGTCGTACTTCCTAAAACTCCACCTCTAAACGTGCTCGCGTGATCAGCTGCATTGGCAGCCGGTGCATCCGTCCCTTCGGTCCTTCGAGCAACACAGTCCGATCCTCCACGCCGCGGAGCCGCCCCGCGAACGCCGTCTGGTTATCAACGGCTTGGCTCACCACGATCTTGGCGAGCCGTCCCGCAAAACGGCGGTAATCCTGTTCGTCTCGCAGCGGCCGATCCAGTCCCGGGGATGAAACCTCGAGCGTGTACCCGAACGGCAGCGGATCTTCGACGTCGAGAATCGTTCCGATCTCGCGGCTGACCTGCTCGCAGTCCTCGATGCTGACGCTCTCCTCCGCAGTCGCTGCGGGACCCGGGCGGTCGATGAAGACGCGCACAATCTGTCCCGTCGTCTCGCGGCGGCTCACGATGTCCCAGACCTCCAGACCGTGAGATCGCGCCACGCGCTCAGCAATCGCCCGGATCTGTTCCAGCGGCTGCATCGTCAACGGGCCGTCTCAAGGCGGCCCCTACGTACGTAAATCCCTAAACGCGGCTCCTACGCAGGTGAACCGTAGAGGCCGGCTTCAGCCGGCCTACCCACAAATAAAAAAAGTGGGCACGAGCCCACTTGGAGACTTTCTCCGCGTAGTAGCCCTTAAGAATAGCACGCGACCAGAGGTCGGGCCAGCAGGTCGTAGTCGCTGGAGCCGACGATTTCGGCTTGGAGGAACTGGCCGGCATGGAAGTCCGACGGGTCGCAATCGGTCAGATAGACGACCGGATCGATGTCCGGAGCCTGCCCTTCGAGTCGGCCTCGCAGAACCAGTTCGTGCTCGGCTGATGGGCCGTCGATGAGGAGCCGTACGTGCTGTCCGGCCCGTAACTGCTGGGCTTTCTTCACGATCTCCTTCTGAAGACTCATCAGGGCGGACTGGCGCTGCTTCTTGACGCGCGCCGACACATCGTCAGCGAGCCCGTGCGCCGAGGTCCCTTCCTCATGGGAGTACGTAAAGACGCCGACGTGATGGAAGCCGACACTCTCCACAAAATCGTGCAGCTCCGCAAAATCATCAGCCGTCTCGCCAGGGAAGCCGACGATGAACGTCGTCCGCAGAGTCACGTCAGGAATCCGCGTGCGGATGCGGTTCAGCAGACGTTCGTAGCTCGCGCGCGTGCCGGGCCGTTTCATGCGCTTCAGCACATCGTTTGAGGCGTGCTGCAGCGGAAGATCGATGTAGTTGCAGACCTTCTCGCTTTCGGCTATCGCATCGAGGACGTCATCGCCGATCGTCGTCGGATACAGGTAAAGCATCCGAATCCATTCGAGACCGTCAATCGTGTTCAGCTCGCGCAGCAGCCGCGCTAGCGCCCCGCGCTCGCCCCGATCATTGCCGTAGAAGGTCGTGTCCTGCGAAATGAGCAGCAGCTCCTTGACGCCACGCGACGCGAGTGCGCGCGCCTCACGAACGATCGACTCCGAAGGACGACTGCGGTAGTGGCCGCGCAACGTCGGGATGATGCAAAACGCACACTTGTAGTCGCAGCCTTCCGCGATCTTGACGTATGCGTAGTGACGCGGCGTCGCGAGCAGGCGCGGGGTGTCGGCGTCGTACAGGTAGGTTGGCAATTGCCGGGATTCGGGATTCGGGGCTCGGGATTCGATCGGTTCTCCGGTTGAGCGGAGGAGTGGAATCGTACGAATCCCGAATCCCGAATCCCGAGTCCCGATAGCCTCCACGATCCCCGTCACTTCACCCGTTCCAAGGACCGCATCGATCTCTGGAATCTGCTCCAGCAGCTCGTCGCGATACCGTTCTGCCATGCAGCCGGTCACTACGAGCCGCTGGCACTTGCCCGTTTTCTTCAATTCGGCCATCTCGAGAATCGTGTCGATCGATTCCTGTTTCGCCTTGTCGATGAACGCGCAAGTGTTCACGATCAGAACGTCCGCGTCCGCGGCATCGCGGGTCAGTTGATGGCCGGTTTGCTGGGCGAGCCCGAGCATCACCTCGGAATCGACGAGGTTCTTCGGGCAGCCGAGCGAGATCATTCCAACTTTCATGCGGAACGATCTAAGGATAACGCGTGACGCATAATCTCGCCGTGGATGTTGCTTCATTGCTGAAAGGGAAGGTGCCGACGGGCACCAGCGTGACGGTAAAAGGCTGGGTCCGGACGCGGCGCGATTCCAAGGCGGGACTCTCCTTTATTCACGTCCACGACGGTTCCGGCTTCGATCCGATCCAGGTAGTCGCGCCCGCCGCGCTTGCCAATTACGAGAGCGAAATCAAGCGACTGACGTCTGGTTGCTCGGTAGTCGCCACGGGCACGTTGGCAGCAAGCCAGGGTCAGGGGCAGGCCGTGGAAATCCAGGCCGAATCAGTGGAAGTGGTGGGTTGGGTCGAAGATCCCGAAACGTACCCGATTCAGCCGAAGAAGAGCTCGTTCGAATACCTGCGGGAGGTCGCTCATCTGCGGCCGCGCACGAACACGCTGGGCGCCATCGCGCGCGTGCGCCATGCCCTGAGCATGGCAATCCATCGTTACTTCCACGAGCACGGATTCTTCTGGGTGCATACGCCGATCATTACGGCCAGCGATGCCGAGGGTGCCGGCGAGATGTTTCGCGTCAGCACGCTCGATTTCGTCAACATGGCCGGGGTTCCACGGACCCCCGATGGCAAGATCGACTTTGCTCAGGACTTTTTCGGTCGGGAAGCATTTCTCACTGTCAGCGGGCAGCTGAATGTCGAGACCTACTGCCTCGCGCTTTCGAAGGTGTACACGTTCGGGCCTACATTCCGGGCCGAGAACAGCAACACGTCCCGGCACCTGGCCGAATTCTGGATGATTGAGCCGGAAATCGCGTTCGGCGATCTCGGGGACAACGCGGACCTTGCCGAATCGTTCCTGAAATACATCTTCACTGCGTTGCTTGACGAGCGGGGAGACGACCTGAAGTTCTTTGCCGAGCGGATTGACAAAGACAGCGTCGCGCGCCTGGAGAGATTCGTCCGGTCACCGTTCGAGCGTATGTCGTACACCGATGCGATTGCGGCGCTCGAGAAAAGCGGAAAGAAGTTCGAATTTCCCGTGCGCTGGGGGATCGACCTGCAATCCGAGCACGAGCGCTGGCTGACCGAGGAGCACGTCAAGGCGCCGGTCGTCGTCATGAACTATCCCAAGGAAATCAAGGCGTTCTACATGCGCATGAACGACGATGGGAAGACCGTTGCGGCGATGGACGTGCTGGCGCCCGGCATTGGCGAAATCATCGGCGGCTCACAGCGCGAGGAGCGTCTGGACCACCTGGATCGCCGGCTTGCCGAACTGGGACTCGATCCGCGTCACTACTGGTGGTACCGGGATCTCCGACGCTACGGAACCGTGCCGCACGCCGGCTTCGGCCTCGGTCTGGAGCGCACCATCATCTACGCGACCGGGATGGCGAACATCCGCGACGTCATCCCATTCCCACGCACGCCTGGAAACGCCTCGTTCTAGCTTTCGAGCGCGAGGTCGCTCGCTCGAAAGTCGCCACCTCAACACGTCACGGCGCAAATTTTCTGCTCCATAACGACCTTTTGAGGGCAGTGCGTCGATCGGTCTTCGATTATTTCAACGGCAGTGCTGGGTCTCGAAATTGCACTGGCACCTTTGTCTAAGGCACCTTCGTTCCAACAGCCACTACCTATTTGCTACTACGAAACGTGAAGAGGAGGACGGCGATGACGCGCGGATTCAGGAGATGGACGTTTGTTGGCTTACTGGTGGTTCTGTTCTGTGTCGCGGGAAAGACCGCTCAGGCCACGCCGATTGTGCCTGGATTCAACTCGAATACGCTGCCCGCGAACGATGATGGTTCCACCGGGTTGATCAACCTGGGCTTCTCTTTCAATTACTTCGGCACGACCTACACCCAGACCTACGTCAACAACAACGGCAACATCACGTTTACAGGGCCCTTGTCCACGTACACGCCTTTTGGGTTGACCACCAATACGGGGACACCGATTATCGCGCCCTTCTTTGGCGATGTGGACACGCGAGGAGCGGGATCTGGACTCGTCACATACGGGACGGGGACGTTCACGGGAAACGGCGCCACCAACGCGTCGACGTTCGGTATCAACTGGCCAAGCGTCGGTTATTTCGCCGATCACACGGACCTGTTGAACTCATTCCAACTGCTGCTCGTGAGCCGCTCGGACCTCGCTGCCGGGGATGCCGACATCTACTTCAATTACGGCTCGATCCAGTGGGAGACTGGCGACGCCAGCGGCGGGTCAGGTGGGTTTGGCGGTGCGTGTGCGCACGCCGGGTATACGAATGGATCGGGCGCTCCCGGCACGAATTTCGAGATCCCAGGCTCCGGCGTCTGCGGTGCGTTTATCAACGGCGGCCCGAATCAACTCCAGAACTCCACCAACGACAACGTGCCCGGCCAATGGCTCTTCGAGGTTCGCAACGGCGAGGTGACCCAGCCGACCACAAGTCCAGGAGTGATTACGCCGGAACCTGCCAGCCTGCTCCTGCTCGGAAGCGGTCTCGGCGCCGTCGCGATGCGTCTTCGCAGGAAAAACAGAAAAGGATAGGGAGAAGGGCCGGCTTTCAGCCGGCCCTGAGCCTCAGAACGCCACGAACATGTGTTCGAGTCGTTCGCGCGCCTTTACGGTGCGCCTCAGGACTTCCATTGGATCGCCCGTATCCGCGACCTCGAACATCAGCACCCCGTCGTAGCCAATCTTCTGCGTTTCCATCATCGCGGCATCCCAGACAATCCGTCCCGCAAACGGCACCCGGTGGTCGTCTCTTCGCCCGTCGTTGTCGTGGACGTGCGTGGTCCACAGGTGGCCGCTGACCGTCTCGATCGCGTCGCTCAGATCGCCCATCAGATTCGCATGGCCGTAATCGAGGCAGATGCCGACATCGACGCCGTCGAGTTCGTCCTCGATCAAGTGGCAAATCGCTGCGGCGCTCGATAGCGCGTTCGGCATCACCTCGAGCGCTACCCGGACGTTCACCGCACTGGCAAGCGCGACGATTTGCTCGACGCTGCGGCGCGCCGCGTCCCGCTGATTGTCGCCACCCGGCGCCTGCTGCCCGTCGGGAACGCCGAGATGCAGCACCAGATACTCGAATGGGACGGTCCTGGCCACGTTCAAGGTCGCCGCGACTTCGGCAATCGCGGCCTTGCGGCGCGTCTCATCGCCCGCAGCAATCGAGAACGAACCAACCCATTTCCCGCCGCGGATCGCCTCGACGATCGGCGCGTGCATCGAATGGAACGACAGCCGCAGGTCGGACAGCCATTCAGCCAATTCCGACGCGGCGCGCGGATCGTGGTAATCGAAATGCGCTCGGGTCGCGAAGACTTCGACCGCCTCGAATCCGTGGCCGGCGATATCGGCCAGATGCTCGCGTGTCAGCCGGCTTTCGTGGAAGAGATGAGTGGAGATGCCGAACCGGGGATCAGACAACCTTGCTAATTATTGCAATTCTTTATCTCAATTCCTCCAGATGTTCCGCCAGCAGTTCCCGCAGCCGCGCGAATCGGGGATAGCGCACCAGGTTGGCCCGAGCAAAGTTCAGCGTCCGCGGAATGTACTGAATGTAAACCGTGTTCTGACGTGAGGTGGTCTGGAACCCGAAGGTGCCGAGCGCCTTCAGATTTCGCTGTAGCGCCATGACGTCGAAGCGGCGCCTGAACTCGGCTGGAGCGGACGCGGTGGGCAGCCGGCCTTCGCGCAGCGCAAGAAAGAAGGCCATGAGCGCGTCAACCTGCGCCTCGGTAAAGTCCACGTACGAGTCTCGCAGCAACGACACCAGGTCGTAGGTGTCCGGGCCCATCCGCGCATCCTGGAAATCGATGATGTACAGGCTGCCGCCGCGAAGCATCAGGTTGCGGCTGTGGTAATCGCGGTGGCAGAGGACCCGCGGCTCCCCGGCAAGTTCCTCGGCAATCGCGGCATACTCGGCGGCAAGCGCGTCACGCGCAGCCGTTGTGATCTGTGCGCCGCGATATGCCTCCAGAAAATGTTTCGTGAAGAACTGCAGCTCCCATGTCAGCTTCTCGACATCGAAGGCGATGCCGTACGGAACGTACGCGGGCGATGCGAGCTCCGCTCCACGGCGCTGCAGGGTGTCGATGAAAGTCACAGCCTGACGGTAGAGCGCTGCATGCTGCGCCGGAGACGCCGCACCGAGGTGCGCCTGCAGCGTCACATCGCCAAGATCATCGAGCGCGATGATCCCGAGCTCGTTCGAGTGGCCAAGGATACGCGGTACCGGCACCGGCATCTGGCTGAGGAGCTTCGCCACGTTCACAAACGGAAGCGCGTCAAAATCGATTGGTCCGGGATGGACGGCCAGTACCTGCGGTGCTTCATCACGAACGAGAATTCGGAAGTAGCGCCGGTCCGACGCATCGCCGCTCAGCGGGACGACCTTGACGCCATGCGCGTTCGGCCTCGACGCGAGGTAGGCGTCGATTCGCGTCCGGGCGTCGTCAGCGGAGCGGCGTTCCATCGATTGGTGCGATGGCGAGGTCGTCGACACGCTGTTCATTGGTGGCCACATCTCCACCCGCACGACGAAGAATCATGTTCTCCCACGATCCATAGGGCACGCGGACCCCATCGGTTACGATGCAGCGCCGCAGCCGAGCTTGAGGATCAACGTGCACATCCTCCCACAGGATGGAGTCTTCGAGCCGGGATTCGTGATTCGGGGTTCGGGATTCGACAGGTGCTCCCAGTTCTCGCGCCCGAAATTTCATGCAGGTCTCGAAGTAATCGCGTGGCGTGCCGATGTCGAAGAAGTCCGCATCCGTGATGAACGCCCGAATGCTGCCCGGTCGCGCAGCGATCAACGTCGGGTACAGATCCTTCACAGACTCCGCTGGGATGTTATCGGGCAAGGAGGCGAACGCCGCACCCTCGACGACCTGTACGCCGATGAAGTGAAAAGACCGGTCGGTTGAACCCGCTTTGGTGAACCCCGTCACGCTGCCGCGGTTATCCGCGACCACACCGCCGTACTTCGCAGGCTCTGTATTCGGGATGACGGCCATCGTGACGAGCGCACCGGATTTGTGGTGTGCGTCGACAAGACCGGTTACATCGACGTTGGTAAGCGTGTCGCCATTGACGATGAGGAAGGTGGGGCTGGCGAGCAGCGACAGCGCACGCCGTGGGCCGCCGGCGGAGCCGAGGACAGGCATCTCCCACGAGTAGCGGACGCGGACCGCGTCGGTCGCACCGTCGCCGACGATCCGCGTGATGGTGTGGGGCAGGTGATGAAGGTTCAGGACGGCATCGTTGATGCCGTGTCCGCCAAGCCACTGCAGGATCCGTTGAACGATAGCCCGATCGCCGATGGGAAGCGCCGCTTTCGCGCGAACAAACGACAGAGGACGGAGGCGGGTAGCCAGACCCGCGGTCAGCACGAGTGCGGGGATCATTCCTCGCTGAAGACCATGTTCGTGCCCGTCAGACCGAACTCGTCGCGGTGTTTGATGAACAGCGCGCGATAGGAATCGAGCAGGAAATCTGACGGTGTTCGCCCGAGTGCCTTGGCGATCGCCAGGATCCCCTCTTCGCCTCCCTCGATCTCCACGAATGTTCCGACCGGCGTCTCGTCGATGGCGATCGTGACATCCTCCGCCGCGTACTCCTCGCGGTATTTCTCGTACCTGAACCAGACGTGAAGGCCGATTTCCTCGAGCACTCGCTGCACGACCTCGCCGTCGCCAATGACCGTTTCGTACTCGTCGCGAACTTTCATGGATCCAGGGAGCACGGGGCCTTTGAACGTGAGCAGGCTCTTGCCTGACTCGGTTCTGATGCGCAGCACGCACCGCCGATGGCGGAGTGATTCATCTTCCGTGTCGAGCAGCGCATCTTCCTGCAGCCGCCGCGACCGGAGCGGCGTTGCGCCTGTTGCCAGAATCGCCGTGCGCGCTTCTTCCGGGGTGGCGAACCGGAGTTTGACTTCCCGCTCGATCATCAGCGTCACGTCGGCGCCTCCAGTCGAAAGAGGCGTAGGTTTATCACAAAAGAATGGGAGGTTCTGCGCGAAAAAAAAGGCGGGTCCGAAGGACCCGCCTACCACTCCCGGATGACTCGGTTACTCCTTGGTGACGACGACCGCCGTGTCCTGGCCGTTGCGCAGGATGCGGAGGATGACCGTGCCGCCGGACGGAACCCGCGCGAGCTCACGGCTCGCATCCGCAACGCTGCCGACAGGCGCGCGGCCGACGCGAGTGATGACGTCGCCTTCCATGATGCCGGCCTTGGCCGCGGGGCTTCCCTGATCGACATCGACGACCACTGCGCCGCGCGCGTCGGCGTCGAGCCGCAGACGACGGGCGACATCAGGCGTGATGTTGCTCAGCGACATGCCGAAGCCGCTGCTCGCTTCCTGCTGCGGCGTGGTGTCGCGCCCGCCGCGTCCGCCGCCGCCGAGCGCCGCCTGTTCGGCGTCGAGATCGAGCTCGCCGACTCTGACGTTCAGCGTCCGCTCTTCCCTGTCGCGGATCACTCTCACCGGCACCGTCGTGTTCGGAGGTGTTGCGATGACCATCGACACGAGCGCGTCACGATCCTTCACCGGCTTGCCGTTGAACTGCACGATGACATCACCGGGTTCGATACCGGCCTTCGCCGAAGGCCCGTTCGGGACGACCGAGGCGACGAGTGCGCCCTGGCGGTTCTTGAGACCGAGTGTGTCGAGCGCATTTTGTGGAATGACGCCGATCTGCACGCCGATCATGCCGCGCGTGATCTTGCCGGTCCGCATCTGCGGCAGCAGTTCGCGAACGGTGTTGATGGGGATGGCGAAACCGATGCCGATGTTCCCAGCCTGCCGCGCGTCCGTGTAGATCGCCGAGTTGATGCCGATGACTTCACCGCGGATGTTCAGCAGCGGTCCACCGGAGTTGCCCGGATTAATCGCGGCGTCGGTCTGCAGCACCTGCGTGCTCCGCCCTTCGGTCGTCGGGAACGGACGCTCGAGCGCGCTGATGACGCCGACACTCACGGTGTGCGCCAGGCCGAACGGATTGCCGATGGCCATCACCCAATCGCCGGGCTGCATCTGGCTCGAGTCACCGAATTTGATTTCGGGCAGCGTGTGGTTCGGCTTTTCGGTGAGCTGAATCAGCGCGCTGTCGGTCAGCGGATCGCGTCCAACAACCTTCGCCGCATATTCCTGATCCGAATCCTCACCGTAGAGCGACACCTCGATTTTCGTGGCGCCGTCAACGACGTGGTTATTCGTCAGGATGAGACCGGACTTGTCGATGATGAAGCCCGTTCCGGCGGCCTGCACCACCTGATCCCGCGGGCGCTGCCGTTGTTCCGGCGCCTGGCCGCCTCCGCCTCCGCCTCCGCCTCCGAAGAACCGGTTGAACAGGTCGTCTCCGCCACCGCCTCCGAAGAACTCGCTCAAGTCCTGCGTGCGTTGGCGCGACTCGGTCCGGATGTTCACGACGGCCGGGGTGACCGCCTTGGCCACGTCGCGGAAGGTCGTCGCCGAAATCGAACCGGTGATCGGCGCGCCGTTGAAGGGCGGGGCCGTGCCGACGGCCTGGGCCGCTGACTGAGGTGTCAGGTCCAGACGCGAGGCGATGACCATCCCGACTGCAAGCGACGCAATAGCGATGAGCAATGCGTAAAAGAAAGTGGTTTTGCGATTGGACATCTCTGAAATCCTCGTTAATGCTGCTGCTTCCCAGCCATTGGACGTATTGTCTCCCGCCGGGGGTGTCTTTAGAAATCTACGAAGTCACCTTTGACGAAAATGTGAAAACTTGCGTATGGATGCCTCATATTCCAAGCGCGACCAGCGCCATCTGCTTCGGCCCGCTCACGATGGCATCCCGTTCCCGCCGGAATACGTTGATTTCCGTCCGTACGCCAAACGTATCGAAATAAAGGCCGGGCTCGATGGTGAAGCCTGTGCCGGGAAGAATGCGCCGGTCGTCGTGCGTTTCGTAATCGTCCAGATGGACGCCGTTTCCGTGCACCGTTTCGCCGAGGCTGTGCCCGGTGCGATGAAGGATGGCGCCGCCATACCCGGACTGCTCCAGCACGCTTCGCGCCGCCCGGTCGACCTCCCACCCGTGCAGCTCTCGTCCTGTCATCGCCGCCTCTTCAACCAGTGCGACCGCCGCGTCGCGCGCATGCACAATGGCGTCGAAGGCGCGAGCGGCCTCGTCAGCAACACGCGCTCCCGTGAAGCCAACCCAAGTGATGTCAGCAAACACTGCGCCTGGCTCGCGTACCTTTCCCCACAGGTCCAGCAGGAGAACCCGGTCCGGCACGATGACAGCCGACTTCTCACGTAACGGCAGGTAGTGCGGGTTGCCGGCATTTGGCCCCAGCGCGACGTCGGGCGGGGAGTCGGTGATGAGCCCTTCATCCTCGAACCACTGCACCATCCGCTGCTGCAGGTCGTACTCCGTGATTGGCTCGCCGTGCTGAAGCGCGACGCGAACGGCGTCGAACGCGCGGTCTTTGATGCGATAGAGCGCGTCGGACGCACGCATGTGCTGCGCGTACTGCGCGGGCGTCCACGTCGCCTCGAACCGTTGTACGAGATCCCCGGACGACACGATCTCGACGCCGCGTGCGCGAATCATTTCCGCGGTGCCTGCGTCGACGCGCGAGAGATACGGAATCGCACCCTGCGGTGAATATTCCATCGCGACGCGGCGCACCCCGCGCAGCAGACGATCGAGACCCGAGGCAAGCTGCTCGCGACCCGCGTAGATCTGCTTCTCGCCCGGGAGCGCGTCGAGGTTGTGGCGCTCAATCGCATGCACAAGAGCACGCGGTGATCCGGCGGCGGGGATGAGGTAATACCAGCGGCGGGTTGTCATGTGAGAGCCGTTGGTCAGACCCGCCAGCCGCGCGGCAATCGGATTGGAACCGTTGAAGTCGTACAGCAGCCACGCGTCGAGGCCATCGGAGCGCAGAGTCTCCTGTACGGCGGCCACGTCGAGCGGCATAACGTCTGAGTATAAGGTCAACATTCAGGTGGCAGGTTGCCGGCAGCTGGTGGCAGGAAATGGCAGTCTGTGCGATGTTCCCCTGCCCGCTGCCATCTGCCCCTGCCGCCTACTATCGGTTTGACGCACGCAGCTGTGCAATGGTCGGCGCGCGAACCCAGCCTCTCGCGATCGACCCGAAGTGAACGTTGGGAGGCATAATTCTCCATATGAAACGCCAGCTTTTGTGCGGTCTGATCGCGGCGTCGGTCGGCTCTATCGCCTTAGCCCAGCAGGCACCCGTCCCTTCGACGGAAACGGGCCAACCACCGCTGACGTTCCGCGTCGAGGCCAACTTCGTCGAGGTCGATGCGTTTGTCAGCGATGGGACGGGAAAACCGGTCCCCGATCTGCGAGCCAGCGACTTCCAGGTGACCGAGGACGGGAAGCCGCAGATGGTCAGCGCGTTCGCGTTCGTCAACATGCCGATCGCTCGTGCGGATCGGCCGTTGTTTTCGCCGACGGCAATCGAACCCGACGTGGACACCAATGTCGGGATGGACGGTCGCATCTATCTGTTCGTCCTCGACGACATGCACGTCGACCTGACGCGAGGCCCGCGGGTGAAAGAAGCGCTGCACCGGTTCTTCGACCGCAGCTTCGGCGCCAACGACATGGCCGCGGTCGTCTTCACCAGCGGACGCGCCGTCGATGGTCAGGAGTTCACCAATAATCCACGGTTGCTGCTCGCAGCCGTCGACAAATTCATGGGCCGCAAGCTGCGGTCGCCGACGCTCGACCGTCTGGACGAATTCAACCGCCAGCGCGCGGCCGGCACACGCAATGCCGGCGATCCGGTCAATGACCCGGCGGCATTCGAGCGCGCGTACAACGCGCGCGGCATGCTGGAGTCGCTGCGCAAGCTGTCGGACTTCATGGCGGGGCTGCACGGCCGGCGCAAAGCGCTCGTCCTCGTGAGCGAAGGAATCGATTACGACATCTACAACCTCTTCGCCAACAATTCCGCGGCGTCCGACATCATCACCTACACCCGCGACGCGATTGCCGCCGCAACGCGCGGCAACGTGAGCATCTACTCGGTCGATCCGCGCGGTCTGATGGTGGCTGGCAGCGAACTGATCGAAACGTCAGGCGTGGCCGCGGATGAACCAAACCTGGGGCTCGGCGTGCAGTCCTCGATGGACGAATTGCGGCTCTCACAAGACAGCCTTCGTGAGCTTTCCGAGGAGACGGGCGGCGTCGCGTTCGTGAACCGCAACAACGTGGACGAGGCATTCGAGCGCATCGTCGCCGAGAACAGCAGTTACTACGTACTCGGATACTACGCGCCGAATGACCGGCGCGACGGCCGGTTTCGCAGGATTGAAGTCCGCGTGACACGGCCGGGCGTCACCGTGCGCGCACGGCGCGGGTATGTCGCCCCGCGCGGACGCCCCGCCGCGACGACCAATGCGTCGAACAACCCGCTGGAGACGGCGCTCAAGGCGGCGATGGAAAGTCCGCTCCCCACCTCCGGCATTCCGATGCGGCTGTTTGCGGCGCCGTACAAAGGCACGGCGCCGAATGCCGCCGTGGCCATCGCCGTTGAACTGAACATCAACGCCTTGAAGTTCACGGAGAAGAACGGCACCTATAACAATGCCGTGAACGTCGTGACGGTTGTGACCGACGCCGATGGCAAGACGCGCGTGAACGACAAGGCGTCGGTGGATCTCACGCTCATGCCGACGACATACGCGCGCGCGCGTGAACGGGGCTTCCGCATCACCAGCGCGGTCAACCTTCCTCCCGGCCGTTACCAGCTGCGCGTGTCGGCTGCCGATACCGCCGGCGTGGCAGGAAGCGTCAGCCGCACGCTCGTTGTGCCGGACTTCTACAAGACGCCGCTTGTGATGAGCGGCCTGACCATTCTGTCTGCGTCAGGGGTGCTCGCGCCCACGGCGAAGGTGAAGGACGACCCGGTCGGACTGCTGTTGATGCGTCCGCCAACAACGGCTCGCGAATTCCTGCGCGACGATCAGCTCGTCCTGTTTGCGGAGTTGTACGAGAACCAGCAGAACGCCCAACCTCACATGGTTGACATCACGACTGAAGTCCGCGCCGAGGGTGGCCGCGTGGTGTTCAACAACACGGAACAGCGTTCGTCGACGGAACTGCAGGGTGGAGAACGGTCTCCCGCCGCGCGTGGCAGGGCGACCGGCGGGTACGGCTACACCGCGCAGATTGCGTTGAAGGACTTCGCGCCAGGCTTATACGTGGTGCACGTCGAAGGGAAGCGGCGCGACGGCAATGTGCCTGCCGTCGCGCGCGATGTGCAGATCAGAGTGCGCTGAGCTTCAGAACTTGGCGACGACCTGCGGCTTCACGCCGCCGTTGGACTGCTCGAACTTGTACTGACTCCGCGCCATCTTCGGGTTGACGGGGGAGCGCAGCTCCACGTCGATGACCTCGCCGGGCATCAGCGGTTTGCGATAGCGGAACTCGTCGCCGCTGACCGGATTGCCGTCCTTGTCGTACCAGAACTCGCTGATCTTGAGCCCCGCGATCGAGCTCGTCGCGGAGGGGTTCTTCACCTTGAAGGTGGTTACCACTTCGTCGTTCAGCCGTTTGGTGACCGGTTTGGTCATGTTGACCGGCGCCTCGCCTCGGATTGGCGGGACGAACTTCGCCGGTGCCGCCGGTGCGCTCTGGGCCGGAGCGGCCGGCTTGGCCTGCGCCCCGAGCGTGCTCGTCGCAAACACAACAGCGGCACCCAGTGCCAGCAGCGTCTGACATTTCGTTTTCATGGTTGATCTCCCTGGCAAACGACGCATTCGACAGTAACCGGCCGTCCTGATGCGCTGATGAAGCGCATTATATGCTCACATTTCGCCGTTCCAGTCCTCCGGCTCCGGGTTGGCCGCGTGGAAGATTTCCAGGTGCCATTTGCCGCCCCCCCAAGGCTCGATGACTTCGGTGGCGACGACGTCCACGAGGATTTCCGCGAAGGTGCGTCCCTCGGGATCGCCCTCGAGGTGGTACGCCGCCTCATCCCACCCGAAATTCGGGTAGAGCACCATCGTCAGGAATAAATCGTAGCCGTCGTCGACGACGATGATCTGGCCGCAGGGGCGCTTGATGGTTGAGTGATAGACGAGATATTTCTCCGCGCTGTGGGCGCGGATGTAGCGTTTGAGCGCGAACTCGCGCGCGACAATCTCTTCGACTGCGATCTTCTTTTCCCAGCAGTCGCGGCAATAGCGCTCCTCGCCGCGCGGTTCCGACACCTCTTTCGCACCGCAGAGCGCACATTTGGTTTTTGCCAGGTTCGACTTGCGTGTGGCCACGTAGGAATTATATCGGGTGGCTCGGCCGGCGGGTCCACGTCGCTACCATGCGCAGGCGGACCCGGCGCAACGGCGGACGCGGCTAATCAACCGCCAATCACGCCTGGTCTTGAAGATGCGGCGTATCCCGGGAAGATGCGTGACAACCCGTCACGCGAAACGCCCATGTGACCCCCGACGATCTCAGTAAACACGTCCCGGAAGTCCGTCGTGACCGCCAGGTCGCGTCCTTCGAACCGATGCCCCTCGCCAAGTCCCGGCCACCTTCCCTGAATGCCGCCACGTACATTGCCGCCGATCACCATCATCGCGTTGCCATGTCCATGGTCGGTTCCGCCGTTGCCGTTTTCCGCAACGGCGCGTCCGAACTCCGACATCGTCACGATGACGGTATCCGCCATGCGGTTGCCGAGGTCGGCAGCCAGCGCGGCGAGGCCGCGCGAGAACTCGGCGAGCCGCGTTGCGATCTGTCCGTTCACCGACCCCTCGTTGACGTGGTGATCCCAGTTGCCAAGTTCGGTGAACGCGACCTCGAGCCCGACATCAGCCTTGGCAAGCCGCGCGATTTCAGCAAGCGCCTTTCCAAACGGCGTTGTCGGGTAATCAGCACCCGCCGCTGGGCGATACGGCATCGCTGCCGCCTGGCGCAGCGTGCGCATCGCGGCGAATGCGTCGCCGCCGGCCGCACGCAGCAGCGGGTCGGACGTGTTCTCGTATTGGGCTTCGAACGCGGCGTCAGCGCCGCGCACGCCGAACTCGTTGACGTTGCCAATGGCGAGTGCCGGTGCCCGTCCTTCAAGCGACCTGGGCATCGTGCGCGCGAGCGCGACACCTCGAAGCGGGTTGCGCCCTTCGGACGAGACCTGGAGATAGCGATTGAGCCAGCCATCTCGCGTCGCTTTCAAGCCGGGCGTCGCCGACTCCATGTAGTCCTGCGCGTCGAAATGCGACCGCGTGTTGTCCGGCGATCCGCAGGCGTGGACGATGGCCAGCGAGTGATTGTCCCAGAGCGGTTTCAGCGGAGCCATCGACGGGTGGAGACCGAAGAACCCGTCAAGATCGATCGCCGATCCCGTTGCTTCGCCGCCCGGGCGCGGAATCGCGATCGTCGGCCGAAGGCGATAGTAGTCCGCTTCGCCGTGCGGCACGATCATGTTGAGGCCGTCCACCGCGCCACGCTGGAAGATTGCGATCAGGAGCTTGCGGCGTGATCCGACCGCTGCTGCCGCGCGGCCGAGGAAGGACGGCGCAAAGCCGAGCGACAGCATCGCCATCGCGCCCGATTTCAGAAAGACCCTGCGATTCATAGCCCCCTCAAAAGCGTTGGAACTCGGGCGATCCAAGCCGTAGCGCGAGATCGGCCGACGGCGGATTGGCAGGCAGCATGACGCCCGGCAGGTTGCCGGACGCGATGCGCGTCGCGAAGTTCATACGACTGACGAGTCCGCCGGCGGAGATCCACGCATCCCCGGTGTTGCGGTAGCCGGTTGGCGGCTGGCACATATACAGCGGCTCACCCATCTGCTGCAGCGTCTGCACCAGCGCCCGTGCATCGCTGACGGTCGCTCCGGTGGTCCGCATCGTGCTGACGACAAGCGTGAACGGCGTCTTGAACTTGGCGCCGCGTACGGTTGCGGTCAGGAACTCAGGTGAGGTCACGATTGTGCTGACCACCTCGCGCAGGTCGCCGCCCGTCGTGCGGAATCGCGCCGCGGCGCGATCGACGAGGGCAGCCGGCGGTTCGTCGGCGACCAGCCGCTGCGCCAGTTGATACGCAATGTGATGTGCCGTCGCCGGATGCGCCGCGAGGATGTCCAGAACGCGTTCGCCGTCTTCGATGCCGCCCCCGGCCTTGACCTTGTGGCCGAGCACCACCTTCTCGCCAGGATCGTGAAGCGCGGCGACGAAGCGGAACGTGCCGTCGCGATCGATGGTCCATCCGGTAAACGCGCGCGCGACCTCGATCACGTCCTTCTGCGTGTAGCCGCCGTCAACACCGAGCGTGTGTAGCTCCAGGAGCTCGCGACCGTAGTTTTCGTTGAGTCCGCGCTTGCGCTTCGCGCCCTGCGCGGCCGCCGCGACTCCGGATTGGGGATTCGGGATGGGTCGCAGACGTCGCCCGCGAAGTCCGAACCGGAACTTCGAATCCCGCGTCCCGAATCCCGAATTCCGGAGAGCGGCCAGCCGCTCCGCCGCATTCGGGTCGGCGCTGAGCCAGTTATCGAGATAGAAGAGCATTGCCGGGCTCTTCGCGTCGGCTTCGAGGAGATCGCGGAACCGGTCGAACACGTGGGGACGGATCACCTCTCGTTCGTACTCGGCGAGGTATTCAGCGGTCCGACCCTTGCCCGCGTAGACGTTGAAGTGATTGAACCAGAAGTCGACGAGCACTTCCTGCAGCTGTCGCTCGCTGTAGGTGGCGCGCAGGATCTTCTCCGCGGCGAGCGATTGAATCTGCTGCCGGGCAAAGCGGCGCAGTTCCCGCGGATCCGCGGACGCTGGCGGCGGTTCCAGCGCGGGCAGCAGCGCGGCGGCCGCCGCGTCGTCGATGCGCTCGGGATGCAGCTGCTGATCGATCCACGCCGCGAGCCCCATCGCCCGCACCTTGTCTACGTCGCCAGCCCGAGGACCGAAGGTCAGGCGGTTGACCGCGTGGATGATGGTGGCTTCGTCCCGGGATTGGGGATTCGGGATTCGGGATTCGTCGTTACGCGCGGTCAGCTCAGCGGCCGAGGCCAGCGCGATAACGATCGCGACGAGAAGACCCGTCAAGACCCTTGATTTCATGGCTACGGGGTTGGACGGCCGAACCGGCCGACGGGTTGTCTGCCGTGTAGGGCGGGTCCTTTTGGACCCGCCGCGCCGCGCTATTTCGTCACAGCTTCGCGCATCGCCGGCACGTACATGTCGCGGACGTATTCCTTCACCATCCGCCGCGCGGTGAAGCGGGGCAGCACCGTGCGGATCGACTGCTTCACAATCTGCAGCCACCGCTTCGGCATGCCGTCGTGGTCGCGCTCGTAGAACGCGGGGACGATCTGCTGCTCCAGAATCGCGTAGAGCGCCTGCGCGTCGGCCCAGTCCTGCGCGCCATGATCGCCAGGGTCCGCCTTTCCCTCGATCAGCCAGCCGTTGTCGCCTGTGAATCCTTCGGCCCACCAGCCGTCGCCGATCGACAAATGCGGCGTGCCGTTGATCGCCGCCTTCATGCCGCTCGTCCCGCTCGCCTCGAGCGGCTTCCGCGGATTGTTCAGCCAGACGTCGCACCCTTGCACGAGGAAGTGCGCCACGTGGAGGTCGTAGTCGTCTACGAATGCGATGCGGCCGCCGAACTTCGGATCGAGCGCACTCTTGTACACACGCTGGAGGTGGTGCTTGCCCACTTCGTCGGCTGGATGCGCCTTGCCGGCGAAGACGAACTGTACCGCGCGGCCCCTCGCATTGAGGATCCTCGCGAGCCGATCCGGGTCCGAAAAGATCAACTCCGGCCGCTTATAACTCGTGAAGCGCCGTGCGAACCCGATCGTCAGGGTGTTCTGATCGAACATCGTGCCCGCCGCGACAACGCGCGAGGCGGCGCCCTGCGCGCTCCAGCGCTGCCGCGCACGTTCGCGAAGGAAGTTGAACAGATACGATCGGAGCTGCTGCCGCGCCGCCCACAGCTTCTCGTCAGGAATCGCCATCACACGTTCGACAAAGTCGGGATCGTCGTGGCGCTCGAGCCAGTCGGGGCCGAGCCATTCGTCGAACAGACGTTCCATCTCCGCCGAGATCCACGTCGGCACATGAACGCCGTTGGTGACAAATCTGACCGGAAGCGCATCGTAGGTCGTCCCCGGCCAGATCGAGTGCCACATCTGCTTGGTGACCTCACCGTGCAGTTTGCTGACGGCGTTGACGGCGCCTGATGCGCGCAGCGCGAGGGCGGTCATGTTGAACATGGGTCCGCCACCGTTGTCGTAGTACCCCAGCGCCAGGAATCGTTCCCGGTGGCTGCCTAAGTCGCCCCACGCGCCGGCGAGGTGCGTCTCCACGAGGTGGAACGGGAACGCGTCGTGCCCTGCGGCGACAGGCGTGTGCGTGGTGAACACCGTCGTGCGCCGCACTTCCTCCAGCGCCGAATCGAAGCTCCAGCCCTTTTCGCACAGATCGCGGATCCGCTGAAGTACTACAAACGCCGCGTGCCCTTCGTTGAGATGGTAGACGGCGGGATCGGAGCCCATCGCCTTCAGCGCGCGGACACCGCCGATGCCGAGGATGATTTCCTGCTGCACGCGCGTCTCGCGATCGCCACCGTAGAGGCGAGCGGAGAGTTCACGGTCCCAAGGTGCGTTCTCCTCGAGATCCGTGTCGAGCAGATAGAGCTTCACACGTCCGAGACGGACTCGCCAGACGGCGACGAGCACGGTACGATTACCCAGCGGGACCGCGGTGATGCACGGTTTGCCGTCGGCCGTGATGGCCGGCTCGATCGGGGCGTCGGCCCAATTCAGCTTCTCGTACACCTCCTCCTGCCAGCCGTCGAAGGTCACGCTCTGACGGAAATAGCCCTGTGGATACATGAAACCGACGCCAATCAGCGGCAGTCCGAGGTCGCTCGCTTCCTTGCAGTGGTCACCGGCCAGCACGCCAAGACCACCGGCGTAAATCGGCAGCGATTGGTGCAGCGCGAACTCCGCGGAGAAATAGGCGATCGAGCGTGAGCCGATCTCGGGAAAGTGACTCTCGATCCATGTGTTGTGCGCGGCGCGTGCCGCGTCGAGACGTGCCAGCGCCGCATCGTAGCCCGTGAGCCATTCAGGGTCGTGCAGCGCGCGATCGAGTGCTTCGGGCGAAAGCAGTTGCAGCATCCGCACGGAGTTGTGCGCGGTCAGCCGCCATAACGGGTAATCAAGATGGCGAAAAACGTTTCGTGCGTCGGTCGTCCAGCTCCACCAGACGTCGTAGGCAAGCTCCTTCAGGCGCGATACACGATCGGGTAATTGGATCATGAGTAGGTAATAAAGGTATCAGGTATCAGGTATCGGGCTTCACGCGTGGTCTAGGTTTCAGCCGCGCCTGAGACCTGATACCTGACCCCTCCCCTTGGGTGGTATGCTGGAAGTCCATGGCCCGTAATTCGAGACCGACCGCGGCGAAGCGTGAGCGGGAGAAAGGCCTGATCGAGCGGCGCGAGCAGAAAGCGGCGCGTCGGCGGGCTGAAAAAGAGCGGAAGGCTGCGTCGCCCCGCGCGGCCGACGGCGTGGATCCCGATATCGCCGGTATCAAGGTGGGGCCGCAACCGCCTGCCGAATGGCAGGTCGAAGAAGACTCCTAATCTCCGCTACGACGCTCGACGCCTGACCGCCTCGTGCTCCGCGACCACGTCGTCGCCGAGCTGATCCCTGAGCCACAGTTTTTCGATCGTCGGATACGTCGCCGCGATCGGCATCGCCAGCAGCGCACCGACAACCCCGCCAAGCTCGGCCCCGATCGCGAACGCCACAAGGATGGCGACGTTGCTCAATCGCAATCGTCCACCGTAGATCTTCGGGCCAATGAAGTAGTTTTCCAGGAAGTGATAGCCACCGTAGATAGGAATCATCGCCAGTGACAGCGTCGCCGACGTGGTCGCGGCCATCACCATCGCCGGTGCGCAGGCGATGAAGAAGCCGAGGATCGGGATGAAATCGCAGACGAACGCCAGTACTGCGAGGACGAGGGCTGCCGGCACACCGAGCACCGCGAGCCACGTGAAGGTGTAGAGGCCCGCGAGCACGGACGTGACGAAGTTCGCGACGATATATGCCGATGCAACGTCCCGCGCCTCGGACGCTGTCCGGTCGAACCGGGGACGCAGCTCCGACGGCACGAAGCCACGGAGCCACCGATAGGTCTCCCGAGCTTCGATGAGGAGGTAAAGGACGAGGATTGACGCCAGCACGAACGCCGCGATTGCCCCGAGCACGGAGCGTCCCAGGGTCACGGCATAACTGGCAATCATCGACGTGTTCAGGCCGGTGGATCGCTGAAGGACCATCGCCACAGGGGTCGGGAGGCGGTCAGCGATCTGCTGCTCGATGCTCTGCAGATGTTGGCTGAGGTCCTGCGCTTGTCCGTTGATTGATTGCCACGTCAAGGCGAAGAAGACGACGATTGCGCCGGCCATCAGGAAAACGACCAGCGACGCGGCCGCCGAGCGCGGCCACTGACGGCGCTCCAGCCTGCCGACCGCTGGCTGTAGACCAACGGCGACGATGATGGCGATCAGAATGAGCGTGACGATGTACCAGATGCGCACCAACACTGCGACGAATGCGACCGCCAGGATCACTTTCAGCAGCGTGGCCCATGGAATGTGGAGCGAGAGGCGACGTTCACTCTCAGCCATACAGAACCATTGTTGAGGGTGCAAGCTGCGGTCCGCCGGGGTCGCCTAGGCCTTCGCGGTGCTCGGCGGCACCCGGGGCCCACCACGTACCCTCGGTCGTACGTAGGCCGGGTCCCGCACCACCGCGACGCGGACCCGGCCCTACGTGGATCGCTGGTGAACCGGCTTGGCCGCTCGACTCAGGTTGTGGGCCGTATTGACGATGGCGACGTGCGAGAACGCCTGCGGAAAGTTGCCCACCTGACGGCATTTGTGCGTGTCGTACTCTTCCGCCAGCAGACCGACG
>Ga0207648_10000324_pt1 | contig 52466 bp, 51 predicted proteins | sample KBSMisM32_FD_184310 | JGI IMG/M metagenome (GOLD analysis project Ga0207648, IMG submission 184310) | Miscanthus rhizosphere microbial communities from Kellogg Biological Station, Michigan, USA - KBS Miscanthus M3-2 (SPAdes) (version 2) | ecosystem: Host-associated > Plants > Roots >... | reverse complement strand
CACACGCGTCAGCAGCAGGTGCAGGCCGTGACCGAACTCGTGGAAGAGGGTAATGACTTCGTCGTGCGTGAAGGTTGCGGGGCGGCCACCGACCGGTGGCGACAGGTTGCAGGTCATGTAAGCGACGGGATGCTGCACCGAGGTCCCGCTGCGGCGGCGGTTGATGGCATCGTCCATCCATGCGCCATCCTGCTTGTTCTCGCGCGCATGAAGGTCGAGGTAGAACTGGCCGACCATCGCGCCCCGGCCGCCGGTGATTTCGAAGAACCGCACCGACGGATGCCATTTCGGCGCGCTGGATTCGCGTATGTGCACGCCGTAGATCGTCTCGGTGACGCGGAACAGACCAGCGAGAACCTGGTCTTCGGGAAAGTACTGGCGCACGTCCTGTTCGGAGAAGGCGAACCGGTCCGCCTTGAGTTTTTCCGATGCGAAGGCCAGATCCCAGGCGGCCAGTTCGGCTAGCCCGAGATCGCTGCGCGCAAAGGCCACGAGCTCGGCGTAGTCGCGTTGCGCGAACGGCCTGGCCCTGGAGCTCAGATCGCGCAGGAACGCCGCCACTTCGGCCGCGGTCTGCGCCATCTTCGGAACCAGCGAAACCTCGGCGTAATTGGCATATCCCAGAAGCCGCGCTTCTTCGCGGCGCAACACGAGAATGCGCTCGATGACGGGGCCGTTGTTCCACTCGGGGTTCGCGCCGAGTTCGGATCCCAGCGTGACGTAGCCCTCATGCAAGCGCCGCCGCAATGCGCGATTCTGTGCGTATTGCATCACCGGCAGGTAGCACGGCATGCGCAGCGTGAGTTTCCAGCCTGGCTCGCCGTCCGCATCGGCCGCCTCGCGCGCCGCGGACATGACATCGGCCGGAATGCCGACCAGGTCCTCTTCGCGGGTAACGAACAGCGACCAGGCATTGGTCGCGTCCAGCACGTTCTCCTCGAACCGCGTCGACAGGTCCGCCATCTCCTCGTTCAGCGCCTTGAGCCGCGTTTTGGCCACATCGGCCAACTCCGCGCCGCCAAGCTTGAAATCGCGCAATTCGTTGTCGATCAGCCTTTGTTGCGAGGCGTCGAGCATGGCGAAGGACGGTCCCTCGCGCAGCGCGCGATAGCGCGCATACAGCCGCAGGTCCTGCGCCATGTCGGTGTAGAAATCCACGAGCTTCGGCTGGTTGGCGTTGTAAGCACCGCGCAGCTCCGGCGTATTCACCACGGCGTTGAGGTAAGCGACGGTTCCCCACGCGCGACCCAGGTGGTCGAACGCCTCCGTGACGGGTTCCACCACCGATTCCCACGTTGCGGGACAAGGATCCGTTGCCACGCGCTCGACCGACGCGCGTGCCTGCGTGATCAGCGCGTCGACGGCGGGCGTGACGTGGTCCGCGCGAATCGCGTCGAAGCGGGGTAGGGCGTGGAAGTCGAGCAACGGATTGGCGATTGCATCCATCAACGTCTCCTTGTGCGGGAACGCGGCGTCAGCGCCGCGGGTCCGACAGTCGCCGGTCGAGCGATTCCAGATCGGAAGGCGTTCCCACATTCTCCCACGGGCCGTCGAAGCGCTCGCCGGACACCCATCCGCGCGCGATCCAATCGCGATACAGGGGCAAAAGTTTGAGCTTCACGCCGCGTGGAAGTTCGCGGAACAACGCCGTGTCGTAGAGCCCGATATTGCCGAACGTCAACTTGCCCGCGCCGTCGAGCTCGATGCGATCGCCTTTGAGCACGAAATCCCCGTCCGGATGGAAGTCGGGATTGGGCACCATCACGAGATGGACGCGCGGTGGCTGCGGGTCCCTTGCCATGACGTCGGCGCGAGCTGCGAGTGCAGCGTAGTCGAACTGCGTCCATACATCGCCGGAGACGATCAGTGCAGGGCCGGGCGGCAGAAGCGGCAGCGCCGTAGCGATGCCGCCGGCGCTTTCCAGCGGATGGGGTTCCAGCGACCACCGGATGCGCACGCCGAACGCATCGCCGTCACCAAGCACCGCGACCAGCTGTGGCGCGAGCCACGCGGCGTTGATGACGATGTCGCGGAAACCGGCGCGCGCCAGCGCTTCGATCTGCCAGACGATGAGCGGCCGGCCGCCCGCCGGCAGCAGTGTCTTGGGCATCGCGTCCGACAGCGGCCGCATGCGGTCGCCGCGCCCGGCGGCCAGAATCATCGCGCCGTACATCAGAATGTATAGCCGACGGCGGGCGCGCGCTTCTCGACGCGGTCCAGCAGCCGCGCCAAGGGCGCCAATTCGCGATACCTCTCCGCGACGGGCCGGACATAGGCAAGGAAGCGGGGCGTGTCCTCGACATAGCCTGCCTTGCCGTCACGATGACGGATACGCGCAAAGATGCCGAGCACCTTCAGATGACGTTGCAGCCCCATCCATTCGCAGTCGCGATGGAATTCCGCAAAGTCGGTGGTGACCGGTAGGCCGGCACGCCGCGCCTTTTCCCAATAGCGGATGGTCCAGTCGAGGACGCGTTCGTCCGGCCAACTCACGAACGCATCGCGAAACAGCGATGCGATGTCGTACGTGATCGGACCGGACACGGCGTCCTGAAAATCCAGCACGCCCGGATTCGGCGCGGACACCATCAGGTTACGCGGCATGTAGTCGCGATGAACAAACACGACCGGCTGCGCGAGATTGGAGTCGATGATGGTCCGGAAGATCCCGTCGAGCGCGACGCGTTCGTCCTGCGAAAGTTGCTGCCCCAAGTGGCGTCCGACGTACCATTCAGGGAACAATTCCAGTTCGCGCCGCAGCAGCGCTTCGTCATAGGGCGGAAGCACGCCCGGACGGGTCGCGAGCTGCCACCGCAGCAACGTGTCGACCGCGTCCTGAAACAAGTCATTCGCGTTGTCCGCGTCGAGCGCGCGCAGGTACGTGGTTGGCCCGAGGTCGGTCAATAGAAGAAAACCGCGCTCGATGTCCTGCGCCACGATCTTCGGCGCATGCACTCCCGCCTCATGCATCAGTCCTGCGACATGCACGAATGGCCGGCAGTCTTCGCGCGGGGGCGGCGCGTCCATCGCGATCAGTGTTTGCGCTCCGGGCGCCAACGCATGCGCCGCCCCCAATGTCACGCGGAAATAGCGGCGAAAGCTTGCGTCCTCGGACGCGGGCGCCAGCGTGAACGCCGCCGACTGCAGCACTTTGGCCAGCCACTCTGCGAGGAGGCGGAAGCGCGGGTCGGCGTCGGGAGGATTCATCGAATGAAGTGGGCCTGGGCTGCGGACGCCGGAAAAGCCGGTGCGGAATTCCAACGCGCCAGCGTTCCTGGGGACACCGACACATCGGGCTTGGCACAAGTGTCGGGCTAGAATGCTTCATTTTAGCAAACTGGTTGTGGCTGCATTCATGAGATCCCGCTCCTTTTCGCTGTCCCTGCTGATCGCGTCCATCGGCGCGACGTTCGCGACGGCAACGAGCGCGGCGGAGGGCGAACTGCCGGATCCCCAGCTGAAGCTTTCGCGCGAGATCGAGAGTCCGGTGAAACGCGCAGCGCCGGCGTCGCCAGCACCGGCGACTCCCGCCGTGGCGCCAGGCCCGGCGCAGCTGACGCCACTGCCAGGCGTCAAGATCGCCGCGCCCTCGCAACGCGCACCCGGCGCGCCGCGAGCGAAGGGCGACGACGATGACCGCGGCGCCATCTTCCTTCGCGCCGACCGGGTCGACGGCGAGGCGAGCGAGAGAGTGGAGGCCTCGGGCAAGGTCGAGCTGCGCGCGCGGCGCGAGACGGTGCTGGCGGACTGGCTGCAGTACGACTTGATCGAGGACGAGATCTGGGGCAAAGGCAACGTCACGCTGCGCCGCGGCATCGACACGATCTCCGGTCCGGAAATGAAATTCCAGCGCGATACCGAGACTGGCTATTTCAAATCGCCGCGTTATTCCATCGGCGAGTCAGGCGCCCATGGAGAAGCCACCGAGATCCGGTTTCTGGGTCCCGACAATTTCGAGGCCAGTTCCGCGAGCTACACGACGTGCGTCGCGCCGAACCACGATTGGTATCTCATCGGCGACGAAATCGAGGTCGACCGCTTGCGCTCGGTCGGCACCGCGCACAGCGCCCGCGTGTTCTTTCTCGACACGCCGGTGCTGGCGACGCCGTGGCTGGAGTTTCCACTGACCAACGAGCGCAAGTCCGGATTCCTGACGCCCATCGCCGGCTCATCGCAGATCCGCGGCTTCGAATTCGCCACGCCCTACTATTTCAACCTTGCGCCCAATTACGACGCGACATTCACGCCGCGGGTGATGACCAAGCGCGGCTTGATGCTTGGCGGCGAAGGCCGCTACCTGTTCGAGCCTTCCGTGGGGCAGATCATCGCGGAAATCCTCCCCTACGACCGTGTCGCGGACACATCCCGCTGGGCATTCTCGTGGAAGCACAACCAGCAGTTCGAGCCATGGCTCAATGGCTATTTCAACTACAACCGCGTATCGGACTCGACTTACTTCGCCGACTTCTCCGACCGCATCGCGGTGACGTCGCAGAAGACGCTGCCACAGGAGGCCGGTCTCAACGCCAACTACGGTCCGTTCGGCGCGTCGGTGGTGGTGCAGTCCTTCCAGACGCTGCAGGACCCCGCGGCACCCGTGACGCCGCCGTACAACATGCTGCCGCAGATCAAGGGCACGATGGACGAGACCGACTGGGCCGGCCTCACGTGGAGCGGAAGCGCGCAATACACGCATTTCGCGCAATCTTCGCTCGTCCCCACCGGCGATCGCGCCGTCCTGTATCCGTCCGTGCGCTGGATCCGGCAAGGCAGCTACTGGTTCATCAATGCCCACGCCGCGGTCCAGCTCTGGCAATACGATCTCAACCAGGTCACGGCGAGCGTGCCGTCGCCGCGGCCGAGCGCCGTGGTGCCCATTACCAGCGTCGACGCGGGCCTGTATTTCGAGCGCGACTGGTCCGCCTTCGGAACCTCCTTCGTGCAGACGCTGGAGCCGCGCGCGATGTACACGTACATCCCGTTCCGGCAGCAAAGCCAGCTGCCCGTGTTCGACACGGTGCAGGACGATTTCAACTTCGCGCAGCTATTCATCGAGAACCGGTTCATCGGGTACGACCGCGTCGGTGATGCGAATCAGCTCTCTCTCGCCGTGACGTCGCGGCTGCTCGATCCGGAGACCGGCGCCGAGCGGCTGCGCGTCGGCATCGGGCAACTCTTCTATTTCTACGACCAGCAGGTCACGCTGGGCCAGCCGCCGCAGAAGGCCGGATCCTCGGACTTCCTGCTGGGCGTCGAGGGGCGCCTTTCGGACACCTGGGCGTTGAACGGGCTCATGCAATACAACTTCGGCAGCAGCGATTTCGACCGCTTCAATGCGGGCGTCCGCTACACGCCGGGCGGGGGGAAGGCCCTGTCGCTCGTTTACCGCTACTCGAAGGAACTCGTCGACCAGACCGGAGGTCAATCGGAGCTGAACCAGACGTACCTGTCCGGCCAGTGGCCGATCTCCGACAACTGGAGCTTCGTCGGCGCGTGGAACTACAATATTCCCGACCACAAGACGCTGGAGGCGGTCCTGGGGCTGGAGTACAATGGAGGGTGTTGGGTCGTCCGGGTTGTGGGCCAGCAGCTGACCACGACTTCCGAGCAGACGACCCGTTCGATTTTCGTCCAGCTGGAGTTGAACGGCCTGGCACGAGTCGGCACCAGTCCACTTGATCTGCTGCGCCGGACAGTGCCTGGTTACCTGCGCACCAACGAGCCCAACTCGTCGCGCGATCCCACATTCAGTCCGCTCCCGGATTATTGAGGACGAATTCCGATGGCCCGTCGTTTCGCATCAATCATGGCAATGGCCGCGCTGGCGCACGCGTCGGCGGCAGGCATCGCGGTCGCGCAGGTGACGTCGCCGGGCATCGGGCCGCCATCGACGCAGACGCGCCCGCCCGCACCGCGTCCCGGATCCGCCCCCGCGGCGCGCGCCCCTGTCGCATCGGTTCCGCTGGATCGCGTGGTTGCCGTGGTCAACAACGAGGCCGTGACGCAGTTCGACGTCAACGAGCAGAAGCGCCTCGTGGTAACGCAGATGCGCGACGCCAAGGTGCAGCCCCTTCCGCCCGACGTGCTTGAAAAGCAGGTGCTGGAGCGCCTGATCACCGAGCGCGCGATGATCCAATACGCGAAGGAATCCGGCATTCGCGTCGACGACCAGACTGTGGAACGTACGGTCCTTCGGATCGCGCAGGAAAACAAGCTCTCCCCGGAGGACTTCCGCAAGGTGCTGGAGCGGGAGAAGATCCCGTACGCGAAATACCGCGAGGACATTCGCCGCGAGGTGACCATTCAGCGCATTCGCGAGCGCGAGGTCGACAGCCGCGTGTCCGTGTCGGACGCCGAGCTGGATGCTTACCTGGCGACCGTTGCCGCACAGGCCGGTGGCGAAATGGAATACCAGGTCTCCCACATCATGGTGAGCGTGCCGGAGCAGGCGTCGCCTGACCAGATCAACGCGCGCAAGCAACGCGCGGAGGAGGCACTGGCGCAGATCAAAGGGGGCAAGGACTTCAAGGAAGTCGCGGCAGCGTTCTCGGACGCGCCGGACGGCATCAAGGGCGGCGACCTGGGATGGCGCACGCCGGCGCGGCTACCCGTGGTGTTCGTCGAGGCGGCCAAGGACATGAGCAAAGGTGATGTGTCTCCGGTCCTGCGCAGCCCCGGCGGCTTCCACGTGATCAAGCTCGTCGATCTGCGCAGCCGCAATGCGCCCACAGTCGTCGAGCAGACGCATGCGAAGCACATCCTCATACGCGTCAACGAAATCACGGCGGACAAGGAGGCGCGTGCCAAGATCGACCGGGTTCGCGACCGCATCGAGACGGGCGCGAAATTCGAGGACCAGGCCAAGCTCAATTCGGAAGACGCGACGTCGGCCAAGGGCGGCGACCTGGGCTGGGTCAACCCCGGCGACACCGTGCCCGAATTCGAGCAGGCGATGAACAAGCTCGCGGTCGGCCAGCTCTCCGAGCCGATCCGCACCACGTTCGGATGGCACATCATCGTCGTCGATGGCCGCCGCACACAGGACATCACGGCGGACCGCAGGCGCGAAGTCGCGCGCAACGCCATCCGGCAGCGCAAGTCCGACGAGGAGTTCTCCGAGTTCGTGCGGCAATTGCGCGACAGGGCCTACGTCGAATACAAGACCGACGAAAAGTAAGCGCGCGACGCGCAAAAGGCCCTTTCCGCACTCACGCGAACCGGGCTTGCTTCCCTTGAAATTCCACCGCGCTCGTGCCAACGGCCTGACGACGCCCGCGTTCGCTGCGCTTGCGACGTTGGCGGTCGCACTTTGTGTCGGCGGCTATGGGTTGTACCGGCACAGCCTTGCTCCCGTGCCCGAAAGCGCGGTGGCGGTTACCGCCACATCGCCGGTGCCCGCTGCGACGCCTGCGGCGGCACCCACGCCGACGACGGTTGGCTTTCTCGACAAGCCGGAGGCGGAAGGCGCGGTCGGAACGCGCATCGCCATCACCGGCTGGGCGCTCGATCCCGCTGGAATCGGTGGTGTCGCTGTGCACGTCGACGGCGTGCCGCACGCGGCGAACATCGGCATCGCGCGCCCGGACGTGGCGCAGGCGAAGCCCGGTTATCCCGATTCCGCGCGCGCCGGGTTCGCCTTCGACGGTGACTTTTCGCACCTGTCTCCCCAAAGGCACGAAGTGACCGTGGTGGCAACCAACCGCGCCGGCGTGTCCACGGTGCTGGCACGCAGGAGCCTGCTGCCGCCCGCGGCGATGCACTTGTGGAGCGCCTTGCTCGACGCAAATCCGGAACTCGCCGAGAGGCACTTCAACTTCCTGATGATGACTTCCGGCGCATCCATGGGCGGCGCCGACGAGACCGACACCGCGTATGCGCCGTATCTGTCACGCACGCAGCGCGTGGGGGTCGCGGTGCCGCTGCTGTACATGCGCAATACCCGGGGCGCCGCGCACGACTGGGTGTTCGATCCCGATTTCGATCTGAAGCACAAATGCCGCGACCGCCTCGTGGCAGAGGACAACCTTCGCGGCATCATCCGCTTTGCGATCGAGCACAAGGTGCCCGTCGAATTCATCCTCAACGGCGGCATCTGGGGTGACGCGAGCTGCAATTCGCCGGAGTGGGACTTGAACGACCACCTGGAGGAAGACGACTACAACGTGCAGTGGAGCCAGGACGACCAGACGTTTCCTGACGACTATCTCAAGGGACTGGCCGGCTCCACCGACTCACCGGAACTCGCGCGCACGCTCACCTACAACGTCCACGCGACCACCGTGCGCGCGTACAAGAAGCGCAACCTGCAGGCGGCGGCGCGGATCATCAAGGAGTTCGCGCGTGGGCACCCGGACCTTTTCATCGGCGTCGTCCTGGATTCCGACACGTACATGAATCCGTTCTTCAAGCAGGTGGAATATTTCGATTTCAATCCCGGCATGATCCGCCAGTTCCGCGAGTGGCTGCGCGGCAGCGGCCCCTATGCCGGGCAGAACTCGCCGGGCGTGCCGGACCTGTCGTCGTACCGGCGCGCGCAGCCGCTGACGCTGGATGAAGTGAACCGCGTGGCACGCCGCAACTGGAGTTCGTGGGACGAGGTCGACCCGCCGCGCAAGTTCCCCGGTTCGCTGTACCGTCCGATGCAGCCAGGCGACGTCAACATCTGGGACGACCACTGGTACGAGGAATGGCAGGTGTTCCGCCAGCACGTGGTGGGGCTCCACTACGACGAATTGTCGCAGTGGGTGCACGAGGTCGGCATACCGAAGGACCGCATCTTCTCGGCGCAGGGATTCATTTCGCCCGACCCTGGCAACAAGCCGATCGCGATCAAGATCACGAGTCGCGGCAAGAACACAGATACGTCCGGCGTCTCGCTCGAGGGGTCGATCCCGCGCTACGGCCACCTGGGCGCGGTGATCTACGGCGACACGGCGGAGAACAAGACGCCGATGGAAGGTCCGCACAGCCTCTTTGCGCAGTTCGCGCGCATGGACCCGCAGTGGGGCGTGGTCGAGTTCAACAACACGAACCTGAAGCTGCCCAAGATGCTTCCGACCTACGACCAGGGGTACCGCTCGTTTCGCGACCTCTTCAACTACGACGCGCGCATGGTGTCGCCGATGGCGTGGAACGGCTCCAACGGGCTCTTCGCGGACCAGCCGGACTACGTGGCGTACACATCGTGGCGGAACACGCTGGCGGAGGACGCGATGAAGGATTTCCTCGTGTCGCATGCCGACCTGCCGCGTGGCGCGCGTTTGTGGACGTTCGGCTCGGCGCGGCACGCGGCCGACGATGGGTGGTCGCTGGCAAAGGGCGCCTGGTCGGCAGGCAAGGGTTTCCTCACGCTGCGCTTCGATGACGCGCAGGCTACGCTGGTATCCCCTGCCGACCAGGTGCTTCGATCGGACTCGCTACAGACGCTCTACCTCGGCCTGCGCGAGGGCGAATCTCTGGAGTCGATCGAGGTGCATGCGCGGGTCGAACCGGCGGCACCGTGGCAGGAAATCGTTCCGGCGACGCCCGCAGGGTCGCTCGTTCGCGCGGCGCCCGGACTTGCCGTTCCGCTGGCGTGGCCGGCCGACTGGCGCTCGCGCGCGGTCATAGCCGAGTCCTTTCGAATCGTGCTCAAGTTCCGTCCCGGAACGGAACAGGCGCGCATCGACCGCATTGCGCTGTATCCGCGGGCCAACGCCGTTACCGAAGCGCGGATTCGCCGCTGATGGCGCCTGCGCGGCCGACGCTCGCGCATCTCGATGCACTGACCGGCGTCCGCGCGCTGGCCGCGCTGTGGGTGTTCGCCTACCACGCATGGCTGGCCAGCGGCGCCACACCGGTCGTGGCTTCGCTGGGTGGACTGCGGGCCGACTTTACTCCGTGGTTCGCATTCGGATGGCTTGGTCTCGACATCTTTTTCGTTCTGTCCGGCTTCCTGCTGACCCGACAGGAGTGGATACGACTCGAGCGCAAGGGCAACCACGACGAAGTGCGCCGGCTGCGACCGTTCTTCGCGTTCTGCGGGACATTCCTGCGCAAGCGGATCCTGCGCGTGTACCCGGCCTACTACGGCTGCCTGACCCTGCTGCTGGCGCTGGCGACGACGCACCTCTACCTGCACCTGCCGGAGCGACTGGATCTGCTGTTGCACCTGGGCATGTTTCACAACGCCGTCGACGCGTACGTCTCGACGCTGAACGGCGTGTTCTGGACGCTGCCCTTCGAGTGGCAGTTCTACCTGTTCTTTCCGTTGCTGTTCGTCCTGCTCGTGCGCTCCGGCCCCTGGACGCTGGCCGTCGTGGGGCTCTCCCTCGTGTTTGCGGCAAGGGCCTACGTCATGGTGACCGGCGACGGCACGATGCACGCGCAGTTGCCGATCCGGCTCGATGCGTTCGTGCTGGGCATGTGCGCGGGTCGCTTTGCCGCGCGCACGCCACTGCAGGGGCGACTGGCGCCGTCTGCGTTCTATGCGGGACTGCTGGTACTGTTAGCCACGCCCCTGGTGTTCTTCGATCTGCCGACCGGCAATCACTACTACTCGCTGATGGGGTTCGTCCGGCCGCTGTGGATCGCCTCCGGCGTGATGCTGATGCTGCTCGGGATGACGGGCGAGCACCATCCCGGCGTGGTGTTGTTCGGCAACCGGGTGAGCGTGGGCCTGGGGTTGATCAGTTACAGCATTTACCTGTTCCACGTGCCAGTCCTCGAGCTGTTCATCACGTACCGCGCAAGGCTCGATGTGCTGGCGGCGATTCCGCTCGGTCTGCCGCTGCTGTTCCTCGGCGCGCTGCCGCTCGTGCTGCTGGTGAGCTACGTTTCGTTCAAGCTGATCGAACAGCCGTTCCAGCGTCGTCGCGCATGGCGCCAACACGGAAGGCCCGAGCGGGGCGGCGGCTTGCTCGATCGTGTCGATCCGCTGTTGGTCCTGTTTGCGTGGGCGATGCTGCTGATGGTGGCGCTGGAATTCCTGAGCTGACCCGACCCGGAGGAGAATGCGCGCGATTGCTCGACCACAGCGCGTAGAGCTCGAGGCCCGCCAGCATCGCCACGATCCCGAGGAAGATGAGAATCACGCGCAATGTGCTCCGGCGTCGCCGCTTGCGGGATTCGTTCCGGCCCAACATCGCGCCGTCAGCGCGAACCGCGCCGCTATTCGGTCTGGTAGACGTAAGGGGTCATCGGCACCCGCCCCTCGTCCATCTGCCGCGTTTGCTTGAGCGCTTCCGGCGTCTTGTCCCACCAGATGGCGCGGCCCTCGCGCTGCTTCCCCGGCAGGTCCGGCTTGCTGTCGATCAGTTCGCGCATGAAGCGAGTGTGATCGGAAACGTAGTGGCGGGAGGGAAGCATCGGCATGGTTGGCTCGGGGAATGCGTGATTGCAAACGAAAGAGCTTGATCTTATCACTGCCCGCGCGGAGCGTGCCGGCCGGCGACCAATGGAAATTCGAACAGCCGGCATTCAATCGCGCCGTTGAAGAGCGGCGTCTTGCGCGCGACCTTGAGATGGATGAGCTTGGGCAGCCGGAGGTCGCCGGTGAAGAAGAACGCCGTCCAGCCGGCGAAGTGCTGCTTCAGTGCATCGCCCAGCAACGGATAGAACGCCGCCATCTTCTGCTGGTCCGCCAGGCGGACCCCATAGGGCGGATTCGCGAGCAGGATGCCCGAGGCCGCCGGTGCGGCGCGCGCGAGGAGGTCGGCGCACTCGACGGCAACGAAATCGCCGACCTGCGCGCCGTTCAGGTTGCTTTGCGTCTTCCCGACGGCGCCCGGAGCCAGATCGCTTGCGAAGATCGTGGGCGTGGCAGGCGCCGCAAGAATGCGGTCGCGTGCCGACTGCTTGATGCGCTGCCACGCCGGACCGTCGAACAGCAGCAGCTTCTGGAAGCCGAACGTGCGCATCAGGCCGGGCGCGCGGCTCGCCGCTATCAGCGCTGCCTCCGCGACGATCGTGCCGCTGCCGCACATCGGGTCCAGCAATGCCGTTCCCGGTGTCCACGCCGAAAGTGCGAGCAGGCCGGCAGCGAGGTTTTCGCGCAGCGGCGCTTCCTCGGCATCGCGCCGGTAGCCGCGCTTGAACAGCGGGTCGCCTGACGTGTCGACGTAGATCGTCGCGTCGCGATCGGTCAGGTAGGCGTGGACCCGCACGTCCGGCGCGCGCTTGTCGATGGAAGGCCGCACGTTGAGGTCGGCGCGCAGCCGGTCGCACACGGCGTCCTTGACGCGCAGCGTGGCGAACTCGAGGCTTTGCAGCGGTGAACGCGTCGCGGCGACGTCGACACGCAGTGTGCGCGTGGGGAGGAACAGACGCTTCCAGTCGACCGCATGAACGAGCGCATAGACGTCCGACTCGTCGCGATAGCCTCCGGTGGCGACGCGCCACAGGATGCGGCTGGCAATGCGCGATTCGAGATTGGCGCGATACACGAGCACCCAATCGCCCTCGAAGCCGACGCCCCCATCCGTCGGCGCTATGGCGGCGCCGCCCAGACCGGCCAGCTCTGTCGCGAGCACGCCTTCCAGGCCACGCGGGCAGGGGGCGAAGAAGTGCTCGGCCATCGGCGCCTACTTCAGCAATCGGCGCCGCGTGAGCGCGAGCGCGACATAGTAGGCGACTGCCGCGTAGGCCAGCAGCACTGCGACATGCAGCAGGATGGCATCGGGAACGCGCCCCAGCATCAGCGGTCGCGCGATATCGATCGCGTGCTTCAGCGGCAGGAAGCCCGCGATCGTCGCGAGCCACGCGGGCATCTGCTCGACCGGGAAGTAGACGCCCGAGAACAGCAGCATCGGCGTCAGCACCAGCGTGAAGAAATAGGTGAAGAAGTCGTAGTTCGGCGCCAGCGCGTTCATCACCAGACCCGCGGCGCCGAACGTCAGTCCGACGACGAAGCCCAGCGGCAGGATCCAGATCGCGAGCCACGTGTGGCCGTAGCCCAGGATCATGATCACCGCCAGAATTGCCGCGGTCGACATCACGGCCTTGGTTCCCGTCCACAGCCATTCCGCCAGAACCACATCGTCGAGGGAAACCGGCGCGTTGATGATCCCATCCCACGTGCGCTGCATGTGCATGCGCGAGAACGCCGAGTACATGCCTTCGAAGCTCGCGGTGAACATCGCGCTCTGGCACACCATGCCGGTGCCGATGAACGCGACGTAGCTCATGCCGCCGACCTCACCAACCAGCGATCCAATGCCATATCCCAGCGCTAGCATGTAGAGCAGCGGATCGGCGATGTTGCCCAGAATGCTCGCGATGGCGAGTTTCTTCCACACCAGCAGGTTGCGCCGCCATACCGGGACAAAGCGCGCCGACAGCGCGGGTACCGCCCAGATTTTCGTTGTGGCCTGGATCGCCCGCATCGCCCTAATCCCGCAGTTCCCGGCCGGTGAGCTTGATGAACAAGTCTTCCAGGTTCGCGGGGCGGTGCAGGTAGCGCACGCCGGCTCGCGTCGCCAGGTCCGAGAGCAGCGGCTGCGGATCCGCCGCATAGCAGAACGCGGTCTCCCCGGCGACCTCGACGCGTTGCGCCAACTTGCGGCCGTGCATGTCCGCCCAGGTCCGGACCTCGTCGCCGAAGACTTCGACGACCTCTGGCTCGACGTGGCCCCTGAGCAGGTCGCGCGGCGCACCGGTGGCGATCAGCATGCCATGGTCGATGACCGCCAGCCGCGTCGCCAGGCGTTCGGCTTCGTCCATGAAATGCGTCGTCAGCAGGATGGTCTTGCCGGCAGCGAGCAACTGCCGGAGGCCGTCCCAGATGAGGTGGCGTGCCTGCGGATCGAGTCCGGTGGTCGGCTCATCCAGGATCAGCAACTCGGGATCGTTGACGAGCGCGCGTGCGAGCGTCAGGCGGCGCTTCATTCCGCCTGACAGCGTGCGTATGCCTGCATCGCGCTTGTTCCCAAGCCCCGCGAAGTCCAGCAGTTTGGGAATGCGCTTCTCCAGCAACGCGCGTGGGAGGCCGAAATAGCTGCCGTAGATCAGCAGGTTCTCGCGAACGGTGAAATCCGGATCCAGATTGTCCATTTGCGGCACGACGCCGACGCGCACGCGCGCCTCGCGCGCGGCCTTCGGCACCGGGACGCCGACCATCTCGATCGTGCCGCCGTCGGGATCGATGAGACCCAGGCAGCAGCGAAGGGTCGTGGTCTTGCCCGCGCCGTTGGGACCGAGAAGCCCGAAACATTCGCCGCGGCGGATGTCGAAGCTCAACCCGCGCACGACTTCCGTCGCGCCATACTTCTTGCGCAGCAGTTCGACCTTCAGAACGATGTCCGCCGGCGATGCCAAAGGCAGCGTGGCGTCGTCACTGCGAGCCGAGACGGCGATGGTCCTGGTCATGCGCGCTGCCACATGCCGGTGATCACGCGCTGCAACTGCGGCAACCGCCCGTGAAAGAAGTGTCCGCAGCCGGGAAACACGACGACGGGCAGCTCCTGCGGACGCGCCCAGGCCAACACATCGGCGAGCGGCACGACGTCGTCGGTTTCGCCATGCACGACTATCGTGTCCGCCGGAACCTCTTCCACGGCAAAGCGTCGAACGGCGGGCCCGATCAGTACCAGGCGTTGCGCGTCCATCGCCTTGGCTACCCGGGTCTGGACGAACGACCCGAACGAGAATCCGGCGAGGACCACAGGCAGCGCGTCGCCGAATTTCGCTTTGGCGTGAGCGAGCACGATCAAGGCGTCGTCGGTTTCGCCGATGCCGTCGTCAAACGCGCCGGCCGAACCACCGACACCACGAAAATTGAAACGCACCGCGGCAAACCCAAGCGCGAAAAAAGTCTTGGCCAGCGTCTGCACCACCTTGTTGTCGAGCGTGCCGCCCTGCAGCGGATGCGGGTGGGCGATGAGCGCGATGCCCGCGAGCGGCGCGTCCGGCACGTTGCAGACGACCTCCAGCGCCCCCGCCGGACCGTCGACTGTCAATCGCTCGGTGGTGCGCGGCGTCAAATCTTCAGTCGCTCGACGACTTCGCCGCCCACTACGTGGCGGTCGATGATCTCGTCGATGTCGTCACGGTCGACGTAGGTGTACCAGACGGCGTCCGGATAGACGACCAGTACAGGTCCTTCCTCGCACCGGTCCAGGCATCCGGCCTTGTTGATGCGCACGTGTCCCGGACCGTTCAGGCCGAGCGCCTTGATGCGGCCCTTCGCATACTGCTGCATGTCCATGGCGCCGCTGTCGGCACAGCATTTCTCAGGCGCTTCGCGCTTGTTGCAGCAGAAGAAGACGTGTTTGGCGTAGTAGCTCATGTCGGGGCCGAAGGCGCGGCGACCGTTCCACGCGGCAGGTTTCCGCCGCGAAACGTTCGGGCAAATGGCAGGTCACCAAGTATAACGGAGCGCGCGATGCGATCCGCGGCCACGCCGGTCAATCCGGTCGCCCCCAGGCCGGCTTGCCGGCGAGTGCGAACAGCCATGCCGCCGCGGCGATCGGCCAGGCCAGCAATACCGAATGCGTCAGGCCGTTGAAATTGAGCAGGTGGCCATATCGCCAGTTGAACAGCGTCAACGGCGCGGTCATCGCGGTGGCGTCGGTCGCGGCCAGCGGCAGGAGCAGCGAGGACAACAGCGCAACCGCGCACGCGGCAACTTGCGCGGGACGTGGCAGGAACGCCGCCAGCAGCAGCCCGAGCGAACCTGCGGCGATGCCGATCGCCACGCCCGGCTTCAGCCACGCCTCCCATGCGGCGGGCTTGAGCAGCATCCATGCAGCCAGGCCCTTCAGCATGAAAGCGAAGCCGATCAGCAGCAGCACTGCGCCGCCGACGTAACGCCGTTCGCGCAGCAGCAGCGCGAGGAACAGCCCGACGCCGGCGAGCTGGAAAGCCGATTGCGCAGCCTCGAGCATCGTCGCGGCGATATCCGGAGTCGCCACGGCCGCCAGCCCGGGTTCGAAATTGACCGCGAAGAGAGGAATTCCCGGATTGATCTGCGCCGTCAGCCACAGGGCCAGCAGCGCGATGCCTATGTCGCCCAGGCGTCCCTCGATGAACGCCTGCGCGCGCGCGGCGGACAGCAACCGGCGCGTGCGTTCCGCGCGCACCAGCGTGCCGCCGAGCAGACCGCCCACGACGGCACCGAGGGCATTGGCGAACAGGTCGGCCAGGCTCGCGGCGCGCGACGGCAGGAACATCTGCAGCGTCTCCATGCTGAACGAGAGCGTCATCCCCGCGGCGAGCGCTACACCGGTGCGCACCAGCGGCGAAGCGCGACGCGGAGTCAGCGCGGCGAAGATGCCGAACGGCACGTAGGCCAGCGCGTTGACGATGGCATCGAAGCGCGTCCACCTGGGTGGCCACGGCGCGAGGGGCCAGAAGGGCGTTCCGGGGGGCGGCGGAATCCATGGCGCGAACGGCTGCAGGCTCGCGTACGCTATCGCGACGCCATACAGGATGCCGAAAATGTGCGGTAGAAACGTGCGCGGACGCTGCGCGTTCATGTCGCCGCTAGGGCAGCGACCTGCGCACGACAGTGACCTTCTCGTGCCTGGCGATCTCGACGAAACCTGCGGCGGCGAACATTGCTGGCGAGCCATGATAGTGGTCGGCCGGGGCCGTGTCTTCCGGCCCGACATTCCACGGAAACGCGTCTATCACACGAATGCCGCGCGCGCCGAAATCCTCCATCACTCCGGCGAGCAGCGCGCGTGCGACGCCGCGGCGTCGCCACTCGGGCGCCGTGACAAAGCAGACGATCGCGGCCGCGTCCTGCAGGGGGACGGATAGCGGGGGTGCGGCAATGCGCAGGCGCGCGCAGGCGTGCTGCAGCTTGTGATAAGGCTGTGCGTTGACCCAGCCGACGACATCGTCGCCGGCGTAGGCGAGGAAGCCGTCCATCTCGCCCGTGGTGATGCGTGCGGCCATCGCGTCGCGGTTGGCGGGACCGTCGAACGCCGACCACGTTACCGCCACCGGCACCTCATAGAAGTGGCAATAGCACTTCGCCCACTCCGGGTTGTCGGCGAAAGCCGGTCCCGTCTCGTGGTCGAAGAAACGCAGATAGTCCTGCACCAGGCGAGGGGCCAGGCGCTCGATGCGATAAGTGACGGGTTCCGCCATCCCGACATCATAGAACGAGTCGGCGGGATGGACGTCGTGTCGGTTCAACCCGTTGGGTAAGCCCTTGAAGCAGTCAGCGCGACGCCTTGATCTCCGTCCACATCTTGCCGCGCAGCCGGCGCTGCGCCGTCGTGAGGTCCTTCAGCTGCTCCAGCTTGGCTTGCACCGCGGCATTCGGGAAAATGGCCTCGTTCTTGAGGAGCGCAGGGTTGATGTACTTCAGTGCATCGGTGTTGGGATTGCCGGAGCCGATGAGGTTGGTCAACTCCGCCGAATTCTTCCCCTCGAGCATGAAGTTCATGAACTGCAGCGCGAGGTCCGGCCGTGGCGCGTTCTTGTGGATGACCATGTTGTCGACGGCCAGCACCGCGCCTTCCTTCGGCATGCCCTGCAGGATCTTGAACTTTCTCCCCGCTGCCTGCGCATCGAGGCTTGCCTGGAAAATGTCGTTCGAATACCCGTGGACGAGCCAGATGTTGCCGACGGTCAATTCCTTGATGTACGAGGACGCGTTGAAGGCTGCCCAGTACGGCTTGGCGCGCTTGATCAGATCAGCCGCCTCCTTCCAGTGCTTTTCGTCCGTGTCGTTGGCGGAGTAGCCGAGATACTTGAGCGCCGCGGCGAACAGTTCGCTGGAACTGTCGAGGACCGTCACGCGGCCCTTGAGTTTCTCCAGGTACTTCGGCTCGAAGATCACCGCCCATGTGTCGGTGGGTAGACCCAGCTCCTTCATCTTCTCGGCGTTGTAGCCCAGGATTGTCGTCGACATTGCGTACGGCACCGAGAACTTGTTGTCCGGATCGAACGGCGTGTTCATGTAGACGGCATTGATGTTCTTGAGATTCGTGAGCTTGGCCTTGTCGATAGGCAATAGTTGTCCGCCCTTGATGAGCGGCTGCACGGCGTTGGACGTAGGCACGAGGATGTCGTAGCCCTTGGCCCCGGCAGCCAGCTTCGCCAGCAGTTCCTCGTTGTCCGAATAGTAGGTCTGCTTGACCTCGCACTTGCATTGTTCCTCGAACCTCTTCACGGTTTCCGGGGCGATGTAATTGTTCCAGTTGTAGAGGTTGAGCGTGTCCTTGGCAAAAGCCGGCAGTGCGGCCAGGCAGAACAGGACGGCGAGTGTTTGTTTTATCATTTTCATGACTCCTCGTTGGAGCGGAGCAGGCTTGGGGATAGCTTGGTGGCGACGACGATGAGGAACAACGTCAGCAGCATAAGCAGCGTTGACACAGCGTTGACTTCGGGCGTGACGGCGATCTTGATCATCGAGTAGATCTGCAAGGGCAGCGTCACGGTGCCGGCGCCGGCGGTGAAGAACGTGATCACGAAATCGTCGATCGACAGCGTGAAGGCCATCAGCGCGCCGGCGACCACGCCGGGCATGATCAGCGGCAGCGTGACAAAGCGGAAGGACTGCCAGGGGGAGGCGCCGCAATCGCGCGCCGCCTCGGTGAGGCTCTCGTCCATGCCCGCCAGCCGCGATCGGACGACGATGGCGACGAAGCCGATGCAAAACGCGATATGCGCCAGCGTGACGGAAACCAGCCCCAATGTGAAATTGAGCAGCACGAAGAATATGAGCAGGGATACGCCCATCAGGATTTCGGGTATCGCGATCGGCGTCAGCACGAGGATGGGCAGCAGCCGCAGCCTGTACCTGTGCATCGCCACGCCGGCCATCGTGCCCAGTGCCGTGGACACGAGGCTCGTCACGAAGCCGATGATCAGCGAATTCGCCGCCGCGGACTGCATCTCGCTGTTTTGCGCCAGCTTGCGGTACCAGTCCAGCGTGAAGCCGACCCATTCCGCGTTGAGGCGCGAATCGTTGAACGAATAGACGACGACGATGACCAGCGGCAGGTAGAGAAACGCGTAGCCGGCGATTGCCGCCGCCCACAGCCACGTCGATCGCCTGGATTGCGCACTAGGCACCGGACGCCTCCCGGCGCGTGCTGCGCGACCCGACCCACGCGGCCAATCCGGCCAGCGCCAGTGCCGCCAGCGTCAGCACAATGGAGAGCACGCTGCCGAACGGCCAATCGCGCGTCTCGAGGAACTGCTGCTTGATCACGTTGCCGATCAGGCTGTCGTCCGGGCCGCCCAGGATGTCGGGGATCGCGAATATGCCGAGCGCCGGGATGAATACCAGAGCCGCGCCGGCATAGACCCCGGGCAGCGACAGCGGGAACGTGATGCGCCAGAAGCGCTGCCATGTGTTGGCACCCAGGTCCTGTGCGGCGTCGAGCAGCGCCTGGTCGTGCTTCTCCAGGTTGGCGTAGAGCGGCAGCACCATGAACGGCAGGTGCACGTACACGAGGCACACCAGCACCGCGAACCAACTGAACAGCAGCGACACCGGTTCGACCCCGAACCACGCGAGCACGCCGTTGACCGTGCGCGCAAGCGCGGCCTGCGGTCCCAGTACGATCATCCACGCGTACACGCGGATCAGGAAGTTGGACCAGAACGGCAGGATCACCAGCAGCAGCAGCAGGTCGCGGTGCTTCTTCGGGCTGCGGGCGATCAGCGTGGCCAGCGGATACGCGATTACCAGGCAAATGAGCGTCGTCAGCAGTGCATAGATCAGCGACTTGACGAAGATCTGCGCGTAGATGGGCTCCGTGAAGAACCTGACATAACTGTCGACGTTGAGATCGGGCTTGCCGTCTTCGTCGAACAGCGGAGCCAGGCCGCCGAACTCGCCCGGTGTGCGAAACGACGCCAGCACCATGATCAACGCCGGAATCGCGAAGAACAGCAGCAGATAGAGAATGGGCGGCCCGCTGACCAGCCATTTGCCTAACGCCTCGCCGCGACGTTGCATCGGCCTCATCCGGAAATGAAGTGTCCGGCCGCGGACGGCCAGCTCAGTTCGACGACGTCGCCGACCTCGTGGAATTTGGTGCGGCCCGCGGCGGAGTTCGCCGACAACGCCTCGATCGTCGCGCCGCTGTCGGTGGTCACGATGTAGACCGTGACATCACCGTGGTACAGGAAGTCCGACACAGTGCCGCGGAAATGATTGTCCGCAGCGGCATCGGGCGATCCAGTGTGCAAGCTGATTTTTTCCGGGCGGAGCGCGATTGCACCTTCGTCGCCCACCGCCATCGTGCTCGCCGTGGCGACCTTGACCTGGCCCAGGCCGCGCACGTCGACGGCGACGGTGCCTCCCGCGTTGGCAGCCACGGGTCCCACGAGCAGGTTGCAGGTGCCGATGAAGTCGGCGACGAAACGCGTCCTGGGGAAGCTGTAGATTCGCGACGGCGCGTCGAGCTGTTCGACGCGACCCTGGTTCATGACGGCGATGCGATGCGACAGCGCCAGCGCCTCGGTCTGGTCATGGGTGACGTAGACGAACGTGATGCCGACCTCTTTCTGCAGATTGATGAGCTCGATCTGCATTTCCTCGCGCAGCTTGGCGTCGAGCGCGGCCAGCGGCTCGTCGAGCAACAACACCGACGGATGGGTGACCAGCGCGCGTGCAATGGCGACGCGCTGCTTCTGGCCACCCGACAGTTCGTGCGGAAAGCGCCTGCCGAAGGTGGTCAGCCGCACATCCTCGAGCGCCTCGGCGACCTTGCCTGGGATATCCGCCGCCGCGGTCTTTGCCATCTTGAGCGGAAACGCGACGTTGCCCTCGACCGTCATGTGCGGGAACAGCGCGTAGCTCTGGAATACGGTACGCACAGGCCGCGCCTCGGGCGGACGGCCCGACAGGTCCTCGCCATTCAACAGAATGCGGCCGCCGTCGGGCAGGTCGAACCCGGCAATCATTCGCAGCAGCGTGGTCTTGCCGCATCCCGACGGGCCGAGCAGCGTGAAGAATTCTCCGGCCTCGATGGCAAGGCTGACACCATCGACCGCGGTGAAGTCGCCAAAGCGGCGCGTGACGTCCTGGATTTCGAGCAGCGCCATCTAAGGGGGCAGCGGTCTAAAAGTACCGTGAGGGGCGGCGCCGGAATTGTATCAGCCGTGTGGAGCGCGGTGCGGCGTGGTATTTTCGCGCCATGTCCAACCCGCCCAAGCCGTCGCTATTGCAGCAGCTGCGTACACAATCCGACGCGCTGCGCGCACAGGACACCGCCGCGCGGCAGCCGTTCGAGGCGGCGGTGCAGGCCATCGACAGCAACCTCTGGCGCGCCTTTCGCTGGCTGGACGAGGCGTTGGGACACCTCGAAGTGATCCGGCCGAAAGTCGCGCACATGTACCCGCTGGATGGAATCCTCACGGTAGTCCAGCCGCAGTTCGAGCGCGGATTCATGGCGTTCCGGCGCGGCGCGTTCGCCGGCGTCGACGTTCTCAGCTACATCGAGATGTTTTATCGGCTGGCCGGCCCCGCGCCGCTCATCCTGCGCGTCAACCCCGCGGCGGCTTCCGGTATCGAGGAGCGCCTGCGCGCGGCTCCGATGCAGTTCCAGTACCAGACCGAGCAGGACGCGGCAAAGGTCGTGCGCTACGGCCTGTTCCACGTGCAGCCGATCGTCTCGGCGTCCGTGCGCTTTCAGCCCGATTACGCGCGCCAGGTCGTGGATGTGACGCTGCGCAATGTCGACCGGTTCGAGTCCGTGGTTCTGGAGTTTCCTCCGGACCGTCTCGACGAAGCGGCGCTGGAGGACCTCGTGAAGTTCATGCTCGGGGAGGAGAGCGGCTTCCTTCGCCGCGCGCCGCTGGCGCTGATCAAGCCGCGCAACGACGACAAGGCTGTCGCGCCACGCACGCCGAACCCGGTACCGAGACGACGCGCCTAGGGTCCCTCGTCCCGCGGGCGGTCACGCCAGGCGGCGGACAAGCAGGAATATCACGATCACCAGCAGCACCGCGATGACGCCGAGCCAGCGATTGCGCGTCGTCTGCGCGGCGGCGAGTTCGGCGACGGTGGTGTCCGACGCGGCGGCCGGCGCCAACAGACGCTGGTGAAGCAGGCGCGGCAGTTCCGGCAGTGCGGCGACGATATACGGCGCTTCCGCAATCAGGCGGCGTTGCAGCGCCGGCAACCCGATCTGCTCCTGCATCCAGCGCTCGAGGAAGGGCTTTGCGGTCACCCACAGATCGAGGTCGGGGTAGAGTTGCCGGCCGAGGCCCTCGACGTTCAGCAGCGTCTTCTGCAGAAGCGTGAGCTGGGGCTGGATCTGTACGTTGAAGCGGCGCGATGCGCGGAACAGCGACACCAGCACCTTGCCCAGCGAGATTTCCCTGAGCGGACGGTCGAAGATCGGCTCCAGGACAACGCGGATCTCCGCTTCGAGTTCGTCGACACGCGTGTCGGGCGGCACCCAGCCGGATTCGATGTGAGCCGTCGCGACCCGGTGGTAATCGCGGCGAAAGAACGCCAGAAAATTCTGCGCGAGGTAGCTCTTGTCGGTTTCGGAGAGCGTGCCCATGATGCCGAAGTCGAGCGCGATGTACTTGCCGTGATTCGATCCGTCGGTCGCGACGAAGATGTTGCCGGGGTGCATGTCCGCGTGGAAAAAACCGTCGCGGAAAACCTGCGTGAAGAATATTTCCACGCCGGACCGAGCCAGTCGCCGGAAATCGATGCCTGCGCTGCGCAGTTCCTCGGTCCGTCCGATCGGAATGCCTGCCATGCGTTCCATCACCAGCACTTCCTGCGTCGTCCAGTCCCACACGATTTCCGGCACCAGCAGCAACGGTGAATGCTTGAAATTGCGGCGCAGTTGCGAGCAATTCGCCGCCTCGCGCGTCAGGTCCAGTTCATCCCGAATGGTCTTTTCGAATTCGACGACCACCGCCCGCGGCCGCAATCGCTTGCCGTCAGCCCACAGCGTCTCCACGAGCCCGGCCGCCGTGTGCATCAACGCCAGGTCGTGTTCGATCACCTTGTGGATGTCCGGGCGCAGGACCTTCACCGCTACCGGTCGGCCGTTGGGCAATTCCGCGAAATGCACCTGCGCAACCGACGCGCTGGCCACAGGCGTCAGGTCGAATGTCTTGAATACCTGGTCGACCGGCTTGCCGTAGGCGCGGACCAGCGTCGCCAGCACCTGCTCCGCGGGAAACGGCGGCACGCGGTCCTGCAATTTGGCCAGTTCGTCCGCGATATCGGGCGGAAGGAGGTCGCGGCGGGTCGAGAGCATCTGGCCGAACTTGACGAACAAGGGGCCCAGCGCCTGCAGCGCCTCGCGCAGTCGCACGGCGCGGGGCTGCGAAAGGTCGCGCCAGAAGAGCACGCGGTTCACCACCGGCCGCAGTGCGCGGAGCCGTTGATGGCCGAGCACGAATTCATCCAGGCCAAACCGCATCGCGACGATGTGGATGCGGACCAAGCGGGCAATGCGCATCATGGGGGCATTCTACGGGACGCGCGCGCCAATGCTTGTGGCCCTTTGATTGTGACCAATTGCTTGAGGCCCGGCGCAGCGCGGCAGCGTGCCGGCGAACCGATGCGTGGACGCGTCAGACTTGCAGCGGCTTGGGCTTGCGGGCTGCGGCGCGCGCGGACAGCGCGTCGAAGCGGCGCTGCAGCGCATCGCTGCGCTCTGCAACGTCGCCGACGCCTTCGCTGAATTGGCGCATTTGCGCGCTCCGCGCGAGCAGGCCCGCCTCGTCGCGCGCATAGCTTGTCACGCCTTCAGTGACGCGTTGCGCGGCGTATTCGGGAAACGCGAGCAGCCGGCGTCCGGCATCGGCAACGCGCTGACCGACCATCGGACCAAGCGCCTTGGCCAGTGCGGCCTCGACGAACCAGGGCAGTGTTCGGGCAAGCTCCTTCAGTGCGCCGCCGAGTTCGGCGTCACCTTCCTCGCGCACGAATTCATTCCAGCGCGTCGGATTGGACAGAAACGTTGGAACCGACAGCGGCGGCAGCACCAGAGCGAGATCCGCGGGGATGGAAGCCTCGGCCGTCTCCAACGTTCCGCCGTCGGCGATCCGGAAGCGCGACGAAACCGGGCCAACCGACAGCGTGAACACGCGTCCGGCAAAAGGCGCCAGCTTTTCGCGTGCCCAGCTCTCCTGCTCGAGGACGGAATTGGCGATGCGCACGGGCGCCGCCCCTGGTTCAGGCAGCTTCACGCCGGCTGCCGGATCCCTGCAAGCAGCCATCCGGTCTTGCCGTCAACCGGCTTGACCAGATTCCAGACCTCGTCGAACTCTTTCGGAAGCACTGCGCCGTCCTCGCGCAGCGTGCCCTGGAAGTGCACGCTCGCCCAATGGCTGTCGCCCTCGGTGGTGACTTCAAGCACGGTGGCTTCGAGCGCCGTCACCTCCGTGGGGACATGCGTGCCCCGCTCGGCGATTTCCTTGTCGATTTCGGCAAACATCTCGGGCGTAAGCACATCGGCCAGCGCCTTGCGGTCACCCGCATCGTAGGCGGCCTGCAATTTGCGGAATTGCAGCGTCGCCTGTTGCACGAAACGCGCAGCGTCGAAACCTGGCGGATATCGGCCGCCGGCCGGCGCTTGCGTTGCTGCTGAGTTGCCACCGAAAGCGGGTTCGAACGCGTTGGCACGTTCCGCGGGCGTCATCGGCGTCATCGGTGGACTCGGCGCCACCGGACTGCCCGCCGCTGCGCCGGCGTATTGCATCGGCGCGCGCGAAGGTCCGCGGCGCCCGAGGAACATCCGGATGAGGAACACACCGCCGATCACGAGCAGCGCCAACATGAGGATGCTAGCAAATCCTTCGGACAATCCGAAGTGCGACAGCAGCGCAGCGAGGCCAATGCCGGCCGCGAGTCCCGCAAGCGGTCCCAGCCAGCGCGACGCACCCGACGCAGCGGGCGCGGCCTTGGGCGGAATGCCGGGCGTAGCTGCGGCCGGATTGGTGGGCGCAACATTGGGCGATGCCGCAGGCGGCGGCGTTGCCTGGCGCTGTGCGCCGAGGCTGCGGCCTCCGCCCAAGCGCCTGGCGTCGGCCGTATCCGTGGCCACGACGGCCGTTGCGGCGAGCGCGGCGAGCGCGAGAATCAGGAATCCCTTCATGTCATGCCTCCAGGTGGTTTCACTGCGGGCTTCAGTACACCCAGCCCACGTGCACGGCGACCACGCCCGCCGTCAAGTTGTGAAATTCGACGCGGTCGAAACCTGCGTCGTGCATCATCTGCTTAAGCGTTTCCTGATCCGGGTGGACGCGAATGGATTCGGCCAGATAACGATAACTTGCCTCGTCCTTCGCAATCAACTTGCCCAGCCGCGGCAGGACGTTGAAGCTGTACCAGTCATAGGCGGGCGCCAGTGCGGCATTCACGCGCGAGAACTCCAGCACGACTGCGACGCCACCAGGCGCGAGCACGCGCCGCATTTCCGCAAGCGCGATGTCCTTGCGCGTGACGTTGCGCAGGCCGAATGCGATGGAGACGACGTCGAATCCGCGCGCCGGAAACGGCAGCGCCTCCGCGTTGCACTGTATCGTGGGCAGCGCGAGCCCCGCGTTGAGAAGCTTGTCGCGGCCCTCCGCAAGCATCGCGCCATTGATGTCGGTGTGCACGACGGTGCCGGTCGGACCGACGCGGGCCGCGAACAGCCTTGCAAGGTCGCCGGTGCCTCCTGCGAGGTCCAGCACGCGTTGACCCGTGCGGGCGCCGGACAGCTGCACGGCAAAACGCTTCCACAGCCGGTGCAGTCCCCCGGACATGACGTCGTTCATCACGTCGTATTTGTTGGCCACCGAATCGAACACGCCGCGGACCCGGCGGGTCTTTTCCTCGGGCGAGACCTCGTCGTAGCCGAATTGCATGCGCGGTTCGCTCATTGCATCAGCCCTTGCCCTGCGGATCCCGGCTCGCACCGGCGGCCTCGATCCGGGCCAGATAGCGTTGCCACAACTCGTCCTGGCGCACGCCGAGGTCGTAGAGATAGTCCCACGAGTAGATGCCTGAATCGTGGCCGTCCGAGAACGTCGGCCGTATCGCGTAATGACCGACGGGCTCGAGACCGGTGATCGTCACGTTGCGCTTGCCGACCTGCAGTGTTTCCTGGCCCGGACCGTGTCCCCGCACTTCGGCGGAGGGCGAGTTCACGCGGAGGAATTCGCACGGCAGGCGAAACACAATGCCGCGCGGAAACACGAGCTCGAGCACGCCAGATGCCTGGTGCAGCTTGATCTCGGTGGGCAGCGGGGTCTTGGCGTCTAGGCCGGCCATAGTGAATTCAGGCAGCGCATGGGCCGAATATGGGGGAGGAACAGCGTAGCACAAGCCGCCGGGCATGACGGTTTAACGGGCTTGGCACCCACTTGCGTGCAACTGAGCGGGGAGCGAAACGACGAGCGAACGGCGCGCTTCCGCCGGGTCAGATCTGGTTGTTCGACGTCTCCGGCACGACGTCGAGGTTGCCGATGCCGGCGAACACGTTGCGATTCTTCGCCTCCTTGCCGTGCAGCTTGATCTCGAGCCGCAGGTCGTTCAGCGAATCCGCGTTGCGCAACGCGTCTTCGTAGGTGATGAGCCCCGCCTCATACAACTCGAACAGCGACTGGTCGAACGTCTGCATGCCGAGCTCGCGCGACTTCTTCATGATTTCCTTGATGCCGGACACGTCGCCCTTGAAGATCAGGTCGGAGATCAGCGGGGAGTTCAGCATGACCTCCACCGCCGGCACGCGGCCCTTGCCATCGCGGCGCGGGATCAGCCGTTGCGCCACGAAGGCACGGATGTTGAGCGAGAGGTCCATCAACAGTTGTGCGCGCCGCTCTTCCGGGAAGAAGTTGATGATCCGGTCGAGACCCTGGTTGGTGCTGTTGGCGTGCAGCGTGGTCAGGCACAGGTGGCCGGTTTCCGCAAAGGCGACCGCATAGTCCATCGTATTGCGTTCGCGCACTTCGCCGATCAGGATGACGTCGGGTGCCTGCCGCAGCGAATTCTTGAGCGCGGTTTCCCACGCGTCGGTATCCACTCCCACCTCGCGCTGGGTCATGATGCAATTGCGATGCTCGTGGACGAATTCGATCGGGTCTTCGATCGTGATGATGTGCCCGTAACTGTTCTCGTTGCGGTATCCGAGCAGCGACGCCATCGACGTCGACTTGCCGGCGCCGGTGGCGCCGATGAACATCATGATGCCGCGCTTGGACATGATGATGTCCTTGAGCACCGGCGGCAGGCCCAGGTCCTCGAACTTGGGAATTTCCATCGTGATAGTGCGCAGCACCATGCCCACCCGAGCCTGTTGCACGAAGGCGTTGACGCGGAAGCGGCCAATGCCCGGCGGGCTGATGGCGAAGTTGCACTCCTTCGTGCCCTCGAATTCCGCCGCCTGCTTGTCGTTCATCACACTGCGCACCAGCTCGATCGTGTGCTGCGCGGAAAGCTGGGTCTTCGACACCGGCGTGATCTTGCCGTCGACCTTGATCGCCGGCGGAAAATTGGCGGTGATGAAAAGGTCTGACCCCTTCTGCTTGACCAGCAGGTCGAGCAGTTCGTGGATGAATTTGGTGGCGCGTTCTCGTTCCATGATGTCCTTGCCTCAGTCGGTCAGTCGCGAAGGGCCGCCCCGAGCGACTGACTGCTCCCCCTCGGGGGGCAGCGAGCGACGCTCTTGTTGTTGTCGCGAGCGTGGGGGCACTTTATCCGCCCATGAAGAGTTCTTTGTTCACGGCCCGGTTGCGCGCCTCGGCGACGTTCACCTGGTTGCGCTTCACGAGATCCACCAGGCACTGGTCGAGCGTTTGCATGCCGATTGACTGCGACGTCTGTATCGCCGAGTACATCTGCGCGATCTTGTTCTCGCGGATCAGGTTGCGGATGGCGGCGGTGCCGATCATGATTTCATGCGCGGCAACCCGGCCCTGGCCGTCCTTGGTCTTGAGCAGTGTCTGCGCAACCACGGAGACGAGCGATTCGGACAGCATCGCGCGGACCATTTCCTTTTCGGCGGCAGGGAACACGTCGATGATCCGGTCGATGGTCTTGGCCGCCGAACTGGTGTGCAGCGTGCCGAACACGAGGTGGCCGGTCTCGGCGGCGGTGAGCGCCAGCCGTATCGTCTCCAGGTCACGCATTTCGCCGACGAGGATGTAGTCGGGGTCTTCGCGCAGCGCGCTGCGCAGTGCGTTGGCGAACGACAGCGTGTGCGGCCCGACTTCGCGCTGGTTGATCAGGCATTTCTTCGATTCGTGCAGGAATTCGATCGGGTCCTCGATCGTCAGCACGTGGCCGTATTCGTTCTCGTTTACGTGATTGACCATCGCCGCCAGCGTGGTCGACTTGCCCGACCCTGTCGGTCCGGTGCACAGGATGAGGCCACGCGGACGGTCAGTCAGCTCGGCAAAGACCCTCGGCGCGTTGAGCTCCTCGAGCGACAGCACCTTCGCCGGAATGGTCCGGAAGGCCGCCGCGGCGCCGCGTTGCTGGACGAACGCGTTGACGCGGAACCGCGCCAGATTGGGGACGGCGAACGAAAAGTCGCATTCGAGGTGTTCCTCGTACATCTTGCGCTGCGCGTCGCTCATGATGTCGTACACCATGGCGTGCACGTCTTCGTGCTCCATCGGCGGCAGGTTGATGCGCCGGATGTCGCCGTGGACACGGATCATGGGCGGCAGGCCCGCCGATAGATGGAGGTCCGACGCCTTGTTCTTGACGGCGAATGCCAGAAGCTCGGTAATGTCCATCTATAATCCCTTTTTCCCACGACATTGACCTGTTTTGGCATGCAAACCGCGTGCCACGGCCCTTCGACGATGGGTCCAAACGATTATGAGCCACTATGAGAAGGCGTGGCAAGCCGTTGCCGAGCGCATCGAGAGGGCTGTTCAGGCCGCTGGCCGCACTGCTGGATCGGTGCGTTTGCTGGCCGTTTCGAAGACGTTTCCAGTCGATGCGGTGCGTGCCGTGCATGCAGTGGGTCAACGATCCTTCGGCGAGAACCACGTTCAGGAAGGCGCGGCCAAGCGGCGGGCGGCGACCGACCTGGCTGACGTCGTGTGGCACCTGATTGGGCCGCTCCAGGGCAACAAGACGCGCCTGGCGGCCGAAACCTTCGATTGGGTGGAAAGCGTGGATCGCCTGAAGATCGCGCAGCGGCTGTCGGCGCAGCGCCCGGCGGACCGCGCGCCGCTCGACGTGTGCGTGCAGGTAAACGTCAGCGGAGAGGCGTCGAAAAGTGGTGTCGCCCCGGCGGAGGTCCTGGCGCTTGCGCTGGCCATCGCCGACCTGCCGCGAATCCGCCTCCGCGGAATCATGGGCATTCCGGCGCCCACGGAAGATCCGGCACAACAGCGGAAGCAATTTCGCCGCCTGCGGGAATGCCTCGAAAGTTGCGTCGCGGCGGGATTGCCGCTGGACACGCTTTCGATGGGCATGTCGGCGGATCTCGAAGCCGCGATCGCCGAAGGATCAACGCAGGTGCGCGTGGGCACGGCCATTTTTGGATCGAGGTGAGCAGGTGAAAGCGAGAATGCGGCAATGAACATCACTTTCATGGGCGGCGGCAACATGGCCACCGCGATCATCGGCGGATTGATTCGCGGCGGATCTGATGCGCGCGAATTTCGCGTCGTCGAATCGCTTGCATCGCAACAGGACAAGCTGGTGGGGTCGTTCCCGGGGATTGGCATCTTCGGAGAGGCATCGGCGGGTGCCATCGACGGCGCCGACATCCTCGTGCTGGCGGTCAAGCCGCAGCAGATGCGCGAGGCCGCGCAATCCATCGCCGCGCACGTCCCTGGCGTGCCGGTGGTGATGTCCATTGCGGCCGGCGTGCGTCTGGCCGACATGTCGCGCTGGATGAGCGGCTATTCGCGGCTCGTGCGCGCGATGCCCAACACGCCGGCATTGATCCGTGAAGGCATCAGTGGCGCGTTCGCGCTGCCGGATGCGGGCGCGCGCGGGCGCAAGCTTGCCCAGCGCGTCCTCGAAGGCGTAGGCGCGGTGCTATGGGTCGTCCGTGAAGAGCTGCTCGACGCTGTTACCGGCGTGTCAGGCAGCGGGCCGGCCTATGTGTTCTACTTCCTGGAAGGCCTGGAACAGGCCGCGCAGGAACTGGGTTTCACCAAGGAGGAGGCGCGCACGCTGGCGTACGCGACATTTGCCGGGACGATGAAGCTCGCTTCCGGCTCGGAGCTGGAGCCGGGAATCCTGCGCGCGCAGGTCACATCCAAGGGTGGCACTACCGAACGCGCCATCGGCATGCTGGAAACGGAATTGGTGAAGACCCATTTCGTCGCGGCGGTGAAGGCGGCCGCGGTGCGTGCCAAGGAGCTGGGCGATGCGTTCGGTTCCGAGAGCTAGCGTTTCACGGCGGCAATCATGACCGAACAAGTGATCCGGTACCTGCTCGATGTCGTGTTCGGGCTGTTCACCTACGCGTTGCTGCTGCGCTTCGCCATGCAACTGCTGCGCGCGCCGTTCCGCAATCCGCTCGGGCAGGCCGTCATCGCGCTGACCGACTGGATCGTCAAGCCGCTGCGCCGCGTCGTGCCCGGATGGAAGGGTATTGACTGGGCGTCGCTGCTGGCGCTGTTCGTTTTCCAGTTCCTTTGGCTGCTGTCGTACAACATCGTGTTCGGGGGTGGATTCAGCCTGACCGGAGCCGGCATTCCGTTCCTGCTTGCCGCAACGCTGATCGCCTTGTTGAAGGCCGCGATATGGCTGTTCATCATCGTCGTGTTTGCGCAGGCGATCCTGTCGTGGGTCGCGCCGGACGGACCGCTGTCGGGAACGCTCAATGCGCTAACCTTTCCGTTCCTGCGCCCGGTGCGGAAGATCCTGCCGCCGTTCGGAGGCACGCTCGACCTCTCGCCGCTGGTCGTCATCGTCATCGCCCAAATTGCGCTGATGACGGTCGTGCCCTGGCTCGAAACGGCGCTGACGCGGCTCTTCCTCTGACGTGAGCGTCGCGTGGCGGCGCGAGGAATTGGTGGAAGGCGAGATAGCCGTCGTGCTGACGCTGCATGTGCAGCCTGGCGCCAGGCATACCGAAGTGGCAGGAACGCACGGTGCAGGGACGCAAATGAGGCTGAAGATCCGCCTCGCGGCGCCTCCCGTCGACGGCAAGGCGAACGCAGCATTGCTCGCGTTTCTGGCACAGGCATTCGGCGTGTCGCGACACAACGTGACGCTGATGCGCGGCGACGCGTCGCGGCAGAAGGTCGTGCGCATCGTTCGTCCGCGGATGCGGCCGGACGTGGAATGGGAGTGACGTCGCCGATCAGTGCGCTTCGGCAAGCGCGTTGGCGATGCGCACGAATTCACCGACCGGTAGCGTTTCGCCGCGACAGCCGGGGTCGAGCCCCATGCGCCTCAGCGCCGCTTCGTCGCACAACGCCGAGAGTGCATTGCGCAGTGTCTTGCGGCGTTGCCCGAACGCAGCGGCGACGACGCGCGCGAACAGCGTCGGGTCAGTGATGAGCGGCTTGGCGGCGCCGAGCGGAACCAGGCGGGCAATGGCCGACTCGACCTTGGGCGCGGGGCGAAACGCGCCGGGCGGCACGACGAACAGGCGCCGGATCGCGAATTTCACCTGCAGCATGACCGTGAGCCTGCCGTAGTCGGCGGTACCTGGCTCGGCGGTCATGCGCGCTACGACTTCCCGCTGCAGCATGACATGCAGGTCGCGCACGCGTTCGTCATATGCCGCGAGGTGGAAGAGCAGCGGGGAGCTGATGTTGTACGGCAGATTGCCGACGATGCGCAGGTCCGCCGGCAGCGAGGCGAAATCGAATTCGAGCGCGTCGGCTACATGCAACGTGAGCTGCTCAGGCGCGAATTGCTCGCGCAGGCGCGCCGCGAGATCGCGATCGATTTCGATGGCCGTGACATGCCCCGCGCGCTCAATCAGCCCGCCGGTGATCGCGGCCAGGCCCGGACCGATCTCGACGACATTCTCCCCCGGCTGCGGATCCACGGCGTCGACGATGCGCGCGGTGTAGTGTGGATCGGCCAGGAAGTTCTGGCCGAATCTCTTTCGAGCGACGTGGCCGTGCATGGAATGTCGCTAGGCGCCCGCGGCGCGCGTGGCCAGCTCGATGGCAAGGTCCACAGCCGCGATCAGGCTGCCCGGATCGGCCGTCCTGGCGAGCGCGGGATCGCCCGCGAGGTCGAGCGCAGTACCGTGGTCCACGGAAGTGCGTGGAAACGGCAGGCCGAGCGTGACGTTGATTCCCTGCCCGAAGCTCGCCGCTTTCAACACCGGCAGGCCCTGGTCGTGATACATCGCGACGACGGCGTCGTAATGACGGAGGTGGTCGGGGACGAACAACGTGTCGGCGGAAAGCGGACCGGCGATGCCGCCGAATCCGTTGGCATGCGCATCGGCGATGGCCGGGGCGATTACGTCGATTTCCTCGCGGCCCAGGTGTCCCCCTTCGCCGGCGTGAGGATTGAGGCCGCACACTGCGATGCGCGGCACCGCGATCCCGAACTTCGACTGCAGCTCGCGGCCGACGATGAGCAGCGTCTCGGCCACCGCCGCGCGCGTGAGCGCGGCGGGCACGTCCTTCAACGCGACGTGGGTCGTGGCCAACGCAACCCGCAGTGGCGCCGCCTTCGCTCCGCCGACGAGCAGCATCACGACGCGGGGCGTGTGCGTGCGCGCTGCGAAGAACTCGGTGTGACCTAAAAACGCGATGCCCGCGTCCATGATGATGCTCTTCTGCACCGGCGCCGTGACGAGCGCCGCGAACGCGCCGGTCGCGCAGGCGTCGCACGCGTGCTCCAGCAGCGTGACCACGCTGCGTGCGTTGGTCGGATCGGGATGACCGGGGGTGACCGGCGCGGCGAGTGGTTGGTGCCAGATCTCCACCACGCCCCCAGCGGGCGCGTAAGCAAGTGGATCGAAATCCGCATATCGCGGCCGGGCGCCGATGCGCGCCGCCCGCGATTCCAGCAGCGCGCGGTCGCCCAGAACGACGAGCCGCGCGGGAAATGGCGCTTCTGCGTGACGTTGGGAAAGCAGTGCGACCAGTTCGGGACCGATTCCCGCGGGCTCTCCGGAGGTTATCGCCAGCGCCGGACGGCTCATTGACGTCATCGCGTCACAACGGCTGCACTTCCTGCCCCGCGTCGCCGAAGAATTCGACCTTGACGCCGGCGTCCGCATGCACGACGCCATCGGCGATCTTCAGCTGCACGAAGTCGGTCATGGCATGCTCGGGCTTGCCGAAGACCCACAACATCTCCAGTGGCTTGGCGGTGTCGATTTCTCCCGTATGCTGGACGGCGCGGCCGAGCGGAAGCGCGCGGCCCTCGCGTCCGAAGACGGGGAACTGGTCGAGCTTGGCGCGATACCGGATCACCTGCCTCCCGGCAAAGCGCTGGCGAGTGTTGAGGTCGTACCAGTTTCCCGGTGGCAGCGCGATTTCGACGTCGCCGCCATCGCGCAGGATCGGCGCGACGAGCAGCGCGTCGCCGCACATGAACTGCGTCTCGAAGTCCCGCACCAGCGCGTTGCCCGGGAACGCGAGCGGCATCGCGCGCATGACCGGCAGACCATTGCGCGTGGCCTGCGCCATCACGGTTTCGAGATAAGGGATGAGGCGGTATCTGAACGAAAGCCATTTGCGGCAGATCGCTTCCGTTTCGGGACCGTAGATCCACGGTTCACGCTCGCCCAAGCCGTGCATCCGGATGTGGGAACAGAAGACGGTGGCCTGCAGCCAGCGCACGTAGAGCTCCGCGGACGGCTGCGCCGAGCCGTAGAAGCCGCCGATGTCCGAGCTGTGATACGGATTGCCGCTCATGCCCCACGACAGGCCGCCGCGCAAGCTTGCGGCGAGTCCTTCCCAATCGCTTTGCGGCAGTCCGCCCCAGCCCATCGGATAGCGCTGGCTGCCGGCCCAGCCGGAACGTCCCCAGACCATCGGCAGCGAGCCCTCGGGCAGGAATTTCCGCGTCGCTTCGAACACGCACTTGTTGTAGAGCAGCGGGTAGACGTTGTGCAGGCGCCGGCCCCGGTCACCATTGGCCGCGACGGCATCGTCGGGAACCTGTTCCCCGTAATCGCACAGCATGACGTCCACGCCGTCCTGGAACAGTTGCCGATGCGCATCGCGCCACCACGCGTAGGCCTCCGGGTGCGTGAAATCGACGATTCCGCTTTCGGGAAGCGGCGTTGGCGCGTTGCCGCTCGTGCTCAGTTGCGATGACGTGTCCCAGAAGAACACGTACGGGTCGCCGTCGGACGATTTCAACAGGTAGCCGCGCTGGGCGAGTTGCTGGAACAGCTTGTCGTGGATCGAAACGTACGGGTATTCCCACACGCACACCTTGAGGTTGTGCGCGTGGATCTGGCCGAGCAAATGCGCGGGGTCGGTGAAGCGCTCCGGATCCCACTGGAAGTTGAATCGTGTCTGCACGTCCCACGCCGCACGACCGTCCAGGGTCAGCACGTCGCACGGGATGCGCCGCTGCCGCAACTTGGCCGCGACGGCAATGGCGTCGCCCGGCGTCTTGTAGAAATGACGTGAGACCCATAGCCCTAAGCTCCAGCGCGGAACCGCCGGCGACCTGCCCGTGACATTGGTGTACGCGTCGAGGACTCCCGCTGGCGTGTCCGCGGCAAACAGGAACAGGTCGAGCGCTTCATCGTCGACGACCACGGCATAGCTGCGGTGGGACCAATCCGGGTGTCCCACGCCGTGCGTCACCATGCCCGGCGTATGCACCCAGGTTCCCCACGCGCCGCTGCCGGTGCCGGGCCCCCACGCGAACGGCGAATTCTTGTGCGAGAGCCCCGTATTCACGCCCAGCGCATCCTCCACTTGGGAATGGATGAGCTGGCCGCGCTTGTTCAGCGTGCCGAATTTTTCGCCGAGTCCATAGACGGGCTCGCCCGACGCAAGCGCCACCGCCGCGGTCCAGAGCCCGCCGCGCTTCACGCGTCCAAACGACGGCAGGCGCGTCCAGCCTCGAAAATGCTCATCGGTAATCGACGTGAGCAATGCCGCACCCTTCCACAGAAGGCGGAATCGCAGCGGTGCGCCGACGATCTCGAGCACCGCGTCGTCGGCGGCAATCGTCCATATGCCCGGCACAGGTTGCGCGACCGTGCAAGGCTTGGCGCGGCCGACGACCAGTCCATAGTCCGGACGCGCATTGGGGCCGAGCCGCAGCCTGAACGTGCCGTTGCCGTAGGCCGTGATTTCGAGGAGGTCCCCGGTGGACGTCGCGAAGGAAACGCCGGTCGACGTCGAGCCCAGGCTTTTCAGCGCTTCCAGGCGCAGGTAGGCAGTCGGGTCGAGAAGCATCGTTGTGATCGTGCGCGCAGCGTCAGCCGGCGAATTGGGGTTCGGGCAATCCCGGGGTATCGACGGCGAGCGCGAAGATGCCTCCGGATTGCGGCAGGCGGGCGAGCTCGTCCGCTTCGCGCATCTGGCGCGCGCTGGTGACATAAAGCGTGCGCAGATCTGCGCCGCCGAATGCGCACATCGTCGGGCACATTGCCGGCGTCGCGAATTCGCCCAGGATGCGGCCCTGCGGCGACAGCTTCACCACTTTGCCGCCGCGATAGAACGCGCTCCAGTAGTTGCCGTCGCTGTCCACGGCCGCGCCGTCCGGCCGGTCGGTCTCGCCGGTCCACTGCGCGAACACGCGGGGATGCGACGTCGTACCGGTGGCGGCGTCGTAGTCGTAGGCGCGGACGACGTGCGCCGGCGTGTCGGAGTGGTACATGGTGCGGCCGTCGGGACTCCATGCGAGACCATTGCTGATCATGATGTCGCGCAACACTTCGGTCGCGGCATAGTCGGAATCGACGCGAATCAGCGTCGCGGAATTCGCATCGCGGTTCTCGTTCATCGACCCCACGAAAAAGCGCCCGGCCGCATCGCAGCGGCCGTCGTTGAAGCGGTGATGCGCCGGATCGTAGGGAGCGTCGGCTACTTTGCGGCCAAGCGTGCCGTCCGCGTCGGCGAGCCACACTCCGCCGCGCAGCGCGACCACGAAGCCGCCCGACCTACGCAGCGCGAAGCAGCCAATCGCTTCGGGCATCGGCATCGCCACGTTGCGACCACTCGCCGGATCGAAGCGGTTGAGCGAAGGCGCGTTGATGTCGACCCAGTACAGCGCCTGTTCCTTCACCGACCACACCGGACACTCGCCGAGGCTGGCCCTGACGTCGAGGACGCAAGTGAATGGCGATGCCGGCATGTTCAATCCGCACCGCGTCCAGCCGCCGGAGGCGCGGCGCGCGCCTTGCCTAGTACTTCCTGCGCGCGCCCGACCATGAACGCCATGTCGGAGCCGATCGCCACCCAGTCGTAGCCATAGCCGATGAATTGCGCAGTCATCTCGGGATTCATGCCGAGAATGCCGCAGGGCTTGCGCAGTTGCCGCAACTGTTTCGCGGCCGCCTTGAGCTTTTCCTGCACGGCGGGGTTGCCGACGTCGCCCAGCAGGCCCATCGACGCCGCGAGGTCGGAAGGGCCGATGAAGATCGAATCCACGCCGGGCACCGCGGCGATGGCCGCGAGATTGTCGAATCCCTTCACCGTTTCGATCTGCACCATCACGCACAGTTCGCTGGCGGCGTTCTTGAGGTAATCGGGGACCGTGCCAAAGCGGCTGCCGCGATGGTTGCCGGCGACACCGCGAATGCCGTCGGGCGGATAGCGCGTTGCCGCGACGGCGCGTTGGGCCTCCTCCGCGGTCTGGACAAACGGCAGCAACACCGTTTGCGCACCGCCATCGAGCACGCGCTTCAGCCACACCGGATCGTTCCAGACCAGGCGCACCATGGCTTGCGCCGGCGTGCCGGCAATCGTGCGCAGGATCTCGATCATCTCCGGCGTGTCGACCGGCGTGTGCTCCATATCCACGACGAGGAAGTCGAAGCCGGCGCACCCGAGTGCCTCCGCAGTCGATGGAGCGCCACTTACCAGCCACGCGCCGAGCTGCATCCGGCCTTCGGTGATCGCGCGCTTGAATTTGTTCACGGGCATGTCCATGGGCTGCCTGCCTTTACATTGCAACGGTGAGCGGATTCTGCCAGACGGGACGAGGATAGTGGCATGGAGTCGAAGTGGTTTACCATGGCGCGTCGCCATTTTCCCACTCGGCTATCCCATCCCGCGCCACGACAAGGTGCCGGGTCGTTCATGCGTCGACTCCTCGCTTCCCCTGATTTCCGCGCCGGCTTCGTCGAAATGCTGCCGGCGTGCTTGGGCCTCATTCCGTTCGGGCTGGTCTGTGGCGTCGGCGCAGCGGCCGCGGGCGCGTCGTGGCTTGCCGCGCTCGGCATGAGCGCAGTCATCTTCTCAGGAGCGGCGCAGATACTTGCCGGGCAGCTGCTCGCCGGCGGGGCGCCGTTTGCGATCATCGTGCTCACGTGTTCCGTGCTTGGCCTGCGCTTTCTCATGTACAGCGCGGCAATGGCACCCTATCTGAAGGCATTGCCGGCGCGGTGGCAACACGCGCTGGCGTTCCTTCTGACCGATCAGGCGTTTGCCGCGGCGATCCGGCGTTTCGACGCCAAGGATGATCCCCACGGCGGTGCGCGGCATTTCCTGGGCAGCGGCGTCGCTTTGTATCTGTGCTGGCAGATCACCAGCATGATCGGGTTTTTCGCCGGCAACCTGATCCCGGCGTCGTGGTCGCTGGAGTTTGCGGTACCGCTGTGCTTCATCGCGCTGGTCGCGCCATTGCTGCGCGACGCCCCGACCATCCTCTCCGCCATCGTCGCCGGGTATGCGGTCGTGGCGCTCGGCGGCTTGCCGATGAAGCTCAACCTTATTGCCGCCGGCGTGATCGGAATCGCTGCCGGGACGATTGCGGACCTCGCGAGGGAGCGATGGACGCGACGCTGAAGCTTTGGATGGTTATTTTCGCGGTTGGACTGATCAACTACCTGTCGCGGCTGTCCTTCATCGCGGTGTTCGCCCGGCGCAGCATGCCGCCATTGTTGGCGCGCGCGCTCAAGTACGTGCCGGCGGCGATGCTCACCGCACTCGTCCTGCCTATGATCATGGGGGATGCGGCGGCCGGCGGCGCGGTGCCCTTCAACCCGAAGGCAGGCGCGGCGGTGCTCGCCGGCGTCGTGGCCTTCTATACGCGCAGCACGCTCTGGACACTGGGTACCGGCATGGCGGCGCTTTGGCTGTTGCAGGCGCTGCGCTAACATCACGCTCATGAGTCGCCGAGGCGGCCGGCCGACCCGCGGGAGAGCGCATGCGTTTCGAAGGCACCGACAGCTACATCGCCACCCCTGATCTTATGCTCGCGGTCAATGCGGCGCTGGCGCTGGAACGGCCGCTGCTGATCAAGGGCGAACCCGGCACCGGCAAGACGCTGCTCGCCTACGAGGTGGCACGCGCGCTCGGCCGGCCCCTCTTTCAGTGGCACATCAAGTCCACTACCAAGGCGCAGCAGGGCTTGTATGAATACGACGCCGTTTCGCGCCTGCGCGACTCGCAGCTCGGCGACGCGAAAGTCGCCGACATCGCCAACTACATCAAGCCGGGCGTGTTGTGGCAGGCGTTCGAAAGCGAATCTCCGGCAATCGTCCTGATCGACGAAATCGACAAGGCCGACATCGAATTCCCGAACGACCTGCTGCACGAGCTCGACCGGATGGAGTTTCACGTCTACGAGACGCACCGGACGATCCGGGCGCGACATCGTCCGCTGGTCGTAATCACGTCCAACAACGAGAAGGAGCTCCCCGACGCTTTCCTGCGCCGCTGCTTCTTTCATTACATCCGATTCCCGGACCGCGACACGATGGAGAGGATCGTCGATGTGCATTACCCGGGGCTCAAGCGCGAACTGCTGCAGGAGGCCCTGGAGGTGTTCTTCAGCCTGCGCGACGTTCCGGGCCTCAAGAAGAAGCCATCCACGTCGGAATTGCTCGACTGGCTCAAGATCCTGCTGGCCGAGGACATCTCGCCCGAGGCGTTGCGCAGTCCCGACCGGAAGGCGTTCATTCCGCCGCTGCACGGGGCCTTGTTGAAGAACGAGCAGGATGTCCACTTGTTTGAGCGCGTCGTGTTCATGGCCCGCGCGGGTCGCTGAAGTGGCGTTCATCCACCCGGTGACGCTGAAGGGCGCGATCGCCACGCTGGAGCCACTGGCTGCCGGGCACGCAATGGCGCTGGCGAAGGCCGCGGCCGACGGCGAGCTCTGGCGCCTCTGGTACACGCACATCGCACCGCCGGACAAGATGGAGGAATACGTCACGACCGCGCTCGGCATGCGCGAAAACCAGGGCGCGATGCCGTTCGTGGTGCGCGAGAACGCGACCGGCGAAGTCGTGGGCTGCACGCGCTACTTCAATGTCGACGCCACGCATCGTCGACTGGAGATCGGCCATACCTGGTATGCGAAGCGCGTGCAGCGGACCGGCCTCAATACCGAATGCAAGCTCATGCTGCTGGGCCACGCTTTCGAAGCGCTGCAATGCATCGCCGTCGAATTCCGCACGCACTGGTTCAACCACGCATCACGCACGGCGATCGCTCGGTTGGGCGCCAAGCAGGACGGCGTGCTGCGCAACCATCAACTCATGCCCGATGGCGCGCGGCGGGACACCGTCGTGTTCAGCATCATCGACGGTGAATGGCCGGCGGTGAAACAGCACTTGCGATTCCAGTTGGAGCGCCGCGCCGTCACATAGCGCTTCGCCCCAGGTCAACCGAAGCGGCGGAAGACCGTCGTTCGGACGGCCAGGCAAATCCAACATGCTCACCGGCTTCTTCCTCCACCTCAAAGCGAACAAGCTGCCGGTTTCTACGCGGGAACTGCTGACGCTGCTCGAAGCGCTTGAAAAGCGTGTAGTTTCCAATTCCATCGACGATTTCTACATGCTGTCACGCGCCTGTTTCGTCAAGGACGAGCAGCACTTCGACCGCTTCGACCTCGCGTTCGCGACCTACTTCAAGAACGTGAACGCGATCTTCGACATCCGCGCGGAAATTCCCGAGGAGTGGCTGCGCCGCGAATTCCAGCGCTATCTTTCCGACGAGGACAAGAAACTGGTGGAATCACTGGGCGGCTGGGACAAGCTGATGGAGACGCTCAAGCAAAGGCTCGAGGAGCAGCGTGCGCGGCATCAGGGCGGGTCGAAGTGGATCGGCACCGGCGGCACCAGCCCCTTCGGCGCCTACGGCTACAACCCAGAGGGCGTGCGCATCGGGCAGGACGGCGGCGGAGCGCGCAGCGCAGTCAAGGTGTGGGACGAGCGTACGTTTCGCAATCTCGACGGCGATGTCGAGCTCAATACGCGCAATATCAAGGTGGCCCTGCGCCGCCTGCGCCGCTTCGCGCGCGAGGGCGTGCCCGACGAACTCGATCTCGACGGCACCATCGACGGCACGGCGCGCAATGCCGGTTGGCTCGACTTGAGGATGCAGCCGGAGCGACGCAACCGCGTGAAGGTTCTGCTGTTTCTCGACGTCGGCGGCTCGATGGACCCGCACGTGCAGGTCTGCGAGGAGCTGTTTTCCGCCGCCAAGAGCGAATTCCGGCACCTGGAGCATTTCTACTTCCACAACTGCGTGTACGACCACGTCTGGCGCAACAACGCGCGCCGCCGCAACGAACGCATGGGCACGCTGGAACTGCTGCGAACCTACGGGCCCGACTGGAAGGTGATCTTTGTCGGTGACGCCGCGATGAGCCCTTACGAACTGGTGCAGACTGGCGGCAGTATCGAGTACATGAACGACGAGGCGGGCATCGTGTGGCTGACCCGGATCTTCGAGCATTTCCGCAGAGTCATCTGGTGGAATCCGGAACCGCCCCGCGGCTGGGAATACACGCGCTCGACACAGATCGTGCTGCAGAAATTGGGCCCGCGGATGTTTCCACTGACGTTGTCCGGGGTGGCGCAGGGCATCGACTCGCTGCGGCACTGATCTCGCGCACTGCCGCGCTGCCTGATCTATTCCGAACGCGTGACGTCGTAGGCGTGCATCTTCAACCATTCGAACGAGCGGATGATCTTCTCGGGAGCCAGGTGATACTGGACTCCGAAGCCGGATCGCCGGTCGCCTTCGAGCATGCGGCGCGCAAGCGAACGCTGGCGCCGCAGCAGGTAGGCATGCGTGTCCACATGCTTGTAATGCAGCAGCGAGGCCTCGACCACCGACGGTTCCACCACCCGGCCCGTCGGTCGGCACTCGTGTCGCCCCGGTCCATAGTTCATTTCCGCGACCGCGTCGGGATTGAAGACCTGGCGCTTGTCCTGTCCGAACATCGCCACGCCCTTGCGCACTGTCTCGACCAGGCTCTGCCCGGGATCGGGGAACCTTTCGCCGACCATCTCGTAGCCTCGCGGATGAACCATCGTCACCCCCTGGTCCGTGCACCGTTCCAGGTAACCGCGCATGCCGCCAGGGTGGTAGATAAACTCGTCGATGTTGGTCACAATGACCCAATCGGCGCGAGTGCGGCTCTCCTTCCACGCGTGCTGCCAGATTTCGAGTGCGGTCAGCACAAACGATGAGCCCTTGGGCGGAAGCGGCCGCAGGTCGACTTTGGGATGCCGCTTGAGGTTCTCCGCCGTGCCGTCGTCGGATTGATCGTCGAAGATCACCAGGCGGTCTACCCAGGGCCCGTAGTAATCGAGGAAGAACGGCAGCATCCGGCGTTCGTTCCACGAGATCGAGTAGAGTTCAATTCGCATCGGCGGGAGACCAGGGAATGTTGAAGGGTGCGCGCAAGGACAAGCCGACCGTGACCGGGGACGGCACACCGTTGCGCACGCTGCTCGCCGGCGTGGAAGTCCGCGAGGTGCGCAACATCGTCACCCGCAATGGTCTCACCACGGAAGTGTATCGCAGCGACTGGCATGCCGGCGCGGCGCCGGTTGCGCAGACCCTTTATGTCAGCTTGCGTCCCGACGCGGTGAGCGCCTGGCATTGCCATGAGGCTCAGCTCGACCGCATTTTTGTCGTACAAGGATGCATGAAGCTGGTCCTCTTCGATGACCGCGAGCATTCGCCGACGCTCGGGCAAATCAGCGAGTTCTTCCTCGACCGGGCGCGACCCACGCTGGTCACGGTGCCGCCCGGAATCTGGCACGGCGTACAGAATCTCGGCGCCTCGGATTGCGCTTTCCTGAACTTCTTCGACCGCCTCTACGAACACGGCAACCCGGACGAGTGGCGACTGCCCGCTGCGAATGACGCCATCCCCTATCGATTCTAGCCCTCCGGCTTCTGATACTCCGGTAGTGGCCCCTCCAATGCTGTTCACCATGTGGACCGAGGATGCGGCGCTTGCGGCAGCGGCGGCGAGCGCAGGGATTGCGCGCATCGGGCCGGATCTCGAGATCCTCGGCAAGCGCGAACGCCAGCCGGATGGCGACAATCGAATTGCCGACGGACGCGCTTCGGTGCTCCCCGGGCTGCGACGGGTAATCGGGAATGCCCGGCTGCATGTGCGATCCAATCCATTGCATCGCGGCCTCGCGCAAGAGCTCGAAGCCTGCTTCGCCGCCGGCGTGACCAGCGTGATGTTGCCGATGGTGCGCAGCGTCGATGCGGCCCGCCAGGTCATCGCCATCGTGCGCGGTCGTGCCGAAATCATCGTCATGGTTGAACACGCCGACGCGCTGCCGATCGTCGACGAGCTCGCGGCGCTCGACGGCGTCGTGGAACTGTACGTGGGCGCCAACGATCTTGCGCGCTCGCTGGGGTTGGCAACGCGCTTCAGCGTGCTCGGATCCGGCCTGATCGAGACCGTCGCGGAAGCCGCGCATCGCCATGGGCGCGGCTTCGGATTCTTCGGCCTCGCGCGTCCTGACGACGTGAGCTTGCCGGTGCCGGCCGACCTGGTCTACGCGGAGCAGGCACGACTCGGCGCCACCAACTTCGTGCTGGCGCGGTCCTTCGGCGCGACGCCGCAGAACATTGCCGTCGAGCTCGACTGTGCGAGGGCGCGTCTCGCCTCCTGGCGTTCAGCCACTTCATCGGCGCGGCAAACAGCCGCGGCAGCGTTGCGTCGCCACTGCGCGGCAGTGTTGCCGGATCGGTCGGTCCGGCCGGCGGCGTGAATCCCGATCACCAAGGGATCATTGGGCGAACGGTTGCGAGCAAAGGGGCGGCGACAGCAGCTCCGTGCCTCGCCACGTCCGTGTGCTTCGCGCAGGAGCGGTAAAGGGCACACGGGAAGCCTGCGCTCGAAGCGGGCGCCTCACGCCGGAAGCAAACGGTCGTATTCACGTTTGACGACCGCATAACATTCGCAAACGCGCGCTTCCAATCCAGGTCTGTCAAGTATGTCGATGCGGCCTCGTCGATAGTCGATCAAACCTGCTTTTTGCAGCTTGCCCGCGGCCTCTACCACGCCCTGTCGTCGCACGCCGAGCATGTTGGCGATCAACTCCTGCGTCATCTTCAACTCACCTGAGCGCAGGCGGTCGAGGCTCAATAGCAGCCACCGACACAATTGCTGATCCAGCGAATGATGCCGGTTGCAGACAGCGGTTTGCGCCATCTGCGCGATGAATGCCTGGGTGTAGAGGAGTAGCAGATGCTGCAACGGGCCGCTCTGATCAAATTCACATTTGATTGCCCCTGCCGCGATCCGGTATGCATGACCGCCGCTCTGGACCACCGCCTGGTTTGGCGTGGTCTGCCCGCCAAGCAACAATGAAACGCCGAGCAAGCCTTCGTAGCCTGTCACCGCGATCTCGGCCGACGCTCCATTCTCCATGACGTAGACGAGAGAGACGATGCAGGTGGTGGGAAAATAGACGAACGGCAAGTCACTGCCGGATGTGTATAGGATCTCGCCTAGACGCATCGGCACGAGTTCAAGATTCGGCAGCAGGCGTTGGTAGACTGCCTCTGGCAACGCCGCGAGCAGATGATTCTGCCGAGGAGAATTGGACGGGGGCATAGCGAACTACCCGGTCGATTTGCGTGAAAATCCCTTACTCAATTATGGTCAAGGCCCATGTCGCGCAGAAGAATATAAATGATCTGTTTCTATGCCCGCAACTGCTTGAAATCGCCTGTGTGACGAAGCAGTCTCGCCCCCTCTTCGAGGGAGGTTGTGCGGAGCCTTTGCAAATGGACATTTCGGAACAACACGACTAGGTCCGCTACCGGACAGACATGCAGGCACAAACCCACTAGCGTAAGACCAAATGTTCGGAATTCGGCCGGTGTGGCGCGCGCGTCAAAGTGAATTCATATGATGGTGTCGGTCTGGTGGGCGGTTGGGATGCTCTTTCTCGGCGCATACGGGGGAATCTTCGTGTTCGCTTTCATGAGCATGTCGGCGAAAGAATGCGAGCAGGCCGTCAAGGACGAGGAAGCGGTCGAGCGTGATGGCTTCGGCTTGGTAGACCCGGAAAAGGAGTGGTCCGCATAAGGACGTATTGGCTCCGGGAAAAAAAAGGGGGCCGCGAGGTTGCCCCCGCGGCCCTTGAATCGCAACCTGCTGTCGGTTGGCGATCGCTACACTAAATTACGAGACCTTAACCGGCACATAGATCTGGCGCCCTTCGCGCTCGATCAGCAGCGCGGCGGTCTTGCCCGCCTTGTCGACTTGCGCCCGCAACTCGTCCACCGTCGTGACCTTGGCCGAGCCGACGCCGACGATCAGATCACCCGGCTGCACACCGGCCTTGGCGGCCGCACCGCCGGACTTCTCGACGACGAGCCCCGCTTTGCCGGAAGACTTCTGTTCCTCGGGGGACAAGGGCCGCACGGCCACGCCGAGCTTGCCCTTGGGCTCGTTGGAATCGACGTCGGCCTTGGCGACCTTGCCGTCGTCGAGTGCGCCGACCGTCGCGGACAGCGTCTCCGCCTTGCCATCGCGCCACACTCCGACGCTGAGCTTGGTGCCCGGCGCGGCATTGCCGATCCGGCTGGTGACGTCGGTGCTGTCGACCATGGCGACACCGTCGATCGAACGGATCACGTCGCCCGGCTTGAAACCGGCCTTTTCGGCGGGACTGTTCTTCTCCACGCTTCCGATCAGCGCGCCGCCGGAGTCCTTGAGCCCGAAGCTCTGCGCTAGCGTCTGGTCGATGCCCTGGATGCCCACGCCGAGACGGCCGTGCGCGACTTTGCCGGTTGTCTTCAGTTGATCGGCGACCTTGGCGGCGATGTCGGCAGGAATGGCAAACGAGAGGCCCATATACCCGCCCGAGCGGCTGTAGATCTGCGAATTGACGCCGACGACCTGACCCGCGGCATTCAGCAGCGGTCCACCGGAATTGCCCGGATTCACCGCGACGTCGGTCTGGATGAACGGCACCATCTGCCCGTTCGGCAGCGCGCGATGCACGCCGCTGATCACGCCAGCCGATACGCTGGACTCGAAACCGAACGGCGAGCCGATCGCGATCACCCATTCGCCGCGCTTGATCGCCGGATTGGCATTGAGGTCGAGCGCCTGAAGGTTCGTCGCGTCGATCTTGATCAGCGCGATATCGGTACGCTTGTCGGTGCCGATGACCTTGGCCGTGAACTCGCGGCGGTCGGTGAGCTTGACGGTGACCTCGCTTGCGCCATCGACCACGTGCGCGTTAGTGACGATATAGCCGTCCGGGCTCACGATGAAGCCGGAACCCAGGCCGCGCATCTGCGGCTGCGGCTGCATGCGGCCGCCGGGCGCGCCGGGCATGTTCGGAATCCCGAACCGCTTGAAGAACTCCGGCGGTATTCCGCCCTGGTCGTCGTCGTCTTCTTCGTCGTCGCTGTCGGGCGTCGCCTGCCTGCCCTTCTTGCCGCTCGACACCACGCTGATGTTGACGACGGAAGGGCCGGCACGCTCGACGAGGGCCGAGAAGTCGGGAAGATTGGCCGCGGCGCTTGCCGCTACGGCGGGTGCGCTCACGCCCGCGGGCGCCGTGGCAGCCTGAGCGCTGCTCAGCGCGCGCGCGTCGAAGTGCGAATAGCCCGTCGCCACGCCGGCGCCGACGCCGGCTGCGATCAATGCGTAGGTGACTTTCTTGAGTTGCATCGTGCGCTCCTTGGAGGAAAGGGCCGTTAGGTGCGGCCCGCAGGATGCAATGTAGGGATATAGCCTTAACCGATCCTTAACGCGGCGCTACGCTTCACTCGCCAAGGGAAAGCAGACGCGCGCGACCAGTCCCCGCCCTTCGGCGCCGCTGTCCAGCGCCACGGTTGCGCCATGGGCGTCGGCGATGCGCTTGACGATGGAAAGTCCGAGCCCGCTTCCGTTTTGATCCGCTCCCGCGTGAGCACCGCGGTGAAAGCGGTCGAATACGCGTTCCCGCTCACTCGCGGGGATGCCCGGGCCGGTGTCGGCCACGCTCAAGATGGCGTGTCCCGCATCGTCGTCGATGGCGACGTCGATGCGTCCCCCTTCGGGTGTGTAACGCAGCGCATTGTCGAGCAGGTTGGCGAGCAGCATCGAAAGACTCGCGGCATCGCCGCGCGCGCGCACGGTGGCGGAACGCGCCAATCCCAGGTCGATCTTCCTGTCGGCCGCGAGCGTGGCGCGCGAGACGATGACATCCTTGGCGATTGCCACGAGATCGCAGTCCCCGAAATTCCTTGCCAGCGCCTCGGGCTCCAGTCGCGCCATCGCCAACAGTTGCTCGACCAAATGCGATGCCCGGTCGACGCCTTCCTCCAATTCGGCCAGTGCCGCGCCGCGTGCGCCGTCGTCGGGGGCGCGTTCCACGAGTTCAACCTGCAGTTTCAGCGCGGCAAGCGGCGTGCGCAGTTCATGCGCGGCGTCCGCAGTGAAGCGGCGCTGCGCATTCAGTGCGTCGTCGAGGCGAGCGAGCAGCGCATTGAGGCTGCCGGCCAGCGGGCGCAACTCCTCGGGCAGTCCGGTCTCAGCGAGCGGCGCCATGGCGTCGGGCTGGCGCTTGGCCACTGCGCGGGACATCGCTGCGAGCGGGCGCAGGCCACGGCCGACTGCGTACCAGATGAGCACGCCCAGGAACGGGATCAGCGCAGCCAGCGGCAGCAGCGTACGCAATGCCGATTGCGCGGCGATCTCGCGACGCTCATCCAGCGCGTGGGCGACCTGCAACGCGTGCCGCCCCTCTACGTGCGTGTATACGCGCCACGCCTGGCCGTCGCGTATGACGTTGCTGTAGCCTTCCGTCGCGGGCACGGGCAATCCGGTGCCGGGGCGCGAGTAGTAGACGAGCACGCCGTCGCGGTCCCAGATCTGCGTGACGATTTCGGACACACCCGTCGCGCGATCGGCGCCGGGCCCGGCAATGCTCGGTTGGCGGCCACGCAGCAGGTCGTCGATGCGCGTCGAATAGGCAAGCTGCTTGAGCTGGAGGTCGAAGAGTTCGCCGATCTCGCGCCGGGTATCGAAATAGGTCGCCACGGACGCCAGTACGGCGACCGCGACCAATCCGAGCAGCAGCCACACCAGCAGCGTCCTGCGGATGGAGGTCATGCCTTGGCAACCAGATAACCCACGCCGCGAATGGTCCGGATCGTTTCCGCGCCCAGCTTCTTGCGCAGGTTATGCACGTGAACTTCCACGGTGTTGCTTTCCACTTCCTCGCCCCAGCCGTAGAGCCGCTCCTCCAGCTGCCCCTTCGACAGCGCCGTTCCCGGCCGTTCCAGCAGCGCGGCGAGCAACGCGAATTCACGGGCCGACACTTCGACGGCAGCGCCGCGAAGAGTCACGGTGCGCGAGCCGGGGTCGAGCGCGAGATCCGCGTTGCGCAGCACGTTGTCCTCGCGCGCTATGTCGCGGCGCAACAGCGCACGCATGCGCGCGGCGAGTTCATCCAGGGAAAATGGCTTGACGAGATAGTCGTCCGCGCCGGCATCCAGACCCGCGACGCGGTCGGCGACGGCGTCGCGCGCGGTCACGATCAGCACGCGCACGCGGTTACCCGCGCGGCGAACCTCGCGCAGCAGTTCGAGCCCGGTTTTTTTCGGCAGTCCCAGGTCGAGTAGTACCAGCGAATATCCGCCGTCGGTCGTGTCCAGCGCGACTTTGGCGGCCTGGCCGTCCTGCACCCAGTCGACCGTGTAGCTTTCCTGCTGCAGTGCGGTCTGCAGCGTCTTGCCGATCATCGGGTCGTCTTCGACCAGGAGGATGCGCATGGGAATTGAATCAAGGGCGTGGCGACGCCGCCGATTCTACCGGTCAGCCCCTTAACCCGGTCTTAACGTCGGTGCATCCAACCAGCCGGGGGCCGCGTAAAGGGTTCCATGGCCGCTTTCCCGGAGTGAGGCGCTGAAGGCCGTGGGAGTGGCTCGCAGGCGTGGCGGCGTTCGACTGCCGCGCGATTTCCTTTCCATTGCAACGGGAGGTACCCCATGTCCATCGCAATTCCTACTCGCCCGATCTTCCGCCTTGCGCTGCTGCCGCTGCTGGTCGGCGCGTCGCTGGCCATAACCCCTCCCGCCGGTGCATCCAGCCACCGCGAGGCGCCGTTCATCGCGACCCAGCCGCAACTCGATGGCACCGATTTCTACATGTTCCGCAGCTATGAGCCGGGTCGCGAAGGCTATGTCACGCTGGTCGCCAACTACCTGCCGCTGCAGGCCCCGTACGGCGGCCCCAACTATTTCAAGCTCGACCCGAACGCGATCTATGAAATCCATGTGACGAACAACGGCGGGGCGGTTGAGAACGTCACGTTCCAGTTCCGGTTCCAGAACACGCTGGACGACAACCAGTTCAGCGTCGGCGGGAAGCTGGTATCCATCCCGCTGGCGCAAAACGGCTCTGGCGATGTTGCCACGCCAGGCTCGAAGGCGCTCAACGTCCACGAGACGTATACGCTCGCCGTCTACTACGGCGCCCGGACGTCGACGACTCCTGCGGCCGTGAGCAACGTCACCAAGGGCGGCACGACGTTCGACAAGCCGGTCGACTACATCGGCAACAAGACGATCTCGAACTACGTCGCCTACGCCAACAAACACGTCTGGGAAATCGCGGTGCCAGGCTGCAGCGGCACGGGGCGCGTATTCGTCGGGCAGCGCAAGGACCCGTTCCGCGTGAACCTGGGCGAGACGTTCGACCTGGTCAACATCAAGTACCCCGCGGTTGAATTGCTGGCGGGCGCCGAATTCGCGACCGTCGATTCGCTGCACGATTCGAACGTGACTGCACTGGCGCTGGAACTGCCGATCGCCTGCCTGACTCAAGGCAAGGGCGACATCATCGGCGCCTGGACGACATCCAGTGTGCCGAGGATTCGCTCGCTGCTCGAGCCTCCGGGCAGCGGCCTCGATCCCACGTCGCAAGTCGGCAACTTCGTTCAGGTGTCACGCCTGGGCGCGCCGCTGGTCAACGAGGTGGTCATCGGTCTCAAGGACAAGAACAAGTTCAATGCGAGCCAACCCAAGGACGATGGCCAGTTCGCCGATTACGTTACCAACCCGACGCTGCCGATGCTGCTCGAAGTGCTGTTCGGCGGAGCCGGCGTCAAGGCGCCGACCAACTTTCCGCGGACGGACCTGGTGGCGGCATTCCTGACCGGGGTGCCGGGATTGAACCAGCCACCCAACGTCGTGGTGTCCGAGCAATTGCGGCTCAACACGTCGATTCCGCCAACGCCGGCGAACATCCAGAGCCGATTCGGCGTCATTGGCGGCGACAACGCTGGTTTCCCCAACGGCCGCCGCCCGGGTGACGACGTCGTCGACATCGAATTGCGCGTGGCGATGGGGGTGCTGTGCACGCTCAACATCGGTGGCTGCAAGCCGTCCGACGCACCGGCGGGCGGGCTGCGTTACACCGACGGCGCGCACATCAGCTCCTATTTCTTCGAGACGAGCTTCCCCTACCTGCGCGCGCCGCTGAAGGGTTCGCCCAATGACGACAACGCGATCCAGTAGCGCGTGACGTTGATGACATGAGCTGCCCCGGGGCGCAATGCCTCGGGGCAATGTCGAACTGGTGACGATGCAGGAAGGAGATCGCGATGCGACGAGACTGGAAATGGATGGCGGTCGCGATCGTCACCGCGGTGGCGATCAACGGAGGCGCGCTCGCCGCGCCGTACACGCCGGCCGACGATGGCATTGTGCTGGAACGGCTTCCCGAGGCGCTGGATCCGGCGCTGGCCGAACTGAAGCGCATGCGTGCGGCGCTCCGGGCCAATCCGAACGATCTCGACCACGCGGCTCGCCTTGCGCGGCGCTGCATCGAAGCGGCACGTGAAACCGGGGACCCGCGCTTCCTTGGGCAGGCTCAGGCGGCCCTTGCGCCATGGTGGGCTGCCGCCGATCCGCCGCCGCCGGCGCTGCTGCTGCGCGCCACGGTCAAGCAGAGCCAGCACGACTTTTCCGGGGCATTGGCGGATCTCGATCGCTTGCTGGCGGTGCGCGCGGGCGACGGTCAGGCATTGCTGACGCGCGCCACCATTCTGACGGTGTTGGGCCGTTACGCCGACGCGCAGCGCGATTGCGCGAAGCTGGTCCGGCTTGCCTCCGGACTGGTGACGACGACGTGCCTTGCGGGCGCGTCGAGCCTGAACGGCGATGCCGCGGGCGCGTACCGTGGCCTGGTGCAGGCGCTGGCACGCGCGGGCGATACCGCAGGCACCCGCGCGTGGGCGCTGACGCTGGCCGCGGAAATTGCCGCGCGACGCGGAGAGGCGGGCGCGGCCGACATTCACTTTCGCGAGGCGCTGGCGCTGGATCCGCGCGACGCCTATCTGGTCGCAGCGTATGCCGATTTCCTGCTCGGCCAGGCGCGCGCGCGCGAAGCAGCTTCGCTGCTGGCGGACAGTGCGAAGAACGATGCACTGCTGTTGCGGCTGGCGCTCGCGGAGAGGTCCCTGCCGGACAAGCGAAGTGAATTTGCCGATCATCGCCGCGAGCTGGCCGACCGCTTTGCCGCTGCGCGGCGGCGTGGCGACACGGTGCACCTGCGCGAAGAGGCGCGCTTCCGGCTCGACGTCGAGAACGACATTCCGGCCGCGCTGGTGCTCGCGAAGGCCAATTGGAACGTGCAGCGCGAACCCGCCGACCTGCGGATCCTTGCCGCCGCGGCGCGCGCCAGCGGCGAGAACGACGCGCGCAGAACAGTCACGGACTGGCTGGCGTCCACGCGCCTCGAGGACGTTGCGGTGGTGGCTCTGGCCGAACGGCGCGCGCCATGAAGCGGCTGATCCCGATGCTGCTGTGTGTCGCGCTCGCCTCCCCGGCGTGGGCTCACAAGGCCAGCGACGCCTACCTGACCGTGGAACGCGACGGAGTGAACATTTCGGGACGCTGGGATATCGCATTGCGCGATCTCGACCTGGCCCTCGGGCTGGACGCCAACGGCGACGGCCAACTCACCTGGGGCGAAGTGCGCGCGCGACAGGACGCGATCGCAGCGTTGGCAATGGCGCGACTGGCGCTGTCTTCGGGCGGCGAGAAATGCGCCATGCGCGCGGATGGCATGCAGATCGACGCGCACACCGATGGCGCCTATGCGGTACTCGCGCTGTCCGGCAGTTGCGTGCATGCGGGTCCGACTGTAACGGTCGAGTACTCGCTTCTGTTCGATGTCGACCCGCAGCATCGCGGGCTGCTCAACTACGTCGACGAAGGCGAATCGCGCAGCGCGGTGTTCAGCGCCGACCGTACGCGGCAGGTCGTCGGCGGCGACACCGGCGGACCGCTGGCGCAATTCGCGGCCTACGTTCACGAGGGCGTGTGGCACATCTGGCTGGGCTTCGATCACATCCTGTTCCTGGTGTCGCTGTTGCTTCCCGCGGTCCTGGTGCGACGCGACGGTGCGTGGAAGGCAGCGGCAAGTTTCCAGGATGCGTTCTGGGACGTGGCAAGGATCGTGACCGCATTCACGCTGGCGCACTCGATTACGCTGACGCTGGCCGCGCTCGGGATCGTCTCGTTGCCTTCGCGCTGGGTCGAATCGGCGATTGCACTTTCGGTCGTGCTGGCCGCGCTGAACAACATATTCCCGGTGGTTGCGCGTGGGCGCTGGATCGCGGCCTTCGCGTTCGGCCTGCTGCATGGATTCGGGTTTGCCGGCGCGCTGGCGGACTTGGGGCTGCCGGCGGGCTCGCTGGCGCTATCGCTGGCCGGATTCAACGTAGGCGTTGAACTGGGGCAACTCGCCATCGTGGCCGCGTTCCTGCCGCTGGCTTTTGCACTGAGATCCACATGGGCTTATCGGCGCGTGGTGCTGGCGGGCGGGTCGGCGGTGATCGTGGCGATTGCGGGCGTCTGGTTGGTCGAGCGCGCGTTTGACCTGCCGCTGTTCGTCGCGCTCGCGGCCGGTTGACGCGGTCCGGGCCGGTGCTCGACTTCTGGGATCGTTCCTGTCGCGGGCATCAGCATTGCCGTCGGACTTGCGTTGGCCCGGATGGCGTTCCCTGCGGCCGCACCGTCATCGACGGTCGGTAAATCCTCGTCACCGGCGCCACTTTTCGACGGCCTTCTGCGTGGGGCTGCTTGCAACTGGCAGCGGGCACCGCGCGGTAGCACGGCGACTCGCACGTTGCCGGTGCTGCTCGCGCCCGAGACGCCACGGCGATCCTGAATCGGTCAGTGGCGGTGATGGATGTCCGGATAGTGCGGGTGCCGATGCACGAGCACGTCGTGCACGTGGGCATGCGTGTGCGGTTCGGTCCCGT